>JAABUY010000399.1_pt1 | contig 78973 bp, 80 predicted proteins | sample 5560271 | NCBI WGS metagenome assembly JAABUY01 (sample SAMN10711886, study PRJNA513374) | rock metagenome | isolation source: Antarctica rocks | place: Antarctica: Victoria Land, University Valley | reverse complement strand
ATAGGATGCCAAGCGTAATGCATTGTCGTGCGTGCCTGATGAAGCCACAATCCGCCTCTACAAACGAGAAGCTCGCTTCGTACACAATCATCATCAAGCTATGCAAGTGGTTTATGACACAGTAAGACTAGGAGCAGTCCCGTCACCCTCGTGGTCGGCTCGGCAATCTGCTTGAGTGATCGTCTGCCCGCCACCTCGCCCTGTCATCTGGACGCCCGCTTTCGAGGACCGGCAGCCCCGAAGCGCGAATAGCAAGGTTTCATCGGCCGCTGACGGCCGAACCCAGCCTGATTTCAAACTGAGACACCACCCAATCCTGGACGCTCAGCACTCGGCGGCTGAAAGCTGGATCGTCAAAATCGGGCGGCAACCCGACATCGAGGCCATCGAGCCCCAGCTCGCGGCGGACGCTTGCGGCCTCCTCGAAATCCATGCCGGACGGCCTTTGCGCCGGAACCAGCTCGACAAAGGGACGACCATGTTTGGTCACGACAACGCGCTCACCTCGCGCCGCAGCGGCGGCTTCAGTAAAGCGAGCTTTGGCCTCCCGTATCGATAGTTCCACGGTGCATCCCCAGCGGCGCCTAAGTCGACCCGGCGAACGGGCTGACACGGCCTAGCTTTGTGGCCGCCATGCGACCACAAAACGCCGAATCGCACCCGCTACCCCTCCGCCAGCGCCTCCCGGCTCGCCCGCACCCGCTCGACCCGCCTGCCCTCCATCTCGGTCACCTCGAACAGCCATCCGGCGAACACGATGCGGTCGCCGGCGCGCGGCACCCGCTGCAGCAGCGCCAGCACCAGCCCGGCCAGGGTGTGGTAGCTGCCCTCGGCCGGCAGGTCGGGCAGCATCAGCCGCGCCTTCACCTCATCGACCGGCATCATGCCGTCGAGCAGCAGCACCCCCGGCGTCGCCGGCAACGCCCCCTCGCCCGCCTCGTCCGGGCGGTCCGGCTCGCCGACGATCGCCTGCAGCACGTCGGCCGCGGTCACCACGCCCTCGAAGCTGCCGTACTCGTCCAGCACCAGCGCCAGCCCCAGCGCGTCGGTCTTGAGCCGCTGCAACGCCTCCAGCGCCGTCACCGTGTCCGGCATCACCATCGGCTGGCGCAGCACCGAGGCGATGGACAGCGGCCGGCCGTCGATCATGCCGTCCAGCAGGTCCTTCACCTGCACCACGCCGATCACGTTGTCGACCGAGCCGTCGCACACCACGAAGCGGCTGTGCCGCGAATTCTTCAGCGTGTCGACGATCTCGTGCGGCGAGTCGGTGCGGTCGATCCAGTCGAGGTCGGTGCGCGGCGTCATGATGGCGCGCACCGGCTTGTCGGCCAGCCGCAGCACGCGCTCGATCATGTCGCGCTCCTCGGCCTCCAGCACGCCGGTCTGCTCGCCCTCGGCCAGCAGCGCGCGCAGCTCCTCCTCGGTCACCGTCTGCGGCTTGGAGCGGTCGGCGCCGAGCAGCCGCAGCACCGCAGCCGACGAGCGCGACAGCACCCAGACGAACGGGCTGACCACGCGGGCCAGCACCATCAGCGGGCGCGCCGCCGCCGCCGCGACCCGCTCCGGCTCGCGCAGCGCCAGCTGCTTCGGCACCAGCTCGCCCAGCACCAGGGTCAGGTAGGTGACGAGCACCACCACGCCCAGCAGCGACAGGCTGCCGGCGAGCGGCTCCGGCACTCCGGCGGCAACCAGCCCGGGCGTCGCCAGCGCGGCCCCGCGGGCGGCGCCGAACACCCCCGACAGCACCGCCACCAGGGTGACGCCGATCTGCACGGTGGGCAGGAAGCGGTCCGGGTCCTCGGCCAGGACGCGCGCGCGCGCGGCGCCTGGGAAGCCCTTGCGCTCTAGCACGGTGAGGCGGGCGCGGTTGGACGAGACCACCGCCAGTTCGCTCAGCGCAAACAGCGCGTTGACGCCGATCAGCGCCAGCACGACCACGATCTCGATCAGTATGTCCATGGAGCCGTCCGTCCGGTTGCGCGTTGCCCAGCATAGCGGCTCGCCGCACGATGCCGAATCCTCACGAGGTCGCCATGCCGCGCCGCCTGCCCAACACCGCCTCGATCCTCGGCATCGCCGGGCTGATCCCGTTCGTCGCCTGCGGCATCGTCGCGCTGTCGACGGCCGACGACCTGCGGGCCTCGTTCTTCCTGCAGTCGCTGATCGCTTACGCCGCGGTGATCCTGGCCTTCCTCGGCGGCGTCCACTGGGGCTTCGTGCTGGAAACCCCGGAGCCGGACAGCGCCACGGTCGCCACCCGACGCGACGCCCCGCGGCTGGTCGGCGGCGTGCTGCCGTCGCTGATCGGCTGGGCGGCGCTGATCGTGATGCTGGCAGGCGTCCCGGCGGCGGCCTTGGCCATCCTCATCGCCGGCTTCGTGGCGCTCACCGTGACCGAGGCCCAGTTGCGCCGCCGCCTGCTGGTGCCGCCCGGCTACATGCTGCTGCGCTGGGGGTTGAGCATCGTCGTGGTGCTGGTGCTGGCGACTGTGCTGACGCTGCGGCTGATCGGCGCCCGCATCAGTTTCTAGGCCAGCCGCCACTCGCTAGGCGCCGCGGTTTCGGGCAGACAGGCGGCAACCTCCGGGAACCCTGCAATGCCCCCTTCCGAATTGCTGCAACAGTTGCGCGCCGCCCGTGTGGTGCCGGTGGTGCGGACCCGTGACGCCCGCCTCGCCGCCACCGGCATCGGCTGGCTGCGCGAGGCCGGTTTGCGGGTGTTCGAGGTCACCATGACCATCCCCGGCGCGCCCGACCTGATCCGCGAGCTGGCGCGCGACCCGTCGCTGCTGATCGGCGCCGGCACGGTGCCCGACGCCGCCACCGCCCAGGCCTGCCTCGACGCCGGCGCGCGCTTCGTCGTGGCGCCGTGGGTCGACCCTGCCCTGGCATCGCCCTGCCGCGCCGCCGGCGCCGTGCTGATGCTGGGCGCGGTGACGCCGACCGAGGTGCGCGCGGCGCTGGCCGCCGGGGCCGACGTGGTGAAGATCTTCCCCGCCGCCTCGGCCGGCGGCCCGCCGCACATCAAGGCGCTGGCCAGCGTGTTCCCCGGCGTGGCGTTCTGCCCGACCGGCGGGGTCGAGCCGGGCAACGTCGAGGCGTTCCTGCGCGCCGGCGCCGCGTTCGTCGGCATGGGCGGCAACCTGGTGGACGAGGCGCGCATCGCCGCCGGCGACCGCGCGGCGATCATGGCCGCGGCCAAGCTGGTGTTGACGACGGCCGCAGCCTCCTGAACTCAGGCGCGGACGGCGCGAGCGGCGTAACAGCCCTGCTTGGCGTAGTGGATGTGGACGTACTCGACGCCCGGCTCGGCCAGGAGCCGGTCGAGCGCCGGACCGAGTTCCCGCCCTTCGACCAGGTCCGCGGCGACGAGCATCGCCGCGGCGTCGAACGCCCGCAGCGAAAGTACCCGTGACTTCAGCACGTCCGGCACCTCGCCGATGGCCGGCCGGGCCCGCGCCACGCCCTTGCGAACGTAGATGGCGTGCGTGGCGCGGAACGGCGAGGCGCCCTCCTGATGCTCGTAGTTGACCAGGATCAACTCGTCGCCGACGGCCGCGTCGGCCAGGCTCACGCGGCATGGAAAGCCCGGGTGCTTGGTGGCGGTCCGGCGCACCGCCCGGTGTTCGGCAAGCTGGTCGTCCGGCATCTCGAACAACCGGGCGAAGCCCTCGGGCGGCAGGGCGGCAATCTGGAAGTTCATGGGCATCTCCTTCGGACGCCTCCGTACCGCGTGCCGGCGGGCGTGGCGCTCCGGTTCTTGCGCCGGAACTTCTCGCGCCGGAACTTCTTGCGCCGGGACGTCGTCGCAGGCGCACGGTCGCAATCGCGTCATTTGCGATCGGGCGCGTTGAATGATCCAACACATGCCATTCCATACCGGAGGCCACCCGTGAACCACGAGACGCTGACCTACCAGGCCGACGGACTTAGCATGCAAAGCCAGCTGTTCTTCGAGCCGGCCTCGACGCCGCGCGCCGGCGTGCTGGTGTTCCCCGAGGCGTTCGGCATCAGCGAGCACGCCATCTCGCGCGCCCAGCGCCTGGCGACGATGGGCTACGTGGCGCTGGCCTGCGACCTGCACGGCGACGGCAAGCTGATCGACGACCTGGAGCAGGCGATCGGCGCGCTGAAGCCGCTGTTCGCCGATCCCTCGCGCACCCGCGCCCGCGCCGCCGGCGGCCTGCAGGCGCTGACCGCGCGCTCCGAGGTCGACGCCGCGCGCGTCGCTGCGATCGGCTTCTGCTTCGGCGGCACCATGGCGCTGGAGCTGGCCCGCTCGGGCGCCCAGTTGGCGGCGGTCACGGGGTTCCACAGCGGCCTCGGCACGGCGGCGCCGAAGACCGACGCCCGCGCCATCAAGGCCCGCGTGCTGGTCTGCATCGGCGCCGACGACCCGATGATCCCGGCCGACCAGCGGGCGGAGTTCGAAGCCGAGATGCGCGACGCCGGCATCGACTGGCAGATGCACCTGTACGGCAAGACCGTCCACAGCTTCACCAACCAGGCAGCCGCCAAGCGCAACATGCCCGACGCCATCCGCTACAGCCCCGAGGCCGATGCCCGGTCCTGGGCGTCGATGGAGGAGCTGTTCTCCGAAACGCTCGCCGGGCGCTGACGCCGGACGGCCGTGCCCGGAACATGGCGCTTGTCCTGAAACGTCTCTCCCGGAGCGACATGGCGGAAGTCGGCGGCGTTCATCGAGCGGCGTTCGATGAACGCCTGCCCTGGCTGGCCGGCCTGCATACTCCGGACGAGGATCGTGCCTACTTCGAGGATCACGTCTTCGCCGCGTGCGAGCTGTGGGGGGCCGCGCAGGCGACGCTGATCGGTTTCGTGGCGTTTCGCGAAGGCTGGATCGACCAACTCTACGTGCTGCCGCACCGACAACGCCAGGGCGCGGGAAGCGCCCTACTCGAGGTGGCAAAGGCCGCCTCACCCGCCCTGTCGCTATGGACGTTCCAGCGCAACGCGGCGGCTCGTCGGTTCTATGAGGCGCGCGGGTTCGTCGCCGTCCGGGAAACCGATGGCTGCGGCAACGAGGAGCGTGAGCCGGACATCTTGTATCGTTGGGAGAGGGCAGGCTCGGCGTCCTGACGACTGCGATGTCGGCGTTCCTGGCCTGCGTATCCTCGCCACTTAAGTTGCCAGGGCGCCGCGCCAGTACTCGGTCCAACGCCTCCATCGGCTCCTTGTCGAAGTCCGGGTGCAAGGCAGCCAGCGCTGGCTCGGCTTCGGTGGCCATCGGCTGTTGGCAAGGGTGGGTCGACTGCCACAAGCCGCGCGTCAGCGCGTAGGTGCGCGTGAGTAGGCGCGTGCCATGCCCCGGCGACAGCCGCAGCGCGTGTTCGACGGCCGGTCCGGCTTGCGTCAGCCTGGCCACGAAACCCAGCTTGAATTCCCGCAGCTTGGCGGAATCCAAATTCCGATCGAGCACGCCGTGGCCCAAGGCGTCGAGGCGAAGCAGCTCCGGATGCCGGTCAAGGGCTGCGGGTAGCCGGACACTTCGAAGAAGCCGGTGTCCATCAGCCCAGGCGACAGCACCGTCACGCCCACCTTGGGGGCGAGTTCGGCATGCAGCGCTTCGCCGAACGACAGCACGAAGGCCTTGGCCGCTCCATAGGCCGCCAGGAGCGGTGTCGGCTGACAAGCGGCCAAGCTCGCCACGAGGAGGATGTGGCCGCGCCCACGACCGGCCATGCGCTTGCCGAAAACCTGCGTCAACTCCGTCAATGTAACGATATCGAGCTGGAGCATCGCCCGCAGACGCTGCGGATCTTGATCGAGGAATGCGCTGCTGAGCCCGAAGCCGGCGTTGTTGACGAGGATGCTGGGCTCGATCTCACGGTTGTCCAGGCGAAGTTGCAGCGCCGCCGCGCTGTCCGGTTCGGCCAAGTCGACGGCCTTGACCACGTTAGATGACCGACGGTCATATCGCAGGCGCGTCCTCGCGTCCCGTCACCTCACGGGCGGCGGCGAGTGGACGTCGGATCGGCAAGTCCGTTACGGTGCCTCACCATGCTTCAAGTCATTGACCACGCGCTGATCGAGGCGGCCCGCGACGCCATTCGCAAGCGTTACAAAGCCGACTGGCATGCCGTGGGTTGCGCGCTTCGCACCAGTTCGGGCCGGGTCCATGTGGGCGTGCATCTCGAATGCTACGTCGGTCGGATCGCCGTCTGCGCCGAGGCCGTAGCAATCGGCCGGGCGGTGACCGACGGCGACGACGACATCGAGGTCATCGTCGCGGTTCGCCAATCGGCGGCCGACGACGATTTCCCGGCAGTGGTCGCACCTTGCGGCATGTGCCGTGAGATGATCAGCGACTATGCGCCCCAGGCCCGGATCATCATGCCGACGGACGACGAGCCGGAGCTGGCGTCGATCGCCAGCCTGTTGCCCAGGAGATACCGGCGAAGCTGACGCGAACGTCAATCGAAGTCGGTCGGCAGCCCCGGATCGCGATGATGCGCGAACATCCGCGCCAGCTGCCGCGGCAACACCCGGCCGAGCGAAAGATCGGCCGGCAGGGCGTCCTCGGCGAAGAACGCCACCGCCGAGGTCTCCAGGCTGGGACGCGCCGCGCCGCCCACGATGTCGCAAACGTAGAACAGCTTCGCGGCGCTGAAATAAGCCGGCGCGTGGCCCTGCCGCGTGCGGTCCCAGACCGCCGCGACCTTGCGCGCCACGACCTCGAAGCCGCTCTCCTCGCGCACTTCCCTCACCACGTTCTCGGCCGAAGTCAGGTTCACGTCGGCCCAGCCGCCCGGCAACGTCCACCGCCCCGAATCCATCACCTCGCGCACCATCAGGATCTCGCCTTGCGCGTTGAACGCCGCCCCGCGCACGTCGATCTTCGGCGTGGCGTAGCCGCTCTCGCCTGCGAACAGCCCGGCGATGCGCTCGGCGGCGTCGCCGGTATGCGCGGCGGCGATCCGGGCGGCGAGGTCGCGCAGCATCCCGTAGCGTTCGATGTCATACGGGTCGCGGGTGAAGGCGAGGCCGGTCTGCGCGATGCCCTGCAACTCGCGCAGCCAGCCGAGCCAGACTGGCTCAGCCGTCAAGCTGGCGGCAGCGGACGCGGCCGCCGCTGCTCGTCGATGGCGACGAAGACGAACACGCCCGAGGTCACCTTGGCGCTGTCGTCCGAGTGGCGCAGCCGCCGCCATGCCTCGATGGCGATCCGCATGGAGCTGCGCCCGACCGACAGGATGCTGGCGTAGATGGTGATCTCGTCGCCAACCGCGACCGGGCTGATGAATGTCATGCCCTCGACCGCAACCGTCGCCGCCCGCCCGCGCGCCCGGCGCAGGGCGAGGTTGCCCCCGGCCAGGTCCATCTGCGCCATGATCCAGCCGCCGAAGATGTCGCCGTTGGCGTTGGTGTCGCTCGGCATGGCGATGGTGCGTATGGCGATCTCGCCCTGCGGGACGCCGCCAGTCTCGATCTCCTTCACGATCTGGCTCACGACGGGTCCTCCAGTCCGATGGCGCGCAGCCGGGCGCCCTCCTCATCCCAGCCGACGCGCGCCTTGACGTTCAGGAACAGGTGAACCGGGCGTTCCAGCAGGCTGGCCAGCTGCTCGCGCGCGCGCACCCCGATCTCGCGGATGCGGGCGCCGCCGGCCCCGATCAGGATCGGCTTGTGGCTGCCGCGCGCGACGTACACCGTGGCCTCGATCCGCACCGAGCCGTCGGACTTCTCCTTGAAGCTTTCGGTCTCGACGGTGGCGCCGTACGGCACCTCCTCATGCGTTTGCAGGAAGATCTGCTCGCGCACGATCTCCGCCGCCAACAAGCGATCCGGCAGGTCGGTGAGGTCGTCGGGCGGGAACAGGAACGCGCCCTCCGGCATCGCCGCCGCTACCGCCGACTGAAATTCGGCCAAGCCGTCGCCGGTCGCCGCACTCACCATGTAGGTCTCGGCGAACGGCGCCATGGCGCTCAGCTCGGCCACCAGCGGCAGCAGCTGCGCCGGCGTCACCTCGTCGATCTTGTTCAGCACCAGCCACATGCGCCCGCCGCGCGCCTTGAGGCTGGCGGCGATGTCGCGCACCTGGGCGCGCACCCCGGCCTTGGCGTCGACCAGGAACAGCACCAGGTCGGCATCCTGCGCCCCGGTCCAGGCGGCGGCGACCATGGCGCGATCCAGCTTGCGCTTCGGCTTGAAGATGCCGGGCGTGTCGACGAACAGGATTTGCGCGTCGTCGCGCATGACGATGCCGAGCACCCGAAATCTGGTGGTTTGAGCCTTCGGGCTGACGATCGACAGCTTGGCCCCGGCCATCCGGTTCAGCAGCGTCGACTTGCCGGCATTGGGCGCGCCGACGATGGCGGCGTAACCGCACCGGGTCATGCGACAAGCCTTTCCAGCAGTTGCTCCGCCGCCAGCCGCTCGGCCACCCGCTTGCTGCCGGCGACGCCGATGCCCTGGCTGTCGCCGGCGGTGACGCTGACGGTGAACACCGGGTCGTGCGGCGGCCCTTCCTGCGACACCAGCGCGTAAGCCGGCAACGGCTGGGCGCGGCCGAGCAGCCATTCCTGCAACGCGGTCTTGGCGTCCTTCGGCGGTTCGGCCTGCGTCTCCATCACTGACTGCCACGCCCGGCGCACGAAGCGGCGCGGCGGCTCCAGCCCGGCATCCAGGTACATCGCGCCGATCAACGCCTCCATGGCGTCGGCCAGCACGGTGGCCCGGTGGCGCACCCCGGCGCGCGACTCGCCCTCGGCCACCGACAGCAGCGCCGCCAGGCCAAGTTGCTCGGCGATGCCGGCGATCACCGGCTGCGACACCAAATTGGCCAGCCGCGGACCGAGCCGGCCTTCCTGCTCGTGCGGGAAGCGCTCGGCCAGCCACTCCGCCATCACCAAGCCGAGCACCCGGTCGCCGACGAACTCCAGCCGCTCGTTGGAGCCGGCGCCGGTGCTGCGCGCGGTGCGCCCTTTCGTCAGCTGCCGCCCGGTGATGGCGGAGCGGTGGGTCAGCGCCTCGCTCAGCAACTCGGGGCGCCCGAAGTGATGCCCGAGCAGGGTTTCGCTGGCTCCGGCGGCGCGTTCGACGCCGGTTGTGGTCACGCCAGTCGTGGTCACGCCGACCATGGTCACGCCGACCGGGGCCGCGGCGGCGTTCAGGAAATGCCCGAGAACAGGCGGCCCCAACGGACCTCCATCGGCCACTCCCAAAACTGCCACCAGGGATAGGCGGGGTCGATGCTGAAGAAGATGAACTCGGCGCGGCCCACCAGGTTCTCCAGCGGCACGTAGCCGACGGCGCTCGGCACCCGGCTGTCGAGGCTGTTGTCGCGGTTGTCGCCCATCGCGAACACGTAGCCGGCCGGCACGTGGAACTCGTCGGTGTTGTCGAGCGGCTGGTTGTCGTCCATTTTCAGGATCGGATGCTGACGCCCGCCCGGCAACGTCTCGATGTAGCGCTTCTCCAGGATCGGCGGCCCTTCGCCCTCGGCCTCGTAGGCGCCATCGGAGGCGCGCGGCAACTCGGCACCATTGATGTAGAGCCGGCCCTGCTTCATCTGGATGGTGTCGCCCGGCAGGCCGACCAGCCGCTTGATGTAGTCGGTCGAGGTGTCGCGCGGCAGCCTGAACACCGCCACGTCGCCGCGCTTGGGCAGCGAGCCGAAGATGCGGCCGTGAAACAGCGGCGGAGACAACGGCAGCGAGAACTGTGAATAGCCGTAGCTGTACTTGGCGACGAACAGGTAGTCGCCGACCAGAAGCGTCGGGATCATCGAGCCGGAGGGAATGTTGAACGGCTGGAACGCCACAGTCCTGATGACGAGTGCTATCAGGACGGCGTAGACGATCGTCTTGATGTTGTCGACGAGGCCGCCAGCCTTGGGTTTGGCGATTACGGTGGGAGCCATGCGACAGCGTTGCCGATCGAGCGAGTTAAGCCGCGGATGAAGCCTACCGATCCTGTTCTGTCAAGCGAATGGCTGGCGTGAGCGACTCGGCACGGCCACATGGCAGCACGCATACAGGCGGCGATTGGCGAGTACGCGGCGGATGCGCAGAGCCGCGCCAACAATGTGACGCAACTTGCCGCATCGACAGCGAAGCGGCTCAGGGTAGGCGGTTTCCGGACTATCTTCGAAGAGACCGAAATCGCCATCGTAGTAACCAAAACCGGGCCTCGAAGCAGCACCTACGAATGAATGAGTGGGACGTGGCAGTAGAAATCATCGTCCAAGGCGGCAGGGAATGGGTGGTCCTGGACCGAGGCGCCTACGAGGACCTGATCGACGCGCGCGACCACGCCGTCTCGTTGCGCGACATCGCCGCTGGAGCGGGAACACTGACCGGCGCGGAATTGGACGCCTACCTCGCCGCTCCGACCCCGCTGCATTCTGGCGAAAGCGCATCGGCATGACGCAGGCCTCGCTGGCGGGCGCGGTCGGCGTTTCGCAACCGTCCCTGGCGCAAATTGAAATCGGGGAGCGCGTCGGGATTGTTGGCGTGCTGTCCAGGATTGCGCGCGTGCTGGGCATACGAATTGATGACCTAGCGACGAAACGGAAATCGAGGCAACCGACGCCGGCGACGAGCCGGATATCACCGCCCGGAAGCACTTTCCGCTTTAAACTACCGCCCGCTTTAAACTACCGCCCGCTTTAAACTACCGCCCGCTTTAAACTGCCGGATGCCGTCAGCGGAGATAATCACCTGCGCGTAGGCATACGGGTGCTCGTCGGTCATCGTGAGGTCCAGCCGTCCCGTCATCCCCGCCGGCACCAGCGCCGCCAGTTGCCGCGCCGCGCCGCCGGTCAGCAGCAGCGTCGGCTGGCCGCCCGGGCGGTTGACCACGCCGATGTCGGACAAATGGACGCCCTGCGCGAAGCCGGTGCCAAGGGCCTTGGCGCACGCCTCCTTCGCGGCGAACCGCTTGGCGTAGGCGCCCTGCCGCGCCGCGCCGCTGCGACGCTCGGCGCGGGCGCGCTCGACCGGAGTGAACACCCGCGCCAGGAAACGGTCGCCGAACCGCTCCATGGCGCTGGCGATCCGGCGGATGTCGCAGATGTCGGAGCCCAGCCCCAAGATCATCGCCGGCGCGTCACCCGCGGGCGCGCTCGACCTGATGCACGCCGCCAGCCCCGCGCAGGCCGGCGATCACCGTCGCCAGGTGGCGCACGTCGCGCACCTCGACATCGACCAGCACCTCGAAGAAGTCCGCCTGCCGGTTGATGGTACGCAGGCTGGAGACCGCGCCCTCGTGCTTGCTGACCGCGTTGGTGATGGCGGCCAGCACGCCCGGCTCGTTGTGCGCGATGACGCTGACCCGCGCCGTGTGGCCCTCGGCGGCGTGCTCGCGCGAGCCCTTGCCGCCATGCGTGAACGCCGACGGCTCCCAGTCGACGTCGAGGAACCGCTCCGGGCTGCTGGCGAAGCCGTCCAGCGTCGGGCAGTCGCGGACGTGGATGGTGACGCCCTTGCCGGTGGCGACGATGCCGCAGATGCGGTCGCCCGGCACCGGATGGCAGCAGCCGGCGTAGAAGATCGCCATGCCAGCTACCAGGCCGGTGATCGGCAGGTCGTGGCTTGCGCTGCCGGGCGAGCGGTTGGCCGGGCGCGACGGCAGGTTCGGCATCATGCGCGGCGCGCGCGGGGCCTCGCGCAGTTCCGGGTAGGCCGCCGCCACGACCTCCTTGGCGGTCAGGTTGCCGTTGCCGACCGCCACGTACAAATCCGGCAGCGACGCCTTCTGCAGCGCCTTCAGCGCCGGCTCCAACGCCCGCTCCGAACCGTCCGCCCCTTCCTGGCGGAACGCCTTGGCCAGGGCGGCGCGGCCGTTGTCGAGGTGCAGCTGGCGTTGCTGCTGCTGCATGAAGCGGCGGATGCGCGCCCGCGCCTTGCCAGTGACGACGAAGCGCTCCCATTGCGGGTTCGGCGTGCCGCCGCGCGAGGTCATCACCTCGACCTGGTCGCCGTTCTGCAACTCGTACTTGAGCGGCAGCAGCTTGCCGTTGACCTTGGCGCCGACGCAGGTGTCGCCAACCTGGCTGTGCACCGCGTAGGCGAAGTCGATCGCCGTGGCGCCGCGCGGCAGCTGGATCAGCTGGCCTTTCGGCGTGAAGCAGAACACCTGGTCCTGGTACAGCTCCAGCTTGGTGTTGGTCAGGAACTCGTCGGGGCTGGAGTTCTCCAGGATTTCCAGCAGGTCCTGCACCCAGGCGAACTGTTGCGCGTCCTGGCCGGGCGCGCGCTGCTTGTAGGTCCAGTGCGCCGACAGCCCGTTCTCCGCCACGTCCTGCATGGCGGCGGTGCGAATTTGAACCTCGATCTTCTGGTTGCGCGGCTCGCGCAGCGTGACCCCGGTGTGCAGGCTCTGGTAGCCGTTCGACTTCGGGGTCGAGATGTAGTCCTTGAACCGCCCGGCGATCACCGGGTAGGCGGCGTGGACCGCGCCCAGCGCCATGTAGCAGGCCTCGCGCGACGGCGCCACGATGCGGAACGCCATGATGTCGGACAGCTGCTCGAACTGCACGTTGCGGCGCTGCATCTTCTCCCAGATCGAGTACGGCGACTTCTCGCGCCCGGTGACCTCTGGGTCCGCGACGCCGCCCTCGACGCAGATGCGGGTGAGTTCGGCGCGCACCTCCTCGATCACATCGGCGCCCTGGCCGCGCAGGAAGTTGAGCCGCGCCTGGATGGTGTCGTACGCTTCCGGCTCCAGCTGCGTGAAGGACAGCGTTTGCAGCTCGGTCTTGACGCTGTCCATGCCGATGCGCTCGGCCAGCGGCGCGTAGATGTCCATGGTCTCGCGCGCGATGCGCTGCCGGCGCGACGCCTGCTCGACGAAGTGCAGCGTCCGCATGTTGTGCAGCCGGTCGGCGAGCTTGACCAGCAGCACGCGAATGTCGCGGCTCATCGCCAGCACAAGCTTGCGGAAGTTCTCCGCCTGCTTGGTTCGGTCCGACTGCAGCTCGAGCTGGGTCAGCTTGGTGACGCCGTCGACCAGCCCGGCGATCTCCGGCCCGAAGCGGCGCGACAGCTCGGGCAGCCGCAGGCCGGTGTCCTCGACGGTGTCGTGCAGCAGCGCCGTGACGATGCTGGCGGAGTCGAGGCGATAGCCCGCCAGGATGCCGGCGACGGCGAGCGGATGGCTTATGTAAGGGTCGCCGTTGTCACGCAGCTGCCCACGATGCGCCTGCTCGGCTACGTCGTAGGCTGCCTCAATGGCGACCACGTCGGCACGCGGGTCGAACCGCCGCACCACGGCCAACAATCCGGCGACGCCTTCGGGCGATGTGCCGACACGCGCCGACGCGGTGCCCACGATGCCGTCGGGCATCCGCAGCGGCATGCGAAGGCCGTGTCCCGGCCGCGGGAACACGCCCTCCGTCACGGCGTCCGACTAACGGCGGGCGCGGCCGCCAAGCTCAGCCTCGATCGCCGCCTCAAGGTCCTCGGGCGCGATATCCTCGCCCTCGACCGGCAGCAGGTTGGCCTCCTCCTCGGCGGAGACGTCCTGCAACCCGAAGATGTTCTGGTCGGTCGGGATCAGGTCCATTACCTCCTCGTCGGCCGGCTCCGGCTCCGGCTCGCGCGACAGCGACTTCATCAGGTCGGCCTGCAGCTTCTCCACCGTCACGCTTCCGCCGGCGATCTCGCGCAGCGCCACCACGGGGTTTTTGTCGTCGTCGCGCTCGACGGTCATCTCCTCGCCACGGCTCAGGTTGCGGGCACGCTGGGCAGCCAGCAGCACCAGTTCGAACCGGTTCGGGATCTTCTCTACGCAGTCTTCAACGGTGACGCGCGCCATGCGGCAAGCCTCCGGCAATCTGTTTGGGCGATGAGTTCATATAATCCCTGGCCAGGGTCGCCACAAGGCGTTGCTGCGTCACAGCAATTCGACCCGCGACGGCGGCAGCGCCGCCAGCAGCTCGGCGACGCTGCGCCGGTACAGCGGGTGCACCCAGTCCGGCGCGATGTCGGCCAGCGGCGTCAGCACGAAACGGCGTAGGTGCATCCGGGGGTGCGGCAGGATCGGGTCGGGGGCCGCGCGCACGGCGTCGTCCATGGCAATCAAGTCGAGATCGAGCGTGCGCGGGGCGTCCGCCACGCTGCGGCGGCGGCCGAACTCGGCCTCGATGCCGAGCAGCCAGGCCAGCAGCCAGGCCGGGTCGGCAACCCCGTGCAGCCGGACCGCGCCATTGACGTAAGGCGGCTGGCCGGACGGCGGCACCGGCGCGGTCGCGTACCACCGCGAAACCGTGGTGACCGAGAGGCCCGGCAATGCGCGCATGACATCCACCGCCGCCGCGCATGTCGCGTGCGCCGACTGCCCGCCCGGCCCCGGCAGGTTGGCTCCGACCGCCACCAGGATCATGCCCTCGCGCTCGTCTGGTTCATCCCATATTGATCTATTGGTGACATCTCCGTGCCATAACAGCCGAACCAATGTCGATTCCAGGCGCTTATTTCAGCACCTCACCGAGGATGGGCCATGCCGCATTTCCTTCCCAGCGAACGCACCGCGCTGTTTATCGACGGCGCCAACCTCTACTCCGCATCGCGCAACCTCGGCTTCGACGTCGACTACCGCAACCTTTTGCAGTATTTCCGCCGCCAGACCAACGTGCTGCGCGCCTACTACTACGCCGCGGTGCTGGAGACGGAGGAGTATTCGCCGCTGAAGCCGCTGACCGACTGGCTGGCCTATAACGGCTATACGCTGGTGACCAAGCCCGCCCGCGAGTTCACCGACGCCGCCGGGCGGCGACGGGTCAAGGGCAACATGGACATCGAGTTGGCGATCGACATGCTGGAGCTGGTGGACCGGATCGACCACGCGGTGCTGTTCAGCGGCGACAGCGACTTCCGCCGGCTGGTCGAGGCGGTGCAGCGCCGCGGCGTGCGGGTCTCGGTCATCTCCTCGATGCGTACCACGCCGCCCATGGCCGCTGACGAGCTGCGCCGCCAAGCCGACCAGTTCATCGAGCTGGCGGAGATCGCGCCCGAGTTCACCCGCCGGCAGACCGAGCCGCGACCGCCGCGCGTCGCCGGCAAGGGGACCGCGGCCGAGTCGTATGCCGAACCGCATGACGCCTGACGCACATGATGCCTGACGCGCCGGCGGGCGGCATCCCCGAGGACATGGCCAGCTGGGAGACGCTGCCACGCGACTGCCAGCTGTGCCCCCGGCTGGCGGCGTACCGCGCGGCCAACCGCCTGGCCAACCCCGACTGGTTCAACGCGCCGGTGCCGAGCTTCGGCCCGACCGACGCCCGGCTGCTGGTGGTCGGCATGGCGCCGGGAGTGAAGGGCGCCAACCGCACCGGCCGCCCGTTCACCGGCGACCACGCCGGCATCCTGCTGTACCAGACCTTGATCGAGGCCGGGCTGGCGCGCGGCGCCTACCTGGCCGAGCCGGATGACGGCCTCACGTTGCACGATTGCCGGATCGTCAACGCGGTGCGCTGCGTGCCGCCGGCCAACCTGCCGGAGCCGAGCGAGGTCGCGACCTGCAACCGCTTTCTGGTGCATGAGCTGGCGGCGATGGCGGAGCTGCGAATCGTGCTGGCCCTGGGAGTGCTGGCGCACGCCGCGGTGCTGCGCGCCTGCGGCATGTCGCCGGCCAGGGTCAAGTTCAGCCACGGCGCGGTGCATGCCTTGCCCGACGGCTTGTTGCTCGCCGACAGCTACCACGTGTCGCGCTACAACACCTCGACCCGGCGGCTGACCACCGAGATGTTCGTGGCGGTGGTGGCCGACCTGGTCCGCCGATTGGCTGAGGAGGCGCCCTCGCCGGGCGTCACACCATGACGCTGGACGTCGCAATCGTCGGGGCCGGCATGGCGGGGCTGAGCTGCGCGCTGGCGCTGGCCCGGCATGGCCACCGCGTCACGGTGTTCGACAAGGGCCGCGCCGCCGGCGGGCGCATCGCCACCCGGCGCACCGGCGAGAGCAGCTTCAACCACGGCGCGCAGTATGCGACCGCCCGCTCGCCCAGCTTCCACGCGCTGATGACCGAGTTGCAGGCGACTGGCGTGGCGGCGCCTTGGGAAGCGGCCCAGGAGGGCAAGGATGTACGCTGGTCCGGGCTGCCGGGCATGAGCGCCATCACCCGTCACCTGGCGTTGCAGCTGCCACAACTGCCGTTGGCCGAGCGCCACGTTGCGTTCCTGCATCGCGGCGACGGCGGCTGGACACTGCGCCACATGGCTTCGGAGGAGATCGCCCCGGGCACGGTCGCCGACAGCGGCGGCGAGGTGAGCGGCCCGTTCGACGCGGTGCTGCTGGCGTTGCCCTCGCCGCAGGCCGTGCCGCTGCTGGCGGCGATTGGGCACCGGTTCGCCGGGCGCGCGGCAGCGACCGGCTACGCGCCGTGCTGGGCCGGCATGGCGAGCTTCGCCGAGACGGTCGAGGCGCCGGACGCCCAGCGCCTGCGCGACTGCGGCCCGCTCGGCTGGGTCGCCCGCGAGTCTTCGCGGCCCGGCCATCCCGGCGGCCCGGACGCCTGGGCGCTGCACGCCACCGCCGAGTGGAGCCGCGCCAACCTGGAGCGCGACGCGGCCAGCGTCGCCGCCGACCTGGTGGCGGCGTTCCAGGACCTCACCGGCGCGCCGGACCCGATCCACGCCGCGGCACGGCGCTGGCGCTACGCCCTCGTCGAGCAGGCGTTGGGCCAGCCTTGCCTGTGGGACGACGCCGCCGGCATCGGCACCTGTGGCGACTGGTGCCTCGGCGGGCGGGTCGAGGCGGCGTTCACCTCCGGCGAGGCGCTTGCCGCCGCCGTGTCGCCGCCAACATAATCCGATGTGAGCGAAGAGCGGGCCATCGAGGCCGAGATCATCCGCCTGACCGAAGAGCGCGGCCCAGGCGGCTCGATCTGCCCGAGCGAGGTTGCGCGTGCGATGAATCCCGAATGGCGGCAGTTACTGACCGCGGTGCGCCGCGCGGCGGTCAGGCTGTCGGAGGCCGGCCGCATCGACATCCTGCGTAAAGGCCAGCCGGTCACCGGCGAGGCGGTGCGGGGCGTCATCCGGCTGCGCGCCAAGGGGCAGGATTGAACCGCCTCGCGATCCTGCTGCTCGGCCTGGCGCTGCCCGGCTGCTCCGGCCATGGCGCGCAAGGCCTGCCGGCGCCGCCGCCGATGGACATGGCGCGCATCGTCCGCCCCTCGACCCCGAACGCCGCCCTCGCGGCGCCAGCCGGGTTCTCGCCCGCGCCCGACATCACGACGCGGCGCTACGACGTGACGCCGGCGGCGCTCTACCAGGCGGTCCGCCAAATGGCGACGGCGCAGCCGCGCAGCTTCCTGCAGGTCGCCTACGACGACCGGCTGCAGGCGCATTTCGTGGCGCGCAGCGCGCTGCTTAATTTCCCCGATTTGATCGCGGCGCAGGTGAACCCCGATAGCACCCTCGTGCTTTGGTCGCGCAGCGTGTACGGGCAGTCCGACCTCGGGGTGAACCGCCGCCGCCTGGCGCGGTGGCTCGGCGCGCTCGACGTGACGCTCGCCTCCCACTGACCGGAGTCTTTCCCGATGCGCGGCCTTGGCTCCTTCCTGGCAGATTCCTGGCGCCTGTCGCGGCCGTACTTCTTCTCCGAGGAGCGCTGGTCGGCGCGCGGCCTGCTGCTGACCTGCCTGGTGATGCGGCTGTTGATGGTCGAGATCACCGTCTACCTGAGCTACTGGGGCAACGCGTTCTTCAACACGCTGCAGAACAAGGACTGGAACAGCTTCGTCAGCCTGCTGGTGTCATACAAGGTGACGCCCGGCCGCACCCTGCCCGGCTTCTTCTACCTGGTCATCGTGTTCATCGTGATCGCCGTCTACCGCGTCTACCTGACGCAGCTGCTGCAGATCCGCTGGCGGCGCTGGATGACGCGCAACTTCATCGACCGCTGGATGTCCGAGCGCGTCTACTACCGGCTCAGCCTGGTGGCGCCGGGAGACGCCCGCGGCATCACCACCGACAACCCGGACCAGCGCATCGCCGAGGACATCCGCGACTTCATCGGCGACGGCGTGGTCGGGACGCAGGGCGTGCTGTTCTTCGGCATCGACCTCATCGCCAACATCGTCTCGCTGTACAAGTTCATGTTCATCATGGTGGCGCTGTCCGGGCCGATCACGCTGTTCGGCTGGACCATCCCGGTCTACATGGTCTGGGTCGCCATCCTGTACTCGATCGTCGGCACCGTGCTGACGCACCTGGTCGGCCGCAAGCTGGTGCCGCTCAACTTCTTCAAGCAGCGGGCCGAGGCGGACTTCCGCTTCGCCCTGGTGCGCCTGCGCGAGAACACCGAGGGCGTAGCCCTGTACAACGGCGAGGCGGAGGAGAAGCGCGGCCTCGGCGCGCGGTTCGAGACGCTGGCCGGCAACTGGCGGCTGCTGATGCGCCAGACCAAGTACCTGAACGCGCTCACCGCCGGCTACGGCCAGCTCGCCGGCATCTTCCCGTTGGTGGCCGCGGCACCGCAGTTCTTCTTCGGCAAGCTGACGCTGGGCGCGCTGACCCAGACCGCCGACGCGTTCGGGCAGGTGCAGGGCTCGCTGTCCTGGTTCGTCGACAACTACAATGGCCTGGCGGTGTGGCGCGCCACCGTCGACCGCCTGGCCTCGTTCCAGGCGGCGATGGACGGCGCGCACAAAATGGCCATGAAAGGCGTCTCGGAGGAGGCGGCGAGCGGCGACAGCTACGCGCTGCACGACGCCACCATCGACCTGCCGAACGGCGAGCGGCTGTTGGCGCACTCCAACCTGGCGTTCGTGCCCGGGCAGTCGGTGGTGGTGACCGGGCGCTCCGGCGTCGGCAAGTCAACGCTGTTCCGGGCGCTGGCCGGCATCTGGCCGTTCGGCGGAGGCCATGTGCAACGGCCGCGCGGCAGCAGCCTGTTCCTGCCGCAGCGCCCGTACATCCCGCTCGGCACGCTGCGCCATGCGCTGACCTACCCGCACGCGACGGGCGCCTACGACGACGCGACGGTGCGCGCGGCGCTTCAGGATTGCGGCCTGGCGCACTTGGCCGGGCGGCTGGACGAGGAGGACAGCTGGACCCAGCGCCTGTCGGGCGGCGAGCTGCAGCGCGTGGCCATCGGCAGGGCGCTGCTGGCCCGGCCCGACTGGCTGTTCCTCGACGAGGCCACTGCCAACCTCGATCCGGATTCGGAGGCGGCGCTGTACCGGATGCTCACCGAGCGGCTGACCACCACGACCATCGTGTCGATCGCCCACCGCCCGGCGGTCGCGGCGCACCACGACCTGCACCTGCGCTTCGAGCGGCCGCCGGGCCGGCTGGTGCCGGTGGACCTGGCGGCCGCCGCGGAGTGACCGAGCGGCCTTACTGGCCGGAGAAGGTGCCGTCGGGCCGGAGTCCGCGCAGGATCTTGCCCTCCGTCGACAGGTAGAAGTCTCCGGATTCGAAGCGTGGCGTGCGCGCGAAGATGAGGTAGAGATACTTGAAGTTCTCGGCGAACCCATAGGCCGGGAATAGGTCGCCCTGCTTCATCGGAGTCGTCGTCACGTCGTCGAGGATGGTGTAGCCGTCGGGGGTGCGGGCATTGTCCCGCATCCCGACGAAATATTGGTAGGCGGTCTGCGCGTAGAACGGGTTTCCGGTCTGCCAGTACAGGTTGAACGAAGCGTTGACGTACTCTGGCCTGAACTGGTTGGACTTGCTCGTGGCCGTCAGCGTCGTGTAGTCGATCCCTTCGGGCAACACCGGATACTGGTTCAGCACCTGCGTCCAGGATCGGTAGTAGGCAGCGCCGAGGTTCAGGTCGCCGCCGGCGGCGACCAACTCGGCGTAGAACGAAGCAAGCTCCGACTGGCCACGGCCAAGCAACGCGCCGGTGCGGAAGTCCACTTCCTTATACCAAACGTTCCCATTGTAAGTCTCGACAAGGTACTTGGTCATCGCGTCGTTCAGCAGGTGATACCAGTCGAGGCACTCCCTGTCGCCGAACAGGGCGAAGGCGCCATACAGGTACTCGTACAGCGAGTCCGTCGGCGGGTTGGGTCCGTTATCGGCGCTGTCGACCCATTCGCCGGTTTCGACGTTGATCGATGTGCCGAGCAGGTCGAGCGAAGAGCGGCGGTTGAACACCTCGCGCAGGGCGCGCTTGGCCGCGTTGTAGTAGCTGTAGTCGCCGGTAAGCTGGGTCAGCACGCCGAATTCGAGGATGTTGCTGCCGATTTCGGCCAGCGGCGGCTCCGCGCCGGAAACCGCGCCGGTCGCGAAGTTGACGGTCGTGTACGGCATGCCGGTCGGGGACTTGGCGAAAGCCGGCATGATCCGGTCGGTAACGTCCTTGGCGAGCCGCAGCAGCCGCTCGTCGCGCACTGCGAGATAGCCGGCCAACAGGCCGCCGACGACCCGGATGATCGCCTCGAAGACATGGAAGTCGCCGTCGATGTTGAAATTGAGGTTGCCGTAGATCCAGTCCAGGCCAAGGCCCAGCTCGTCGTCCAGGCCCATTACGTAGAGGGTGTCCAACGCCTCGATGATCGACAGCCCGATCGGGTGGCCGGCGACGAAGAAGTCGTTCGACTTCCCCGACAGCGGCATCACCTCGTCATGGCCGAACGAATATTTCTTGTAGCCGTCCCAGGCGTGCAGAAACTCGGCGCGCACCTCGTCGGCGATCCCCGGGTTGCCTGGGCCGCGTCGAGTGTCCGCAAAACCAGCGGCGTGCGCCGGCCCAGGCATGCCGCCGAGCAACGCGCCGCCCCCAAGCGCGCCCAGCGCTTGCAGAAGCGGCCGTCGTCCGAACAAGTTCGTGTTGATGCTGGAGCTTTTCATCACAGATTCTACCCTTCTTTTTGAAGTGTCGGAAAAGTAACGTTGCGCTTCGATGTGGTCCAACGCAAGAACACGCTATCGAGACGAGCTCACGTTACTGTGACAACACGAACAGCATCTTTTGCGTTGTCGACACCGACGTTTCGGTGCTGGCGGCCCTGCGGAACTTCTCTAGTCGACACTTCAGGCTCAGCCAGCCGCGAGCGCCGCCAGCAGCGCCTGGCCGTAGCGGCCAAGCTTGGCGGCGCCGACGCCCTTGATGCCGCCCAGCTCGGCCAGCGTGCGCGGACGCAGCTCCGCGACCTCGCGCAGCACGCTGTCGTGGAAGATGACGTACGGCGGCACGCCCTGCGCCTTGGCCTCGCCGCTGCGCCAGGCGCGCAGCGATTCGAACACCGCCCCGCCCTTTGTCGCATTGACGCCTCCCGTGGCGGGAGCGGCGGCACGGGTGCGGGCGCCGCGCTCGCGCGGCGTCGGCGGCGGGTCGTCGCGCAGCATCAGCCGCTGCTCGCCGCGCAGGATGGCGCGGGCCTTCTCGGCGACCAGCGACAGCGTCTTATACTCGGGGTCGACCGCCAGCGCGCCTTGCGCCACCAGCTGCCGCTGCACGCCGCGCCAGAACTGCAACGGCCGGTCGCGCCCGGCGCCGAACACCGCCAGCTTGTCGTGGCCCCAGCGCGCCGCCGCGTCGCTCGCCTCGCCCAGCAACACGCCGATCACGTGCAGGCCGCCGAAGCGTTGGCCGGTGCGGAACACCGCGCTCAACAGTTTTTGGGCCTCGACCGTGCCGTCGAACGTCCGCACCGGGCTGTCGCAGTTGTCGCAGTGCCCGCACGGCTCCGGCAGCTCCTCGCCGAAGCAGGCCAGCAACGCACGGGTGCGGCAGCCGGCGGTCTCGGTCAGCGCCACCATGGTCTCCAGCCGCTGCCGCATCACCTCCTTCTGCCGCGCCGGAGCGGCCGATATCTGCAGGAAATGCCGCGCGCGCACGATGTCCTCGGCGCCGTGCAGCAGCAGCGTGTCGGCGCGGTCGCCGTCGCGCCCGGCGCGGCCGATCTGCTGGTAGTACGCCTCCGGGCTGTCAGGCATGTCGAGATGCGCCACGAAGCGCACGTCCGGCCGGTCGATGCCCATGCCGAAGGCGATGGTGGCGACGATCACCACCGCCTCGCCGGAGCGGAAACGCAGCAGCGCCGCGCGCTTGTCGGCGGGCGGCAAGCCGGCGTGGAACACCACCGCGGCGAGGCCCTGGCCGGTCAACCGGGCGGCGATGCGCTCGGTCTTGGCGCGGCTGTTGCAGTAGACGATCCCGGCCTGGCCCGGATGGCGGCGGGCCAGCGTCATCAGCTGCGCCGTCTCGCTGTCCTTGGGCGCCGCCGCGATATGCAGGTTGGCGCGGTGGAAGCTGGCCGAGAACACCTGCGCGCCCTCCATGCCGAGCGAGGCCAGGATGTCGGCCCGGGTCCTGCCATCGGCGGTGGCGGTCAACGCGACCCGTGGCACTCCGGGGAACAGCTCCGGCAGCCGCGCCAGCATGCGGTACTCGGGGCGGAACTCGTGTCCCCACTGGCTCACGCAATGCGCCTCGTCGATGGCGATCAGCGCGATCCGGCGTCGCTGCAGCCGCTCCTGCGTGCCCGGGCTGAGCAGCCGCTCCGGCGACACGTACAGCAGGTCGAGCCGCCCGGCATCCAGCTCGCGCCCGACCTCGCGCGCGACATCCGGCTCCAGTTCGGAGTGCAGCGCCCCGGCCGCGACGCCGAGCTGGCGCAGCGCCGCCACCTGGTCGTCCATCAGCGCGATCAGCGGCGAGATCACGATGGCGGTGCCGCGGCGGCACAGCGCCGGCACCTGGTAGCAGACGCTCTTGCCGGCGCCGGTCGGCATCAGCACCAGCGCGTCGCCGCCGTGGGCCACGTGCTCGACCGCTGCCTCCTGCAGGCCGCGGAAGGCCGGGAAGCCGAACACCCGGTGCAGCACCGCGCGCGGCGACTCGGCGCCATCCTCGCCCGGGCCATCCTCAATTGCCGCAGACATCGGATCAGGGCCCGATGCTGGCGACCACTCGCCGCGCCTGCACCGGATCGAGCGCATACTCGACCGGGTCCTTGCCGTGGGCGCGGATGCGTCCCGGGTCCAGGCCGGCGTCACGCAGCGCGTCGGTCACGACGCGCGCGCGCGCCAGGGCCAGCGCCCGGCTCGCCCCCGGGTTGGCGGCGGCGTAGCCCACGACGGTGACGCCGGCATCTGGGCGGTCGGCGGCGCCGTGCGCGGCCTGGATCACCGTCTGTTTGGCGGAGTCGTCCAGCTGAGCGGAAAGGTCGGTGAAGAACACCACGAAGTTCGGCACTTCCGGAGCTTGGCGCGTGGCGCAGGCGGCCATCGCAAACGCGGGCGCGACGAGGCGGCGCATGGCAAGTCCTCCAGTAAGCGTTCCCGCCCTACCTGCCCCGTCGTTGCGGCAGGCGTCAATGATGCTCAGTAGCCTCTTGTCGAGTCGTAGAGGTCCGGCAACTCTTCGCCGCGCCGGTCGCGGGCGACGAGGTTGGCGACGTGGCGCGCGCGTTGCTCGCGCGAGCCGAACGCCGCGCCGTGCGCGGTGACGATGACCCGCGGATGCGACCAGGCCGCAGCGCCGGGCGGCAGCGGCTCGGGGTCGAACACGTCGACCACCGCGCCGCCGACCTGCCCCGCCCGGCGTCGACCAGCCCCGCCTTGCGCGGCAACCGCGCCAGCGTCTCGGCCCGCAGAATGCCGGCGGTGGCCGCCGTCTCCGGCAACAGGTTGACCAGGATGTCGCTGGCGGCCAGGAACGCCGGGAACTCGGCGTCGCCCGCGAAACAATGCATGCCCGGCAGCGTCTTGCGGGTAATCGACCAGCCGGCGAGCCGGAAGCCGAGGCCGGCCAACGCCGCGGGCGTGTCGGCGGCGATGCGGCCCAACCCCATCAGCCCGACCCGGACCTGGCGCGCCGTGCGCGGCGGAGAGAACTCCTCCCATGCGCCGGCGCGCTGGTTGGCCAGGCTGCGCGGCAGGTCGCGCAGCAGCGCCAGGCAGGCCAGGCGGCAGCGAAGGGTCGCGGGCGATGTGGCCGACCCCAGCCCCGTCGCTGCACACCAGCCGCAGGTTAGGCATCGCCGCGAGCCGCCCGGCATCGGGCTCCCAGACGAAGGCGTAGGCGACCTTCGCCGGATCGACCATGAGGTCGTCCCACCAACGCACGTCCAGGTCCGGGGCAAGGCGCGCGAACCAGTGCCGCCACTCGGCCATCGCCGCCTCGCCGCCGGACTTGACCAGCAGCAGCGGTCGGACATCAGCCTCTCCCAAGCTGTCCGAGCCAAGCTGCCGGCGCTGCCGGCGGCCGGGTGACGCGCGCGAAACGCCAGCACAGCAGCACGGCCGCCACCGTCAGCCCGGCGATCAGGCCGAACCACATGCCTGGCGCCTGCATCCCGCCGCGATACGCGAGCCACAAGCCGACCGGCATCCCGACGGCCCAGTAGGCGAACGCGGTGATGAGCACCGGGACCCGGGTGTCCTTGAGGCCGCGCAGCGCGCAGATGGCGGTGACTTGCAGCGCGTCGGAGAACTGAAACACGCCGGCCAGCGGCAGCAGCGCCGCGGCCCCGGCGATGACGGCGGCGTCGCGCGTGTACAGCCCGGCGATCGCCATGGGCGCGCCCAGCAGCAATGCGCTCGACCACGCCTGCAGCGTGATCGCCAGCGCCATGCCGCAGAATCCAGCCCGGCGTACCGCGCCCGGCTCGCCGCGCCCGGCGGCGTTGCCGACCCGCACCGTGGTCGCCAGCCCCACCCCCAGCGGCACCATGAAGCTGACCGCCGAGACGCTGATGGCGACCTGATGGCCTGCCGCGGCGGCCTCGCCGAAGCCGCCGATCACCAGGGCGGCGGCGGTGAACATGCTGCCTTCGAGCAACTGGCTGAGCGTCGTCGGCACGCCGACCCGCAGCAGCCCGGCAATGACGCGCACATCCGGGCCGCGCCGGCCCGCGCTCCAGCCGATGCCGCGATAATGCCGCGAGCGCGCGAGGAACGTCGCGAACGCGCCCAGCTGCAACCAGGTCACGATGGCGGTGGCGATGCCGCAACCGCGCGCGCCCAGCATCGGCAGGCCGAGCCGGCCGTACATCAGCACGTAGCCGATCGGTCCCAGCAGCAGCAGCCCGAGCAGCCCGAACATCATGCTCGGGCGTGGCCGCGACATTCCCTCGCTGAAGCCGCGGCAGGTCAGGTACAGGCTCAACGCCGGTGCGCCGTAGCTGATGGCGCGCAGGAACGCCGCAGCGTCCGATTGCAGCGAGGGCGCCACGCCGCTGAGCCGCACCAGTTCCGGCCCAGCCCAGCGGACCGCCGCCACAAGCGCGACGCCGACCAACAAAGCGAGCCACAACGCCTGCCGGAACACCGCGCCGATGGCGTCGCGGCGCATGGCGCCTTCCAATTGCGCCACCGCCGGCGACAGCGCGTACGACATGCCGAGCGCGATCATGAGCGCCAGCACCCAGATGCTGGTGCCGACCGCGACCGCTCCCAGCACGTGCGCGTCGAGGTGCCCGGCAAGCATGACGTCGACGATCTCCTGGCCTATGTAGCACAGGAGGCCGGCCACGATGGACAGCGCCAGCGTCATGGTCGCGCGCAGCTCCGCCAGCCACAAGCCCAGCCGCAAGCCACGACCGCGCACGAGACTACCGCGCACGAGACTTCAGCCCGGCGGCGGCGAGGGCGTCCGCTGCGTCCAGCCGGTCGCGAGGTCGTAGCCGTGCGCCAGTTCGAGGCAGGTCCGCTCGGCGTGCGGGGCCGCGATGAGCTGAATGCCCATGGCGCGCCCGCCCGCATCGAAGCCCGCAGGCGCCGCCAGCGCCGGGCAGCCCGCCATGGTGGCCGGGACCATGATCTTCATCCAGGCGTGATAGGTCGCCATCGCCTGCCCGGCAATCGCTTTCGGCCATGGCTGCTCGACCGGAAAGGCGAACACCTGGGCGGTCGGCAGCACGAGACAGTCGTGGCGCTGGAGGAAGCGGCGCATGGCGGCGGTCCAGGCGGCGCGCACTTCGGACGCCTGCACCAGTTCCGGCACGGTCAGCGAAAGCACCTGCTCGACCTCCCACGCCGCCTCCGGCTTCAGCATCGTGCGGCGCTGCGGGTCGCGGTAGTGCTCCAGCAGCGAGAAGCCGGTCTGCCAGCCGCGCAGCGTCACGAAGGCCTGCCAAAGCCGCTCGTAGTCGAACTCCGGCGCCGCCTCCTCGACCGTGCAGCCGAGTTGGGTGAACGCCGCGACCGCTTGCCGGCACAGGTCGAGCACGCCCGACTCGAACGGCAGCGCGCCGCCGAGGTCGCCGCCCCACGCGATTCGCATCCCGCGCAGGTCGCGCCCGAGCGGGGCCGCCAGCGCCTGCGGATCGTCCCGGCTCGACAGCGGCTCGCAGGGATCAAAGCCGGCCTGCACCGACAGCAGCAGCGCCAGGTCCGGGACGTCGCGCGCCATCGGGCCGAGCACGCCCATCGACGGCAGCCACGGGTCGCGCTCGCCGGACGGCGCCCGCCCGATGCTGGGACGCAGGCCGAACACGTTGTTCCAGCCGGCCGGGTTACGCAGCGAGCCGCCGTAATCGCTGCCGTCGGCCAGCGCCAGCATCCGGGTGGCCAGCGCCACCGCCGCGCCGCCGCTGCTGCCGCCGGCCGTCAGTCTGTGGTCGTAGGCGTTGCGGGTCGGCCCGTAGACCGTGTTGTAGGTTTGCGAGCCGAGCGCGAACTCCGGCACGTTGGTCTTGCCGATGGGAATGCCGCCGGCCGCCCGCAGCCGCGACACCATCAGGCAGTCGGCGTCGGGCACGGCGTCGCGGAAGATCGGCGAGCCCTTGGTGGTGCGGATGCCGCGCACCGCCTCCATGTCCTTGATCGCCATCGGCAGGCCGAACAGCGCGCCGGGCGTCTCGCCATTTGCCAGCCTTGCGTCGTGCGCCTGCGCCTCGGCCAGCAACTCGTCCTCGTCACGCAGGGCGACGATGGCGTTGACTGCCGGGTTCGCCGCGGCGATGCGGTCCAGGGTCGCGCGCATCAGCTCGGCGCAGGACACCTGCCGGTCACGGACGGCCGCGAGTTGCACGACGGCGCTCTGCCGGATCAGTTCGGAAGTCAGTGTACCTCGCCTGCCCCGCGCAGCGCCTCGCGCATCCGGGCCGCGTTGAAACCGGGGCTGCGCGCCATGTCGAGGATCACCTTCTCACGCCGCGTCACCAAGTCGATCGCCGCCGGCAGCTTGCCCACCGCGTCGGCCGGAATCACCACCGCGCCGTGATAGTCGGCATGGATCACGTCGCCATGCACCGCCAGCATCCCGGCGACATTCACCTCGCCGCCCATCGCCAGCATGTGGACGTGGGCGTGGCTCGGCACCACGCCCAACCCGACGATCTGGAATCCGGGCGCCAGCATGTCGACGTCGCGGTATGACCCGTTGGTGACGCAGCCGGCCACGCCCAGCGCCAGATGCACGCTCGACTGCACCTCGCCCCAGAACGCGCCGAAGCCCGGCTCGTCGTCGATGTCCTGCAGCAGCGCGACGGTGGGCAGGTCGCCTGCCGCGACATACTCGTACCAGTCCTCGCGCGACGGGATCGCGCCGCGCGCCGGCTCGCGGCTGCGGATGACCCCGGTGCGGGCCACGCCGACCATCGGCGGCAGCGCATGGTTCACCGGCAGCAGCGGCCGGGTGGTGAAGCCGACCGCGCGCCGCTCCGGCACGATCAGCTCCAAGCCGTTGCAGATGGTCGGCGTGTCCCATTGCCGCAGCGCCTCCAGCTCGGCGCGCGTGAAGGCCGGCACCGTCAGCGCGCGACCTCCGCCAGCGGGTCGGCGCTCGCCCGAATTGCGCGCTTGGCCATCACGCCGACCAGGTGGGCGCGGTAGGCGGCGCTGCCGTGCATGTCGGCGTTCATGTCGTCGGGCGGGGTCGCAATGCCGTCCAGCGCCTCGGCCGACCAGTTCGATGTCAACGCCTGCTCGAACGCCGCGTGGCGAAACACCCCGCCCTGCCCGGCCCCGGTCACCGCGACGCGGACGCCGTGCGGGCCTTTGGCCACGAACGCCCCGACCATGGCGTAGCGCGACGCCGGGTTGGCGAACTTGGCGTAGGCGGCCTTCTCCGGGATCGGGAAGCTCACCGAGACGATAATCTCGTCCGGCTCCAGCGCCGTGGTGAACATGCCCTGGAAGTAGTCGTCGGCGTGGATCTCGCGGCGGTCGGTCTTGATCGTGGCTCCCATCGCCAGCACCGCAGAAGGATAGCAAGCCGACGGATCATTGTTGGCGAGCGAGCCGCCGAGCGTGCCACGGTGGCGCACCTGGATGTCGCCGATGTTGGCCGCGAGGTAGATCAGCCCGGGGATCGCCTTTGCCACTACCGGCGACAGCGCCACATCGCGGTGGGTGGTCATCGCCCCGATCACCAATTTGCCGCCCTCGACCGCAATCCCGCTCAGGCCGAGCTTGGACAGGTCGACCACGGTGGACGGCTTGTTCAGCCGCTGCTTCAGCACCGGGATGAATGTCTGCCCTCCGGCCAAAGCCTTGGCGTCGCTGTCGCCGGTGCCGAGCAGCTTCACAGCGTCGGGTAGGCTCGTCGGCTTGGCGTATGCGAAGTCATACATCGCGAGTTTCCTATTCGGCCGCGAGGCGCGGACGGTTAGCTTCCAAAATTGCCCAGATCTTCTGCGGGCTGGCCGGCATGTCGAGGTGGCGCACGCCGTAATCGCGCAGCGCGTCCACCACGGCGTTGATGACCGCCGGCGGCGAGCCGATGGCGCCCGTTTCGCCGCAGCCCTTGGCGCCCAGCGGGTTGTGCGTGCAGAGCGTGACCTCGGTGCTGGCGGTGATGTTGGGCAGGTCGTCGGCGCGCGGCATGGCGTAGTCCATGAAGCTGCCGCTGAGCAGCTGGCCCCCCTCGTCGTAGACGGCGTTCTCCAGCAGCGCCTGGCCAATGCCCTGGGCGACGCCGCCCTGTACCTGGCCCTCGACGATCATCGGGTTGATGACCCGGCCCACGTCGTCCACCGCGACGAAGTTGATGACCGTGGCGACCCCGGTGTCGGCGTCGATTTCGACCTCGCAAATGTGGCAGCCGCCGGGGAAGGTGAAATTCTTCGGGTCGTAGAACGCGGTCTCGTCCAGGCCCGGCTCCAGCTCCTCAATCGGGTAGTTGTGCGGCACGTAGGCGACCATGGCGATTTCGGCGAACGACTTGGCGCGGTCGGTGCCGGCGACGCTGAACTTGCCGTCCTTGAACTCGATGTCGTTGGCCGACGCCTCCATCAGGTGCGCCGCGATCTTCTTGCCTTTGGCGACCACCTTGTCCATCGCCATCACCATCGCCGAGCCGCCGACCGGCAGGCTGCGGCTGCCGTAGGTGCCCATGCCGAACGGGATGCGCCCGGTGTCGCCATGAACGATGTCGATGTTGGACATCGAGACACCGAGCTGGTCGGCCACCAGCTGCGCCATGGTGGTCTCGTGGCCCTGACCGTGGCTGTGGGTGCCGGTGAACACGGTGACGCTGCCTGTAGGGTTCACCCGGACGTTGGCGACCTCGTACAGCCCGGCCCGCGCGCCCAACGCGCCCGCCACCTTGGACGGCGCGATGCCGCAGGCCTCGACGTAGGTGGACATGCCGATGCCGCGCAGCTTGCCGTGGCGGGCCGCGACGGCGCGGCGGGCCTCGAAGCCGGCCCAATCCGAATGCTGCACGGCTTTGTCGAGCGTGGTGAAGTAGTCGCCGCTGTCGTACTGCAGCGCCACCGGCGTCTGGTACGGGAAGGCGTCTTTCGCAATAAAGTTCTGGCGACGGATCGCCACCCGGTCGAGGCCGGTGTCGTGCGCGATGACGTCGACCAGCCGCTCCAGCAGGTAGGTCGCCTCCGGCCGGCCAGCGCCGCGATACGCGTCCACCGGCACCGTGTTGGTGAACACCGCCTTGACCTCGCCGTAAATCGCCGGCGTCGAGTACACGCCAGCCAGCAACGTGCCCGACAAATAGGTCGGCACCGCGGCGGCGAAGGTCGACAGGTAGGCGCCCATGTTGGCCAGCGTCTTGACGCGCAAGCCCAGAAACTTGCCGTTCGCGTCGATGGCCATGCTGGCGGTGCTGACATGGTCGCGGCCGTGGGCGTCCGACATGAACGCCTCGGAGCGGTCGCAGGTCCACTTCACCGGGCGGTCAAGCTGGCCCGCCGCCCAGGTCACGATGGCCTCCTCGGCATAATGGTAGATCTTGCTGCCGAAGCCGCCGCCGACATCGGGCGCGATCACCCGCAGCTTGTGCTCCGGGATATTCAGCACGAACGCGCCCATCAGCAGGCGGATCAAATGCGGGTTCTGGCTGGTGGTGTGCAGCACGTACTCGCCGGTGGTGCGGTCGTACTCGCCGATGGCGGCACGGGTCTCCATGGCGTTCGGCACCAGCCGGTTGTTGGTGAGGTCGAGCGTCACCACGCGGTCGGCCCTCGCGAACGCCGCCTCGGTCGCGGCGAGGTCGCCGATCTGCCAGTCGAAGCACACGTTGCCGGCCACGTCGTCATGCACCAGCGGCGCGCTGGGGGCCACGGCGGCGGTCACGGTGGCGACCGCCGGCAGCGTCTCCAGCCGGATGTCGAGCAGCTCGGCGGCGTCCTTGGCCTGCTGCCGGGTTTCGGCGATGACCACCGCGATAGGGTCGCCGACATGGCGCACCTTGTCCTTGGCCAGCACCGGATGCGGCGGCTCGGCCATCGGGCTGCCGTCCTTGCTGTGCACCTGCCAGCCGGTCGGGATGCCGCCGACGCCCGCCATGTCGGCGTTGGTGAACACCGCCTCGACCCCAGGGGCCGCTTTCGCCGCCGCCGTGTCGATGCTGAGGATGCGGCCGTGCGGCACGTCGCTGCGCTTGATGTAGGCATACAGCTGCTGCGGGCGGTTGAGGTCGTCGGTGTAGTGGCCGCGGCCGGTGATGAAGCGGTGGTCTTCCTTGCGGCGGACCGACGCGCCGATCCCCTCGAACATGGCATTCATGGCGCTGTCATCCGTCCCGTTGTTATGCAGCCCGCCGTGTTCGGCGTGGCTTCAGCCTATTCTGCGGCGACCGCGAGTTCCTTGCCGTGCATGATCGGCCATGCCGCGGCGATGGCTTTTACAATGTTGTGGTAGCCGGTGCAGCGACACAAATTGCCTTCCAGCCCGTGCCGAATCTGGGTTTCGGTCAGCCCCTCCGGATGGCTCTGCACCAGGTCGACGGCGCTCATCACCATGCCCGGCGTGCAGAAGCCGCATTGCAGCGCGTGATGCTCGCGAAACATCTCCTGCATCGGGTGCAGCGTGCCGTCGGCGCCGGCCAGGCCCTCGATGGTGAGTACCGAGCCGCCGTCGGCCTGCATCGCCAGCACCGTGCAGGCCTTCACCGAGACGCCGTCGACATGCACCACGCATGCGCCGCACTGGCTGGTGTCGCAGCCGACATGGGTGCCGGTAAGGCCGAGCTTGTCGCGCAGCAGCTCGACCAGCAGGGTGCGCGCCTCGACCTCGACGTTCCTCTGCTTGCCGTTGACCGTCAGACTGACCTGAGGCATCGCGCCCTCCCGATTGTTCTGGGACCGGATGCCGAAGCCCGGTCGCCCAAGATAGTTGTCATCGCGGTGCGGAGTGGTCAAGCGGAGTGCCGCGCAGAAACATTGCCCAGATATTTGGGCCGAACATTCGGCGGCGCTGCCGCGGCTTTGACCCGGACCGGCCTTCCCCTGAGTGCCGCGCTCGTCTAGGTGCGGCCGGTGCAAGCCCTCCTCGAACGCTCGCTCTCCCCGGCCACGCTGGCGCTCGTGGCGCAGCTCCTCCGCTTCGGCGTGGTCGGGGTGTTCGGCTACGCTGTCGACACCGCCGTGGTCTACGCGCTGTGCGGCTCCTTGGGCCTGTATGGGGCCGGGCTGGTGTCGTTCATGGTGGCGGCGAGCGCCAACTGGGCGCTGCACCGGGCCTGGACGTTCCGCGGCCTGGGCAGCCACCGGCCGCGGCGCCGGCAGTGGCTGCGCTTCCTGGCCGCGAATTCGCTCGGCTTCATGGTCAACCGCGGCGTCTACGCCGGCCTGGTCACCTGGATCGCGGCGTGCGCCGCGCAGCCGGCCTGGGCCACCGCCGGCGGGGCCATCGCCAGCATGTCGATCAACTACACCATGTCGCGGCGGCTGGTGTTTAGGTGAATCACCGCCGTAGCGTCGCGGTCGCGGCGGCCGGGTTCGCCACCTTCGCCAACCTGTACACCCCGCAGGCGATCCTGCCGCTGCTGGCCGCCGCCTTCAAGGTCAGCGAGGAGGCCAGCAGCCTCTCGATCACCGTGTCTTTGGTGGCGGTGGCGGCCATGGCCCCGTTCGCCGGCGGCATCTCCGACCGGCTCGGGCGCAAGCGGGTGATCGTGACCGCGGCGTTCCTGCTGGTGGTCCCGACGCTGCTGGTGGCGCTGGCGCCGAGCCTGGCGACGCTGCTGGCGTGGCGGTTCGTGCAGGGCTTGCTGCTGCCGTTCATCTTCGCGGTGACGGTCGCCTACATCGCCGACGAGTGCGACGGCGAGGAGGCGATCCGCACCACCGGGCTGTACGCGTCGGGCACCATCGTCGGCGGCTTCAGCGGGCGCTTCCTGGCCGGGATCGTGGCCGAACTGGCCGGCTGGCGGGCGGCGTTCGCGGCCCTGGCGCTGCTGACCGGGCTGGCGGCGCTGCTGGTGGCCTTCGCGATGCCGAAGGAGCGGCGGTTCCGCGCCACCGCCGGCGGCTGGCGGGAGACGCTGGCGAGCTACGCCTCGCACCTGGAGAACCGGCGGCTGATGGCGACCTGCGCGGTCGGCTTCGGGATGCTGTTCTCGCTGGTGGCGAGCTTCACCTTCATCAACTTCCGCTTCGCCGCGCCGCCGTTCGACCTCGGGCCGGCGCAACTCGGCTCGGTGTTCGCGGTCTACCTGCTCGGCGCCGTGGCGGCCCCGCTGGCGGCCGGCGTGGCGGCGCGGATCGGCCGCCGGGGGACGCTGCTGGGCGCGGTGGCGTGCTCGGTCGCCGGCCTGACGCTGACCTTGGCGCCGTCGCTGCCGCTGGCCATCGCCGGGCTGGCCGCCACCTGCGTCGGGCTGTTCGTGACCCAGGCGCTGTCGTTGAGCTTCATCGGCGTCACCGTGCGGCAGGCGAAGTCGGCGGCGGTCGGGCTGTACGTGACGATCTACTATGTCGGGGGCGCCATCGGCGGCGTGGCGCCGCTCGGCGTCTGGCGCTTGTTCGGCTGGCCAGGCGTGGTGGCGCTGGTGATCGCCGTGCTGTGCGCCATGGCCGCCACGGCGTCCCGGTTCTGGACGGCGGCGTGATCCGTGTTGCGCCTCGCGCAACGAGCGCCTAGCCTGAGCGGGTTCGCGAGAGAGAGCATGACGCCGTGCCGCCGAAGGGGCAACCACCCGGGACACTCTCAGGCAAAAGGATCGCGGACGGCAAATTTCTGGAGAGCGGTGGTCCTCCACCCGCCGAAGGAGCAACCCGTTCGTCCGGTTCGCGGATGGCGGCGAAACTTTCAGGCACCATGACAGAACCGGGGCGGCTGCGGCGTGCGAAGCATGTCCGGCCGTTCGTCATGGAGCCGCGCATGAATGCCATTCCACGTCTCAAGCCATCGAAGCCCGACGTTATCGTGCTCGGCGCCGGCATCGTCGGCGTCTCGACCGCCTACCACCTGTCGCGCCAGGGTCTCGACGTGCTGGTGGTCGACCGGCTGCCCGGCCCCGGGCTGGACACCTCGTTCGCCAATGGCGGCCAGGTTTCGGTCTGCCACGCCGAGCCGTGGGCCAACCCGAAGGCGCCGCTCAAAATCCTGAAATGGCTTGGCCGCGACGACAGCCCGCTGCTGTTCCGGCCGCGCTTCGATCCCGGACAGTGGCTGTGGCTGATGGCCTGGATGGCCGAGTGCATGCCGGGCCGCGCCCGCGCCAACACCCGGCGCATCCTCGAACTGGCGCTGGAGAGCCGCGGCTGGATTCAGCGCATCCGCGCCGAGGAGGGCTTCGAGTACGACTGCAAGACCCTGGGCATCCTGCACTTCTACCGCAGCGCCCGGGAGTTCGAGGCCGCCATCCCGGTCGCCAGGCTGATGCGCGAGGCCGGTTGCGGGCGCGAGGTGGTCGACGTCGCGCGCATGATCGAGATCGAGCCGGCACTGGCCGGCGCGCGCGGCAAAATCGTCGGCGGCACCTACACCGAGACCGACGAGAGCGGCGACGCGCAGGCTTTCACCGCCGGCCTCGCCCGCGCCTGCGCCCGCCGCGGCGTGCGCTTCCGCTACGGGCAGGAGGTGACGGCGATCCATTCCGGCGGCGCGGTCGAGGTGAAGGACTTGGCCACCGCGCGCTACGAGCGGCTGGAAGCGGCGGCGGTGGTGGTGGCTTTGGCCTCGTACTCGCGCGCCCTGGTGCGGCCACTCGGCATCAAGCTCAACATCTACCCAACCAAGGGCTACTCGGTGACGATCCCGACCGCCGGCGGCAGCGGCGCGCCGAGCGTGTCGCTGACCGACGACCAGTACAAGCTGGTGTACTCGCGCCTCGGCGACCGGCTGCGGGTGGCCGGCACGGCGGAGCTGTCGGGCTACGACCGCGGGCTGAACGCAATCCGGGTGCAGGCCATCCTGGACAACGTGCGCGGCCTGTTCCCGGAGGCCGGCGATTTCGCCGCGGCGACGGCGTGGAGCGGACTGCGGCCGGCCACCCCGTCCAACGTGCCGTACCTGGGCCGTACCCAGGTGCCCGGCCTCTACCTCAATACCGGCCACGGCACGCTCGGCTGGACCATGGGGCCGGGCACCGGCGCGCGGGTTGCGGAGACCGTGGCGGAGGACCTGCGCCGGAGCGCGCCGGCGGTTTCGGCCGCGACCATGCTGGTGGACGCCGCCTAGCCCTCGCGTCAGGCGAATTGCGCCAGCCGCCGCATCGTTTGCGCGAATGCGGCGGCGATCCGGGCGTTATTGGCGTGAGTTCCATCGCGCACGACCCAACGGCCGGCGACCATCACGTGGCGCACCGGCGTCGAGTTGCCGCTGAACAGCCAGGCGTCGAGCAGCCGGTCGCCGTCGCGGCCGACCAGCGCCGGATGGTCGGCGTCGAGCGCCACGAGGTCGGCCAGCCGCCCCACGGCGATCTCGCCTGCCGCGCGCCCGAGCGCCTGCGCGCCGCCCATGGCCGCACGCCGCACGAGGCTGGCCGCGACCGAGGCCCCTTGGCGGGTTTCGCTGACGTTGCGCGCGCGTGTCTCCAGCCGGCGCACGTATTCCAGCCAGCGCAGCTCCTCGACCGGGCTGGTGCCGACGTTGCTGTCGCTGCCCACGCCGAAGCCGCCGCCATGGCCGAGGAACGCGCGCAACGGGAAGATGCCGTCGCCAAGGTTAGCCTCGGTGGTTTGGCACAGGCCGGCAACCGCGCCGCTCGCCGCCAGCCGCGCGGTTTCGTCCTCGGTCATGTGGGTGGCGTGGATGGCGCACCAGCGCCGATCGACCGGCGCGTGGTCGAGCAGCCAGGACACCGGCCGCGTGCCGCTCCAGGCGAGACAGTCATCCACCTCCTTGGTCTGCTCGGCGATGTGCAGGTGGATCGGCGTATTAGGGCCGAGATCGCCGGCGATGGCGATGGCGGCGGCAAGCTCGTCCGGCGTCACCGCGCGCAGGCTGTGCGGCGCCACGCCGACCGTGGCGGTGGCCGCCATGCGTCCGCACAATGCCGCAAAAGCATCGACATCCAGCACGAACCGGCGCTGCCCCGCAACCGCCGCCGCGCCCCCGAACTGGCTGCGGCGGTATAGCACCGGCAGCAGCGTGAGGCCGATGCCAGCTGTCTCGGCGGCCGCGACGATGCGCTGCGACAGCTCCGCCGGATCGGCGTAGGCGGCACCGTCGGGGGCGTTGTGCAGGTAATGGAACTCGGCGACCGCGGTGTAGCCGTGGGTCAGGCACTCGACATAGAGCTGCGCCGCGACGGCTTCCACGTCGTCGGGCGTGAGCACTGCGAGAAAGCCGTACATCACCTCCCGCCAACGCCAGAAACTGTCGCCTTCCGGCCCGGCGCGCTCGGCCAAGCCGGCCATCGCGCGCTGGAAGGCGTGCGAGTGCAGGTTGGCGATGCCGGGCGCCACCAGGCCGCCAATGCGCTCGTCGCCGGGCGACGGTTCGCTGTCAGGGGTGACCTGGCCGATGCGGCCCTCGGCGTCGACCGCGATCCGCACCCGAGGCCGCACCGCATCGCCCAGCAGCGCCGCCTCGGCGAAGTAGGCTTGCGGCTTCACCCGAGCGTCATCCGGTCGTAGTGCCGCGCCGCCATGGCGATGGCAATGTAGCGGCGGGCGATTTGCGCTTCGGTGATCCCGGCCTGGCGCACCTGCTCCAGCCCGGCTTCCGAGGCGACGTGGAACACCGCCATGGGGCGGATCGCCAGCGGGCGGCCGGAGGCGAACAGGAACTCGCTATGCCAGTTCGCCTCCCATGGCGACAGCCCGATCAGCCGCGACGCGGCGACGCCCGGGCCGCCCGGCGCGTCGCCGCGGATGGCGCACAGCACCTCGGCCCGCAACAACGGCCCGCTCTGGCAGTAGTAGGTGACCGGCGGGTGGCCGAACGCGGCGGACAAGTCGGTGTCGCGGCACAGTGGGCGCAATGCCGCAAGGTCGCCGGCGAGGTCGGGGACACGTCCGGAGTGGAGCGCCCGCAGCGCGTCCGGCGAGAACTCGCGCGCCGCCTCGCCCGCGAGATAGCGGTGGGCGTCGGCGAACGCCGGGCCGCCATCGGCGTAATGGCCGTGCGGCGACAGGAACACGAACGGCGCGCCGTCGGCGTCGATGAAGTCGGCGCGGCCGAACCGGCGGACGAAGTAGAAGTCGCTGTCGACGGTGAAGTAGCTCTCGGCCATGGCGGTCTGGTCGCAGCACAGCTTGACGGTCTGCTGATAGGTCCACCCGCTGTTCCCCGGCGGCTGGTGGAACCCGGTCAACTCGTGGTCGAGGAACACCGGCAGCCGCAATCCGGCGAAGCGGGCGCGGTACAGGTCGACGTCCTCCTCGGGCAGCGACAGCGCCATCGGGATGCCGTCGGCGTTGCAGGCCCGGAACGTCTCCAGCATGCGCGCGAGGCGGTCGAAATCGTCGCGGAACGTCTTGCAGAAGAACGCGACCGGCTGCATCACCCCTCCCCGGCCCACGCCGCCACCAACGCCCGCAGCCGGGCGTCGACGTCGGCGTGGAACATTCGATAGCCCGCCTGCATCGCCGCGGCGAGGTCCGCCAGTTGCTCCGGCGCTGCGAGCAGGTCGAGCAGCCGGTCGGCCAGCGCCGCCGCGTCGGCGTGCAGCAGGTCGGGATACACCGCCTCCAGGCCGAGCCCGCCGTCGCGGGTGCTCAGCACCACCCGGCCGTAGGCCAGCGCCTCGACGGTCTTGATCTTGAGGCCGGTGCCGCCGCGCATCGGGTTGACCACGATGTCGAGCGCCGCGTAGGCGTCGGCCACGGCGTCGACCTCGCCGCCGGGCTGGAACGCCAGCAGCCCCTTGGTTTTGCGCGTGACCCCGCCCAGCGCCAGGAACAGGCCGTCCGCCGGCACGCCACGCCGCGCCAGCAAGGCGTCGAAATCGCGCAGCGTCTCCACGTTCCAAGGATTGCCGGAGCCGAGATAGCCGGTCGCGATTGGCGGTTGGATGCCGCGCCACGGCAGGAACGCCGGTTCCGGCGCGTACTCGATCACCTCGACCCTGGCGCGGGTCATGGCGGCGAACTGGCGGCCCTCCTCGGGCTGAATCGCCAGCACGACGTCGGCGCGGTCGAAGCCGGCGGCTTCCTCCGGGCGCGTGGTGTAGAACCAGTGCGCCGGCATCCCGGCGGCGCGGGTGAGCTGGTGGCGGTCGCCGAATGCGTCGTGGGTGTCGAGCACGCGCAGCGTCCCGGCGTCGGCGAACGCCGTCAGAACCCAGGAGCACCAGACGTAGTTGACCACCACGACATCGTATTCGGTCGCCGCCGCCAACGCGCGCGCCGCCTGCATCAGCTGCGGCGCGACCCATTCGTCGACGCCCCAGTGGCTCGGCAGGCGGCGCTGCGGCCGGAACTCGCCCGGCGTCACGATATGCACTAAGTCCCAGGCTTGGCGCATGGCGTCCACGATGCCGGCGTCCAGCCCGTCGACCGCGTAGTACAGCAGCTCGACCGGGCCGGCGCGGCGCAACGCGGCAGCGATCTGGTGGACCCGCGCGCGGTTGCCCTGGTTGGTCGGGTGCGTCGGCGTGGGCGTCACCACCAGCGACCTCATTGCAGCCGCTCGACGGCGGCCTCGCGCAACGCGAGGCCGGCCGGCGCTTCCCCGGCGGGGCCGGGCGGCAGCTCGGCGTGGGCGATCTCCAGCCGGTGGCACAGGTCCGGAGCCAGCGCCCGCGCCAGCAGCGTGATCCGCGGCGGCTCGGGATCGAACGTGGCCGCCGCCTCGTGCCCGGCGATCCAGAAGCGCAGATGGTCGCGGTCGAGCGGCAGGCGGCTGGCGGCGAGGCGCAGCTCGACCCGCAAATCGCCGCCGCCGTGGCCGGGCAGCAGCAGCACGCTGCGCCGCTGCGGCCCGGTCCAGGCGATGCCGCCCTCATGCGGCCGCACGCCCTGCAAGGTCGGCAGGTCGGCGACGGCGTAGCGGGCGGATGGCTGCCCGGCGCGCATCCTGGCGGCGGTCTCCTGGCGCAGCAGCCGATCCTGCAGCAGCGCCATCGCCGGCGGCTGCGCGAACAGCCGCAGCGGCCCCAGCCGCAGATCGGCGAGCAGGCCGTCGGGATCGACCCGCCGCAGCGTCCCCGGCGACCAGGGCTGCGGCAGCCGCGCCAAAGCGGACGGCGCCAGGCACAGGATGTCGGGCCGCGCCGCCGCCGCGATCCGCAGCCAGCGGTCGGCGCGCACGATGTCGCCGACCGCCAGCACCCGCAGCGCCGCCGCGCCGCCAAGTGTCGCGTCGAGGGCAGTGCCCAAAGCTTCCGGCCGCTCGGCGTCGTCGATCCAGCGCGCCACGTCGGGCAGCAGGGTCAGCGCCGCCGCCATGGACCGCGCGCCCTGCCACAGCGCGCAATGCGTGGCCCCCAGCTCCTCGATGCCCAGCTCGCGGGCCTGCGGCGCCATGGCGTGCAGCAGGAACGCCAGCGGGTCGTGGCCGCGGTTCAGCCACACCACGTGCCGCAGCTCTTCAAGCATGCGCGATCTCGGCGAAGCGCGCCGCCGCCGCCGCCGGGTCGCCGGCCGCGTGGGCGTGCGCGTAGGCCGCCGCGCGGCGTGCCTCCAGCGCGGAACGGTCGTCGAGCAATCCGGTCAGCAATGCCCGCAAGGCGACGCCCGGGTCGGGGCGGGCCGGCAGCTTGAAGCAGGCGGCGTCTGGCAGCTCGGCGTACGAGCCCTGGTCGGTGACCGCGACCGCGCAGCCCAACCCCAGCGCCCGCGCCAGCATGCCGGAACTTTCACCGAACGTTGGGTAGCGCAGGTTCAGCACCAGGTCGCTGGCCAGCAGCAGGTCATCCAGCCGCTCGGACGGTAGGTAGCCCAAAAGCCGCACCTGCTCGGCCACCCCGAAGCGGGCGATGTCGCCGGCCAGGTCGTACTCGCCGGGCCGTTCGGCGCCGGCGATCAGCAGCCGCACCCGCGAGCGCAGCGCCGCCGGCAGCGCCGCGATGGCCGCGAGCACGGCTGAATACTGCTTGAACCGGCTGGCGAAGCCTGAGGCGGTGACGAGCAGGCCGCGTGACGGGTCGACCCCGGCCTGCTCCGCCCACCACAGCCGCCGCTCGCCGCGCACCTGCCGCAACACCGGCTCGCTCAGGCCCGGCAGGAACGCGAAGTGCGGCACCACATGCACCCGCATGCCCGGCAGCCAGCCGCGCACCATGCGCGCCGCGTAGGCCGAGTGGACGACCACGGACGTCGCATGGCACAGCCACCCGAGCAGCTTGACCTCCTGATGGTCCATAATCCGTTTCATGCCGTCCTGCCGCCACGACGCCAGCAGGCCGGCCGCCAGCGCAGGCCGCTCGGCGCGCAACTGGGCCGCGAAGAAGCCGGGCAGCAGCCGGTCGACCTGCTCGGCCAGGTAGTGCAGCGAAAGGTCGTGGACCACGGCGACGCCGGGGCGGCGCAGCAGCAGCGGCACCATGAAGGCGTGGTCCGGGTTGTTGCCCAGGTGGTAGACCGCCGGCACGCCGCGCGAGCGCCGCGGGTCGAGGAACTCGGCCTCGTCCAGGAAGCGGATCGGCTCGCTGCCCTGCGCCGGACGCAGCGCCTCGGTCATCACCTGCACCGGGGCTGCGGTGTGGCGGGCGATGCGCTGCGCGTAGTCGGCGATGCCGTTGCGCTGCGGCGGCCACGGGCTCACCAGCGCATACATAAGGCGCCCATCTAGACGGCGGTCGTGAACAGCTCGGCGCCGGAGAACACGGCGCTCAGCAGCCGCGGGTCGGCGGCGGTGGCGTGGTGGCGGGCGAAGGCGAGGTGGACGATGACCGTGCCGTCGGGCCAGCCGGCGGCGCGGCGCACCGGGATTTCCAGCAGCCACGGCCCGTCCGGCAGCTGGCGCAGCTCGGCCCCGACCGTGGCGCCGGACATCGACACCCGCACCGACTGCTCGCCCTCGATCTGGCCGAAGGTGAAGAAGCGCAGCACGATGCGCGACAGCGGCGCGGCCACGTCGCGGAACACCAACGTCACGTCCGGCCCGAACCAGCGCCACTCGCTGGCCTCGTTGGTCTCCAGGTCGAACATGCCCACTCCCTCGACCTCGCCCGGCCGGAACGCGAGCACCGGCGGCGGGGCCTGCACCGGCGGCGGCGGCGCGCCGAGCACCCGCATCTCGCGGTCGATGCGCTCGTTCAGCATCAGGTAGAACAGGTCGAGCCGGTCGAGCAGCATGCGGTCGCGGCTCAGCGACACCGCGGCGTCCAGCCGCCGGCGCAGCGCCTCGCTCTCCAGAGCCGCCGCGTCGAGCCTGGCTTCCAGCCGCGCGATCTGCGCCAGCGCCGCAATCGGCAGGTCGTGCGGCTGCAACTCGATTGCCGGCGACGTTGCGCCGGTCGTGGCGCAACGCACCGCCAGGCTTTGCCCGACCCGCAGCGACGCCGCGAACGTCGCCGAATGCGGGCCGCCGGCATCGGGCAGCGACATCGCGGCGGCGATCTCCCTCCCGTCGTCGAGCAGCGCCAGTGGCCGCCCGTAGCGCCGCAGCCGGTCGGTCGCGACGGCAAAGCTGGCGGCGTCCCCGCTCACTCCGGCCAGCGTCGCGGACAGGTTTGGCGGCCCGACGGCAAGCAGCAACGCGTCGGCATGCTCGAAGCGCATCTGCGGCAACAGTTCGCGGCCGCCGTGCATCAGCCGGAGGATGGCGGGGAAGTCGACCACCGGGAAGTCGATCAGGTCGATGCCGCCAGCCAGCGTCCGCTTGCCGGAGTCGGCCGGCAGCAGCGCCGCCGCGCCGACCAGGTGATCGCCGACGAACGCCTCGACCACCGTGCCGCGCAGGCCCTTGGCGTCGCCCAGCGCCACGCGCAGCACACCGTCCTCGATGGCGAGCGACGCGGCGGCGGAGGGTGGCGCGCGAGATGACATTACGGAACGATCCAGGGCCGCCCAGCCTGTCCCACAGGCTCCGAACCGCGTCAACTAACAGTGAGCCGCCCTTGCTGTTACAATCGACTTGGTCTGGCATAGTGAAGCGGGCGCTTCGGCGCGGCTGGCGTCGCACAGCTGGCATCGCACGGGCACACAAACGGAGGCGAGGATGGACGACAGCAGGACCATGCGGATCGGCGTCATCGGGCTGGGCCGGATGGGCGGCAACATCGTGCGCCGGCTGATGCGCGCCGGCCACAAATGCGTGGTGTTCGACGCCTATCCGAAGACCCGCCAGGACCTCGTGCAAGAGGGCGCCGAGGATGCCGGCTCGGTCGACGAGATGGTGCAGAAGCTGTCCGGCGCGCAGCGGGTGATCTGGGTCATGCTGCCGTCCGGCAAGATCACCGAGGACACCGTGGCGCGCCTGGGCACGCTGATGAGCAACGACGACGTGGTGATCGACGGGGGCAACAGCTACTACAAGGACGACATCCGCCGCGCCAAGTCGCTGCGCGAGCGCGGCATCCACTACGTCGACGTCGGCACCTCGGGCGGCGTCTGGGGCCTTGATCGCGGCTACTGCATGATGGTCGGCGGCGACAAGTCGGCGGTTGACCACATCGACCCGATCCTCGACACCCTGGCGCCCGGCATCGGCACCATCCCGCTCACCCCCGGGCGCGAGAAATACGACAGCCGGGCCGAGCGCGGCTACATCCACGCCGGGCCGACCGGGGCCGGGCACTTCGTCAAGATGGTGCATAACGGCATCGAGTACGGCCTGATGCAGGCCTACGGCGAAGGCTTCGACATCCTACGCAACAAGTCCTCCGGCAGGCTGCCCGCCGACGAGCGGTTCGACCTGCACCTGCCCGACATCGCCGAGGTCTGGCGGCGCGGCAGCGTGGTGTCGTCCTGGCTGCTCGACCTGTCGGCGGCGGCCCTGGCCAGCGACCAGAAGCTCGACAACTACTCGGGCTACGTCGACGACAGCGGCGAAGGGCGTTGGACCATCGAGGCGGCGATTGAGGAGGCGGTTCCGGCGGACGTGCTGACCAGTTCGCTGTACGCCCGCTTCCGCTCGCGCCAGGACCACACCTTCGCCGAGAAGATGCTGTCCGCCATGCGCTTCGGCTTCGGCGGCCACACCGAGGGCATGCTGGAGGGCGGCGTTCCGGGCAAGTCGGCGCACGGCGTGCCGAGCGAGGCTCCCGGTGCTCCCAGCACGCCCATCGCGAACGCGGCGGAGTAGCCGATGCCGAACGACCAACCGGCGCGCGGGGCCGTGCTGCACGCACCGCCGCCCCGCCAGCCCAAGCCCGCCGAGCCGTGCGCCATGGTCATCTTCGGCGCGTTCGGCGACCTTACCAAGCGGCTGGTGATGCCGGCGCTATACAACCTCATGCATACCGGCATCCTGCCCGACGGGTTCTCGGTGATCGGAGCCGACCTCGCGGACGGCACCGCCGAGAGCTGGCGGGACCACCTGTTCGGCATGATGAAGACCTTTGTCGGCAACAAGTCGTCGGAGTTCGACGTCGACAGCATCGACCAGGCGGCTTGGGACAAGCTCGCGGGGCGGATGTCGTACGTGAAGGGCGACATGACCAAGCCGGAGCTGTACGGAACGCTGACCAAGGCGGTCGACCGCGCCGAGCGCGAGCATGGCGGCGACGGCAACGCGCTGTTCTACCTTGCCGTCGCCGACCGATTCTTTGGCGATGTGGTCGACCAACTCGGCGCGTCCAAGCTGGTCGACCAGCAGGAGGACGGCGACGGCAAGCGGAAGCGGTGGCGGCGGGTGGTGATCGAGAAGCCGTTCGGCCACGACGTCAGCTCGGCCAAGGCGCTCAACACCCGCATCCTGCGCTCGCTGCGCGAAGACCAGATTTTCCGCATCGACCATTTCCTCGGCAAGGAGACGGTTCAAAATATCATGGCGCTGCGTTTCGCCAATGGGCTGTTCGAGCCTATCTGGAACCGCGAACGGATCGACCACGTGCAGATCACGGTGGCCGAGACCGTCGGCGTGGAGGCGCGCGGGAAGTTCTACGAGGTGACCGGGGCGTTGCGCGACATGGTGCCGAACCATGTGTTCACGCTGCTGTCGATGGTGGCGATGGAGCCGCCGACCAGCTTCGACGCGGAAAGCATCCGCAACAAGAAGGCCGAGATGTTCCAGGCGATGGCGGCGGCGCGGCCCGCCGACGCGGTGCGCGGCCAGTACGGCGCCGGCAAGATGGACGGGCAGGACTGCAAGCCGTACCGCGAGGAGCCGGACGTGGCGCGCGACAGCGACGTCGAGACCTACGTCGCGATGCAGCTGAAGATCGACAACTGGCGCTGGTCGGGGGTGCCGTTCTACCTCCGCACCGGCAAGCACATGGCCGACCGCATGACGGAGATCGCCATCCGCTTCAAGCAGGCGCCGTACGCCCCATTCGAGAACACCGACGTGGCCGCGCTGGCGCCGAACTGGCTGGTGATCCGGCTGTCGCCCGACGAGGGCATCTCGTTGCAGTTCGAGGTCAAGCAGCCCGGCCAGGTGATGCGGCTGGCGGCGGTGCGGATGGACTTCAACTACGCCGACTGGTTCCCACGCGAGCCCAACGTCGGCTACGAGACGCTGCTGTACGACGTGATGAACGGCGACGCGACGCTGTTCCAGCGCGCCGACATGGTGGAGTCCACCTGGCGTATCGTGCAGCCGGTGCTGGACGCCTGGGCGGCCGACAAGGCGGCGTTCCCGAACTACGATTCCGGCAGCCAGGGACCGGCCGACGCCGACGCGCTGATCGCCCGCGACGGCAAGCGCGCGTGGCGCCCGGTCAGCGTCGAGGCGCAGCAGACCAAGGCGGCAAAGGCGGCGTCATGAGCGTGCAGCACGATGTCCGGGTGTTGCTGGCCGACGTCGACGGCACCCTGGTGACGCAGGAGAAGGTGCTGACGCCGGACGCGGCGGCGGCGGCGCGGGAGCTGCATGACGCCGGCGTTACCCTGGCGCTGACCAGCGGACGGCCGCCGCGTGGCATGGCGATGCTGATCGAGCCGTTGCGGATGCAGGGCGCCATCGCCGGCTTCAACGGCGGCGTGTTCGTGAAACCCGACCTCGGCGTGATCGAGAGCCGCCGGCTCGATCCCGCCGTGGCGCGGCAGACCGTGGAGCTGATCGCCAGCCAGGGCCTCGATGTTTGGCTGTACACCGACGACCAGTGGCTGATCCGCAAGCAGGACGCGCCGCACGTGGCGCGCGAGGCATGGACGGTGAAGTTCGACCCCGTGGTGGTGGCGGAGTACACCGACGAGCACTACGCCCACGCGGTCAAGATCGTCGGCGTCTCGGACAACGCCGGCTTGATGGAGAAATGCGAGAAGGCGGCGCAGGACAGGCTGGGCGATCACGCCAGCGCCGCGCGCTCGCAGCCGTACTACCTCGACGTCACCAGCCCGCAGGCGAACAAGGGCGCGGTGGTGGCGTTCCTGGCCCGCACCATGAACATCTCGCCGCAGCAGGTCGCCACCATCGGCGACATGCCGAACGACGTGCTGATGTTCCGCGCGGGCGGCTTCTCCATTGCCATGGGCAACGCCAGCGATGCGGTGAAGCACGCGGCGAACGCCGTTACCGACAGCAACGAGCGCGAAGGGTTCGCCAAGGCGATCCGCACACTGATTCTGGGACGGCAGCCATGACCCCGGCGTTCGGCACCGTGCATGTGTTCGACGATGGCGATGCGCTGGCGCGGGGCGCCGCCGACTGGCTGGTGGCGCACACTGGGCGCATGACCGACGATTTTGTGCTCTCCTTGTCCGGCGGCTCGACGCCGAAGCGGCTGTACAGCCTGCTGGCGGATGCGGCGTACGTCGACCGCTTCCCCTGGGGGCATGCCGAGTTCACCTTCGGCGACGAACGTTTCCTGCCGCCCGACGATCCCGCCAGCAACGCCCACATGGCGACCGAGGCGATGTTCTCGCGGGCGCCGCTGCCGCCCGAGAACGTGCATCGCGTCTCGACGGTGGGCATCTCGCCCGAAGCTGCGGCGTCCGAGTACGAAGCCACGCTGCGCCGCCTGTACGGCGCGGACACGCTCGATCCGGCGCGGCCATTGTTCGAGGTGACGCTGCTCGGGCTTGGCGAGGATGGCCACACCGCCTCGCTGATCCCCGGCCAGAAGGTGCTGCAGGAGCGGACGCGCTGGGTGCAGGCAGTGCCCGAGGGACGGCCGGAGACGCGGATCACCCTCACCTACCCGGCCATCGACAGCAGCCGCTTCGTGGTGTTCCTGGTGCAGGGCGAGGGCAAACGCGCAGTGCTGGACCGCATCCTTTCCGGCGACGACACGCTGCCGGCGTCGCGCGTGCGCCCGGTCGGGAGCGTGCTGTGGATGCTGGACCGGGCCGCGGCGGGGCGTTGGGCGGAGGACGCGACCTAGATCAGGGATTTCGCCATGTAGACCCGGTTGTGGCCGTCCTCCTGCGCCCGATGGGTCTCGACGAAGCCGATGCGCAAGTACCGGGCGATGTTTTCGTGCATCGCCTGGTTGGTGTACAACCTGATTTCCAGATACCCGGCGTGGCGCGCGGCGTCTTCCGCAAAGGCCAGCAGCTTGCGGCCATAGCCCAGCTTCTGCGCGTTTGGCCGCACCGCCACGTTGTGCAGGATCATCGCCTCGTCCCCCGGGATCAATACGACGAGCCCGTCGACCGTCCCGTCGTTGTCCAGCACATGCACCATGCCCTGCCCGATCAGCGCGGCATGGTCGTCTAGCATCGGACCCGGCTTCTTTCCGATGCGCGGCGCATAGATGGCGTAAGCGGCGGCGACCACCGCCTCGACAGCCGCCAAGTCGGCAGCGCCGGCAAGCCGGATGACTTGGGTCATGGCTTACGCGGCACGAATGTCGGAGGTCGCAAGTTTGCCGCCATGGCGGGCGGCAAGGAGGTGATCCTCCAGTTCGCACGCGCGATGCGCGGCCGTGTGTTCACGCAGCACACGCTCCCGCGCCGCATTCGCCAGCGCGTCGCGTCGCGCCTTCAGCATGTCGAGTGCCGCCGCCACCTGCTCCCCCGTGTCGGCCACCACGATCTCGCGCCCGATGCGGAGCACGCCGTCGAGACCGTCCCAGCGGTCGGAGATGATCGGCGTGCCGCACGCCGCCGCCTCGAACAGCCGCACGCTGGGGCTGTGGCCGGCGGCGACCATGTCGGCGCGGGTGACGTTGAGCGTCCAGCCCAGGCAGGAGTAGAACTCGGCGTGATCGACCGGCGAGACATGCTGCATCCGCTCGACGTTGGCGGGCCAGTCGATGCTGTCGGGGTACTGCGGCCCGGCCACCACGAAGCGGCGGTCCGGCAGCCGCCGCGCCGGCTCGATCAGCAGGCGCTCCAGGGTCGGCTGGCGGTCCGGGCTGTAGGTGCCGAGATAGCCCAGCTCCCAGCGTTGGGCGTGGTCGGTGCGTCGGTACAACTCGGGATCGACCGAGCAGTACAGCGGCTGCACCAGCGGCGCTCCGTAGACGGCGCGCAACCGCTCCAAAGCAGGGCCGCCGGTGAAGGAAAGGTACAGGTCGAACCCGGCGACCTGCTCCGCCCGCAGATAGGCACAATTGGCGGCGGCGAGTTTGGCCAGCGTCACCGGCGTGTCGATGTCGTAGAAGGCGACGATGCCGCGTGCCTCGCGCTGCACCAGTTCCGTGACCGCGACGCCGTCCGGCACGAACGAGCCGACGATGGCCACGTCGGCGTCGCGGATGCGGTCGCGCCAGGCGGCCAGCTCCGCCAGCGAGCCGTACAGCTGCAAGTCGCAGAAATCCGGCCGCGGCAGGTCGCGCTCCTGGGCGTACCACGGCACGTCGCGCTCCAGGAACAGGATGTCGTGGCCGCGCGCGGCGAACGCCCGCAGCAAGGCGCGATAGGTGGTGGCGTGGCCGTTGCCCCAGGACGAGCTGAGGCTCAGGCCGAGCACCACGATCCTCACGCAGCCAGGCTCGCCGCTTTGCCGACCGCCGCCGAACGCAGCAGCGCGTCGACCACGACGGCGCGCCTGGCGTAGGTGTGCTCGCGCAGGGTACGGCGCCGCGCCGCCGCGCCGATTGCCCGCGCGGCGTCCTCGGTCAAGGTCCGCAGGTGCTCGGCCACGTCCTGCCCGTCGCGGGCCACCAGCACCTCGCTGCCGGGGGCCAGGAACATTTCGATGCCCTCCCAGGCGTCGGTGATGAGGCAGGCCCCCGCCCCGGCCGCCTCGAACACCCGGGTCGCCGGCGAGAAGCCGACCGCCGCCATGCTGTCGCGCGCCACGTTCAGCACCGCGCGAGGCGACGTGTTAAAGGCGTTGTGCGCCGCCGTCGGCACATGCCCGATCTCGCGCACGTTGGCCGGCATCGGCTTGCCGGCCCAGCCGGAGCCGCCGATCAGGAACCGGCGCTCCGGCAGGGCGGCGGCGGCGGCGAGGAAGAACGCCTCGACCCGGGCCTCGCGGTCGGGCAGCCGGTTGGCCAGGAACGACAGGTCGGCGGCGAACGCCGGCGCCGGCGGCGCCGGGAAATGCGTGGTGGGATCGAGCGCGTTGTAGATCGGGGTGCAGGATGCGGCGCCGTGTTCCAGGTAGCGCCGCACCACCGCCGGGCCGCCGCCATAGGTCAGCACCATGTCGAGGCCAGGCAACGCCGCGCGGACCGGGTGCGCGGGGTTGGCGTCGATCTCGGCCAGCGTCGCCGGCGCGTCGACGTCCCAAAACAGGCGGAGCGCGTCCGGCCGCGCCAGGGCCATGACGCCGGCCAGCAACTCGTCGTCGTAGATGCCGACGCCGCTCGCCTTCACCACCACGTCGGCCTCCCGCGCGCCTTCCAACGCGCCGGCGAGGCCGGCGGCGGTCGCCGGGTAGACGTGGACGCGCGCCCAGGCCGGGGGGTCGATGTCGCGGTGGCTCTGGCGGTCGAAGGCGTCGGGTTCGTAGAAGGCGATCTCGTGGCCGAGCGCCTGCAACGCCGACAGGACGCCGCGGTAGTAGGTGGCGGCGCCGTTCCAGTACGACGACAGCAGGCTTGAGCCGTAGAACGCGATCTTCATGCCGGCACCTCGATGGTTTGCAGGCGGTCGACGAAGCGCAGCAACTCGTCGGCGCGGTGGCGGCAAGTGTGGCGCGCCGCGATGGTGGCCAAGCCATTCGCCGCAAGCCGCTCGCGCAGATCGGCGTCGTCGGCAAGGTCGCGCAGGTGCGCCAGCATCTCGGCGCCATCGCGCGCCACCAGGTAGTCCTGGCCCGGGGTGAACAGGCGCTCGCTATCCTGCCACGGCGCGCAGACCAGCGGGATGCCGCAGGCCAGCGCCTCGAACACCCGGATGGTCGGGATGCCCGGCAGGCTGCCGGCGTAGAACCGGCGCGGCACATGCACCGTCGCGAGGTGCCGCGCGAACACCCCGGGCGCGTCGGCGTTGGCAAGCCAGCCGTGGTAGCGCGCGCCGAAGCGGCGGAGCGTCGCCAGCGCCGCCTCCGGGTAGCGCACGCCATGGATGTCGAGCGGGAGTGCGGCCTCGCGCGCCGGCCGCAGCAGGAACTCGACCAACTCCTCCGAACGCTCGCCGTCGCCCCAGTTGCCGATCCACACCAGGCCTTCGCGGGCGACGCTCGTCACCGGCGGGTGGAACAGGCGGGTGTCGGCGGCCTCGTGCAGCACCAGCACGCGGTCGTCCCAGCCCCAGTCGCGGTAGACCCGCGCCAGCGCCTCGCCGAACGCCAGCACCGCGTCGTAGCCGGAAAGGTCCAGCGCCCGCATCGCGCCCGGGTCGCTCACCGCGCGGTGGTGGGTGTCGTGGAACAGCAGCCGGAACCTGGAACGCAGCCGCAGCGCCCCGAGGGCGGCGATCAGCGAGGGTTCGTTCCATTCGTGGACGATAGCGACATCGGCGCCCTCGACCAGCGCCGCCAAGTCGGCATCCGGCGCGTAGGGCTGCGGCGAAAACCCGGGAAAGGCGTCGTGGAACGCCGCCACCGCTGCCGGCCCGCAATCGGCCAGCAGGTTGTCGCGGCTCCAGCTTCGGGCCGGCTCCATGGCCTGCACGTCGTGGCCGCGAGCCGACAGCTCGCGCAGCAGGCCGCGCAGGAAATGCGCGTTGCCGTGGTTCCAGCACGACACGAGCGAATGGGTGAAATAGACGATCCGCACCGGGCTACGCGGCTATCTGCAACACGCCGCGATGCGCCGCCAGGGTAGCGTCGACCATGCCCGCCAGCGTGTACCGCCGCGCCCGCTCCTGCGCGCCCAAAGCGCCGCTCCCGTCGAGCGCCGCCCGCAACGCCGCCGCGAAGCCTGCCGGGTCTCGGGGATCGGCGAAGATCGCGCAGCCGTCCCACAACTCGCGGAACGAGGGAATGTCGGCCAGCACCAGCGTCATCCCGGCCTGCGCCGCCTCCAGCACCGCCAAGCCGAACGGCTCGTAGCAGGACGGCGAGGCGAACACTTTCGTGGCCGCCATGCGGGCGCGCAGCGCGGCCGACGACAGCGCGCCTAGCGGCTGCATGTGGCGCAACTGGATTTCGACGCCGTTCGGACCGGCGACGGCGCCCGCCGCGAGTACCGGCGCGTCAAGCAGGGCCGCCGCCGCATCGAGCGCCGCCATGCCCTTGCCCTCGTCCCACAGCCGGCCGGCGGCGAGCACGGCACGGCTCGGCGTGGCGGCTGCGGAGGTTGTCGGGTCGGAGCCGTTAAGCACCACCTGCACCGCCAACCGTGCGCCATGCACCGCGCGCAGATCGTCGGCGAACGCCTGGCTCGGCGCCAGCACGAGGTCGGCGCGGCGCAATCCGGCGGCGGTCGCGGCGTGCCGCCAGGCGAGGTCTGCGGGCAGCGCCCCGCACCGCACCGCACGCCACCATGTCGCCACGCACGAGTGCGCCACCGTCACGGCGGGCCGCGGCCACTCGCCGGCTGCCAACAGCGCCGGGGCGTGCAGGTGAACGATGTCGGGCGCCGCCTCGCGGGCTATCGCCGCCAACCGCGTGCCGGCATCGGCCAGCGCCGCGGGATCGGCGGCGGTCCAGTCCAGCAGCAGCCCGGTTCGCAGCACCGCCATGCCCGGCGGCGTCGGCAGGTCGTCCGCCACCGGCCCCAGCAGCGCCAGCGTCACCGTGGCGCCCCGCGCCGACAACTCGCGCGCCAGATCGTGGCTGTAAGTCCAGACGCCACCCACGGCATCGCTCGACAGGAACACTCGCCGCCCGGCCACGCCCGTCATGCTGCGAGGCAATCCGCCTCCAGTGCTGGCAGCGGCAGCGGGGCGTCCTCCTGGATGTCGCTGAAACGATCGAATTGGCCGAGGTAGTGCTCGTGCGCGCGTTCCCACGCGCGGTCGTCGGGTAGGCCCCACAGGCGGCGATAGTCCGGGGAACTCGGGTATGGGTATAGCGGCACCGGGTCGTTGGCCCACACGCCTTGCGCCTGCAAACGCTCCCGCCAGCGGGCGATCTCCGCCGCGTCGTCGTCCGGGGTGGCGATCAGGTTGGCCTGCACGAACGGCACATGCCGCCGCGCCAGGATCAGCCGCTCGGTCAGCTCGTCGGTGGTCATGCGGCAGTTCTTCGCCAGCTCGGCGCGGCCCGCCACGGTCAGGCTCTCGACCCCGGCCTCGATGGACACGCAGCCGGCGCGGCCGAGCAGGGCGATCATGTCCGGCTTCCACAGGTCGATCCGGGTCTGCACGCCGAACTGCAACCGGCGTTCCACAAGCGCCTCCAGCAACGGCCGCTGCGGCAAGAATATCTCGTCGATGAAATACAGGTAGCGCACGCCCTGCGCCGCCAGCCCGTCGATCTCGGCCAGCAACGGCGTCAGCTCGCGCCGCCGGTAACCGTCGCGGAAATCGATCTTGGCGCAGAACGAGCAGGCGTACGGGCAGCCGCGCGACGCTTCCACCTCGGCTCCCGGCCCCACTGGCGCCACGTCGAAACGGTGGTGGTGGTGGGCGTGCCGGCGCACCCAGGCGTCGGGCCAGGCGAGCGGCGGCAGGTCGACGAACCGACCGGCCTGCGGCGCACCGTGCAGCACGACCTCGCCGCCTTGCAGCACGGCGGTGCCTGCGATGTCACGCCCGCCATTGGCCATGGCCGCGACCACCTCCTCGCACTCGCCACGCACCACGGCGTCGACGCCGAGCTTGCGTAGCGTCGCCGCCGGGGTGGAGGAGCCGTGCGGGCCGACCGCTACCAGCCGGCCGCCGCGCCCGGCCAGCGCCGCGACCATCGCACGCGGAACCCGCAGCTCCGGCGGGGCGCAGCGCCAGAACAGGTAACTCGGCGCGGTGGTGAGCACCGTCATGTCGGGCGCGAAGGCGGCCACTTGGTCGGCCGCCTCCTGGTTCGTCGTGTCCGTGATGTGCGCGTCGACCAGCAGCGCGTCATGGCCGCAGCCTCGCAGCAACGCCTGCGCGTAGCCGAGTTCCAGCGGCAGATGCGGCTCGCGGCAGCCGAAATAGATGCTGTTGGCGAAATCCCAGGCCGGGTTGACCAGGGCCACCCTCATTGCGCGGCCACCGTTTCGGGAGTGGCCGCGGCGAACCAGTCCACCAGCCGCGCCAGGCCCTCGCGCCAGCCCAGGGGCGCGTGCAGGCCCAACGCCGAGGCGGCGCGCCTGGCGTCGGCCACGAAATAACGCTGGTCGCCCGGCCGCCAGTCCTCGAAACGCAAGTCGATCGGCTGGCCGGTGATGGCGCGCAGCTCGCGCGTCACCTGCAGCAGGCTGACGGTGTTGGCCGGGCCGCCGCCGAGGTTGAAGGCGGTACCCTGCACGATGCCGATGCGCTGCCAGGCGGCGATGTAGGCATCCACCGCGTCGTCGATCCACAGCACGTCGCGCACCTGCTTGCCGTCGCCGTAGATGGTGATCGGCGCGCCGGCCCTGACGCGCAGCACGAAATGCGCCAGCCAGCCCTGGTCCTCGGTGCCACGCTGCCGACGGCCGTAGATGCAGCTCATACGCAGCACCGCCGCCGGCACCGCGAAGCTGCGCGCGTAGTCCAGCACGTACTGGTCGGCTGCCCCTTTGGAGCAGCCGTACGGCGTGTGGAAATCCAGCGGCTGCAACTCGTCGATGCCGTGGTCGCGTTGCCTCGGGTCGGCCGGGACGTAGCGGTCCTCGTGCTCGACCAGCGCTAGGTCCTGGAGGTTGCCGTAAACCTTGTTGGTGCTGGCGAACACCAGCGGCGGTGGCGTGGCGCGGCGGCGCAGCGCCTCCAGCAAGGTCAGCGTGCCGCGCAGGTTGATGTCGAAATCGGCCTCCGGCGCGGCCAGGCTGGTGGTGACCGCCACCTGCCCGGCGAGGTGGAACACCGCGCTGGCGTCGGCGCAGGCGGCCTCGACGGCTGCCCGGTCGCGCATGTCGGCGATGGCGACGGACAGCAGGCGGGGATGCCGGCGTCGCAGCCATTCCAGGTTCTCGGCCACTCCTGGGCGCAGCAGCGCGTCGAACAGCAGCACGTCGTGGCCCTGCCCGCACAGTCGGTCGACCAGGTTGCTGCCGATGAACCCGGCGCCGCCGGTGACCAGGATCGGGCGCCGGCTGCTCACGCGACCAAGCCCCGGACCTCAAGTTCGCGGCTGGCCTCGGCTACCCGGTCGACCGCCTGCTGCCGCTCGACCCAGGCCACCACCTCGTCCAGGCTGTTGTCGAAGTTTCGCCGCGGCTGGTAGCCGAGCACGCTGCGGGCCAGGCCGATGTCGGCGAAGCAGTGCCGGATGTCGCCCAGCCGCGCCTTGCCCGACAGCAGCGGCGGCAGGTCGGGGCGGCCCATGGCGCCGGCGATGTGCGCCGCCACCTGGTTGATGCTGACGTCTTGGCCGCTGCCGATGTTGAAGGTGTTGCCCGCCGCCGCCGGGTGCTCCAGCGCCAGCACGAAGGCAGCTGCGACGTCCTCGACATGCACGAAGTCGCGCCGCTGCTCGCCGTCCTCGAACACCATCGGCGGCTGCCCGTTGGCAAGGCGCGAGGCGAAGATCGCCAGCACGCCGGTGTACGGGTTCGACAGCGCCTGCCCGGGGCCGTAGGCGTTGAACAGCCGCAGCGCCACGCCCTCCATGCCGTAGGCCGGCGTCAGGGTCAGGGTCAGCCGCTCCTGCACGAACTTGGTCAGCGCGTAGACCGACATCAGCGATGGCTGCTTGCTCTCCGGCGTCGGCACCGGCAGCAGCCGTTCGCCGGCGGCGTCCACCGGGTCCCAGCCGGTGTCCGGATGGCGGCGGGCCGGGCGCACCACCGTCGGATGCAGCGCGCCGCCGCGGTCGCGGTACAGGCCCTCGCCATACAGGCTCATCGACGAGGCGGTGACGACGCGGCGCACCGGGCGCTCGGTCAGCGCCTGGAACAGAATGGCGGTGCCGTGGTCGTTGACCGAGACGTAGCGGTCGATCGCATACATGCTCTGGCCAACCCCGACCTCGGCCGCCAGGTGGATGACCGAGTCCGCTCGGGCCAGCGCCCGCTTGACGGCTGCCATGTCGCGCACGTCGCCGGCGATGAACTCGACGTCGCGCGAGGGCCGCTCGAACGCGGCGGCGGGGCCATGAACCTGATCCAGCAGGCTGTCCAGCACCACCACGTGATGCCCACGAGCCAACAGGGCCATGGTGACGTGGCGGCCGATGAACCCGGCGCCGCCGGTCACCAGCACCGTCTCGCTCATGGGGTGGCCTCGCGCTGCAACATCCCGTCTCCGATCAAACGTTAGAACCGCGCGTCGGTTGTATGAAGATGCTGAACGCAAGTTGATCGGATCGGTTGCGTGAGGACGCGGGCGGACGGGATACGCCTTGATTGGCACCCTGCCCGGTGGTCGTCAGTGCGTCGGCAGCGCCTGCGTGCCTTGCTGCCCCACGCCGATCGGCTTGGACGACGAGGAAGGAGGCTATGATGGTTCCCTAGTTTAAACCGTCATCTCTTTAACAGCCATGACAGATCAACCACCCTGGCCGGCGACGGGTAGTTCAGCGCCGCGCCTTGCGTGCCGCATACTTTGCGTCACGGGCAGCCTGCTGCTGCGCCTTGAGCGCCACCGCCTTAGCCGCCAGCTCGGCTTCGAGCGCCTCTTGCTCGCGCACCCGCGCCGCCTCCTCCTCGGCCAGCCGCGCCTGCTCCAGGGCGACGCGGGCCGCTTCGGCTTCGCGCGCCTCCTGGCGGATTGCCGCCCGCGCCTCGCGCGCCTCGATCACCGCCTGCTGGGCGGCCACGCGCTCCAGCACCGCCGGGTCGTCGGGCTTCGGGGCGGCACGGAATTTGGCCAGTGCCGCCTGCTTGGCGGTGGCGGCGGCGCTCAGCCGGTCGCTGAACTTGGGGTCCTTGTAGCCAGCCACGTCACTCGCTCCTAATCGTCCAATTGTCGCTTGGCATCCCGTACGAGATTCGAACTCGTGTTACCGCCGTGAAAGGGCGGTGTCCTAGGCCTCTAGACGAACGGGACACAAGATCGTGCGGCGGCGCTTAGATAACGTCACGACCGCCGCGTTGCTAGTCCCCGCGCACTTCACCTGCAGACTTCAAGCGAGCGCCACGTCGGTTACGACGAAGCCGGTGCTGACCGTGCCGTTCCACTCCTCGGCGCGAAGATGCCCGGCCAGGTGCAGCGCCGCGCCGGCGCGAGACAACAACGCCTCGGCGGCGGCGCCCTCGCCGGCGCGGAACATGACCGCCTTCAGCCGTCCCCCGCCTTCGCCCTGCACGAACGCCCGGACCGTGCCGCCATCCTTGCCGACGCGGTCGGCCTTCACCACCCGGGCGCGCGGCACGATCAGCATCGGCTCCTCGTTGCCCGGCCCAAACGGCGCCAGCCGCGCCAAGTGCTCGGCGACCTCGTGCGTGCAGCCCGGCACTGCGAGAGTGCCCTCCACGGCGAGGTCGGCGGCTTTGGGCAACGCCATGGCCGCCTGCAGCCGATGGTCCAGGAAAGCCTGGAACGCCGGCAGCGACTCCGCCGCCAACGCGAAGCCGGCCGCCATCGCGTGGCCGCCGCCCGAAGTCAGCAGGCCGGCCGCGCGCGCCGCCAGCACCGCCTCGCCCAAATCGAGGCCGGGCACCGAGCGTCCGGAGCCACGCGCCAGGCCGTCGGCCACGGCGGCGACCAAAGCCGGGCGGTTGAACCGCTCGCGCACGCGGCTCGCGACGATGCCGACCACGCCCGGATGCCAGTCCTCGCCCGCGACCACGAGCGCCGCGTGGCCGGCGGCGACCTGCGCCGCCCCCGCCGCCATCGCCGCGTCAAGCATCCCGGCTTCGACGCTTTGACGCTGGCGGTTGATGCCGTCGAGCGTCTGCGCGAGCGCCAGCGCCTCGTGCGGGTCGGCGCACAGCAGCAGGCGCAAGCCCAGGCCGGCGTCGTCGATGCGCCCGGCGGCGTTGATGCGCGGCCCCAGCGCGAAGCCGAGCGACATGGCGCTCGGCACACCCTTCACCTGCGCCACTTCGAGCAACGCGGCGATGCCGGGCCGTCCGCGCCGGGCCATCACCCGCAGGCCCTGGGTCACGAACGCCCGGTTCAGCCCGGTCAGCGGCATCACGTCGCACACCGTCGCCAGCGCCACCAGGTCGAGCATCCCGAGCAGGTCCGGCTCGGTCCGGGCGGCGAACCAGCCGCCGCGGCGCAGCGTCCGCACCGTGGCGACCAGGGTCAGGAACACGATGGCCGCGGCGCACAGATGGCCGAGGCCGGAGGTGCAGTCGTGGCGGTTCGGGTTGACGGTGGCGACGATGCCGGCGGGCGGCAGGTCGCTCTTGTGATGGTCGAGCACCACGATGTCGGCGTGGCCGTGCAGCTCGGCCAGGATGTCGCCCGCCGCGGTGCCGCAGTCGACGCACACCAGCAGCCTGGCGCCGCGCTCGGCCAGCGAGCGCAGCGCCGGGGCGTTCGGGCCGTAGCCCTCCGATAGGCGGTCCGGCACGTAGGACAGCACGGTGCAGCCGAGCTGGCGCAGCGTGCCGGCGAGCAACGCGCCGCTGCATGCCCCGTCGACGTCGTAGTCGCCGAACACCGCCACCGTCTCGCCGTCGCGCACCGCCGCTGCGAGCCGTTCCGCAGCCAGCTCCATGTCCGCCAGCACCGAGGGGTCGGGCAGCATGACGCGCAGGGTCGGCGTCAGGAAGTCCGCCGCGGCGTCGATGTCCACGCCGCGCACCGCGAGCAGGCGGCCGAGGATTTCCGGCAGGCCCAGCCGCTGCGCGATGCCCACGCCGATACGGTCCTCGGCGGTGCGCCAGACCCAGCGGCGGCCCGACAGGCTGCTGTCGATGCCCAAGACGGAAGCCGGCCGACTTAACTCAGCCTGGATCAACTCAATGCCCACGTCTTGGTGGAAAAATTGTGCTGCGCCTCGATGGTGCGGACGGTGCCGGACTTGCTGCGCATCACCAGCGAGTGGGTGATGGCGCCGTTGCCGAACCGCCGCACGCCGCGCAGCATCGGCCCCGCGGTGACGCCGGTGGCGGCGAACATGACGTTGCCGCGCGCCATGTCGCTGACCGCGAACACCCGGTTCGGGTCGGTGACGCCCATGTCGCGCGCCCGCTGCCGCTGCGCCTCGTCCTCGTACAGCAGGCGGCCCTGCATCTGGCCGCCGATGCAGCGCAGCGCCGCCGCCGCCAGCACGCCCTCCGGGGCACCCCCCGAGCCCATGTACATGTCGACGCCGCTCTCCGGCTGCGCGGTGGCGATCACCGCCGCCACGTCGCCCTGGTCGAGCAGCATGATCCGCGCGCCGGCCTCACGGATTTTGGCGATCAGCTCGTCGTGGCGCTCGCGGTCCAGGACGCACACCACGAGGTCGGACACGTCGCAGCGCTTGGCCCGCGCCAGGCTACGCAGGTTGCGCTCCACGGGATCGTCGATGTCCACCACGCCCGCCGGCAGGCCGCCGCCGACCGCGATCTTCTGCATGTAGATATCGGGCGCGTGCAGGAAGTTGCCGCTCTCGGCCAGCGCCACCACGGCGATGGCGTTGGGGCCGCCCTTGGCGGTGGTGGTGGTGCCCTCCAGCGGGTCCACGGCAATATCCATCTTGGGGCCGCCGGCGCCGACCTTCTCGCCGATGTAGAGCATCGGCGCCTCGTCCATCTCGCCCTCGCCGATCACCACGGTGCCGTCGATGGCCACCGCGTCGAACGCCTTTCGCATCCCCTCGACGGCGGCCCCGTCGGCTTCGTTCTTGTTGCCCAGCCCCATCCAGCGGCTGGCCGACAGCGCGGCGGACTCGGTGACGCGCACCAGCTCCAGCGCCAGGTTGCGGTCGGTCTTCAGGTCCATCGCGGGATCGCTGTTCGGAGTCGGAGCAGTTTCCATAGTGGCCTCCTGTATGCCTGCGGCGCGTTGCGTCAAGGGGGGCGGCGTCAAGCGGGTTCGATGCGGATCAGCGCCGGCGGCTCCAGCACGGCGTCGAGCGCCACGATCCGCGCCACCGCCGCGTGCATGGCGGCCTCGCCGGTCTCGTGCGTCACCAGCACCACCGGCACCGCCTCGCCGGGGCTGCGGCCCCGTTGCAGCACGCTTTCCAGCGACACCCCGGCGTCGCGCAGGGCGGCGGTGACGTCGGCGATCACTCCCGGCCGGTCGACCACCATCAGCCGCAGGTAGTACGCCCCGACATGCCGCGCCATGGGCACCGCGGGCGCATTGGTGAGCGCCTCCGATGCGGCGCCCCAGGCCGGGGTGAACCGGCCCCTGGCGATGTCGATCAGGTCGGCCACGACGGCGGAGGCGGTCGGCCCGGCGCCGGCGCCACGGCCCTCCAGCATCACCCGGCCGGCGAAATCGCCCTCCGCCACCACGGCGTTGAACACCCCGTCGACGCGGGCGATCGGCGACGCCTGCGGCACCATGCACGGATGCACCCGCGCTTCGATCCCCGCCTCGGTGGCGGCGGCGATGCCGAGCAGCTTGATGCGGTAGCCGAGTTCGCGGGCGAAGGCGATGTCGGTGGCGCTGACCCGGCGGATGCCCTCGACGTAGACGTCGCCGAACGCCACCGGGCGGCCGAACGCCAAGGCTGCGAGGATGGCCAGCTTGTGCGCGGCGTCGATGCCGTCGATGTCGAATGCCGGATCGCTCTCGGCGTAACCGAGCCGCTGCGCGTCGGCCAGCGCCTCGGCGAACTCGCGGCCGCGCTCCCCCATGGTGGTCAGGATGTAGTTGCAGGTGCCGTTCAGGATGCCGGCGACGCGGCGGATGCGGTTGCCGGCCAGGCCCTCGCGCAACGCCTTGATGACCGGAAGGCCGCCGGCCACCGCCGCCTCGAACGCCAGCGCCGCCCCGGCCCGCTCGGCGATAGCGGCGAGTTCGGCGCCATGCACCGCCATCAGCGCCTTGTTGGCTGTCACCACAGGCCGGCCCATGCCCAGCGCCGTCTCGACGACGGCACGGGCGGGTCCCTCGCTGCCGCCAATCGCCTCGACCAGCACGTCGGCCGCGGGGTCGGCGGCTAGCGCCACCGGGTCGTCGAACCAGCGCAGGCCGGACAACGCCACGCCGCGGTCGCGGGTGCGGTCGCGCGCCGACACCGCGGTGACGGCGATTGGACGCCCGGCCCGCGCCGCCACGATGTCGGCGTTGGTCCGCAACAGGTTTAGCACCCCGACCCCGACGGTGCCGAGGCCGGCCAGCGCCACCGACAGCGGACGGGTCACAAGGCCGCCTCGGCCAAGGCCGGCTCCGCTTCCGGAGGTCCGGCGTTGTCGGTTGCCAGGAACGACTTGATGCTGCGTAACGCCTGGCGCAGCCGGTGGGTGTTCTCGACCAGCGCGATCCGCACATGGCCGTCGCCGTGCTCGCCGAAGCCGATGCCGGGCGCCACCGCCACCCGCGCCCGCTCCAGCAGCAGCTTGCTGAAATTGACGCTGCCGAGATGGGCGAAACGCGCGGGAATCGGCGCCCACGCGAACATCGAGCCTTCCGGGCTGGGCACCTCCCAGCCGGCGCCGTGCAGGCCGCGGATCAGCACGTCGCGCCGCTCCCGGTACAGCTCGCGCATCTCGGCGACACAGTCCTGCGGGCCGTTCAGCGCCGCCGTGGCGGCAACCTGGATCGGCGTGAACGCGCCGTAGTCCAGGTACGACTTCATACGGGTGAGCGCGGTGATCAGCCGCTTGTTGCCGGCCGCGAAGCCGATCCGCCAGCCGGGCATGGAATAGGTCTTGGACATGCTGGTGAACTCGACGGCGATGTCCTTGGCCCCCGGCACCTGCAGCAGCGACGGCGGCGGCTCGGCGCCGAAGTACAGCTCGGCATAGGCGAGGTCGGACATGATCCAGATGTCGTGCCGGCGGGCGAACGCCACGATCTCGCGGTAGAAATCGAGCGTCGCCAGGCACGCCGTCGGGTTCGAAGGGAAGTTGACGATCAGCGCGGTCGGCTTCGGCACCGAGTGGCGGACCGCCTGCTCCAACGCCCGCAGCATGTCGTCGTCGGGCGTCGCCGGGATGCTGCGGACCGAAGCGCCGGCGATGATGAAGCCGAACTGGTGGATCGGGTACGACGGGTTGGGCACCAGGATGGTGTCGCCTGGCGTGGTGATCGCCGCCGCCAGGTTGGCCAGCCCCTCCTTCGAGCCGAGCGTCGCCACCACCTCGTCCTCCGGGTCCAGCGCCACGTCGAACCGCCGCGCGTAGTAGCCGGCGAGCGCCCGGCGCAGGCCGGGGATGCCCTTGCTGACCGAGTAGCGGTGGGTGCGCGGGTCCTGCACCGCCTCGATCAGCTTGGCCACGATGTGCGGCGGCGTCGGGCTGTCGGGGTTGCCCATGCCGAGGTCGATGATGTCGGCGCCGCGGGCCCGCGACAGCGCCTTGGCCTGGTTGACCTCGGCGAACACGTAGGGCGGCAGGCGGCGGATGCGGTGGAACTCGTCGGCCATGGTCGGGGTGGAGCCTTGAAAGGTTAACGGACGATGCGGGCGGCGGCCCCGGCGCCGGACGCTTCGGCGTCGATGCGGACGTCGTTGGGCGGCACTCCGGCGGCGACCAGCTGGTTGAACACGGCACGGGCGCGGGCCAGCGCCAGCGGCAGCGCCGCCGCCTGGTCGGCCGGCGCGGTTCCCTGCGCCTCGCCGAAGCCCACGACGTTGACCGCGCCCGCGCCGCGCTGGCGGGACATCGCCTGCAACGCGGTGGCGGCCTCGGCCGGCAGCAGCGCGGAGCCGGATGGGAATGCGATGGCGAGCGGCGCTCCGGCCACCGGCATCGCGACCGCGGCCGCCGCCGGCGGACGTTTCGGCGGCGGCGTCGGCGCGGTGAATGCGACCACCCCGGGAAGGCTGGGCGGCGGCGGCGGCCGGTCCGGGATCGCCGCATCCGGCCGGGTCGATGCCTGGCCGAGCGGCGCGGACCCGAGCGGCGGGAAGTCCACCGGGGCCGGCGGCGCTGCTTTCGGCGCGGGCGGGGCTGGCGCCGCGGATGCGGCGGCAAGCGTCGCGTTGGAGCCGTCAGGCGCGGCCGCGGCGGCACGCGGCGGCGTGGGGATCGACGCGGCGGCGGGAACCGGAGCCGCTTCGGCCGCATACTGGGCACTGGAACGGTCGGCGACGAGGCTGTCGGCGACCCCTGCCCGCGCCGCGTCGTCGCTGCCGACCGGGCGGTCGGGCACGCTGGCGAGGTTGGGATAGGGCGCGTCGGAGTTCGGCGGCGGCGGCCGCTGCTCGGCGATCGCGCCGCCCTCAAGATCGTGATACCAGGCCACCGGGTTCGCCGCGTCGAATGTCGAGCAGCCAACCAAGCCGCCAAGCGCCAGCGCCATGCTCCCCGCTTGAACCAAGCTTGGGCGGCTTCTAGAAACAGCACCGTCTAGTTGTGACATACGCCTGGCCGCCCCGCCGCGAAATCTGGACCGTGGTGTAGCAGCGGGAGGCGACCGACGGAAAGGACGCCCGATGGCCGCCCCAGAGAAGCCAACCCCGGAGACGCCCAAGCTGCTCGACCCCACGGCGCTTGGCGGCTCCATGGCCGGGATCGCCGAGCGCTCGCAGCGTCTGGTCGGCGACTGGCTGAAGCGCCAGGCCCAGGACGGCGCGACGCCCAGCCCCGACCCGCTCAACATCGCCGGCGCGTTCATGGAGATGACCGCCAAGCTGATGGCCAACCCGGCGCGGCTGGTGCAGGCGCAGATCGGCTTCTGGCACGACACCATGACGCTGTGGCAGAGCACCGCCAACCGGATGATGGGCATCGACAGCGTGCCGGTGATCGACAGCGACCCGCGCGACCGCCGCTTTCGCGACGAGGCGTGGAAGGAGAACGAGGTGTTCGACTACATCAAGCAGTCGTACCTGCTCTCCGCCCGCTTCGTGCAGGACGTGGTGGGCCATGTCGACGGCCTCGACCCCAAGACTGCGCACAAGGTCGATTTCTACTCGCGCCAGTTCGTCGACGCGATGAGCCCGAGCAACTTCGTCCTGACCAACCCCGAGGTGCTGCGCCGCACCGCCGAGACCGGCGGCGAGAACCTGCTCAAAGGCCTGAACAACCTGCTGTCCGACCTGGAGCGCGGCCGCGGCCAGCTACGCATCAGCATGACCGATCCCGGGGCGTTCGAGCTGGGCGGCAACATCGCCATCAGCCCCGGCAAGGTGGTGTTCCAGAACCCGTTGATGCAGCTGATCCAGTACGCGCCCAGCACCGCGCAGGCGTTGCAGCGCCCGCTGCTGATCGTGCCGCCATGGATCAACAAGTTCTACGTGCTCGACCTGCGCCAGAAGAACAGCTTCGTGCGCTGGGCGGTGGCGCAGGGCCACACGGTGTTCATGGTCAGCTGGGTGAACCCCGACGAGACCCTCGCCGACCGCGGCTTCGACGACTACATGCGCGACGGCATCCTGGCGGCGCTGGACGCCATCGAGCGCGCCACCGGCGAAGCGTCCATCAACGCCATCGGCTACTGCCTCGGCGGCACGTTGCTGGCCTGCACCCTGGCTTGGATGGCCGCGCGCCAGGATGGGCGCATCGCCACCGCGACGTTCTTCGTGACGCTGCTCGACTTCGCCGAGTCGGGCGAGCTGAAGGTGTTCATCGACGAGGAGCAGCTGAAGGCGATCGAAGAGAAGATGCACAAACGCGGCTTCCTCGAAGGCAACGAGATGGCCACGACGTTCAACATGCTGCGCGCCAACGACCTGATCTGGTCGTTCGTGGTCAACAATTACCTGCTCGGCAAGGACCCGTTCCCGTTCGACCTGCTGTACTGGAACGGCGACTCGACGCGGATGCCGGCGCGCATGCACAGCTTCTACCTACGCAACATGTACCAGGAGAACCGGCTGGTGCAGCCGGGCGGCATCACGCTGGACGACACGCCGATCGACCTGGCTCACGTCACCGTCCCGGCCTACTTCCTGTCGACCCGCGACGACCACATCGCGCCGTGGCGGAGCACCTACCAGGGAACGCGCCTGCTCGGCGGCGAGAACCGCTTCGTGCTGGCCGGCTCCGGGCACATCGCGGGGGTGGTCAACCCGCCAGAGGGCGGCAAATACAGCCACTGGATCAATTCCACCCTGCCCGACGACGCGGAAACGTGGCTGCAGGGCGCCACCGAAATCGCCGGCTCATGGTGGAACGACTGGCAGCGCTGGGTGGTGGCGCACGGCAAGGACACGGTGGCTGCCCGCATCCCCGGCGACGCCGCGCTGGCGGTGATCGAGGACGCGCCGGGCAGCTACGTGCGCGTGCGCGCCGCGTAGCTGCCCGGCACCGCACTCAGCTACAGTTGGAGGTGTAGTTGCAGTTGGTGTTGATGTCGTTGTTGACCCGCTGCGCCGCCACGTTGGCGGCCGGCAGCTCTGGCAGGTTGGCCAACAAGGCGATGGTCCGGTCGGCTCCCAGGGTGAACACGTTGCCGGGCAGCGCCGTCCGTTGCGCCGCGGCGTCCCCGGCGTCGAACGCCTGGGCCGCGGCGATGAGGTCGTTCACAACGACCTGCGACGGCGTTCCGGGAGCGACGCCCAGAACCTGCCGCACTTCCTGACGCCCCATCTGCATGTTGATCTTGTGCTCTGCCGGGATGCCGGTCCAGTGCGGGTTCTCGTAGAGCGCTCCGGCCAGATAATCGATTGACGCCACGGCGCGCGACGCTTCGGCAGGGTGGCCCACGATGCTGCCGCGGTTGCCGAGCGCGTAGCTGGACAGCCCGATCGCGCCCTGGTCGGACAGCACCGGCGTGCCGGCCGACGTTCGCGGCATGATGGCCGCGTCGTAGTTGGTTTGTGCGCCGCAAGCGACTGTGGCGAGCACGGCGAGCAGCGTCAAGGCGCGAGCAGATGACATCATTGGTCCTTGAACAACAAAATCGTCATGCCGGCATCTCGGTGGCCGACCACGTCGATGCATCCATTGTCACGGCACTTTGTTCAAACCACCGGCGCACCGAGGCCGGCGACAAGGGCTGCCCGCATCCGTGCGGCCAGCTCCACGTAATGCGGCGCGACCGCCGCGAAACGCTGGCGCTCCTCGGCCGGCATCACGCGAACCAGGCGTGCCGGCGAGCCTCGCCACATCTCGTTCCGCCCAATGCGCTTGCCCGGCGCCAGCAGCCCGCCGGCGGCCAACATCCCGCCGGCTTCGATCACCGCGCCGTCGAGCACCGTGGCGCCCATGCCGACGAATGCGCCGTCATGCAACGTGCAGGCGTGGATGATGGCGGCGTGGCCCACGGTCACGTCGTCGCCAATGACCGCCGGCAGCGTGCCGCGCGCGACATGCACGACGGTGCCGTCCTGGAGGTTGCTGCGCGCGCCCATCCGGATGAAGTTGGTGTCGCCGCGCAGCACGCAGCCAAACCAGACGCTCGACTGCGCGCCGACCGCGACGTCGCCGATCAGCGTCGCGGTGGGGGCGATGAACGCATCGCCTGCCACTTTCGGGAACATGCCCTCGAAATCGAACAGCATGGCGGTCAGGCCAGTCCCAGCATCAGCCGGATGTTCTGCACCGCGGCCCCCGACGCGCCTTTGCCCAGGTTGTCGAGCCGCGCCACCAGCACCGCCTGCCGCCGCGCGTCGTTGGCGAACACCCGCAACTCCAGCAAGTCGGCGCCGGCAAGCGCCGCTGCGTCGAGCTTGCCAGCGGCCTCGGCCGGCAGCACCCGGATCATCGAGGTGCCGCTGTAGCGGGCTTCCAGGCAGCCGTGCAGCTCGGCCCCGCGCACCGTGCCGGGCAGCAGGTCGAGGTGCAGCGGCACACTGACCAACATTCCCTGCGGGAAATGGCCGACCGCCGGGGTGAAGATCGGGCGGCGGCTTAGGCCGGCGTACAGCTGGGTTTCCGCGACGTGCTTGTGCTCCAGCCCGAGCGCGTAGAGTTCGAACGCCGGCCCGCCGCTGGCCTCGTGCGCCGCGATCATTGCCTTGCCGCCGCCGGAATAGCCGCTGGTGGCGTGGATGCCGATCGGCGTGTCGGCGGGCACCAATCCGGCATCGACGAGTGGCCGCAGCAGGGCGATGGCGCCGGTCGGGTAGCAGCCTGGGTTGGCCACCCGCGGGGCGGCGGCGATGGCGGCGTCCTGGCCGAATGCCAGCTCGGAAAAGCCATATACCCAGTCGGGTGCGACACGGAACGCGGTGCTGGAGTCAAGTATCCTCGGAGCGTCGGCGCCGAGTTCTGCCGCCAAGGCCGCTGATTCCCGAGCCGCGTCGTCGGGCAGGCAGAGCACCACGAGATCGACGGAGCGCATCATGTCCTGGCGAGCGCGCGCGTCCTTGCGTCGTTCGGGCGGCAGACTTTTGATTATGGCCCCGGACACCTCGCGCAAGCGCTCACGAATACCCAGCCCAGTGGTCCCCGCCTCGCCGTCGATGAAAATTCTGGCCGTCATCTTCGCCCTGTCGCCTGGGATGGCTAAACCGGCAGGATGTCGGCGTGGCGCCCCAATCGCGTGAACTCCGCAAGGCAACCAGCGCGGTCGTCCCGCGCCACGGCGAACATGCCGCCGTGGCGCGGGTGGCGCAACGTCCGTTCAGCGCTTGCTGAACTGGAAGCTGCGGCGGGCCTTGGCGCGGCCGTACTTCTTGCGCTCGACCACACGGCTGTCACGGGTCAGGAACCCCGCCACCTTCAGGATGCCGCGCAGGTCCGGCTCGAAGTAGGTCAACGCGCGGCTGATGCCGTGACGCAGCGCGCCAGCCTGGCCTGACAGGCCGCCGCCGACCACGGTGCAGTAGACGTCGAACTGGTTGTAGCGGTCGGACACCAGGAACGGCTGGGTGATCAGCATGCGTAGCACCGGGCGGGCGAAGTACGCCGTCACCCGCTTGCCGTTGACCATGATCTCGCCCTTGCCGCGCTTGATCCAGACCCGCGCGATGGCGTTCTTGCGCCGGCCGGTGGCGTAGCTTCGGCCCTGCGCGTCCTTCTTCGGCTCACGCTTCGGGGCGTCCGGGATGGCGGTCGCGACGGCTAGGTCCTTGAGGTCGGCCAGCGTGCGCGACACGGCCACCGTCTGAATGTCGTCGGACATCGGCTCAGACCCTCTTGTTCTTGATGTTCATTCCGGCCACGTCGAGCGACTTGGGCTGCTGGCCGTCATGCGGATGGCTGGTGCCGGCGTAGACGTAGAGATGCTTCATCTGCCGGCGCTGCAACGGGCCGCGGGTGATCATGCGTTCCACCGCCTTCTCCAGAACCCGCTCGGGATGCGCGCTGTCGAGGCGCTGGCGAATGCTGCGGCCCTTGATGCCGCCGGGGAAGCCGGTGTGATAGTACAGCACCGACTGGTCGACCTTGTTGCCGGTGACCTTCACCTTCTCGGCGTTGATGACCACGACGTGGTCGCCGCAATCGACGTGCGGGGTGAACTGCGGTTTGTGCTTGCCGCGCAGCCGGGCGGCGATCACCGCGGCCAGCCGGCCCAGCACCACGCCGTCGGCGTCGATCAGTATCCAAGCCTTGTTGACCTCCGCCGGCTTCAGCGAAGGGGTATGCTTCATCATCGGGCGGTATCCCTTGAACAGGCGTGGTCTATGCCGCCAACCCATTGTCGGGTCAAGCGAAACCGATGTGGTATTGCTATACCACATCGTCCGAAGATGGGTGTCAGGCTGATTGGAAAGCTGCATCCGCTCGGCAGGCGGCGTTGTCTGGAGATAGTGGGTCGGTTTAGAACTCGGCTTCTCCCATCCCGTCATGCCCGGACTTGATCCGGCGTCCACGCGGCTCGTCTCGCCCCGGCATGCCCGCATGGATGCGCGGGCGGTGTGCTGGCATGTGCCATTGGCGACCGTAGGCGGCCCGTGGACGCCCGGATCAAGTCCGGGCATGACGACACTAGACGCAGGTTTCAAACTGACCCACGACCCGTTTGGAATGCGCCCTGCGAGAAGAAAGGGATGGGGCGAACGACGGGTCTCGAACCCGCGACATCCAAGACCACAACCTGGCGCTCTACCAACTGAGCTACGTCCGCCATCCGGGGAGCGCGTCTACGCCGAACGGGCGCTCGGCGTCAATCTCGCCGCCTGCGAGAAATACGCGCCGAGCCGGGCCAGCGCCTCGTCCAGCACCTCCGGACGCTTGCAGAAGGCGAACCGGACGTAGTGCCGCGGGGCCTCGCCGGCGTAGAACGCCGAAACCGGGATCGCCGTCACCCTCGCATGCTGCGTCAGATGGCGGCAGAATGCGGCGTCGCCGCCGGCGAAGCCGAGCGGGCTGAAATCGGCGGTCACGAAATAGCTGCCCTGCGCCGGCAGCACGCCGAAGCCCAGCGCCGCCAGCCCCGCTGAAAGCTGGTCGCGGCGCAGCGCCAGCTCGCTCGACAGCGACGCGAAATAAGCATCGTCCTTGGCAAGGCCCAGCGCCACCGCGCGCTGCAGGTTGGGCGGCGTGGTGAAGGTGAGGTTCTGGTGCGCCCTGGTTGCCACCGCCGCCAGCGCGCGCGGGGCAGTGATGTAGCCGATTTTCCAGCCCGTCAACGAGAACGTCTTGCCGGCGCTGCCAATGCGCAGGCAGCGCTCGCGCATGCCCGGCAGCGTCATCAGCGGGATGTGCCGCCAGCCGTCGAAGGTCAGGTGCTCGTAGACCTCGTCGCACACCGCGTAGGCGTCGTGCTTCTGCAACAGGTCGGCGATGAACGCCAGTTCGGCGGTGGTGAACACCTTGCCGGTCGGGTTCATCGGCGTGTTGAGCAGGATCGCTTTGGTGCGCGGCCCGAACGCCGCCGCCAGCTCGGCACGCGGCAGCTCCCATTTCGGCGGCTGCAGGCGCACCAGCCGCGGCGTAGCGCCCAGCATCCGCACCACCGGCAGGTAGGTGTCGTACAACGGCTCGATCAGCACCACCTCGTCGCCGGGGTCGAGCAGCGCCATCAGGCTGGCGGTGATCGCCTCGGTGGCACCCGACGTCACCACGACCTCGTGCGCCGGATCGACTTCGAGGCCGTAGAACCGCGCGTTGGCAGTGGCGACCGCCTGGCGCAGCTCCGGCACGCCGGCCATCGGCGGGTATTGGTTGCGACCGTCGAGCAGCGCGTCGGCGGCGGCGCGCACCACGTCGGGCGGGCCTTCGACGTCGGGAAAGCCCTGGCCGAGGTTGATCGCGCCATGCTCCGCCGCCAGCGCCGACATCACCGTGAAAATCGTGGTCTCGGCGCCCGCCAGCAGCGTGTTCAACGGCTTCATCGCAGCAACTCCCATCCGACCGAAGCGGGATTATGGGAGGGGCGTTCGGCCACAGCAACGGTTGCTGAAAAATCGCGCCCGGTGCGGCCGAAGCGGCGGCCGGCCGCGCATTGCCGGCTGGCACGCATCATGCAAACTTCCGTCAGTTACGGGGGGCTGCCGGCTTGCCGGCGCATGGGCAATGAAGAAGATCGAGGCGATCATCAAGCCGTTCAAGCTGGACGAAGTGAAGGAGGCGCTGCACGAGGTCGGGCTGCAGGGCATCACCGTGGTCGAGGCCAAGGGCTTCGGCCGGCAGAAGGGCCACACCGAGCTGTACCGGGGCGCCGAATACGTCGTAGACTTCCTGCCCAAGGTGAAGATCGAGGTGGTCTGCGAGGACCACGTCGCCGAGCGCGCGGTGGAGGCGATCGTCAACGCCGCCCGCACCGGGCGCATCGGCGACGGCAAGATCTTCGTCACCGCCGTCGAGGAGGTGGTGCGTATCCGCACCGGCGAACGCGGCGAGGATGCGATCTAGACGAGATTGCCCGCGTGAAGTTGCTGGGCGTGCGTGGTGCGCTCCCGGCGTAATGATTGAAGGAACTGGACTGATGGCAGAACCCGCCAAGAGCGTCGCGGACGTAATGGAGATGTTCAAGGAACATTCCGTGGAGTACGTCGACCTGCGCTTCACCGACCCGCGCGGCAAGTGGCAGCACACGGCGCAGCACGTCTCCACCATCGACGAGGACGCCTTCAGCAGCGGCATCATGTTCGACGGCTCCTCCATCGCCGGCTGGAAGGCGATCAACGAGAGCGACATGATCCTGATGCCGGACGCCGCCACCGCAGTCATGGACCCGTTCGCGGCCAAGCCGAGCCTGATCCTGTTCTGCGACATCGTCGAACCCTCGACCGGCCAGGCCTATGCCAGGGACCCGCGCGGCACCGCCAAGAAGGCCGAGGAGTACCTGAAGGCGACCGGCATCGGCGACACCATCATGTGCGGCGCCGAGGCCGAGTTCTTCATCTTCGACAGCGTGAAGTTCGGTACCGGCGGCAACTTCGCGATGCACCAGATCGACAGCAGCGAAGGCCCCGGCTCCGGCATCAAGGACTTCGCCGACGGCAACATGGGCCACCGCCCGAGCATCAAGGGCGGCTACTTCCCGGTCCCGCCAGTCGACAGCGAGAGCGACCTGCGCGCCGAGATGCTGTCGACCATGGGCGAGATGGGCCTCGACATCGAGAAGCACCATCACGAGGTGGCGCAGTCCCAGCACGAGCTTGGCACCAAGTTCACCACGCTGACCAAGATGGCCGACCAGATGCAGATCTATAAGTACTGCGTCCACAACGTGGCACACAGCTATGGCAAGACGGCGACATTCATGCCCAAGCCGATCTACGGCGACAACGGCACCGGGATGCACACCCACCAGTCGATCTGGAAGGAAGGCAAGCCGCTGTTCGCTGGCAACGGCTACGCCGACCTGTCGGAGACCTGCCTGTACTTCATCGGCGGCATCATCAAGCACGCCAAGGCGATCAACGCCTTCAGCAACCCGAGCACCAACAGCTACAAACGGCTGATCCCCGGCTTCGAGGCGCCGGTGCTGCTGGCCTACTCGGCGCGCAACCGCTCCGCCTCGTGCCGCATCCCGTACACCACCAGCCCGAAGGCCAAGCGCGTCGAGGTCCGCTTCCCCGACCCCAGCGCCAACCCGTACCTGGCGTTCTCGGCGATCCTGATGGCCGGGCTGGACGGCATCAAGAACAAGATCCATCCCGGCGACCCGATGGACAAGGACCTCTACGACCTGCCGCCCGAGGAACTGAAGGGTATTCCCACAGTGTGCGGCAGCCTGCGCGAGGCGTTGGGCGCGCTTGCCGCCGACCATGAGTTCCTGCTCGCTGGCGACGTGTTCAACAAGGAGCAGGTCGAGAGCTATATCGAGCTGAAATGGACCGAGGTGTACAAGTTCGAGCACACCCCGCACCCGGTCGAGTTCGAGATGTACTACTCCGTTTAAATTGATAAGGCTGGACCGCACCGGTGCGGTCCAGCCTTATCCGAAGTAGAAAAAGGCTTGTAAGAAAACTAAGCGGAATTGAACAACTGTTCGTCGATTGGGCCGAAAAACTGGTTCGCGTGGAAACGTCGGTGATGATCACTTGGCGCAAAAGCAAGCTCCATATCGCGGCTTTCTCAATGAGCTGTGACGCTTGATCGTGTCTTACAGGGATGTCGCGTTTGGTGGCTTCTCAGCCCCCAAAGGTGGCGCGCCGCCATCCAGCCGCGCCGCCACGCGGTCCGCCAGTTCGCTGGGCCGGAACGGCTTGGCCAGCAGGTCGATGTCGGGCGGCAGGCGGCCGTTCTCCAGCAGCACGGCGCCGGGATAGCCCGACATGAACAGCACTGGCAGCCCCGGGCGCAGCCGCATCGCGATGTCGGCCAGCTCGCGGCCGTTGCACTCGCCCGCCACCATCACGTCGGTCAGCAGCAGGTCCGGCGCGGCGCCCCGCTCCAGGGCGTCGAGCGCCTGCCGCCCGTCCGCCGCCTGAATCACCCGGTAGCCCATGCTGTGCAACAGCTCGGCGGTGTGGACGCGAACCAGTTCGTGATCCTCGACCAGCAGGATCGTCGCCGTGCCGCGCGACGCCGACCGGCCGGCATGGCCCTGCGACGGCTCCGGCTCCGGCGCCTGCCGGGTGCGCGGCAGGAACAGGGTCACCGCAGTGCCCTCGCCCAGGCTGCTGGCGACCGAGATCAATCCGTTGGACTGCTTGGCGAACCCATACGCCATCGACAGGCCGAGGCCGGTGCCGCTGCCCTGCGGCTTGGTGGTGAAGAACGGCTCGAACACCCGCTCCAGCACCTCGGGCGACATGCCCTGCCCGCTATCGGTCGCGGTGATCGCCACGTAGTCGCCCGGCCGTTCGAGTCCCAGGGCGACGCGGCGCGTCTCGTCGGCAGGCACGTTGGCGCCCGACACCGTGAACGTCCCGCCGCGCGGCATCGCGTCGCGGCTGTTGAGGGCCATGTTCAGCACGACGCTCTCCAGCCCGGGGCGGTCGGCCAGCGCCGCCCACAGATCAGCCGGGCAGTCGATCCGCAGCCGGACCGTCTCGCCCAGGGTCTGGCGCAGCATCGGCCGCAACGCCCCGAGCAGGGTCGCGACGTCGAGCGGGCGCGGCGACAGCGACTGCCGGCGCGAGAACGCCAGCAGGCGGCGCATCAGCTCGCTGGCGGTCTGCCCGGCCCCCAGGCCGGCATGGACCAGCTCCAGGTCGTCGAGCCGCGGCGGCTCGCAGTCCTCGGCCTGCATCGCCAGCATCTCGAAGTTGCCGATGATGACCGTCAGCAGGTTGTTGATGTCGTGCGCGATGCCGCCGGTCAGCTGCCCGAGCACCTCGAGCCGCTGCGACTGCTGCAGTGCCTCCTGGGCTTGGCGCTCGCCGGTGACGTCGCGAAAGCCGATGGCGAGGCCGTCGGAGAACGGCTGGCCGCGCACCTTGAACCATCGCTGGTCAAGCTCGGAGAACGTCGCCGTCTCGAATGGCTCGCCGTCGCGGGCCGCCTGCTTGCAGGGCTCCTCGACGATCGCGCCGCGCAGTTGCGGGAACGCCTCCCACACCAGGCGTCCGACGATCTGCTCACGCGTGCAGCCGCCCTGTCGGCAGGCCGCAGGGTTGGCGTGGCGGACCTGCCACTGCCGGTCCACCACGACGATGGCGTCGTCGACGGCCGCCAAGATGGACAGAACCTCCGGCTGCCAGGCGGCCCCGTCACGTGGCCGGAGCGGCGCCCGGATTGCCCTAGCGCCCCGCATTTGCGTTCGCCCAAGCATGAATGACACTGCGAGCGCCGCTGGCAGCAGGGACAGGACGGCAACCCCGGCCGCGTTCAACGCGTCACTTGCCGAGTCTGGCGCAGCGGCGGCGTGGGCGCAGCTGGTTCCGGCGATGAGCGGTCATGACGTCGTCACTTTTAACATGAAGAGCCGCCAGGCATGGATTCAAGGCTTGCGGTTTGAAAACAGAATATTTACGAGGCTTGGACATAGGTCGTTATTGTAGCGCCACAAAAATTCTTGCCAAGCGAATCGACTTGCCTGAGGCGCTGCAAGCAACAAAGGTCAGCGTTCGAACCTTAGCCTGACAATCTTTTGTACGGTTTCGCCGTAACGGCTTGTTGCGACTGGTGTTAATAATTCGGCAACTTTCCGTCGCATGTCGTTTCGACACTAGACACAATGTTCCACCGTCACAGAGTATAGGTCGTTAAGGTTAGCAGGCTGCAGGGGGGGCCAGGCATGGACGACGTAGCTTTCAGATCGGCGGACCTGCCACCGGAACAGGCCGCCATCCCCATCAACCCGCGGGTGCTGATCATCGAGGACAACCAGCCAGTCGGCGAGACGATCCAGCGTTTCCTGGAGCGCTCCGGGATACGGACGGAATGGGCGCAGACCGGCGCCCGCGCCTACGAGCTGAAGAAGTCGTTCATGCCCGACGTGGTCCTGGTGGACCTGGAGCTGCCGGACACCAGCGGCGTCACCTTGATCCGTTGGCTGACGGCGCAGCAGGATTGCGGCATCATCGTCGTCTCCGGCCATGCCGAGGAGGGCGAGCGGGTGGTGGGTCTGGAGCTGGGAGCCGACGACTACGTGGCGAAACCGCCGCAGATGCGCGAGCTGGTGGCGCGCATCCGGGCCGTCCACCGCCGCTCGCAGCGCCGCGCGGCGCTCCCGGCGGAGCTTCCGGCGGCCCCGGCGAGCTACACGCTGGGGCCATACCGCGTCGATACCCGCGCCCACTCGATCACCGGGGACCACGGCCAGAACGTCGCGGTGACCGGGGCCGAGTTCGTGGTGCTGCAGATACTGCTGGAGGCGGACGGCCAGCCGGTGTCGCGCGGCACGCTCTGCGAGCAGGCGCTGCGGCGGCCCTGGCGCGCCGAGGACCGCAGCATCGACCAGCTGGTGTTCCACCTGCGCCGCAAGCTGTCCGAGGCGGATGGCAGCGGGCGGCTGATCCAGGCGGTGCGCGGCGCCGGCTATTTCCTGGTGCGCGACGCCTGAACAACGGCCGGACGCTTAACGCCGGCACCCCGACGCCGGCAATTTGACCGGCTCCCGAGCGATGATTATCCCTAACGGCTAGGCACGCGCCGCGAACGGCGCGGCGCGTGGGAATGGGGCGTCCGTGGCTGTTTTGCAGCTGGTCAATGTGTCGAAGAGCTTTGGCGCGATCCGCGCGCTGTCGGACATCAGCCTCAACCTGCACGCGGGCGAAGCGATCGGCATCGCCGGCGACCTGGGCGCCGGCAAGTCGACGCTGATCAAAGTCATTGGCGGCGCTGTCGCGCACAGCTCGGGCATGATCGTGCTGGACGGCGAGCAAGTACGCCTCGAGGCTCCCGCCGACGCGCGCCGGCGCGGCATCGAGATCGTGCCGCAGGACCCCGGGCTGTGCGGCGGCCTCAGCGCCGCCGCCAACGTCTTCCTCGGACGCGAGCTGAGCTGGCGGATCGGCCCGGTGGGCGTGCTCGACCGTCGCGCGATGAACGCCCGCGCCGGCGACCTGTTCGCCGAAATGCACTCCGACATCGGGCCGCGCACGCTGGCGCGGGAGCTTTCGAGCGGGCAGCGGCGCGCCGTGGCAATCGCCCGAACGCGGCTGGCGCAGGCCAAGGTCGTGCTGCTCGACGAGCCCAACGCCGTCGCGGGCGGGCGCGAGGCGGCGCAGACGCTCGACCTGATCCGCCAGATGCGCGACGGCGGCGTCGGCGTGCTGCTGGTCAGCGATGCGCTGGCCGACCTGTTCGCCGTCTGCGACCGGGTGCTGGTGCTGCGGCGCGGCCGCAAGGTGGCCGAGCTGGCGGTCGGCGACACCAGCCCGGAAGAAATCGGCCGGCTCCTGGCCGGAGGCGTCGCTGTCGCGTAACCCGGCGCTGCGGATGCCGGCCGCGGCGGCGACGGACAGCGCCGGGCCGCGTGGCCGCAGCCGGTTGCGGCGGGCGCTCATGCGGCCCGCGCCGTGGGCGGCGCTGGCGCTGGCGGCGCTGGTGGCTGCCATCCGGCTCGCCCGGCCCGGCATCGAGTTCGGCCCGTCGCTTGCGGTCGAGATGATGGCGGCCGGCACGATGGCGATGGCGATGGCGACCGTGATGATCGGCGGTGGCATCGACCTGTCCGGCGGGGCGGTCATGGCCCTGGCCGGCGGCGTCGCTGCGACTGCCCTCCATGCTGGCCTGGCCTGGTGGCTGGCGCTGGCGGGCGGACTGGCCGCAGGCGCGGCGTTCGGGTTGGCCAATGGCTGGCTGGTGGCGGTGGCAGGGCTGCCGCCGTTCATGGCGACGCTGGGCAGTTTCGCCGTCGCGGCTGCGGCGTCCGCCGCCCTGCGCGGCGACATGGCCGTAGCCGTCGTGCCGCTCGGACATCCGCTGCTGCTGCTGGCGGCGCTGGCGGCCGGCATGATGGCGGCGCTGTCGCTGACGGTGTGGGGCCGCCACGTGTTCGCGACCGGCGACAATGTAGCGGCGGCGCGGGCGCACGGCGTGCGCGTGGCGCGGGTGACGGCCGGAACCTATGTCGTGTCCGCCGCCTTGGCCTCGCTCGCCGGCATGATGCTGCTGGACCCTCCGGGCGCCCCCACTCCCGGCATCGGCGACGTGCTGCAGGCGGTCGCGGCGGCGTCGATCGGCGGCGCCAGCCTGGCCGGCGGCAAAGGCGGCGTCGGCGGCGCGCTGATCGGCGCGGCGCTGCTGGTCGCGATCCGGCATGCGCTGCCGCTCGCGGGGCTTGACGCAAGGCTGCTCGGCGGCGTTATCGGCGCCTGCGTCGTCGCCGCGGCGGCGCGGGCGCGACGGCGGCCAGGTTAGCCGACCCACACGCCCAGGAGCTTGCCATGCTTGATCATCAGCCCACGCCCATCGCCGCCGGAGTGCGGATCGGCCACGTCCACCTGAAGGTCGCCGACCTCGAGCGCGCCCTGGCGTTCTACGTCGGCGTGCTCGGCTTTCAGTTGACGCAGCGGATGGGCGGCAAGGCCGCGTTCATCTCGGCGGGCGGCTACCACCACCATATCGGGCTCAACACCTGGGAAAGCGAAGGCGGCAAGCCTCCCGCGCGCGGCAGCACCGGGCTGTACCACTTGGCGGTGCTGTACCCGACGCGCGCGACGTTGGCCGACGCGCTGCGGCGGGTGCTGGCGGCCGGCATCGAGCTGGATGGCGCATCCGACCACGGGGTCAGCCAGGCGCTATACCTGAGCGACCCGGACGGCAACGGCGTCGAACTCTACTGGGATCGCCCGGAAGCCGAGTGGCCGCGCGACGACGCAGGCCAGCTCGTGATGACGCTGGACCGGCTCGACCTCAACGACCTGCTGCAAGCCGCCGACTGAACGGCCGCCCGCTTACTTGAGGGAGGCGGGGTCACTTGATCGCGGCGGTGCGGTCGGTTACCGCGCGCGACCACGCGCCGGTTGGCGTCTTGGTGATCACCGGGTCGCTGGCGCCGCTCATCAGCACCGCCACGGTCTGGTCGAACGCCGCCGGGTCCAGGGTGCCCATGCCGTGCGGCCCGGCGGTGACCAGCTTGGCCACCTCGCCCATCATCCGCTTCTGGTGCGCCGCCGTCTGCGCGCCGGAGGTGTCGGCGTCGAGCACGATCTTCACCGCCTCGGCCTGGTGCTCGCCGGCGTACTTCCAGCCGTCGAGCGACGCCTTCACGAACCGAGCCAGGCGGTCGACCGTCGCCGGGTCGGCCAACTTGGCCTCGGTCGTGTACAAGCCGTCCTCCAGCGTCGCCACGCCCTCGTCCTGGTACTTGAACACCTTGAGCTGCGCCGGCTTCATTCCGGCCTCGATCAGCTGCCAATACTCGTTGTAGGTCATGGTCGAGATGCACGCCGCCTGTTTCTGCAGCAGCGGGTCGACGTTGAAGCCCTGCTTGAGCACGGTCACGCCGTCGGCGCCGCCGGCGGTCTTGAGGCCCAGTCTGCTCATCCAGGCCAGGAACGGGTACTCGTTGCCGGAGAACCAGACGCCCAGCGTGTGGCCCTTGAACGCCGCCGGCGAAGTGACGCCGCTATCCTTGCGGCAGGTCAGCTCCATGCCGGACTTCTGGAACACCTGGGCGATGTTGACCAGCGGCACGCCCTTCTCGCGCGCCGCCAACGCGGACGGCAGCCAGTCGACCACCACGTCGGCGCCGCCGCCGGCGATGACCTGGCTCGGGTTGATGTCGGGGCCGCCCGGCTTGATCGCGACGTCGAGGTCGGCGGCTTTGTAGAAGCCCTTGGCCTGCGCCACGTAGTAGCCGGCGAATTGCGCGTCGGCGACCCATTTCAGCTGCAAGGTGAGCTTGTCGGCCGCCATCGCCTGGGTTGCGATCCCGGCCAGCACGACGGTCGCCACCAGCAGCTTCTTCATCGGTGTCCCTTTCAGCGGTTGCGGCCCGAGCCGCGGAACGACGGGTGCCAGAACGTGACGGCGCGTTCGGCCAGGCTCAGCAGCGCGAAGGCGAGCGAGCCGGCGACCGCGGCCACCGCGATCTCCGCCCACACGACGTCGAGGTTCATCCTGCTCACTTCGGTCGAGATACGAAAGCCCATGCCGACGATCGGCGTGCCGAAGAACTCCGCCACGATGGCGCCGATCAGCGCCAGGGTGGAGTTGAGTTTCAAGGCGGTGAACACGAACGGCAGCGCCGCCGGCAGCCGCAGCTTGAGCAAAGTCGCCCAGTAGCCGGCGCCGTAGCCGCGCATCAGGTCGCGCTCCATGGCGCCGGCCGCGGCCAAGCCGGCGGTGGCGTTCACCAGCATCGGAAAGAAGGTCATCAGCACCACGACGGCGGCCTTCGACTGCCAGTCGAAGCCGAACCACATCACCATGATCGGGGCGATGCCGACCACCGGCATGGCGCTGACCAGGGAGCCGAACGGCAGCACGCCGCGGCGCAGGAACTCGGAGCGGTCGAGCGCCACCGCCGCCAGCAGCCCGGCGCCGCAGCCGATGGCGTAGCCGGGCAGCACCGCGCGCAGCACCGTCTGCGTGAAGTCGGCGCGCAGCGTCGGCAGGCTGCGGGCGAAGGCGGCGGCCACGGCGGAGGGCGGCGGCAGCAGCACGCCCGGCACGTGGTAGCCGACGCAGGCCAGCTGCCAAGCCCCCAGCACCAACGCCCCGAACAGCAGCGGCGAGCCGATCCGCGCCACCCTGCCCTCGCCGCGCGACAGCAATGCCAGCCCGACTCCGCCGCAGGCCAACAAGGCGAGCAGCAGTAGCGTGGTCACAGCCGCCCGCCCCGGCGGCGCGTCACCACGGCGGCCGCGAGGTCGACCGCGCGCACCGCCAGCAGCGCCAGCGCTGCCGCCACGAACAGCGCCGCCCATATTTGCAGGGTCTGGCCGTAATAAGACCCGGCCAACAGACGGGCACCCAACCCGGCCTGCGCCCCGGTCGGCAGCTCGGCCACGATGGCCCCGACCAGCGACAGCCCGGCGGCGATCTTCAGGCTGGGGAACAGGAAGCCGGCCGAGGCCGGCCAGCGCAGCTTGGCGAACACCTGCGCGCCGCTGGCGGAGTAGGTCCGCATCAGGTCGCGCTGCATCGGATCGGGTGCCCGCAGGCCGGTCACCATGGCGGTGGCGATTGGGAAGAAGCTCAGATAGCCGGCGATCAGCGCCTTCGGCAGCAGCCCGGTCAGCCCGGCATTGCCCAGCACGACCACCACCATCGGCGCTATCGCCAGCACCGGCACCGTCTGGCTGGCGACGATCCACGGCATCAGCGAGCGGTCGAGCACCCGCAAATGCACGATGCCCACCGCCAGCGCCACGCCCAGCGCGCAGGCGAGTGCGAAACCCAGTGCGGCCGCGCCTGCGGTGACGCCGGCGTGGAACACCAGGCTTCTCGCGGAGCCGACCGGCTGCTCGAATACGCTGCCGAACAGTTCGGCCACCACCTGATGCGGCGCCGGCAGCAGCGGGCGGTCGAGCGCGTAGGTGGACCACAGGATGTCGCGGGTGCTGGCGCCGTCATCGGCCAGCGACTGCGCCGCGTCGAAGTTCATCCACGGCACCGCCGCGTACCAGGCCAGCAACACGACCGTGAGCACCGCCAGCATCGGACTGGCCCCGTGAGGCGCTCGCACAGGCCGGCGGTGGCGGACGAGAAACATCGTTTGTCAGTACGCGGTCACTGATCGATTGGCCAGTCATCCGACTTTTGCGTTGCCGCCTGCCGCTGCGCCGCTCATGGCGCGTCGATAGCCCGTTGGACTGAGGCCCAGCGCGATGGCCTCGGCCATCGCGATCCTGGTCATCGTCAAGCCATCCTGAGGGTCCGGCGGATGCGGCTCGGCATTAGAACCCTCAGCCGTTCGGCACGCTTGTCGCAAGCCTGATGGCGCCAGCCTGCAATCTTCTCGCATCGTAAGCCGCCGCAGGCTCCTTCCATCGCATCCCGCGAAACCCCGCCAGGCACGACATGCCCAGGGCAGCCAGCCATGCCAGGACCAGCAGCGCCAAGTACAGTCGAAGAAGCGGCCCGAGCTTGACGACCCCGTTCAGTTCACGGGCGACGCCCAGGTACGCCGCGCAACCCCAAGACGTCGTCGAAATGGCTCCAAGCAAGGTCGAGACGAGCAGCGTGCCGCTGAACGGCTTGTCGAACAGCGGCTGACCGATCCTCGCCTGCACCATGGGCAGCGCGATCTTATGGAGCAGCAGGGCGTTCACCGTCAGGGCGACGACGATGACGAACTTGGCCCACAGCTTTTCGTTCATGATCGACGTCGGCGCGACCCAGGGCTGTTCAACGCTTACGAATGGCGGTGAGTGAGAGCAGGTTCTTGATGCCTGCGAGACCGGCGCGGTAGCGGTCCTGACTGAGCGTGTCGGTCTGGTTTGCCTTGAGGATGTTGAAGG
>JAABUY010000398.1_pt1 | contig 78993 bp, 65 predicted proteins | sample 5560271 | NCBI WGS metagenome assembly JAABUY01 (sample SAMN10711886, study PRJNA513374) | rock metagenome | isolation source: Antarctica rocks | place: Antarctica: Victoria Land, University Valley | reverse complement strand
CCTACCCCAACCCAGGAGAAGGAGAGGTGGGCCCTCGACTCCTTAGGCTACGACTGTTGGGACAAGGCGGCCACGGCCATCAGGAAGAAACAGGGCTGGACCTCGAGCACCGAAACCGAGGAATACCTGAGCACCAGGGTAATTGACGAGAACGTGAAGTACTGGGCACGGCGACGTTGGATCGACAGGTGGGAGAAGTATAAGATAGGCCTTCAGGGCCAGCCAATATCCCCCGCTCAGCAAGGGGGCCTATTCATCTCCCAAAAGTCCTCGATATGTCTTAGGTAGTGTAGAGTTTCCTTTTGGGGAATCAGCCAACCGAAGCGCCTGCCAGGAGCGAACTCACCTCGTGGCATTTCATGGCTAGCATCGTGTGTAGCGTCAATATATTCATTTCCTCTATCGCGCCAGGGAAATCCGAGAGAGCGTCAAAAACCGCAGTCAGCTCATCATGCCGGAGAAGCTGCTTCAGACATCTCTCCCCGTGTGGAGTCAAACGATTCCACCATCGCCATTCAAATATCAAGTTTCGTTGGAAATGGTACTGGCGGATCCTGCAGTAGATCTCGCCGTCGCTCGGTTTCTCTTCGTTGGAATATTCCTCGATCAGGCATGTCCTTAGGCTGCGGTCGATGTCTGTTGAAAGAATCGGTTAGAGACCTCGATTTGGAGGATGTTTGGTCGTACCTGCAAGGTAGAGATCCACCGTCCACCACTGATCGTCCGGTGAAAGAGCTTCCTTCCCCGCTTGAATTCGGTGTCGTCCGTGGAGGCACTCCAGCTGGTAGCCGGCCGGAAAAACTAGCTCCGGATATCCGCTCGGCGGCTGACTTCGCAATGTCCCGGCTGAGATTCTGGAGAGTTGCAGGGCAGTATCAAGCTGTTGCTGGTCGATCAGGGCAGGGATGTGATTGCGCACGTCAAGCCGACGACAGTCCTTTCGAAAATTTGATTTCAATCTCTCTACGTTCTTGGTGTCGAGCTTCCTTAGCTTATTCCAAGGGAAATGCAGCGACGAGAGCCTGATGCGAGCGGTTCCTTGGCGAGATGGCACTTGGCACTTGACATGTTTCTCTGCCTCGAGTCTTGCCTCCTCGTTCTGAGCCTGAGCCCGCAACATCTTGACAAGTCTGGCGTGTCACAAGACCGAAGAGAAGGTTCCGTGATGATGTTGTCTTGGGACATGAAATGCTACTACGTCTTTTGGACGTATTTGCACTGCCCATTACCGTCAAAAGTGGCTCCCCCTCCAGGATTCTGTGCTTTAAATAGCGACCTGACTGATGCCAGCCTCACATCTACTTTCAATAGTCCATTCCCTACTCGGCGTGAATCTCTACGCAATAACTACAGCAAACCTCAGCATTTCACCCACCAACGCACAGCATGGCTTCACTACCTTCCAACCGAGACACCATGTTCAACATGGAAGGTCTGAGAGGAGGCGAGCAGTCTAGGTCGGCCACGGAGCCAGATGTCCCGAGACCGCAGAGAACTTTACAGAACCAAGCAGTCCTGGGGAAAGATGCTCCAAAAAGCAAAAGACCTCTCTCCCCACAGAGGAGCATGGTCGATGCAAAACCTAGAACTCGGCCGGACGAGTACGAAGGAGTGAAAAACGAGTCTCCATGGAATACCTACAAGAAAAGATTTCAAGTTAAGCTGGACCGCTGGGTTACGGTTGCTGATCGGAGAGAATCCGTTCGCAAACGTGTCGTCGTGAAAAGCTTTTCGGGCCAAGACTCCTACGACGATCTGCGCATGTTGTATCACATCCGACACGGCAACTTCGTGACCGTTCTGGAATCATTCCGTTTCGAGGGATCATTTTACGTCATCCTCGAACGTTTGCCTATCTCCCTCGTTCAGGTTGTTGCGTCTCCTCCCTATCCCGGCGAACAGGAATTGGCCGCGATAATGGGACAGGTAAACCGCGCGGACGAAATGTCCGGGAGACTCGGCTGACTGCGATAGGTGCTGGAGGGTCTTGCCTACCTGGCCTCCCAAGGAATGGAGCACGGGTCCCTCTGTTGCTCGAGTGTCCTACTGAGCGCTGCAGGAGACGTCAAGATCGGTCGGTCTCCATCCCCCATCACAGAAAGCCTCATTGACATGACAGGGCAGCGAATCAAGAATGCTGCCGCGTGATTGCTTCGCCTGGCGGAACCGGTATGAGGGATGTGGAGGCGCTGGGCCGTATCATGATGGAGCTGATGCAGAAATATACCAAAGAGGACGGAGCGGTCGGGATCGAGGATCTAGAACGCTGGCCTTCCGACTGCGATGCTGTCGAATTCCTGTCGCTGACGACGTCTGCTGCTTCCGTGCATGAGCTGAGGGAGGTGAGTCGGGCTTGTATTGGTGCAATCACCATCTGACGTCTCCAGCACCGGTTGCTTCAATGCGCTTGGCGGAAAGACTGGCTCGAGTGCGACCGCCATCAACCCCGCCGAACGGTGAACGCGTCGGCCAGGAAACTGAGATGAGCGCCAGCGAAAAGCGGGATCATGTTCGCGAGCGATAGGTTCCCGGCTCGGAGGCCCGCCTTGGATAAGGTGGGCACTCGAAAGGCCAGACAGAAGACGTTGAGTGCGATGTAGTAGAGCCGCTCCTGAATGATGCCTTGAAGGGCGACAATCTCGACAAGGTAACGTGTTATCCCCATTTCCGTGGGTTTCGCTGACACGCAGGATAGATACTCTTCATTTCGATCTTCTCCACTTATTTGAAAGAAGACAAGGCGTCGTATGGCCGACGTGGCGCCGTTTACCGAGGTTCTGCAGATGTGCGGGACGTCTTGCAAACCGAGGTGGAGGGAAGACATCCTGAGAGCAAGGATATCGAGGCCGCGCAGGAGGTGATCGAGAAGATGCAAAGTGGACGGGGAAAGATGTTGGTGATGGGTACGTGTTAATTCGCTCATTGCATCTCCCAACTGACCGCCATTAGTCTCCGGAACGGATAAACAACGAGATGACCTACGAAGCCTAGTCCGTGGTTATTTGGATGACAAGGTTGAATTGCTGGAATTGGAATATCAGCCGTCAGAGCGATAAGCTTGTTGCGTTCATCACATGATGGGGTTTAACGATGTGCTAGATAGCCAAAAGCGATGACGTAAAATTAGAACATGAGCCAAAGACCTCTCGCTTAAAACGCAAAGATGAAAGGCTGCCATTTAAGGCTGGCCTCTAATTAAATTCCGTTCTCCTCGCCAAGACTGGAAACCTGCATGCCAAGCTAGAATTACCAAATTGGCTGGTCGGGTGGGGAGGGGAAAAATGTGGGAAGGCGTTTGACTCTGATAGGGTACCTCAACTTCTGGCTGAGCCGGGCATCCAAAACTGATGCCAGGGGCACCACAACAAGGTGGGGTCTCCAGAAGCCCAAAACCGGTCCTCTTCAAGCATAAAATGAGCTGGTAACTCACATCCCTCGCGGATTGCTAGGAAGGCAGCTCTAGTGCATTTTACTGATAGCTTCCATCTTTCCTGCTTAAGGACAGGGTTAAAAGCTTGGACAACTATGACTTTCGAATCAACCGCATGCTGTACTCGATGCCATTTCGAAGGAGCTTCGGGAGTGACTTCGCCATCGGGAGCCGACGCCGTGCGTTTCGACGACACTGGAAATGATCATGATCCCACTCCACCCAGGAGCACTCTCGCTAGACTCAACCAAGGACCGCACGGAGTGTTGGAAGACAATGGCAAAGGCAGTGCTCCTAAGACACTTGCTGAGTAGGTCAAATTATCTATTATCCAAGATCACAAAGAGACAGGCTGATGCTGTCAAGGCTTTTCAATAATGTCAAATATTCTGATATCACTATCCGTCTCAATGAGACAGGAGTAGATCTACCGGCCCACCGCATGGTAATCGGGCTTCAGAGTCCCCCACTCGACGAGTTCATCGCAGAACATCCAGCAGGGACTTCGGGGGTATTGCGCTGGGATGGTGCCAGCGCGCACTCCATCTGGAGGGTATTTCATTACCTATACGAAGGAGACTATTCTGAGGACGCGGCTACGGCACTGGAGGCGTTTGGTAAGCTTTCCAATCTCCAGCAATCTTACATGTCATTGATGCGATTGAAACAGAAGACGAGCCGGGTCTCTTGAAGCATCCCAGACTTTTCATGCTCGCCGGCCAGCTTAAAATGAAGGGATTAAAAGCGCTGGCCCTCAAGCGGTTTAAATCCCAACTACAAGGAGACTGGCGAGTGGAGGATCTGGTCGATTGCATCGAAGAAATATATAAATACCAAAAACAAAACCCAGACTGTTTGCTGCTGAGACCAACTGTGGTGGAAGCGGCGTTGGCATACCTCATAAAAGGACCAGTTGCGACCGTGTTCATAAAGGGTCTGGCGGAAATTGAAGATTTCAGGAATGATTTGATGGATTTACTGGCACAGTAGGTGTACATGATCGACCTAGGCTTGATACTTTTTTCTTGAAGGGAAATTGTGGAATGATTACAGAGACAGTTGTGATAAATTACCCGAGCTAGTAGGCAGATATTAAACAGCAAATGTTGAGAGTCAATTATGGGATACTAACTTAGTGCCACGAATGAAACCCAAAAGAAAAAAGATCACCGAACACAATCGCGGCAAGTCTCTACCCGCTTATTCGTGATAGCCTTACGACAATGGGTTTCTGTTTGACATCGTCCTATCATGAATTGATGGAGACACACTCTCTAACGGCGGCGACCGTTTCCGCTGACTGCTATGCCCATTGTAGGAGGAGACAAGGAATACAATTTGGGTGAGACCATGTGGGGCGCCGGGGCTGCTCAAAAAATGGGGACTATTGAAACAGATATGAAACGAGTCATCGTCATCAAGCCTGGTCACACCGTTGTTTTCGTTGGTGCCCTGCGGAAGGCTGTCCGATAGATTCTTCTAGAACCCTGGACGTCCAGGTCTACAAGAACTGTTGGAATCTTGCTGTAAGCATACCGCATGACTCTTGAAACACCTCGACGAAGACTGCATAATTAATGCCAGCGATCCTTCATATTCCATGCCGTTCTCACCTCCAGAAAGATTGAAGAATCCCTCTTGCAGATAACGTACTGCTGTTGCCCAGCATCGTCTTCTCAAATCGCCAACCTGTATCTTTGGGGGAAGGTACACCTTTCTGAAACCAAAGAGATGTCACAAGGGAGGCTCATGGCGGATATCAGGAACATCCTGCATTATTGAAACTCTCGACGACCTTTTGGATTGCCACAGCCCTAGGCGGCTCAATACAGAAGGACGACCCGAATGATGAAAAACAAGCAACATGCACCGGAAGGGTGTCCATTTTATCCAAGCTTCGTTGAACCAAGCACCTGGCAAGTTGACCTGGATGCTAGAATTGGAGGGGATGCCACAATGGGGGGGTGTCACAATTGGTGGAGGATGTCATAATTGGTAGAGGGTGTCATAATCGGTGGAGGGTGTCACATTTGGATGTTTCTATGCTTATCCATATACAAGGTAAGGTCAATCTCGTCGGACTGCCTGAATTTCTATCACTTACTACATTATTCATCGCATCTCCCTCCAATCGAGGCAGCAACCTCATAATATGCCTTACGCAGCAAAAGCGAAGACCCAACAGTTCACTAGAAGGAAATCAACCCTCGTGATAAAGGCAGACGAATTAGCACAACTATGTCATGCCGACCTTGCGCTGATCATACGCAAGAATGGCAGGTATTACACATACTGCTCGATCGATCATGATCAATGGCCTCCGCCAATGACGGAGATTGTATGGGCGAACCGAGCACAGATCGCTCGTGCGCTGACCGCCTTTAGAAAAAATCGTACCCTTTGCCAGTCAATCTGCGTCCTCAAGACCTTGAAAACCGCAAACATGACAGCCCACCAAAGTCAGAGGAGGAGCCATCGCAAATAGGAGTTGGCGGGTGCAAGGATTTCGAAGGAGATGTAGCCGTTGAGTGAAATTATGCTGTATTGCATTTCCCGGATCTCGTGGCTTCATCTCCTGTCCATTCAGATTTGTCTTAGCGTACCATATGGTGACGGGCCTTTCAAAATAAAGAATTTTCATGACGAGTGGCTATATTCCTGTCAACCGCACGTGATTTCAAACTTGGCCCAAGTACAAAGGTCTTGGCGCGTCTTTGCTCTGCAACCAAGTGTGTAACATTTCCTGCACTCAATAGCTTCTTGTCCGTCATATTACAACAAGTTCGAGACTGGTTCCAATATGAATGTGCTAGGACCTTTGCATTCTTGTATTTCTACAAGGTGTAATGTGTCAAACGCGTGCGTCTACCGCGCCAGCTTCTTTGACAAGTGAGAGTTATATGACATGAGCTGACTAAAGGAAGTTTTGTCCTCCCTGGGAGGACGGAGCTTCTTTAATTCTCCCTTACAGTTTAGCGGCCTTCATTGATGTAAGAATATACAGATACTTGACCAGACTCTGTGCTGCGTGACGCCTTGAGAGTGGAAGTATGGATTGGATGCATATTGCGCTCAAGTCGTTCCCATCTGCCCTATTGAACGTTAGCATACGGTCCTAACTTTCGTTCTCGCTTCTTTGTTCTTGCTATTTCCATTTAATCAGACCTCAAACCCAATCAGACTTCATGGGTTGGGATTGAGAACCATTTGCTGTCAACACTTCCGTTGTTTCATTTGTGGATTTGTAAGAGCTGCAGTGATCCAGTGGTAATATGAGTGATTATCGTGCGTAGATTGGCTGTGGTAGACTCCAGTGAGGCTTAGCCAGCTCATAGCCACCTCCATCCGAAAGGGGGCTTTTTAGCAGCGGCAACCTCGGAGATGTCGATGGCAGAGGTAGCAATTGTACCAGGTATTGGTGGTGAGAAGCAAGCGTTGGCAGGGACCGAGAAATGTAGAAAAAAGTGGGCATGCGTTTGACCCGAGTGTGCTCGTGCTTTGACTGTCAGTCACATGAAACTCCAAACGTTATACATAGGGACAATCTCGTTTCACTGGTTTCATGGTCGCAACCCCAACTGAGCAGTCCGATTTGTGGACATCCTGGGCGCAAGCTTTGAGATTTCCAATTGCAGATGTACAGTCAACAATGGCTCGCCAAACACACTCGATGATACGGGAGCTACGGTATTATAGCCAGAAAGGAAAAGACGTGTGCCCCATTCAATCACTTTCAGTCGTCTAGCGTCAGAAATTCTTGAAGTATTGTCGATCGAGCGTCATGTAAATTGTTCGAGAGGATCCGATTGGCTTCGGCCCTGTCGGCTTTCCACTCATTGGTAGTAGACGTCAAAGCTTCGCCGTAGATGAATCTACGAGCCAACCACCACGTCAAGACAAGCGAATCATTTGTTGTATTCGCCATCGGAATATTCTGTAGTGACATGTTATTAATACGAAATGATGCGGCCGCTGGGACTACAAACCTTTTCACAGCGCCAGTTTAGAGTTTGGCTATATTTATCTGCAACAGTCTTATCATACCATGATTGAAGCACCTGAATACCGTCATGATGAGTAATTGCTTGATATAAGGCCAAAGCGCGATGCTTACAACAAAAGTCGACATTGGCGTACCGAGGTCACCCATAGTATCGTAGCAGCATAGAGTGCATTCAAATGTATCGAAAATGGCCAATTGCCAGCGATAATTATAAAAGAATGGTAATATCTGATGACGACACATATCTTGTTGCCGAACATGCAATATGGGAGACCATACGGGGGACCGTTCGGATACTTCACCATCCTCCAAACAGGTAGTCCGCCAGATATGGTAATCTGCAACGGTCCTATTGGAATGCTGCTTTTCAAGGAATTCGGAAAGCGAAAGATTAATCAGCTTGTCCAGATCGGAACGGGAGAAAATGTCCGTTGAGAAACCACGGCGTGAATCCTGTCCGGGAGAGGTCGGGGTTGGGAACCTCATACCCGCGGCGGTATTACCGGCATACTGAACGGAATCGCTGGTGGGAGCGAGAGGGGGATCGAGCGAGTTAACGACCAGTTGCGTCGGGCAGACATTCGGGGGGGGACAGAGTTGATCAGGTCGAGGTCTGTCATAATGTTTATTGGCTGGCATGTCCGCCCGATCGATGCCATTTGGCACACTTTCGACTGAATCCGAATACAAACTCAGAAGTGAGTTGTTTGCAGTCTTGAGTAACATCTGGAAATTCGTGTCTGTGTCAAGGTAATCCAAGAGTCTGAAGAGTTTCGTCCCATCCAGACATCGGAGTCTGCTCACGGTAGTTAGCCCAATCTGATAACATTGCAGATGACCCAGATCACGGAAGGGCATCTTGCCTGTAATTGGTGAGTTCTGATGGTATGAGTAACAGAACGCCATTTCCGAACCGTGAAATCATATCGAACCAAGGTCGTCCCAAGGTTTGCCAATCATTCACTCGGGTGGAGTCTTTTTTCCGGTTTCGTTTTCCATTCGATTGATCGAAAACCAGGTCGATAAACCTTTCTTTCACCTCAGTTCGTTTCGTCCGGTTCGGCGCTGTAGAAGGGGCGGCTGGCGAGGGGAGAATCCGCTCAGCAACCCGCAGAAACTCGGCTGGTTGGTCTTGGGCCGCGCGATATGCGCGATAGAACTCTGCCAGGGCCAGGCGATTCCGCATACGGGAGAGCTGCTCGCAGACAGTGCTCTCCTCGATCTGTCGTGCCACGGTTGGAACGACATGGAAGAGGCGCGCAAGATCTTGTTCACTCGACGGGATGGCTGCATCTGGACATGGCTGTGCGAGAGCAAGAGCTTGATCCATCCCCCCCCGCAGTTCTTGAATCATTTGTTGCATTTCCCCGTTCCGATCTGAATGTCCAATTTGACGAGCCATAGAAAGAATTGGGTCGTTGTCTGTGCGCTGTGTAGTTTTGGAGGATCTGCTCGTCTCCGCAGCATTTCTTTTCCCTGCCCTCCCGGTGTTCGAGGAGACTGAGGGTTCCTGGACTGGATCGTCATCTCTTCTCTCTGGGACCTCAATCCCTCGACCCGTTCGTGATCTCAGTCTCTTTCTTGTCCAACTTGCATTGGGGACGGCATCTTGTCCTTGTGTTGGCACGGCTCCCAATTGTGGTGGTCGATCACTTGGGGCGACGTCGAATGTCGCCCAGGTCGTTGACTGGGTTCGTTGTTGGAGAAGGGGGCTTCGTGAGGGACTTTGCTGGGCCGCGGAAACTTGAAGGGATGGGCTCAGCTCTCGTTCACCCGGTAAGCGGGGAGCGGTGTGGCACGGTGTAGCTATATTTGTCGTGGAAACCCGTTTAAAGTCGTTTGGAAGTGTTTCAAAACTTGGAAGGGTGATGGCTTCATTGCTTCTTGGGTCCTCCTCTATACTCTGTGACCTGTCGTCGATCTGCTCAACAGGGGGATCGGCATTTTGAGCCTTATGACGCTTGAGCGGCGATGATGGTGACTGCGCAGTAATAGAGGGTGAAAGAAGGGAGGTAAAATGATTGGTCGCAGGAGTTGCCCGGGGGGGATTTGCCAGTCCAACTGGCAAACGTAAAGTCTCTGGACTGGGACTAGACTGTTGCGGAGCAGCCCGTGTGTCCAAAGTCAGGCCTAGTCCCTACATCTGTCAGTCTCGCAATTCATCAAGAGAGGCAGAATATTGATACATCAAAGACAGTAGCCTGGAGTTCCCTTTGCCGATTTTGAAGGTCCTCATGTGAGATAGAGCCTCGCGCTGGCTGGAAAGTCGTGCCGTTTTCGATCGGCACGTTGGGGCTGCAAGGGGCTGTCAGAAAGCCCCCGGCGCGAACGTTGATTGATTGGAGTCTGCGGTGGACGTGACGGGTGCCATTCCTGATCAATTCTACCTCGTGAGAGTGGCGACTGTGTAGCAGGTCGACGCAGGCAATGATTCTCGCAAAGATTTCTGGGACAGTAATCATCGATGGGGGACTGGATAGGATGGAAAGAATAAGTTAGATGGTATGCTTGGTGAAGTGGTTCCTTTATAGAGCGGAAACGTTCCACCAGTTTCGATGGACTTCAGCTGAATGTCACCCAACAGCCGCAGGCTATTAAGTACCGAAGAAGGTTCTTATTAAAGATGAAACCACTATCAGCGTGGGGAATGTTCCTTGGGCAACAGGAGCTCCTGCTTTATTCAAGACGCCAAGATTGCGCTACCGAAGATAGAACTTGCTTCACTATGCTAGATGTGAGCAGGCATACAGCTCGTCTTTCCTTAGCCCGCAATTAGGAATTCACCGGCTTGCGTTTGATGAAGCTGTCTTTAAACCTAGGGGGTGAGTTAAATGTAGCCAAGCTGCATTTGAGAAACGGGCTTGGACGAAGAACCCTGATGCGGGGAAAATTCCGACACGGGTAAGGCGACGCCTTTTCCGCTTCCAGCCGATTCTAAGCGAAATACGTCTTCCACAACATTACCTAATGGTCACCTTCCCTAAGTCCATGTGCGACGACAGGGTTTACACTTGTATAACGGTGAATGCGCGGGAGATTTGAGGTGTTGATCCAGAGCCTGCTGGCTGCCAAATGAGCGGTCACAGTCGTCCCATTATGGCTGGAAGGAATGCCATCATGGACTTCTACCTTCTCTGTAAATCCATAGGGTTGGGATCGGACTTCCTTTGGATTGGCGCTAATCTCAAAAAGGGGGAAGAATCGTAGATTTCTTAAAGTTTCCGTTCTGAGGTTTCGAGAAAGGACGAGCACCACATGAAAGTCCTAGGAGTTAATTGTATGAGGTTGAAATTAGGTTGAGCTAGTCCTATCTGAAGGAAAACCCCGGCAATCAGATAAGGCTGTCCTGGCATCTCCCGAAAGTCTTTCCTCCGGAACAGAAAGTAAGTTTACAATATCCATCAACAAGATGGCAGAAACCGCGCCCCTGAAGCCTTGGATTGGTCCCCCTACTTCTCCTTTCCAGGTCATTACGGGCAGACCATATGGTGCTCGCGCCTCCTATTCCGTACATCAGGCCCACGGTCTAAGATTCTTCTTTTCTATAACACAAGCGATGGGTTTCACCAGCGAACGAATCGAGACCTTGAAAAGAACACCTCAATTACAATAAGAGACGTGCCAATGCTTTGAGAGCCTACGCAACGAGGAAGAACTACCATTTTAACGCGACCCTGAAACCTTTCCTCATATCAGTGGAGATACCAGGCGTATCCTTTCATGATGGTCTCTTTAAGGCACATCAGATACGGCACGCGGCAGTTTATAGACGACCGACAAGCGTATATGAGATTAAAGAGATGGTTAGCAATGCGATAACCTTTACGACACTTCTAGAGGATGCTTTACTAACGAGAAGAATAGAACTGATCCGAAAGGAAGTGGGAGAGATTATAGAAGAGCTGAAACCAATACAGAACGGGCTGGAGCGGCGGATATCGGAAGAGCTCGCAGAAATTGCCCATAGTAGAAGGTCGTTAGATAGATGCGAGGAGAAAGCAGTCAACCTTATGCTTAGTAAGGGCAACCGAAATCGATTGCACCTTGGATTAAGACTGGATGAGCTTCTAATATCGCACCAGAAATGCACAGGTTCGGACTTCCACTCCCCTGAAGAGATGAGCTGCGCAGAAGTGAACGACGGTGCTCTAAAATAGAAGAATTCGGAGGAGGCCCGGGTCATGGGAAGCAGGAATAATAGAACGCTGCCTCAGAAAAATCTTATGTCGTGATTCAGGTCCAACCTGTAATCCCCATCTTCACAGTCCCACCAATATCACCGCTTCTCCTTTCCTCCCCCTAGCCATTTTCCCTTTAACCATATCGTCACTCCTCCATCCTAAGCTCTTTCTTCAATTTCGAACCGTCTTCCTCAGGATCCCAATCTCGCTTTCATCCCATTAATTTTTTCCAAATCTTTTAGCACAGCAGGAAAAGGCGTAGGAGAACGCAAGCAATGTATTTTGAAGTCTGCAGGGCAGGAGGTTCCTCAAACCTAGGTCCGTTCGCTGACTGCCGCCCTATTCCCTAGGGGAGATCTCCTGAGTCCATCCTCCCGGGAGCTTTAAACACGGCTTGACCCTCATTGGCGCAGTATCAGCTCATCCTAACTGTTCCCTAACCCCAGGAGAATTCTTCTCGGACGAACTCCCTAGGGAGAGCCCGAATTAGCAGGCTGCAGCCCTGTCAAGACCCTAAGACTTCGCGAAAATAACAATTAAGAATCCTGAGGAGACGGTAGCTCATGGCGAAAGACTGCAACCCATCTAAAAGTCGAAGCGGGAGGCCAGAACTAGAGAGACGTCAAAATTGGAACAGGGGGCCATAATATAAGCGGGGTGTCAGAATTAGCGTTAGTAGCGTGCCAAAACTGGGAGGGTTGCAGAAGTTGAGCAGCAGGACTGGACCAGACGAAGAGACTGTCAACCAGTAAACGAATGGCCTGTTAAGATGTCGAGCCTTTTATAATAGTCAACGTGATGATACAAGAAAGCACAATATTTTATCGACTGATTATAAATCCTAAACTCGTTTAAGCTAATTGCATCTGTCAACCTTGGTCCATTCGCAATTTTTCGCCTTCCTACATGAAACCATCAAGAAGAATTGGTGACGAAGCTGAGGATCAAGGGATAGAACTTTATCGATAGACGAAATGAAGACCCGAAATCGCAAGACGCCAGCGAAAATGATGGATAAATATGCCATAAGTAAAATAACTTCTAAACTACCACTATTAATATGACAAAGTGTATTAGACGGTTTCTTATTCGCCAAGGAGGCGGGGGTCAAGCTTGTCGAATAGGTTAGTGCATATAAACGACACCGGCGTCCCCGCGGCACCTATACTCTCGTCCGTGGCAGTGTTTGATGGAGATGAACATTGTGAGCTGATCAAAGGAGGGGTCGATGTTCTAATGCCGTGTCGGCCACACAGCCTCGTCGTCTTATCCACGAACTCGTACGTGAATTGGGGCTATATATCGACCTTCACGTCCGGGTCGTGATCCTTAGCCTATCTGGACCTATTTCTTCGAGCCGGCATGATGTCCACTTCGCTGCCGGATCTACGCCTCTTAATGCCTTTTGTTAATTCGATGCAATGAACATCCTGAAGGTAGAATTTCAGCTCCAGGACGGATAGGAAAGCTTCGACACACTTCGGTCTCGGATGGGAGCATTTGGTCGCTTTGTAATCGTCGAGCCTCTGGATGTGGTCGTCGATACGTGCTTTCCATTTTTCTCGGTCGAGGAATTGCTGCATCCGTGCGAGGATCCACTCGCTGCACTCGAAGCACAGCTCGGCAAAGCCGCAGGTGGTCACGAGTCTCTTTTTGTAGCAGCTATAGATGTGTCTCCATCTCTCGGCCGCTGGTTTGCTACGGGGACGGACACTGGTCAGCCGCTTGCTTCATGCAAAGACGAGGGAGGGTATGACGAACCGATCGGGGTCCAGCTTATAGTCGGTCATCAGGCAACTACATCTTTTACGGTGGCCTCACGGGAAATTGGATGATTTGGCTTAGTGTGCAGCTGTTCTCTTGAAATATCGATTGTTCTTGGTGGTTCACGAAAGTGTCTAGGCAGAGGAGTCAAACACTTACGATAACGTTAGCAGAGGAGTCTTCCTCGTTTGAATGTACCTATAGTCATCAGGGTCACGCTCGCATCATTACATTCCCACATATTGAAGAATGCTGCGGCATACTGGCGATCTGTAAAGGTGACCCAGTAAAAGTCCGGCGACTGAGCAGCGATGATGACATTCCCAATTTAAAGAATATAAGTAAATCAATCCCATGGAATCACCACTTGTGGTCTTCGAACAACTACACTTAATATTCGACAGCCATGTGGTATATTCGGTGTGCAGTGCCTGGGCTTCAATTCCTGAGCAGAATCTGTGACCTTCCAACATGCGAGGTATTGTTTCCGGTCATGGCTAACCGTATAGTAAGACTCCATGGTGAGAAAGTGAAAGGATTGACAGGAAAATATGGGGATGCAAGTCCTGTTTATCTGTGATCTCAGAATATATGGATAAGCTAACAACAAGATTGTTGGAAACGGTTATGGGAGAGCTTACTATTTTATACGTCTCTCATTTATACCACATGACTCTCGTAACCAAGTCAGACGACGACGGCTCATTTTCCTCGAGCCTAAGCTTTGGAAGTCAAGTCCAAAAGGGGGAGCGGCCGAGAATGTGCAGAACAAATCGGGGAGCATATTACAGATGAATTCAGGGATATGACTCGGCACCTATTTCCGCGAATCCTGAGCGAAGAAAATCTAATGCACAATGAAAGCTGGATCTTTCATTCTAATGGTTCTTTCTGTAGGCGTGAAGTCTACGATCACGAACTCAAAGGATGTCTGTATTGGATCATAAGTGAGTCTGCTGCCCTGCCAAGGCATCTTCGTCCTCCCCGTACCCTCGGTTCGACTCCTGATCAATTAACAAGGCGACCTGTGACCCATCGTACCATACAAACCTTCATTCTACCGGTTCACAGCTCTCCTCCAGCGGAACTGCGACCGGCAGGATTGTGGCTAGCTTTAAATCGCCCTCCACAATCCAGTCTTTGGGACTTTTCGCCTTGTCAAACACATTCACTACCTCGTACGTCCAAGCGCCTTTTCCTTCATCATATTCATGATGCCGGACACGATGTAAGGTTTTTTCCTGTCATTTTTGAAGTAGACAAAGTGCCCTATCTTGAAATTGTACTATTTACAAATTCGTCAGCCAAGGCAGAGTTTGGATATTAGAACGCCCTTTACTTGCGTTACGTGGCATTGCCACTGTCGCAAACAGTTCCAAAGCCGACTTGTTTAAACAGGTCAAGAAGGCGGCAATCCTTGGTAGAATCAACATCAGATTTGGAAACCAGCCAGCTTTTGAGAGGGGCCTGGCACTTAACATCAGCGCGCTGACCCAATAAAAGGTTTGCATGTGGTGCTAAGCTCCAGAGCTCCTCTTTGCAGCGCCGCCTTGTCCTTCTTCCTAAGCTCAATTACACACAAAATGTCCCCTGTCGCTATTTCCTCCGCCCTACATAGCCTATCTTATGTCTCATTTGCAAATATTGAAAAAGCACCAGAATCTCGGGAAACAGCTCCCACTGCGACCCTGCCCACGCGATTTCTCCACCTTCCTATTCCAGTCCTTCTCCTTCTTCCAATTATCATGTGCCTGTCTGTTGTACGTCCGCCACTCATCAGGCCTCGCCTTTTCGAACGCACGCCAGGGTTCTAGGACGCCCATACGCTCAACCTCTTCTAGAGTCACCTCCACCGTCTTGTAATGCTCTTTGGTTTCACAAGCCGCCTCATCGGTAATCTCGATTCTTGTGCGGAGCAAATACATATTACCCGAATCTTCTGCCCATTCGGCCACCAACTTTGGTGTCTTTGGCCGCTGAACTGTCTTCTTTGCCTTGCGAACTTGTAAGCACGGCTCAGATCAAACCAATTTCCATAATTTTACCTGCAAAGGAGATGGAGGCGTAGGTATACGTGTGGGATGCTCGAGCATGGCGGGCTGGAGGTCAAGGGGGCTGCGGTTGTCCACCTCGAGTCGACGTCAGAGCTAATGCAGGTCGTAGCAGGAGCGAGCTTGCAGGACGGTTGCAGGAGACCCTGTTGAGCTAGAGGAGCACGACGAGAGGTCAATAGCACGAGGAAACGTAGAATTTGGCACATAGGGCAAACAAAAATCTGAATGCAGATGTTGGGCATAATATAGTAGTCATTCCTCTCCTTGTTCGTGTTCCCATATTCGGATAATTTAAATTACAACTGCCTTCAGGGACGAACGGCGTTGATCTTCTTGTCTAACCGCGTTTTCCATCAATTGGCTCGTGCCCATAACATCCAAAACCGGTGATTTAGGTTAAGGCGATGGACATTTTAGGAGAAATACTTAGATCTTCGTGCTCGCGCATCGCTTCAGACGTGACAGATAAGGGGAACGAGCGGGGAAGCGGGTAGAGTCCCTTGGATCAGAGAGGCAAACGCGCCGCTAGCACAAACCCTGCCCAGAGCATTCGAGATCGAGTGTTATGAGTGGGTTTCGGACTAGCGGCGGCTAGGATATGTTAGTGGCTCCTCTTTCCATCTCGCTGAACATCAGCAGTAAAATTTGAATGGAGAACATGAGAATCCGTAGGGCAAAGGGAGATCGCAGGGTAAGGGGAGACCGCAGGGGAAAGATTTAGGTTTTTCGGTTCAAGCGTGAGCCATATATAGCGATTCATACACCAATAGCAGTCCAGGGCCAGGATTACATAATCAAGGGCTACTCCAGACGCTCCCAGTGTCCAAACGCTCCAAGGAATTATCCTATGAGAAAGTTCCTAGGAGACTCGTTAAACTCCTCGGGGTATTGATGGCCCGAGAATTTCTATCAGTGGCTCCTAGGAACTCTTTCCTGGGAGACAATCGTCCTTAGGATGGCGCAGATCCTGGGAGACTCTTCCTAGGAGAGCCAAGCTTTAAAAGAGAACGCGTTAGGGAAGCAGAAATTGGTAGTGTTGGCTTGACACTTCTACTATTTCTATTGCTGATGGTCATGTTGCGATTTCATCCACAATATCGTCAGATCAATCTAGAACCCTGTTGTCATCGATGGCGTTTTTGGAGCGGTTCAAAAGCTGTCATGGACCGTTTCTCTTGAAACAGATGTGACACGAGCCATCAAGTATGATGACGTGGGGCTATATAGGGCTGTCAAAAAGATCCTTCTGACTTGCGGACTCATTAGGTCTGCAAGTCCAAACTCTCGCCGTGAGCATCCCAAATGACTCCTGAAGTACCATAGCACATATGACGGCGACTCGCAGCGGTATTGACAGCTTAAGGAATGCTGTTGGGCAAGAAGCAGCATAAGCTTACTTGGCTCGTATTTCCAATGTTGAGTCGCAGGAGTTTGAGCCTGGAGCCGAACTCTGTGATGACGCGGGGATGGAATATATCAATGAAGACCGCATGACTGTTGCCAGTGACTCTTCGTATCCCACGCCCTTCTCGCCCGATGAAAAGATTGAAGAACCCCTCTTGGAGTTGACAAATTCACAGCCAGAAGCTGACCAGTGTTGCCCAGCATCGTCGCCTCAAATCGCTAACCCTGCATCTCCAGGAAAAGGCACACCCGTGACGCTTCGCACGCCTTGTCCGGAACCAAAGAAACATCGCAAGAGAGGGAGATCCAAATATAGTACGTTGGTCACGGTCGTGCGAGGCTTGCCACGCAGCAAAATTCTCGACTGCCTCAAAACTCACTGGGAGACTTTGAAGGTGGAAGGGATATTTGCGATGCCCTCACACCTAGTGTTCACATGGACTCTGGGAGGTAGCTCGGAACAAGTCCGTCGACTACACCATCACCTCATCCTCCGACACTTGGACGTGAAAGACGACCATAAACAATGGCGGCGATTGATCGATCGCGGAGGAAATCTGGATGGTTATACAAGTTTTTCTTCGAGCGATCGTTGTAGAGCCTCCAAGGGGCTTGATTACAAGCACGAGTATTCCCCAATTGACACCACACATCTGATGACATGGGTGCTAAAATTGGAGGGTGTCAGAATTGGAGGGGGTGTCAGAATTGGCATGGGGTGTCAGAATTGGAGGAAGGTGTCACAACTGGATGTCTCTATGCTTATCCATATATAAGGTAAGGATGATTTCATTGGATTGTCTGAGCTACTATCAGTAACTAATTTCTTCGTCCCGTCTCCGCCCAGTCGAGACAGCAACCTCATAATATGCCTTACGCAGCAAAAGCGAAGACCCAGCAGTTCACCAGAAGGAAATCGAATTTACTAAAAAAGGCAGATCAGCTGGCGCGGTTGTGTCACGCGGACCTTGCCCTGATCATTTGCAAGAATGGAAGGTACTATACTTACCGATCGACCGATCACGAACGGTGGCCTCCAACTTTATCAGAAATCGTACGTCGGAATCCGACACACCGATCTTTGAGCTGACTGAAAATTAGAAGGCATCGTACCCGTTGCCTATTAACCTCCTATCGAAAGACTTTGACCACGTCGTTAACGAAACCCAGTACAAGTCAGAGGCGGAGGACTCGTCAAATAGGATATCTAGTTCGGCTGAAAAAGGATCTTCGGATATATAAAAAAAAAGAATATATGATTCTTTTGCAGTAAACTTGAAGTCGGCGGGAATCCGGCAAGTACGTGGAGGCTTTATCAAACCGTCCACTGCAGGTGTATTGTATATGTAAGACATCATCCTTGCGATGACCGATGCCATCGAGAGAATTATATCTCCACACCCTCTTTTTTGCTTTCCCATCCCCTTCAACCATTTTTTTTCGCAAGCCGAGAACATCTCCCGGCTCCACCATAATTGTGAGCTCCGAATACAACAGCTTCAGAGTAGGCCTGGCGGTTCATTCGTAGAATTTCTGGACTTCTACGTATATAGCGCGAGTATGGTTAAGTAGGAAGCGCTGCAGCGGCGTTAAGAGGTAACGATGAAGGGTAAAACGGGTTACTGCAGGTCACGGTCAGTCGACAGATAGAAAAGCTGGACATCGTTCAAACCTCTCGGATGACGTAGAAAATGGTAAGAGGTAGGGCGACAGAGCTTTAACAGCTATTATGACTGCGACCGAGCGAATAGCCGCAAAAGAGGAGTAGCTGGTAATCCGAAGGTGGCATGCTGGTGAACCACACCTCGTGTATACCTTCAAGAGGTATATACACCCAGGGAGCGTGTACCCGTGAGAGGTATATACACTCAAAAGGTATACACCTGCAAAAGGTATATACACCCAGGAAGTGTGTACCCGTAAGAGGTATATACACTCAGAAAGTGTATACCCTTAAAAAGTATACACTGTGGAAGCGTAATGGCCGCTGTGATGTACACCAAAAATGGTCCGGGCTACCAGCCGTGGGGTGAACCACGCCTCGTGGTATGGGCCACTTTGGGTGTGCACCGTGGCTAGTGGTGTGAACCATGCCTCGTGGTGTGCACCACTTTGGGCGTGCACCACTGCTGTAGGCGCAGGAATGCGAAAGACGGCACCGCGAAAGACAGCACCGGCAAAGGCAGTACCGTTAAAGTCAATACCGTGGATGCAGGTAACGTGAATGCAGGCACCGTGAAAGACGGTACCGTGAATGCAGGTATCGTGAATGCAGGCACCGTCAAAACAGGCACCGTGAAAGACGGTACCGTCAAAGCAGGCATCGACGGCACTCCCCGGCGCGTACTCCCGTGGCTCATGACCACATCTTTTGGACGGTCGTGGGGAGGGGGATCCAGAAGTGGATGCTTAGAGGGAGCCAAATGTGGATGCTGGAGTGGGATTAGAAGTAGATCAATAGCTTTCTAGCTACATCCACATGAGTAAGCAATCTAGACTGTTCCATGCAGAATGTACTATTTTCATCAACAGCTTAGAAGCGGCTAAAAGCGGAGAAGGTGTAGCCTTACCTGTGCCCCCATTAGGATGCTCCGCCAAGCCTTTCTCACCATGAAGCAGCACAAGCAACTCATCCCCAAGGTAAAGATCGAGATTCCTTCCTATCACCGCAAAGCCGGTGAATCTCTGATGGTGGAGCGTTTCTGAAACGTAGGGCAAAGAAAGCCCCAAGGCATCAAAAGTCGCTAGGGATTTTACACCATAGGGAAAGAAAGTCCGTAGGGACTTTTTCCCGTACTCCAGCGATTCCTGCACGGCGTCCACGGGCCTACTCACTCCGGGCGCTTCGGGAGCGTCTTAAAGGCCTGCACCTCCTGCGTAATGTAAGCCGATGGCCGTGATGGTAGTGAACTCCTCTAAAGTTGGGCCTGGGCCCTGGGATTCATTCGATGAAACTCGCTTCAAGTCTTTGGCTTCCACTGCTTATTGTCAGAAATCATCATTCAAGTGCGAGGTCAGCGTCGAAGGTCATGGAAGCCGAACGAAAGGCGCTGAGACTATCCATCCGCCACGATCTCGTAATTCCTCATTTCTAGACCTTCTTTCTGCGTCCACGGAAATGTCGAGCTTTCAGAAAATATTGGCAAGCTTTATCGATCAGCTCTCCCAGCGGTATTCAGATGGAGTGGGATTGATCCGCCTCCGTTCATGCCACATTCAACGTAGATTGCCTTCGATCGAAGCAGCCCAAGGCAGCTGTTGGACCGCCCCATGCAGCCCGGCTGCTCCCGCGAGTGCAGAACAAGATTTGGTCTCGCGCGAGGATTGTCGCGCGCAGGTCCAAAGTTGGCATAGTTCGCTTCATGCAATTGTATCGCACATGTTGATCATTCTCAATCTCTAAAAGACGAAAGGCTGACAGACAGGGCAGCGACCTTCTATTGCCGCCACTGATACAAGTGCACAGGCACAGACTCATACAGCTACTGACCGCGAACACGGCTGGTCGTCCTGTCAGTCCACCCAGCAAGACCCCGCCGGCCATTTGAGCTCCTCCAATGCGGTCTCAGCAAGCAGAACCTCCTCATCGCCATTATCGTCCCCCCGGTCACTCTCCTCTTTGTCACCCCTGCCTTCGCCGCCAACGACGGAATCCCCGGCCCTTTACACACAATCTGGCAATGTCTCGAATGGGCATCATCAATCCGCATATCATGCGGAATCCATCCACTCAGACCGGGCAGCTTCTCAACCCATCGACAACGATTCAGCCTCGGCTCGACCACATTGTATTAGGATCGATTCCGACGAGCTGACCGCGCAAAACACCGCTCTTCACGACGAATCTGACTCCACTGGCCCGGCGGGCGGACCTTCTAGTCCTCGACGCAGAATCTCGATAGGACCGTTGGTATCGAGTTCAGTGGCTGACCACCAACCAGCCCTTCCGCTATCGTCAGCGGAGATTCCAACATGTGAAGATTCGGACGCGGATTTGATTTGGACGAGGAAGAGGATGAGATCGAATTCCGGCCGAGCTGTGAAGTTCTTTGGAAGTCATTCGGCAGAGGCTCAGAATTCAAATACAGAGACCAAAGGAGGAGCAAAAAGGAAGACACGGAAAATGCACAAAGAGTCGTGTTTGGGAGACCACACAGCACCTGGGCCACTCGTTGCCTTGGTCAATCAAATCGGACAAGACGATAAGACAGCGGAGGTACAGGAAATCGTCCAAAAGCTGAAGGCAAGGCCGCATCAACTGCGTGACCCTGCCCAGAGCTTTCGCAGCAGGATCCCAATGCAGATCGACACCCCACCGGCTCAGATCATTCAGGCAATTCCCAACCTGGTTGGAGAGATTGAGGATAGTACCATCAACGAGCAGCTGTCGCGCGTTTGCAATCGCATTGCCCTCGCAGACTTTTACTGTGCCTATCGTGCTGCACAAACCAAACCAGACGAGTTCTTGCAGGAACTCGACCTCAACCCACCCCAACATACAGACCGGCCCCTGGCGCGGAAAGGGACCCAACGCGCAGAAGTCAAGGAACGCTTCATTGAGCTTGTCTTCTGTCGACCGACGGGCAAGCGGAATTGGAAAAAAGATTCTACACGTGTGAATAATTGGCAGAGCTCGGGTAGACCTTGGTTCGAACTCATCAACCGATTTGGAACCGGCTTTCTGCTTCTCGTGCCAGGAGAGGTGACCAACCGCAGGCAAGTGTGATACCATAACTCCTGGCTCCCCCAATAGGCAGTGCAGTATCTTCTGGCTAATCCGTTCTCTTCTAGGCTGAGAGATTTGAAGAGGGCGGAGTTCAACGATTTCCTAAAGCTTACTGAAGAACGAGAGCCAGACTTCAGGGAAGTGCTCACTACAGCAAACGGTATCGTCAACGGAGCATTCTTCAACCCTGCTTCACGTGCAGAAACGGCCATAAGGCACCCACAATATCTGCCAACATCTTCAGCATCAGGCCGGAATTCTTCGGGAGGAGTTGCGTCCGTCCCTCCAGGAGATGACGACGAACTCCGCGAGGCAGCCTGCGGAGACCGGTGGGCATTTGCTCCATCTGTTCGTTCAAGTGGTGGCAATCCCACAGAGGCAGCGGATGCCTTTTCGGGACCGGATCTAGACGCTCTCCTGACCTACTCGTTTCGACCGGCTGCTGAATACCGACCGCGGAAGAGCATCCTCGACCAGTGTTATCTATGGCAAAGTACTCGGTTCGAGGATCCGCAAGGTGCCGACGAGCCGCTCAGTTGGTGCCCGCGCGTCCAGCGAAGCCGGAGACCGCCACGTCGCTACCAAGTTTTGCCTTTCTTCTATACCGAACGCTGGCAACTGGCTGTTTTCGACATCGCTGAAAATGTGGTGATGTGCTATGATACGATGTGGACCTCTGGTTCGCCCAACTCCACGTTTGTGGTGAGTTAGGCGTTTCGCGCACGTGGGGTGTTGGAAGCTGATCTGGGTCCTCAGTCACTTCAACAATGGTTCGATACAACGGTGGAAAACACGCAAGGGAAAAAAACTTTTGACTGCCACCACGTAAAGGTCAGTCTAAACGACGAGACCTTGGCCGTTGACTGACCGGTAAGTTTAGGACACCCTCGTCGCCAACACCACGAAAGATACAATCGTTTTGACGTGGTGGTTTGCACGTCAGCTCATTAACGGCGACGAAGTAACGGGTCGCTCTGTCGATTGGCAAGTTGAGACAGCGCTGGCAGATCGCATTCTGTCCGATCAGGAAGAGACGGGATATCAGGCAATAGAATCTTTGGCGGAGGAACTCGTGTCTCCATCAATCCATTCCGATAGAGAAAGAGACTGTCAGGAGGAACACTCTTCGTGCTATCATTGATCCCGTTTTGTCTATGGGCGTGTACCTCGATAACAAAACCGACCGATCGAACACTAGTCCTAAATAGGAAAGAGAAAAAAATCCCCGGGATTTTTTACTTTCGTCACGGCGTACCACAGCATGTGGAAAGTGGCGTTTTTAGAGCTTAGCTTAGTCATTAACTGCATTTGAACTAGAGCTTTCAGGCCCTTTTTCCCAGCGCCAATTGTCCAACTGCCACTCACCTCACCGGACCTACCATTGAACCCTACCAGAGCGACCACAAAGCAGCAGCGACCGTCCATCCCCATAGCGTTATCTCCGCCACTCCACTTTTCTCCAAGCACCCTCAAGGCCAAGGAGGTTCAACTCCGCAAGAGACGGACGAGAAAGGACTATGAATACAAGGTGCGCTGGAAGAATACATGGCTGCGCAGACCCGAATTAGGGAAAAGGCCGCGCTCAGCATGGATACAAAGAGGGGCCAGACGGCTTCCGCAAATAAAGTTCGATGACCGTTGGTTACCTGACAACCAAGAAGGCTGGCCGTGCGGAGAGAATGGATGCGCAATGCTGCGACACGATATCTTCAAGGCAACATTTGGTAGAAGACTCAACCAGTTGACTATAAGATAATTATGGATTGACTGACTTTGTTGGCCACCAATTTCATTGTCTTCGGGCTACCAGGTTCACGTCACAAGATGGCCGCAATTACCACCTATGCGTTAGCCGGAGAATTGTCTCAATCGAAAATGCGACGGTTGAGGTTCATCAGGGCGTGCATCCTTCCGGGGGGTGTACACCTTCGCTTTTACAAGATTCAAGACGAAAAATGGGGGACAGCGAGAAGTCTTGCTCAGCTGCAAGTGGCTGGACTACTGATGGCGGATTAGATAAACCTCTATTGCCAAGAAATCTGGAACGCCCAAGCTGTGAGAGCTAAGACGTCCAAGTCGGCCTCCATCTGTTTGTAATATTCTGCCGACCGTTCCCATCGTATGCTTTCGATACCTTTCAGAGGCCATACCGTCAACTATCAATCCTCCCGTGCTCGAGACCAGGCCTCTCCGGAGCTTGTTGGTCTTCCTCTCCTCGTTCGAGCAGCCGCAGGCAAAGATCGCATTCACAACTGTCGCTTGTGTATATAGATGGATTCAGTCACCCGCTCTTCTCCAAAAGTCACTATCATTATCAATGTCATAATTATCGTCAGTATCACGACCACTATTATAGCCATAATCATCAGATTCAAAGTCACTGAAACTCCTGTCGAAGTCCTCCTCTTCCACATATTCTGTTATACTGATTGTCCATCCGTGACTCTCTATTTTCCTTCTTATATGATCACTCGGGCCGTCTTCATACAACGATAATCTCTTGTAGGGACGAAATGGCTCTGAAGTAAATATTGACTAGCTTTAACGCCTCAGTAACGACCTTAAGGTTGTCTAGTGCGTCGAGCCTAAGCTCCATAGCATTTATGCTATATAGGGACGTCGTGAGCGTGCTCAAATTGGCGTAGCCGCTCTGTATGTTCGCGAAAATGCCAACGCTATCGTCCTCGAGGGTGACATCACCGGGGTCCAGATAGAGGAGCTTCGGAAATTCGACACAGATATGTCGGATATAGTCTGCGTTGTTTCGGCCGATTTGCCCGAGGAACGAGGGTACGTCCTCAGGGGTGCCTATGGTAAAATCGAAGCGATTCTGGGCGTAGAACAGCGAGCTGGCTTCGCGGTGGACAGTCTTGTTCGCGCGGAGGAGCCCAGGGGTGAGCTTCTGTCGTCGATTGTAATCAACCTAGGGATCAATAAGTTCTTGGTGCAATAAGACCGGCTCATATATCTGATCGCGAAGTTCGCGGGGGAGGCTGAAGAAGTTGGACGTCATGTCGCCGTGTCGGTCGGATCATCGTGATGAAGTCGTTGCTAGATCCCGAGTCCATTCAAGACTGTTGAAGGCTGCACGTCGTTTATCAGCTCTATCACAGAATTAAACTATCAGCCCTATGGCTAGAGAGTGCTAGTCCCATTTTAGGCGTCCATCCATCGAAACAGCTCTCTTACAATCACGAACCCCAGTATGTCATCAATATATCAACAGTATCCATGCCATCTTGAGCTGGCGAAAGTCTCGTGCCACTCTACTCAGTTGACCCTCTGGCGACGCGATATTTTATCTCACGCCTGTAATCGTCTGAAGTCGACCTACCTCTGCAACGACTTCATCACGATGATCCGACCGACACGGCGACATGACGTCTCACGAACATCCATCGAACGAGTTCTGGAATCATGGGAGGATCGCGAATCAGGTTGGACAGCAATACGTCCAGGGCGATGTGCATAACCATCAGTCAGCCTGTACCGACAATCCCTACGTTCGCTATCTGCTGATACGAGCTTCATGAAACTACAGAAACTTATCCGATGACCCATTATATCTATTAACCCTCCTACCATCTGTTCCCCAAGCCGCGTTCAACTCCTACGACAGCCGGCATGACCCTACATGTCTCCCAGGTACCCGAGCCGACATCCTGGAGCAGATCGAGGCATGGGCTGATGGATCGGACCACAAACACATCTTTTGGTTGAATGGGATGGCCGGAACAGGAAAGTCCACCATTGCGCGCACGGTAGCTCGTCGAGATCACGAACGAGACCGTCTCGGGGCAAGCTTCTTCTTTTCCAGAGATCAACAAGACCGGCGTCATGCGGGCAAACTCTTTACAAGCGTTGCAACGCAGCTGGCCAAACAAAATACCCTCCTCAAAGAATACATCTGCGAGGCTGTGGCTGAATATCGCGACATCGCTCATCATAGCCTCCGGGATCAGTGGACACGGCTGATCTTGCGCCCATTGGGGAAGCTGGAGGCTATAATCCCCAAGGTCTTAACTGTCGTGATCGATGCATTGGACGAGTGTGAGAATGAGAACGACGTCCGGGGAATAATCCAGCTCTTCGCAGAAGCCAAAGTGTTGGGGAAGGGTCGGCTGAGGCTCTTCCTGACCAGTAGACAGGAAACCCCGATCCGCCTTGGCTTTGGTGAGATCCCCAAATATCAACATCATGACTTTGTGCTGCATAGCATCTCTTCGTTCGTGATCAAGCAAGATCTGTTGATATTCTTTCGACATGAGCTGAGAACCCTAGGCGTTTCGGACCAATGGCCGAGCGAGTCGGATGTGGCCCGTCTGGTGGAACGAGCAGAGGGCTTGTTCATCTGGGCAGCCACGGTATGCCGTTTTATCAAAGATGGCAGGCGTCTCGCTCGGAAAAGACTGGCATCAGTTCTTGATGGAAACAGCGTAATGAAGGGATCGGAGAAGAAGCTCGACGAGATCTACACGACGATCTTAGTACAGTCGATAAGCGGGGACTATGATGATCAGGATAAAGAAGAGCTACTGGAACTGTTCCAAGAAATCGTCGGATCGATCGTAATATTGTTTGATCCGCTTCCTACCATTGCTCTCGCCAGCCTGCTCGGCAAGTCGAAAGAGGATATCGATGAAACGGTACGTGACCTATACTCGGTTCTGGAGGTGCCACAGGATCGAGGTAGTCCTGTTCGATTGGTGCATCCGTCGTTTCATGATTTTCTTTTGAACAAGGAGAGATGCATAAACGCGCAGCTCTGGGTGGACGAATATAAGACGCACTATCATTTGTGTGTGAGCTGCATCGAGCTGATGTCCCAAGCTCTGAAGCAGGACCTGTGCAACCTGAGACATCCTGGGGCTCGGGCGGCGGAGGTGGATGAGCAGCGGATGAACGAACACCTTCCTTGGGAGCTTCGATACGCGTGCCGCTACTGGGTAGAGCATCTTCGACGTAGCAGGGTAGATCTAGCCGGAGACGGGCGGGTGCACGCATTCTTTCAGGAGCATCTACTGCACTGGTTCGAAGCGCTCGGCTTGATGCAGGCGGCGTCCGAGGGGGTTCGCATGATGACGATCTTGCAGTCTTTGGTGACAGTAAGGGAGCTGGCAAGAGTTTGGACCTGGAGATACGAATGCTGACCGACTTGGGTCACAAGCCCGACAGGAATCCTGAGCTATGTGCTCTGATTGATGACGCACGACGGGTGATACTGTATCATCGATGGATCGTGGACGAGGCACCCCTCCAGACGTACTGCTCCGCGCTCGTGTTTGCGCCACGGAGGAGCTTGACTCGACGGCTGTTTCGGAGGGAGATGGCAGGTTGGATGCGCGTACCGCCAAAGACGCAAGAGGATTGGAGTTCGTTGCTGCAGACGCTCGAGGGTCATACAGGTGGGGTCATCGCAGTGACATTCTCCCCCAACGGTCAGCTTCTTGCCTCTGCATCAAGCGACAAGACGGTCCGGCTGTGGGATGCGGCGACAGGAGTGATGCGGGGCAGTCTCGAGGGTCATACAGATCGGGTCATCGCAGTGACATTCTCCCCCAACGGTCAGCTTCTTGCCTCTGCATCAAGCGACAAGACGGTCCGGCTGTGGGATACGGCCACAGGAGCATTGCGGGGCAGTCTCGAGGGTCATACAGGTGTGGTCACCGCAGTGACATTCTCCCCCAACGGTCAGCTTCTTGCCTCTGCATCAAGCGACAAGACGGTCCGGCTGTGGGATGCGGCGACAGGAGCGTTGCGGGGCAGTCTCGAGGGTCATATAGATCGGGTCATCGCAGTGACATTCTCCCCCGACGGTCAGCTTCTTGCCTCTGCATCATGGGACAAGACGGTCCGGCTGTGGGACGCGGCCACAGGAGCGTTACGGGGCAGTCTCGAGGGTCATACCGATGGGGTCCACGCAGTGACATTCTCCCCCAACGGCCAGCGTCTTGCCTCTGCATCATGGGACAAGACGGTCCGGCTGTGGGATGCGGCGACAGGAGCGTTGCGGGGCAGTCTCGAGGGTCATACAGATCGGGTCACCGCAGTGACATTCTCCCCCAACGGCCAGCGTCTTGCCTCTGCATCAGACGACCACACGGTCCGGCTGTGGGATGCGGCGACAGGAGCGTTGCGGGGCAGTCTCGAGGGTCATACAGATCGGGTCACCGCAGTGACATTCTCCCCCAACGGCCAGCGTCTTGCCTCTGCATCATGGGACAACACGGTCCGGCTGTGGGACGCGGCCACAGGAGCGTTACGAGGCAGTCTCGAGGGTCATACCGATGGGGTCCACGCAGTGACATTCTCCCCCAACGGCCAGCTTCTTGCCTCTGCATCAAGCGACAAGACGGTCCGGCTGTGGGATGCGGCGACAGGAGTGATGCGGGGCAGTCTCGAGGGTCATACAGATGTGGTCACCGCAGCGACATTCTCCCCCAACGGTCAGCTTCTTGCCTCTGCATCAAGCGACAAGACGGTCCGGCTGTGGGATGCGGCGACAGGAGTGATGCGGGGCAGTCTCGAGGGTCATACAGATCGGGTCATCGCAGTGACATTCTCCCCCAACGGCCAGCTTCTTGCCTCTGCATCAGACGACAGGACAGTCCGGCTGTGGGATGCGGCGACAGGAGCGATGCGGGGCAGTCTCGAGGGTCATACAAGTGGGGTCACCACAGTGACATTCTCCCCCAACGGTCAGCTTCTTGCCTCTGCATCAAGCGACAAGACGGTCCGGCTGTGGGATACGGCGACAGGAGCGATGCGGGGCAGTCTCGAGGATCATACAGGTGTGGTCACCGCAGTGACATTCTCCCCCAACGGTCAGCTTCTTGCCTCTGCATCATGGGACAACATGGTCCGGCTGTGGGATGTCAAGAAGAGAGAGGTGATCCATAAAATCCCTACCGATAGACTGATTGATAAAATGTCTTTCTCCACCAATGGGTCGTATCTCATAACAGATTCGGGACTTATAAACATCAATCGCTTTTCTCTCGATGTTGGCCAATCATACCTCGAGTCTCCGCCTTGTTTGATGGTGAAAGGTGATTGGGTAGCTAGGGAGATGCAAGATATCCTTTGGCTTCCCTCTGAGTATCGGGCAACTTGCGCAGCTGTTCATGACACCCGCATTGTCATGGGGCATGCGTCTGGGCAAGTCAGTTTTATGGAGATTGATACTGATCATATATCGTTGACGGGTAGGCCTTAAGCGTGGACTTTTCCCTTTAGGGAAGGATAGGGCTGCATAATTTCTATTCCAATAGGAGTACTGAAATGCATGGTATGTAAAGATACGCATCAATGTGCTATAGCTGGTTGAGGTATCTAGCAAAGCTTGATTTAGAGCTAAGACCCGGGAACCTTTATAGATCTCAGCCTTTAAGTTATCTGGAAGCCTTTCGATCCTTCAGTCATCGGCGCAACTGGCTGAGATATTCATCCTTTGCAAAAGACAAGAGCAAGAGTAATTCTTTCATACTCTAATATAAATTTTGGTTATAATGCATAAGAATTCTTGTATATCGTATAATATCCAAGTTTTCCTATTGCATTAATGAGAATTACAATCAGATGATGAATGCTAGGGGCTGGCACACGGCAGCGACGAGTCAGAGCCCTTTCAAACAACCTTTCCATAAAGATTTGTACGAATCCTTGGGTTTTCTCAATTGGCCATACAGGTTCTCATGGAGACCTATCAAAGAGTGTCTTGTTCAAGAGGGCCAGCACATACATAAATTCCATCTTTCAACAAAGTCCCGGTTATATTCAAGAACACCACGAGTAGCTCTCGTTGTGGTGGAACTTGATTAATAAATATTGACGCCTCCACATATATGTGTTACGCTACTGCTCCCTAACTTTAAGATTTTCGCCGTCCTTCCCCGTATTTGTGCCAGAGTTTCGCTTTTAATCAGAATGAACTGGTTCGAATAGGGATGGTTTGTGAACTGAGGTAGCTTCTTGTAGCTTTGAAAACGATGTTTCAGTCTTTAACCAATCTTCTAGGCCATTCTCTACGTCTCTTTCAGCTTCCTTGATTTCGGTATCGCCATATATATTCTCTTCCAGAGCTGGATTTGAGACGTCACGGTCATTGATAAATTTGGCATATCCCTGCTCTGGCCGCGTATCATCCTGCTTTCAAGCGCAGACCATTACTCCGAGGGCTGACGGTATTTACATGTCTGCAATCAGACAAAAGCAAGGAGTAAGATGCAGCGAGGACTGGTATCATAGCCCTCTTCATCACATCGCAGTAGGATAGTTGAAAACGAACTTAAAATTGCACGTTTAGGGAGGGAAGGTTTAGCCGATGAAAACTTAAACAGCTTACGCGGGGTCGAGAGGCCAGCTTTTTCTGATCTCGATATTTCCGCACACAATACTGCAATTATTGAAGTTCTTGAAATACAATCAATTTAGATATATGGCTGATTACGGCATCGAAGTAGTAGCTGATCCTCCGAAGGCGGACACGGAGTAATGCAATTTCACTGCTGTTGCCGGAAAATATTAATTGTCCTCTTAGTATCCTTTTCGTCCACGGGCTTTTCGGCCATAGAACAAACACTTGGGACAAGAATGGCATCGTATGGCCTAGAGAAATACTTCCTACCGATGTTTCCAACGCGCGGATCATGACCTTTGGCTACGATGCGGATGTAATTAAGCTTGGTGGCGGCCAGGTTACCAACAGCGCAATTGAGAGTCATGCAGCCGACTTGTGTGATAAACTGGCCCAATTGCGAGCTTCAGCTGATACTGTAAGCTGTAGGGATCAACGCGTAGGTAGTCTCCCAGCTGAGGATCGTATCAGGCTGAGCGTCCAATCGTCCTTGTTGCGCATAGTCTGGGGGGACTTGTCTGCGCAGAGGTGGGTCCTTGGAATGGTTTGCTTATAAAGGTCGTTGAACCAAGCATATTCATTTAGGCACTCGTCATTGGCGATAGAACTGCACCTAGTGACAATACGTCAATCGTCGCGCATTATATCCAAGGCATGGTCTTCCTCGGGACACCATTCCGTGGTTCTCGACATGCCAAATGGGCAAACACTCTTCAGAACATAGCCCATGCTTTTTTCGAAACCAACACCAAAAAAACCAAAGATCTACTGGAAACTTCTGATAAGCTGAAAACACTCGCAGAAGCTTTTCCTGATGTACTTCGCAAAAGAGACCTCGAACGACGCAGCATTGGGGTCGCCTTCTTTGTTGAGACGCTGAAGTACAGAGGAGTCCTTGTATTCCTAGTATTGCATCCTCCAAATAGAGCCTTATGCTAACAAAGGCAGGTTGTGGAAGCAGATTCAGCTTGGATACCGGGCCGTGGTGATCATGCGAGTATCCATGCAAATCACATCGATATGTGTAAATTCGATCATCGCGAGGACCAAGGTTATCGGAGTGTAGCAGGAGCGATCAAAAAATTTGCAGGAATGAAGACTGAGGAGAATCGTTCTGTTGTAAGTAGTAACCCTCAGAAGCTGGACGAAGCTGAAAATAACCAGGGCGGGGGCACAAATTTCCACAACTATGGAGATGTGAAGAACCAGGTTGGTGGAGACCAACATATTGCTGGAAATATGGTGTTTCAGTGATCACTCGTGGATCAAATCTCATTTCAAGGTTGTTTGATGAAGTTTCGAATAAGTGGCCTTCGCTCCTTTGCACGAGCATTGAAAAGAAGTGCTTAAGCCATGGAAGGAATGTCGAGCATTATGAAAAACGGAGGAGCGAGGACCAGCAGTGACGGAATATACGCTTAAGAACTTAGAGGCTCAGGAAGGCCTGATGAGAAGCATGACAAAATCTCTTCCGCAGAGCACCCAAATCATCTTACTCTATGTCTCCTTGTACTTCCGCATATGGGCAATAGCCGACTGCATTTTCCCATATCCCCCCCAGGCCATAAAGAATATATGTATTGCGTCTGTCCTGTCCGTCGCTCGGAACCAAGGTTTTCCGTCTCTTTCATCTGACGCGTCCCAAACGACGAAGCGCATGGTAACGGCTATTCGACCATGTAAACATGGGACTGGACAGGGTGGTCGCCACACACTAAAGAATGTTTGTTAGAATTATATTTCTAGGCGCAATCTCCCAAAAACCACGTTCACTTGGGCCTGATCTCCCAAGAATCATGGAGGAGGCCAAAGCTGCAGTTTTACGCTTTGTGATCCCACCGCAGGTGATCATGGGAAGATTTGCAGGGTATATAATCGGCATGGCGGAAGGTCACATCCTCCTAAACATAAGGAGTATGCAGGTACGCAGAAATGCGCAGGCGCTGTAGGCGCATAACGCTGCCGCCGTAGCTTTAGGGGAAATGGAATAGCATGAAATGCAAAAGAATTTGACGGTATTGTAACGTAAAATACTTTCAATACCTCATGCCAAGATATTTCGGTCGGTACTCGGACTATCGAATTCCCAACAAAGGTACCTTTGTATGTTTTCCCAAAATCACTAAACTAGCTTCATCCGTTGTACATATGCCGATAGACTATATCTCGGTGATAGAGGCAAGCTAATATACGTCTATTAGAAGGTTCAGGTCTCAGATTACGCGCCGGACCAAATTTAGTGATGTATCGGAGTAATTTCTAAAATATCATATACACGTAGATCAAAAGTGATCGAGCGTAAAACAGACTATGCCCGCTGTAATCTTTATTATCAATGGTATTCATGATTGGAGAAATACCTTCTAATTATTTAGTTATACTTCACTTGTCATTCAGTACTATAGGTGGAGAATGTGGAGCCTTGAAAACCGAAGTACCTTGACCAAATTTCATCACGCAGGGTGTTTCACGACGCCGGGATAGGGTTTACATTGCTATACTCTTTCCCAATGCGTTTTTAAAACCAGCTTCAAATATAAACAAAAGTAATACATTAAGTTCGTATTGTGATTGTGGCAGACTAGGAGCTATTAGAAGTGTAAATAGGGGTATAGTGGAACAGAACGCCCAATCAATTATGCAGGTAATATTAGACGCCCAGTTAATAAAGATATTGTTAACGCTTAGGTCGGGATGGTAAATTGCGAAACGAGGCTTGGAACTATTCGAAGGCCTATTTGAAAAGTTATTAATCCACTTTGTTATTTTTTCGGAGAGTATTTCTTTAGTAGCGACGTAGTCAATCCTGTTCTCCGAACTATCAATCTTCGACTGCACAGTAACAAAATCGCTCCACCAGTCTAATACTTTGCGAAAGTCAGTATTGTTATTTTATTCGCTTCGTCCGGGAATTGGCGCAAGGAAACAGTAGTAATTTAGGGGGAAGTATTTTACTTGTTCAAAGTATGCCAAAAGATGTGCCGTGTAATAATCCTTTTCTGATGTGAAAGGTCCTCGAGGTATATCTTCGATATCATATCTTCCATTCAACAGCAAGCCACGGGATAAACATGCGTTTCTGCCGATATCGAGCGCACAATCATTCTGAAATAACTTCACAGGGCATTGCAGAGCGATCGCTGCACCGTTATCGTGGGACCCTGTAAAGAGGTCTTTAAAGTCTCAAAAGATCTTTTGACTCAATGTTCACCAGCTTTCGAGAAGTTATGCAGACTAGGGACCAAAGAACGCAATCAACAAATCGTGAACCTGCCTGAGGACGACCCTTTAATCTTCGAAGATTTTCTCATATGGCTTCATAGCCTCACGCCTTCCCTACCACTCGACCGTAATACCGAGTCCCTCATCAAACTTGGTGTCTTTGCCGAAAAATATCGTATCCATCATTTAACGAACCAGATTTCCGATTTCATTAGGACAGCTGCGAGCAAGGGTAATTGGAAGCCTAGTCCAGAAATCCTAAGAACGGCGTATAGCGGCACGTTAGCCAGCTCGATCATACGTCGCCTCTGTTCTCTGGTTCTCACAGTCAGTTTATCCAAAGAGAGTGTTCGCACTGATTCATGGAAACCGGTCTTCACTGATTTTGCGGACCTTGGGTGGGACTATTTTCGCCGCGTTCAGATGGGGCAGACATCCACCAGGGATATCATGTCGAAAAGAGCCTGTCGATTCCACGATCATTTAGACGTGTTTGGCTGGGTGCGCCACGAGGTCCGCACCTGCCCATTCCCCGGAGGAGCGCCGATAACAGTCCTGAACGACGAAGGCGCACCTACTACGGGCATTGATTCAGGAATGGAGAAGCTTCGGAAGCTCGACGAGGAATATGAATACACAACTGATAAGGACAAACACACTATCAGACTCGATCCTGGAGGAATCAACCAGTCCATGGCTACATTAAACCCTGAGCCTTCCAGAACCACTGACGAGATTCTACATGGGGCGGAGGATGACAGCGGCCTTGAGCGTCCTTCTCAGCGGAAGTCAAAAAACAAAGAGAAGCAAGGGAAGAGAGAGATGAACACAACAAAGAGCAAAAAGCGATCGAGTAAGCCTATTTCTCAAGAGAAGCCTACAGAGTCCATCGACGAGCCTGCAGAAGCATGTGAAGAGCTTGCAAATATTGTCGAAGAACCTGCGAAGGTTGTTAGAGGGTCTGCAGAAGCCTTCGAGGACTTTACCGAGGTTGTCGGAGAGTTTGCAGAGGCCAACGAGGAATGTGCAGAAGCCTGCGAGGAGGTTGCAGAAGCCGTTAATGACTTTGCAGAGGTTGTTGAAGATGCTAGTCCTGTTTTAGCAAACGCACGTTGTTTTGCGTAGGCCCAAGCAAAAGAGAACGCAGGACAGTATAACCAGAGGATTCATTGTGTTTCAAACACTTGGCGTTCTCTCAAAGGCTGTATTGAGAAGCTTCCAAAACCAACCCCTTTTTCTAGTATTCCACACCAAGCCGGTGCTGCTTGACAACTGAACTCACTTCGAACCATGCAGATCAATGCTTAGAATCTTCCCTGCGATCGACGTATGAAACCAATGCAAGTACAAGTAGCGTTCACGCACGCAAAAAGATCTTGTGCACCGTCGCCGTATGATTTTTGAACGCCATAACGCTGGGCAGGACCAATCCCGCCGCCTTGCACGTGGGATGCGGACACGGGACCTCATCCGCTGGGGCGAACCTCTTCAAGTGCTTCGCCACCTCATTCATCATCTGGTGAGGTTTGGCGTATTCGTAGACCCGATGGTGGTAGGGTAGGCTTTCGTTCCCCAGGCAGAACGGGCATTGGGTGGGCCGGCAGACCCTGGGGAAATCATATTTCCTACCTTCGTCGGACTCGTCCACTACGCCCTCGGACTCCTCTGGTTTGATGATGACCTCAGGCCGACCGCGGCGCTGGGCTTCCCGCCGATGACATAAGGCCGCTCGGGCTTTGATGGCCTCGATCCTTCGCCGGAACTGTTCTCGATCGGTCAGACCATCTGCGGGGCTACACATCAATCGGACCACCGTAGCTCGCTCGGGGATATTGTATTGCATCGGCTTGATCGGTTGTGTCTCTCGGGTGGGTACAGGAGAGGCCGCTGCAGCGGAAAATTGTGCCTCAAAAGCCAGAGTATCAGCCTTCCTAAAGTGTCGTTTCCGGGCCCGTGTGATCTTATCATCTCGCAGTCTCTTTTTTACCCGATTCAACCGGGCTTCTGCCTTTTTCTTCTTTATGAAAAGGTTGGTACCGTGCGCATCCTTGATGGCTCTGTATCCCGCCCTGTGGATTTGCGAAGTGAGAGCTTTATTTCGTTCGCCGAGCTCGATCACTGTGGGATGATTGGCTAGCTCCGTTTTCTGCTCAGACGACAGCGCCGTCGGTGCGCTCGCGTCGGCCGTTAAGCTGGCCAGTCTGGCCATCTTTTGGACCACCTCGTTGGATGGGCGCCCGAGGTAACAGGCCTTGGTGTTGAATCGTACTTCCTGGTCCAGATAATACCCGACTGCTCCCTGCTGATGGTCAAAGAGCTGATCCCGGACGGAAGAAGGAGCTTTGTCTGTTGCAAAAGCATACGATTAGTGTGTGCGAACCGATTCCGAGGGGGATCGGAGGCGAAGATCAAAAAGGGTAGACGTACTATTGATCACGTTCAAGAGCCCACGTCGGAGTCCATATTGGGTGAACGAATGTTGGAAGCCCGCCTTCCGCCCAAGGCGTTTGAGGTAAGTGATCCACGTGCTCGCCCGCAGAGGTATGGTCGGTGATGTGCCGCCACCGCGTAGCCGATCCCGGAAGACCGGGAGATCCAACACTCGGCGCTTCCATTTCAACGTCAAGCTTTTCCTGCCTGGCGGCATCTTCACCCAAAACATATTCTCCGCATTTTTGGCCGACTCGGCTTCGAAGGCGTCATCGTGAATCGCGAGAGAGATCAAGTGATCCAGGAGGGAGAACAGCGGATCGTCATTTTCCCCGTCGATCACCAAGGTTTTTCTGAAGGGGTATGGTCAGCGAGGGACCGTCATCATGGGAGCAGGGGCTCAAGTGACTTACGTCCGTGGGTGGTTGTCTTCCCCTTTGGTGTGAAGGAGCGTGGCTTTCATGAAGACCAGGTTGGGTTTCCCCGGCGTTGGATTGGCGATGATGCTGATGGTGTAGTGCCGGTACAGGAACGACCGAGTCTCTTCCGGTCCCGTATTACAATCGTCGTCGGTGTCGCAGTCCTCATCACAATCATAGATTGAACTGGAATCGCCGTTACTGCTGCCGTCGGTGTCGCAGTCCCCGTCACAATCGCTGACACTGCTGCCGTCGGTGTCGCAGTCCTCATCACAATCAAAGACCGAACTGGAATCGTTGTCACTGCTGCCGTCGCTATCAAATGCCAGGTGGGAATCCTCGTCGACTTCGCAACCGGAATCGACGGCCATTACAGTATCGCCCTCATGGCTTCTCTTCACGTCATTGCCTCCGTCACTTTCGACTTCGTCCGAGCCCTGTCCACTGTTGAAGGCATGATCGCCCGCCATGTTGTTGGGGGGCTCGTCGGAGCCATTGGGGTCGAATTTGACTCGGGTGTCGAACAGGGAGCACGGTCGGCAGCCGAAAAACACGGCCATGAGTATACCGGTGGCGACCTCGACTCGCTGCCGCTCATCCGAGTATGTCGCATCATCCAGCACCCAATGTGTGTAAAGGAGAAGGTAAAGATCGTCCAGGCCGATCACTGGTTTCGTCTTCGGGAGAGTGCGGAGGCCATACTCATCAATGAGCACGTTGATATACTGCATACGGCCGAGACGTCAGCTTGGACCCTCCGGAGCCTGGGGGATCGGCATCTTACATTGTTTATATCCCTCCTCTCGCCTTGATCGAAGTCTCGATCGGCCTTGTCGAGGATGTACATCCTAAAAACCCTCCAGTAATTCTTGACACTGGAGCCCGCATCGATTCTGTTGTAGCGATCCAACGTCCACTTCCAAAATGTCTTGAAAGCTGGCACGTCGGCGTCCTTGAGGAAACGGTGAGGGTCGTATCCGAGCTCGCCGCAGTATCTAGTGGATGAATGATGGATGTTAGCAACCGTCACCGACCATCCCGCAAGATGATCTTACTTCTTCTCGCAGCTTCTCTAGAACCCGTGGATGACGAATGAGCAAAAAGAAAGTCCATGTGAGTAAGCAGGCTGTGGTATCCCGACCAGCTGCCAGAATAGTAATCATTTGACCTCTCAAGGCAGCACGATCTGCAGTGCTCTTAGCTACAAGGTCGAGAAAGACGCCACTTTACTCGGAGCTGCGTAATAATGATTGCGGTCGATGATCTGGTCCGCGAAACGGTGGACATCGTCACAAGCCCTCTAGAACTTGGACCCTCCTATCATCCAGTAGAGGTCAGGAAGCCTGAAGCGCTTAGCCACGAATGCCTGGGCCGTATTAAATACGTCACCGAAGGTTAGCTCACTAGCGGACTTAGGTGCTTTGAGACTCTTCACTGACTCGCCGAAGAGAAATTCTGTTGATACATCGAGTGTTAAGCGGAAGAAGAGAGGCTGCAGATCAACCACACCAGACTGACTGGACAAGATATCGATCAAGTCATCAACGCTTTGCTTGGAGACGTCTAAGTTCTCGTAGTGTTTGTGCTGAAGCGGTCCTCGTAGCAACTCTCGAGAATGCTTCCAAGCCGAGCCTTCCTGTGTGAAGATGCCGTCACCAAGCAAGGGAAATGTGATGTCTCGACGTCGACCAAAATCGAAATCCTGCACTTAGTTGTAAAGCCCATTAGCTTACACTTCGATATTTAAATTCAGATCAAGACTTACTTGATGCTCCTGATAGATCCGGATCTGTCTACGACAATACAAGATGGCTAGAACCACGGCTGCGAAGACGGAATAATAAGACTGAATCATTATCCATATCTTGCAAAGCAAATGTGCCATAAATGACCACATTTGAGCAACCAAGAAGCAAATGCTACCAAGATTGCTCTCAAGAAGCTTGTGAGACCAAGAAGGCTCGACGCAGGTGATCCTGCAAGTGTTAATAACAGCAGCTCAAGCGCCACTTCCTCATCCGGTGAGCACTCCTCAGCTACGAGACGTTGCAGCACCGCCAGTCCCGCTGGTTGTGTCAGCGCTGCTTTCAGACGTCTCCCACCCTTGATGCTTGGCAAGATACTTCTTTACGCTAATGTCTCCCTAGGAACACGCGCTGCACCTGCTTGAAGAGTTCCAGGGAGCGTGCTCGCACGCTCGATGTCAGCCGTCGATAATGGCACCGGGGGGGCCAGATAGCTCCGAAGAAGATTACGCGGAGAGCCCCCTCCCCAGTGAGAGTGCCTTCAAGGCTTCATCGAACAGCGTCGGCCTTGAATGCCCTAACGCTGATTGCTCCTCCAAGACGAAGGATAAGAGAAGCTTGAACCGACATTACACTTCTCGTATGTATCCTCCCGAGCTCCAGGTGCCTAGAGGCTAACAAGATGTCGTCCCCCAGACTATACGATCCGGGAAAATGTCCAGTCTGCAATAGGCCCTTCGACTGTTTGCGCTCATTCATTAAGCACCTCAAGCGCTGCGAGATGGGTACAGATGACGCCAACGATATAGAGAAATTGAAAACCTTAACATCGTGTAAAGCGGATTTGTGTGAGGCATCCACACAGCAGTTGAACCGGCTTCTGAGCATCCCACATGGTCAAGGGGGAGAGAGCTCGGTCGCGGGGGATGCAACGGGTTGTCGTAGTAAGCCTCCAAATGGAGTCAGCAGGAAAGGGATGTCAAGGTCACCGGACTCAAGTTGTCACAATAGTGGTGAGTCGGATTCTTAGTATGGCCTATTCATACGTGGTGCAGACGGCTCATGCGGTGCAGAGACCTCGGACGATGGGAACTCAATTCCCGCGCAAGAGCGACGTCGCCTTAGAAAACGCCGGCACATCGATATGAATGCCTCTATCGAATCAATCTCGCCCTTCATGCGAGGACGACGCTGCTGAGGCAACCAATACCTCCGCCGTCTCTCCATATATAGCGTCCGGAGCGATTGTTCTCCCCATCCAGATGTGAATTCCAGCCTCGACCCCACGCGTGTCTCAGGAGGTCAACAATATCCACCAACATGGGATCCGGACTCAGTGGTCGAGCAGCCTTCGTCTACCGGCCTGTTCATGGATCAAGGATTGGCCTCAGGTAGACGTCAAGTCACCAAGATATGTATTTTGGCCAAAGCTTACTGTTTGCTGGCCACTGTACTGGCGATGTCTATGAGTTGCATATCGTACATGCCACCATTCATTGCAATTCCAATCTCTGGAGAGTTGGCAGAACAATTCGCAACACAACGCCGAAAGGTAATGTAAAACCCTATCTCATCAAGGGTCACTCAAGATTTCCTCTTAATATATGCCACACGGACGGATCCAATGGGCTTGTAGCACCACTCTTTTCTCCTGGGAACAATCACCATATTCTTCTCCCTGGCATCGGGCCCACCTTATCGACTTGATGCTCATCGATGGTGTTCTTGATATAGATTGCGCCTCGACGATTCAGGACGTCGATTACCACCGCTATTGTGTCTTTGGGGGGGTCCTCTCGGTTGTTTCTGGGTGGATTCGTCCATTCGAGGATCTCGCAGTCACCACATTCCGTCTGAGATGGATTTAGTATCTACTGTACCACATAGAGCGAGCTCTTGGAAAGCAATGTACCTCGTCTTCACACTTCTTCACCAGCTACGCTTTTATAGAAGCTTCCATCCTGATTTTGGTAGCCGTTGTTCAATGTTTCTGGCATGCCCAACCAGGATTCACAAATCGTCAAGGTTCAGGTCGCCACCTCACTTATATCAAAGAAGTCAGATATGTGGACGATGAGATAGTCAGGACGGTTCAAGGGTTACTCACCTCGTTCGTAAGGTTTGGGAACGGCGGCTTGAGAGCTGAATTAACTCTGCAAAGGTAAGACACCAGCCTTACGCCTTTGAAAGGTTGTACTATGTAGGACGTATGTGATGTGGAGCGGAGTAAAGGAGCACAAATCGATAGCCTTGACGTTTACGCCCAACGGGTACTGAAGGCTATCCCTCACCGCAAGTGTACTATAGGCCTCATTGCCAAGACCCTAACTCATAGCCGCTGCGCCGCCGAAGGCTCCTTGTTGAATGATTGCGAGTACTTTCGATCTTCGTATCACTCCCGGTAGCGAATGAGTGAAAGGAGCGGGGAAGCGGATAGTCGGAGAGGCCGGTGCCCTGCTAGCAATTCGGATGTTACGGACAGCTTGGGGCTAGCGGCAGCTGCAATATCCTTAATCGCTCCCCTCCCATCTCCCTGAACGGCAGCAATGACTCCGCTACAGTCTTCAGAAAGGATGGGTACCTATGGTAAGATCATCCAATGTGGCCCATATGCTGGCAAATACGGACGTATTTGATTTCATGATCGAGGACGCGGACAAAGTGTTAATGGACTCTTGGGATGAGGGAAAGCTGGGAGCCGTAGGTAAGCACTCGAAAGATCAAGGTATTGATTTTCCCTCGCTGATTTTTAGGAAAGTCGAAGATATGATTGCACAGGCCCAGGAATAGGCCTCTGGAGAGGAATTATCTGTCTAGACAGCAACAACAACAACAACATTGCTATTCTAGCAATAAAGAGACCTATTCTTGTTTTCCGTAGTTTCATATCTGTCACGGACTTCAATTTGATGAAGTGTACAGACGTTGGCTTGGTTGGGTGCCCGACAGAAAGCATATGACGAGCGCGGTGAAATTAGCGACGCTAGACAACTGATCTGGTGACCAGTGGTCCGCCAATGACTAATCGTCTCGCCAAGAAACGCCTGTACCAAATCGTCCGCTTGTCGCGTAGCTGTTCATTTCTCCATCTTTCTCCAAATCACACTTACTCCATAATGGCTGAATTGTCACCAAATGAATTGAAGGCTATCAGAACTTGCCCTCTCAAGAAGGGACTCGAGAATTTTCGTGTGACGTTTACATCGAGATACAATAGCAAAAATGCTTCAAACGCCTTGGATGTAAAATACGCAGCCCCACTCATAAAGCTCGTTCTCTCTCAGGCAGAAGATGCAGACATATGGACAGCTGTGTTGGACCTCATCGCGCGCACCAGACCAATACCGCAACCAACAACCCCTCCCCAATCTCACCCATCTTTCACATCCTCGTTCCAGCAGACACCTTGGTCTTTCAACACGGGCAGCTTCGCAGACACATCTGAGCACAGGAACCAGGTCGATGACGCCTTGAAAGAGGAGCTCCTCCCAAGCCTTAGAATCGATATCCATGATTTCGTCCACGCCGTCTTCGGACTTGTCCCACAACTCGATGAGCTGGCAGAGAAGGTTTTTGATCGATGCCGGGAAGGAGATGCACCTTTATACACAATAGGCAGTGGCTGGGCTAAGTGGCCTCGGAGTGCTAACGAGGAACTCGTACTGGAATGGCTTCAGGGTCTTACGAACCGGTTTGCGGTGTGGACCACCGAGCGTGGCGAGCGTTTTGCAGCTGGACGGCAGATCTATCAAGGTCCTGGCGTCTACCTTGATGGATCCGCCGTCAAGCGGAAGATGGATGTTGGTATTACGGCACGTCATGGACAGAGCAAGGGTCATGAGGACGGAGTCGAGGAAAAGTCAAATACACCGATCTCCAACTGTTTTCCGCTCACAAGATCGGAGGTTCGTCCTTGGGTTCACTCTCTGTGGATCCATAATGCGCTTGTGGCAGTTTGACCGATCGGGCAGCTCTGGATCATCCTCATTCGACATCAACGAGGACGGGTTCAGATTCATTCATACCATGCTTGGCTACTTCCTGATGAACGATAAACAGCTTGGCGTTGACCCTTCAATTCAGCAATTAAACGGCGAACGTTACGTCGAGATCACCCGAAATGGCGAGATCGAACGACTCATTCTTACGCAGCTCATCAAAAAACAAGCGGTGATTGTTGGCCGGGCGACGACTTGTTGGAAAGCGTATCGTGAGGTAGACACATCGAAGGAATCTCTCATCGTCAAAGATTCATGGCAGTATGAGGAACGACCTAGAGAGGGGGAGCTTATTAAGGAGGCAACGGACAAAGGCGTGCAAAACATTGCTCGGTACTATCATCACGAGACGGTACAGGTTGACGGAAAGAAAGATGATACCTTCGAGAATGTACGAAGAGGGTTGATGAAAGTATACGGTCGGACTACATTCAGACAGAAGTCCTTCATCGGGCCTGAATTACCTTCGTCCGAGTCTCTGGGGAGAGCTGTGGCAGGCCGAGCTCCAAGTGGAAGTTTATTACGAAAGCGATCGTCAAGTTTGGCCCAGATGGCGCACTCACCTAACAAGAGGTCCTGCTCAAGCCGTCGATCAAGAGATCCAGCGACGCCTGCCCACAATCGAATCCGTCGTCGTGTCATCACGCTTGATGCTGGCAAGACCATCCAAAAGGCTAGATCCCTCAAAGCCGTCCTGAACGGATTGATTGGAGCTATCAACGGTAGGCAACGCATGTTGAGCACTGAGAACCTCGCTAACGTACTCTAGGGCTTGAGTCTTTATTGGACGCTGGCACTCTGCATCGTGATATTTCGATTGGAAACATTATGCTTACCGAGCAAGAGGACAAAGGCTTTCGACGATATCGAAGCGTCTGGAGCGCCAAGCAAGACTGGTACAAAAGTTTTCATGGCTATCGGTGCACTTCGTGGCGAGCACCACAGTTTCATGCATGATCTTGAGTCACTTTTTGGGCTTTGTTTTGGATCTGCATTCACTGGAACGGGCCTGGCAAAAAAGCTAGAAAATCAGAATTCGAAGACTGGAGTTATCTATCCACCACGAGACTCGCAAGAGACAAAGCTGGGCTAGTGTCAAAGGAAAGAGATTTCGACTGGACTGTTGAGAGAAATTTCAGTGACTGCTGTCAAATGTTGATCCCCTGTATGAGAGAGCTGCGCAGGGTTGTTTTTCCAAGCGGTAGCAGATAGGATAGGGAGGACCGAGAATTGTACTCTCAGATGAAAGCAGTACTTGAAAAGGCGAGAGACGATCCAAAGGTCCTGGCTATAATGTGATGCTAAGGCTCCGTAGTTCAAGTACGATTGAATTCCATAAATTTACATCTCAAGAAGCTTATCTTGCTGCTTCAATCAAGTGAAGAAGATCGTCTTCAGTACTAACAGACTTAGACCTTGCCATGAGGAGTTACCGGAAGCACGAAGTATGCTAGGTACAAGATTCTTCATGGCCATTGGCGCCCTTCTCGGCGAGCACCACAGCTTCATGCATGATCTCGAGTCAGTCTTCTGGAGTTTATTCTGGGTCTGCATTCATTGGAACGGGCCTGGTGAAAACCCCAGAAAATCAGAATTCGAAGACTGGGATTACTTATCTACTAACAAACTTGCAGAAGCCAAAGCAGGTCGAGTATCAAATCGAATTTTCAACACAGTGGACATCAATTTCACGACCTACTGCAAGCCATTGATCAGCTGTCTTAAAGAGCTGCATAAAGTTGTTTTCCCGGGGGGTGTCGCAAGGTTGGAGGAGGATCGGGGGCTTTACACTCAAATGAAAAGCGTTCTTAAAAAAGCAGGAGGAGATCCAGCGGCCCTAGCTACATTGTAATACAAAATTTGACTTGAATTCCATGAGCTTAGGATTCAAGCGCCTTATCTCGCCACGTCCGGCAAACGTGGAACATCGTTTCCAGACTCTAGTCTATTAACTAGGTAAGATTAATAGTCTAGAAGGTTTACTAATATATCCTATTATAATAATTATAAGATATATTACTTTATTAAAGTATATATATAAACTATTTAGTAGCCCTATTACTTAGTAATTTAAATTATAAGAGTTAATAGTAATATTTCTATTTAAATATATATCTAAATATATTATTATAATAGAGTTATATAAAAAAGTATTTTACTATAATCTTATATTAAAGAAGTTAAGGTATAATAAGGAAGTAGTACTAATACTTCTAAGTATTAATAAATAAGTATATATAAAATTAACTACTAATCTAATAAATTATACTATTATAAAATATATTAAAATAAGATATTATTTAATCTATTAACTAGTTTTAAACTTAAAGTTATTTATCTCTAATAAATTAGTACTAAAAGCTAATATATAAATCCTTTAATAAAACTTATTAATTCTATTAACTTTAACCTAGCTAGATAATAGTTAGAATTAGTTCTAAGTAAAATATAAGGATATTTAGATATAATAATTAATAATAAAGAACCTACTTTATTACTACTAATTTAAGAGAGTATATTAAAGATTAGCTTAAGTAAATCTTAATAATTATAAATTATAGTTTTAGTAGATATTAGAAGAGATTTTCCTTTTAATATCTCCTTTCTTATATAACTATTATATTAATTACTAGTTACTAATACTATTATACTATATCTAATATATATAACTTATACTTATTATATTATTTATTAAAAGGAAGTATACTTTATTATAACCTAGTATTTTAAATTAAGTACTAATTATTTAGACTTAATCCTATTTAAGTCTAGTTTAAAATACCTCCCTTTATAAATTTATAAGATAGTATTACTAGAGTATAATAGTACTAATTAAATAGCTAAGGAATTAAATTAAAGATAGCCCGCCTTATATTAATAGTAAGGATACTATAAATATTTAAGATAATAGACTTCTTAAGTTAAGTATCTGCGGATTAATAGAAATATATACCTTAATCTAATACTTTATAACTCTTATATTATAACTTAGGTAGTATATTATCTATCTCCTTACTATTAATTTATAAACCTTATATAACTCCTAATTTAAGATATATACTAGCTCTTACCTTAAAATATAAAGGCTATATCTATATATAATACTATATTTATAAGGTAGAAACTCCTAGCTAATAATTTAAGTAGAGAATTATATACTTTAAAAGGTAATTAAGTTAATAAGATATATATTTTAAGATAAAAGATATTTATCCCGTAGTTACTTATCTATTATACCCCCTAACTAGAATAGTAATATATATACTATCTTAAATATCTAAAATAACTATCTAACTAATTAAATATAAGGCTAACTAGGCTATTAAATAATATTAGATAACTAAGTAACTAGGCTATTAAATAACTATATAATTAATAAACTAAATATTAGATTAATAAAATAATTAACTAAGTAATTACTAATACTCCCCTTACTTAGTTAATTTCTAGCGGCTTAGTATATTACTTGTATTTACTAATCTAGGTAGTTTATTATTATTACGATCCTAGTTATATTAATAGCTACTACTAGCCGCTAGGGCTATAAGATTATTCTAAAGCTAACCCTATTTAAGGTTAGTTTATATTCCCCTAAGTTATATATATAGCTAGCCCTACCCTCCTAGATACTTTCCTTCCTTAGTATTTATCTACTAGTTAAATAATACCTATATAACTCGCTTTATACTAGCCCCTAATATTAGATAAATACTCCTTTATTATAAGCGAAGTGAAATAAACTATATTAAGTATTTCTACTAGTCTTATACCCCTATTAACTTTAGTTTAGACCGGCTTATAACTATATAATAATACTTACCTCCTACTATTAATATATAAATAATATAAAAGAACTTATATACTATTTATATAAATTCGTAAGGGATTCTTCGAGTTTAAAATATATGAAGCTAGTTATAAAACTATATTAAAGCCTCTACTTTAAGAGTAACTACTTTAAATTTATAAGGGATTCTTCGAATTTATACCTACCTAAGGCTAGTTTAATAAAGGATTATATTAAAGTCTCTACCTTAAGAGTAAACCCTAATAGTAAGCCTACTCTAATAGTATTATTAATACGATAACCTACTAACCCTTATTACCTTACCTACTAGTAGACCTTTCTATATCACGTTCTATATATAACTAGTAAGCCTACTATAATAGCGCCTTCTATTAATATAATAACCTACCTACTTATATCGCTTAAACCTTATAGTAAGCCTACTTTAAGGGTATTAGAAAGAGTAATATCTTTATTAAGCTAGTCGTTTAATAGTAAGCCTACTCTAATAGTATACTTTATTAATATAATAACTTACTAACTCTTATTACCTTACCTACTAGTAGACCCGTCTACTCGTTTATATATAACTAGTAAGCCTATTATAATAGTATAATAAGTCTTTAGTAATAAGCTACCTACCTAGCTTAATCCTACCTTAAACTTATAAAGTTAGCCTGTTATAATAGGTATTTTAATTCTATAAAGCTAAGGATTAAAGGATTAAAGGTTATAAGTAACTAGGCTTTTATATTAATATGGCTAGTAACGAGGTTATTACTTATTAAAGGGGGGGGGGGTAATATTATAATCCTAGCTATATTAATAGCTATTACTAGCCGCTAGGGCTATAAGATTATTTTAAGGCTAACCCTATTTAAGGTTAGTTTATATTCCCTTAAGCTATATATATAACTAGCCTTACCCTCTTAAATACTTTCCTTCCTTAGTATTTATCTACTAGTTAAATAATACTTATATAACTCGCTTTATACTAGCCCCTAATAATTATCTATCTTATAACTTATTATCTTAAAGTTTAAGTATATTAATATTTCCTTGAATTTAATAATAAGCTAAATATAAACTTATATAATATTACTATATTTATATTACTTTATTAATAGTTAAAATACTTTCTCTAATTATAATCCTTACTATCTACGCTTTTAATACTAGTACTTTTACTTAAAGTAGTAGCTTAAGCTTAAGTATACTTATAGTTAGTAGTAATATATACCTTATAATATTAACTTAGTCCGCGGCTAATTATCTAGGGAATTTAAATATAGTAAATATTATTATCCCTTATAAAAATAATACTATTCCTAGTAGTATAATAATCTCTTATAAGTTAAGCTAGATTATAAAGCTAGGTAAATAGCTTAACTTTAATATATAATATAGGAATAATTATATATTACTAAATAGCTAGCTACTTTAATACTCTTTATTTATAAAGAAGATAAGTCTAGATATATATAAGTATTTATTAATAGGTAATACTTATTATAATTTCTTAAATAGGTATATAATATAAGTAAGTTAATTTTATTATATTTTCTAAAAATATATAATTAACTCTATTATCTAGTATTTAAGAGTATAAGAACTATATCTAAATTTAGAATAAGCTTTAACTTCTAATATAAAGAGAATAGATTATTAGGGTATTTTACCTATTTTTTTTTTTTTTTTATATAACTCTTATAATATCTTATTTATTTCTTCTAAGTTAAACTTAATTATAGTAATTATTTAATAAACTATTTTAAACTAGTAATTTATTAAGTTCTCCTTATTAAATAATATAGTATATACTACTATATATTTATATACTATCTATTTTATATAATAGGATATTATCTAGCTTTAAAAGGACTTTAAAGTCTTTACTACTAATATCTAAGTATCTTTATAAGTAATATATTTCCTAGTACCTTATTAGATATTAGCTATTATCCTTTACTACTTCTAATAGTAAGGTATATATTATAGTTAAGGTTATAATCTCTTACTCTATTATTAAATACTATAAGGCCTTAATTATTAAGAGAATATTTAAGACTTAAAGCTTAGATACTTAATATATAATAGAGTATACTATTACTAGTATATATTAAGATAATTAAGATAATTCGTTTTAATAGCTTAATTTATCCCTTTTATTATATAAGTTATAGAGAGACTTTATATAAGGTATACTACCTTAAGTATACCTAGGTTATTCGCGTATAAGATATTAACTTATATTACAACTAACTTATATAAGCTATTTAAGATTTATACGCGTTCCTATTTAATATTCTAAGATATAAGCTCCTAGAGTATAAGTCTAAGCTATTATACTAAAATATTACCTTTAATCTTATATATCTTAATTAGTAGACTATTTATATAGATTATTTATAATAAAGGTTATAGATACTTGTAATACTATTATAGTAAGGAGATCTCTATATTATAATTACTAGCGTCGCCCCTTATCTATAATAGATATAACTAATATCTCTAAGAAAGTAAAGTATAAATTTATTACTAAGGCTTTTATTTAGCGCCTTATAAGTCTTATATACTAGGGATTAATTAAGAATCTTAGTAATTATATAGATATTACCTTAGAACGAGCGTTCTATCTATAAATTACTAGTTAGAGTCTAGTTTAATCTTTCTATCTGTTATGGTTCGAGGCTGCTAACTAGATATCCATTGATACTATAGCTATAGCTATGGTACAGGGGTAAGCCAAGAGAAAAGATAAAGGACGAAAGCTAGAGCATAGCCTGATACTATTAAATAGGAGCTTGCGTCCGTACGTAAGCTCATTTCCTATTTGGGATACGGCAGAAATAAAATAAGGGAGCGGCTGCTAAGACCTATCCTAGATCTTAGTAGAGATAACCTTAGCTGATAAGGCAACACCAATGCCACACTATGACAGTAGCCCCCCCTTTAAGGTCGAGCTCCTGCGAGATATAACAGACGAGGCGAGGTTACGACTTGTTATAACACTTAGACGAAGCACTAGTCAAGCTAATACGGAACGATTAGTTGAAACAACAGCGGTAGATAGGGACGAGGCGGAGAGTTAACTTCTAGAAAAGCCGGCGAGGACTAGGACGAGGCGGGGACCAGGACGAGGCGGGGATTAGGACAAGGCGAGGACTAGAACGAAGGTGTGGACTAGAACGAGGCGAGGTCCGACTTCTGGAAAAGTCGGCGAGGACGAGTCGGGGTTTGACTTCTAGAAAAGTCGGCGAGGACGAGGCGGGGTTTAACTTCTGGAAAAGTCGGCGAGGACGAGGCGGGGTTTGACTTCTAGAAAAGTCGGCAAGGACTAGAGAGGCAAAGGCTCTTTGCACTGGCACCTTGGATTGGTGCAAGGGGAATCGTGGGGACCAGCAGCGCTGGGGTTCGAGGCGTGGTATTCGTCAATAGACTGTTGATAATGGTTCAGGTACTAGAAAGGCTCCCACGTGGCAACGTGGCCTTCCCAGTCGACGTAGTACTTTAACAAGGCGGGACTGTGACGACGGTCGTACTTGGAATTCAGGATACCGTTGACGTACCATTCACGTTGGCCGTCTCCAGCAATCACGGGGTCTCTAACAGGCTGTACCTGTCCGGGCAAGGGGTCATCGGCTGCCAACTGCAATAGACTGGCATGGAACACAGGGTGAACTTTCATGGAGTGGGGGAGGTCCAGCTGGACCACAAGAGGATTATCGAAGACTTTGGAGACTCGGAAGGGACTAACGTTATGGTCATCAAGCTTGACTAAGGGACGTGCGGTATTCAGATTCCTAGCGTTCAACTATACTTTATCGTCTACCAGGTACATAGGGCAAGGGCGTCGGCGCTAGTTAGCCGAGGACTCGAAGATAGCTTGGGCGATGAGCATCTTATCCCGTAGGTAATCATTCAGGGTTTCCATTCGCGTCACGAACTCATCAGTGGCGATTAACTAGGCACGGGCTTGGGCAGTAAGGTCCTGAGGCAAGGGTTCGGCGGGTTCAAAGCCGACACGGGGATGTTAACCATAATTGGCAAGGAAGGGCGAGGCTAGGGTACTTAAGGAATCCGTATCATTACTAGAAAACTCCGCTCCAGGGAGCCACTTCACCTAATCATCCTGTATATAGTTGACATATGCACGGAGGTAATACTCCATCACAGCGTTAAATCGTTCTGTCTAGCCATCCGTCTGTAGGTGGTAGCCAGTAGACATTCGTTGGTCAATCCTGAGACGCTTGCATAAAGCTTTCCAGAATTCAGACGTAAACTAGGATCCTCGATCCGAGACGACGATATCAGGCAACCCATGGTGCTTCCATACATTCTGATAGAAGACATCACAGGCTTCATCTACTTCCATAGACGTGGTGGGTACTAGGTGTCGCATTTTAGTCAAGCGGTCGACGAAGACTAGGATATACCGATAGGTAATCCCCATGAAGGTACAAGGCGGTAAAGGACCTACGTAGTCCATCGAGATGTCTCTCCAGCGTCGCTGTGGAGGCGGTAAGGGGCGCAACCATCCTTGGGTGCGTTGACGAGAAGGCTTGGATCTCCGGCACGTATGGCAGTTCCGTACGAAACGTTAGATGGTGGCATAAACATTAGGCCACAAATAGGCTCGGCTGACTAGTTCGTAACACTTTATACGACCTGGGTGGCCCCCGGCGACGCTGTCGTGGGCGAGTTGGACTAGGCGAAGGCGTAGCTTGTTCGAATTAGGAACATATCGCTTTCCTCGGAAATATAGGGTTCCGTCCCTATCCTCGCACTCGGCGAGGGGAATTCCACTATGGTAACGCTCTCCGGAGCGCAGCATCTCGAGCACCCTAGGTGCGAACTGATCAGCCTGACTGGCTGCATCCCATAGTTGATGGGTGGGGGTATCTTGTGGGTCTTCATTGGGGTCGATGGGCTGGTCTCCATCTAGCTCAGGTTCAAGGGACGTAGGATCGGTCTCTAGTTCTGGGTCGGTCTCTATTTCGTTATCTACCGGTGTCGTACGGATCGGGGCGAGGTGTAACTGGAAGGGCTGGACGAAGATATCTGGGTTTGCCACCAACGTGACTGGGGTAACTGGGACTGAGGCTAAGGTTATCGTATTCAGCGACAGGCTGTGATTGTAGTCCGTAAGGATTTCTGGGGCAAGGTTCTTCCGTTTGAGTACGGTCTGGTGCTGGTACTGGTGTCTAGGGTCTGATCTATCCCCCTCTTTAGGGAGGTCTCCCGAGCGACGAGTTAACGCGTCGGGTTTACCACCGTCCTTGCCCGGTCGGTAGGTAATCTTGAAGTCGAAACGGGACAGGAACTCACTCCACCTAGCTTAGCGGCGAGACAATTCCTTAGACGAGGCGAAGTATTCAAGGGCTTTATAATCTGATACTACCTCGATGGGAAGGGCGGAGCCTTCTAACTCGGGGCGCCATTCTTCGAAGGCGCGGACAATAGCCATGAGTTCCTTATCGTAGATCTCATAGTTACACTCGGTAGGGTTATGCTTCTTGGAGAAATAAGCAACGGGGCGCAGGATATCTTCGGAATTATACTGGGACAGGACTCCTCCTGACACGTAATCGGACGCATTAGTTTCTACTACAATCTTACGGTCAGCGTCGAAATGGATTAGGATAACATCGGAGGTGAAAGCTTTCTTCAAAGCATCGAAAGCTATTTGGCACCGATTATTCCACTCGAATATCGTGCCTTTCTTGGTCAGGGCGGTGAGTGGCGCAGCAAGCTTGCTGAACCCATAGATAAAACGCCGATAGAAGTTAGCGAATCCCAGGAAACTTTGGACGTCCTTGACATTAACAAGTTGCGGCCAATTCAGGATAGTATCGACTTTCTTGGGATCCATCTTGATACCTTCGGTGGTGACAATCAGTCCTAGGTACGTGACTTCTTTAGCATGGAAGTCGCACTTGGTAATATCGGCTTGGAGCCCCGCCTCGCGGAGCTTCTGGAGGATACGCTTAACGTGAATTTCGTGCTCTTCTTCGACATCACTGTAGATAAGGATATCGTCAAGGTACGCGGTGCAGGTCTCATCTAAGAACTCTCTCAGAGTGTCGTTAATATAATGCTGGAACGAGGCGGGGCCATTACATAGCCCAAATGGCATGATAAGGTATTCAAACAGGCCGAATCTGGTGCGGAACGCTGTAAGCTCCTCGTCGCCTTCCTTAATACGAAGACGATTGAATGCGGAAATAATATCCAACTTGGTAAACACCTTGGCCCGACTTAATCGGTTCAAGGTCTCGGAGATCAAAGGCAGGGGGTATCGATTCTTGACGGTGATGGCATTCAGCCCTCGGTAATCAACACAGAAACGCAGGCCTCCGCCTGGCTTCTTCACGAACAAGACAGGGGAGGCGGCATGGGACCGGCTGGCTCGAATAAACCCTTTACTCAGGTTTTCATCTAGGTAACGACGGAGTTCTAGGATCTCGTCACGGCTCATACCGTACAAGGTAGACGACGGAGGCTGTAGCCCATCTTTAAGCTTGATGGCATGGTCGTAGGAACGATGGGGGGGCAAGGTATCGGCGTCCTTCCTAGAGAAGACATCGAGGAATTCGTGGTAACGCGGAGGCAGGATCGTGGCTGAGTCAACATTCTTGCTGTCTCGGTAGGCTTGAAGTTCTTCTTGGGTAACGGCGGAGGCGAGGTGAAGCTCCCTGTTTATCTTGAATATGGCTTGGTTCTAGGCTCGATCATAAGCACACAGCTTTGGATCTCGGTGGTATCGAGGCTTGGATTCGTGGGTTCTAGGTTCTTGGGAGCTGGGTGACGGGGTTTTATTTAGGATACCTAGGAAACGGTCTATTTCCATTAATGACAAGCTGAATGAGGCTTGCTTATCAGGACGGACGAGGCGGGTGAACGTCTGAGGTCCTACCTCACATACATTCAGGGTAACTGGGTGCTGGGACTCAGGACGAGGAGAGGCTAAGCTGCGGTACTAGATCGTGGGTATCTTCCCTTGCTTGACGGCGATGACGATACGACTGTATTCGTCATCATAGGTAGTTCCCTCAGGAACTGGAGAACGGGGTAACTCCTTCTGAGTTGGATCTTGCTTCTGAAAAGCGTAAGGCGAGGCGAGGGACTGGGATAACTCCTTTAGAGTCGGATCTTGCTTCTGTAAAGCGTGGGGCGAGGCGAGGAACTGGGGTGACTCCTTCCGAGTCGGATCTGGCTTCTGTAAAGCGTGGGGCGAGGCGAGGAACTGGGGTGACTCCTTCCGAGTCAGATCTGGCTTCTGTAAAGCGTGGGGCGAGGCGAGGAACTGGGGTAACTCCTTCCGAGTCGGATCTGGCTTCTGTAAAGCGTGGGGCGAGGCGAGGGAGGACGAGGCGAGAGACTAAGAGAACTCTTGAGATGTAATAACCTCGTAGTTCTCCTTTGGTATAAGGAAAGGTTCATCTTCTGCGATAACCTTGATAGGGCTTGGGGTATAATTCTTCAAACAGAACGGTAAGGCGAAGGTCAAGGAATTCTCATGGAAATTAGCAGTGACGCCATGTCGGTGGAGCTACGGGAGACCGAGAACAACAGGATACTGCTCGAGTCTAGTCACGTGGAAGAAAATCCTCTCCACGTGACCTTGAACGGCTATTATTGCTTCGGCTAGGTGAGTAATAAGACCAGTTAATAAAGGCTGGCCGTTAAATCCCCGAACAACACGAGGGTAACGAAGGGCGTGAAAGGTAAGACCATGATTGCGTGCGAAGGTTTCATCAATAAAGGTATAGCCTGAAGCACCAGTATCGACGAGACATCGTATCGAGATTCTCAACTGGGCTAAGCGAAAAGTATATAGGATAACCATATGCTTATCACGAAAGGTAGGGTTAGTCTCGAATAACTGCAAAGCCTTTTAAGTAGAGAACTTAGTATATAACTGAAGCGGTGGATTAAAAGACGAGGCTAGAAGGCAAGAAGATAAATATAAGACTGGTAACTATCCCGGCACGCGACTTTATGCCGGGACTATGCTTTTCCCGCATTTAGAGGGACGCCTCCTGTAATACTTTGGTCATCGTCGAATTCGGCGATAATCCTAGAACGGAGTTGGGTCTACTTATTAGGGCAGTTCTTGGCAATAAGCCTAGGGTGAGAGAGCTTGCAATAGTAACATAGTCTCCACTTGTCACATATTGCTTTGACGAAAGGTTCGGATAGTTTCCGACCCTTAACTGCAGCTTGTGCTGCACTGAGATCCATTGGGTCACCAGGTGGGAGGGGAATCACGGGAGTAGTGGAGACGACCATAGGGGAGGAGGTTCTGGCGGAGATATTGGTGGCAGCAGGCTTCTAAGTGCTGCTTTTTATGCTACTTCCTTGAATAGCGGGCGCAGAACTTTGGCGAGGCAGACGATGTTTAATCTGCCGGAGTTCTTGGTCGATTTCAGAGTACATACAGACGTACTCATTGAAGGTGCGAGGCCATTAGCCATCGCTTTTCCTCCATGTAATAGAGGCTTGCTGGGTTGTGTAGTTGACGTTATATCTCATAGCGTCAATTAGGGATTCGTCCTCTAATTGAGAACGTTCCTTCTTCTAGGAGACGAGGTTTAAGTACTCGCCAAAGGGCATAGAGCCTTGCTTGAGTTCTCGGATATAGTTCCGGGCATCCTCTTATTTAAACGGGTTGCTATATGCTTCCCGCAGCTTCTTTCGCCAATCGATAAAGCTGGTCAGGGTATAGAGACCATCTTTTCGGTAGCGGTTCATCAAGTTAGAGGCCTTCCTGCCTACGGCCAACTTGAGTTCTGCATAGGCGATTTTATCGCCGTCGGTGGAGTAGCGGTCATGGTTAACATGCATCCGCTGTATAAGGGTCTGTTCCCACGCGTCTAATTTGTCTTGATCCCCTTCGTACTCCGAGATATCTGGAGCTTTTCTAATTAAGGGGGCGTTCGGGTTCGCGAGGGAGAAGGATTACCCGATACTAAGGACGATCGCAGTCCCTTAACCAGGGCGTTACTAAGAGCATTCATATCGAATGCTTGAGGTTAGGGCATAGCCTGAGCTATAGTAGGTATGGTCTATACTATCGCTTAGGCGATAGCATTAGCGAGGTATTACGTATCGAACGCAGGCGGAGGGGGAGGAGGTGTGGACGAGGATGGGGTGTCGAATAGAGTATTGCTCTCGACTTAAGCACGTAGGTTATCGAAGGTATTCAAGAACCTAGTGGGGTTATTCTGCACTTCGGCGGTAAACTGTCGCACTCGTTTTTCGTGGTCAGGGAGCTGATCCCCTATGGTGGTTACTCTAATACATGGAAGTACTAGCTAGGTAGTTAGTCTTTTGTAATGTTATAGTTCGAGGCTACCAACTAGATATCCATTAATACTATGGCTATAGCTATAGTATAGGGGTAAGCCAAGACAAAAGATAAAGGATGAAAGCTAGAGCATAGCCTAATACTATTAGATAGGAGCTTGCGTCCGTACGTAAGCTTATTTCCTATTTAGGATACGGCAGGAATAAAACAAGGGAGCGGCTACTAAGACCTATCCTAGATCTTAGTAGAGATAACCTTAGCTGATAAGGTAATACTAATACTATACTATAATATAAATCTATTAAAAGATATACTAAATAATATATATAACTACTAGCTAACTACTATAATAGTAGAATTATATTAGAAGTTAAAGACTTTAAGGAATATACCTTTAACTATTTCTTCTAGTAAGCTAGAATAGAATATTATAAGCTAGAGTATAAAAAGATTTAAGAGGGGGGTTATAATTAAGCTAGTAGGTTAGTAATATTAAAAGTAGTTAATATTAGAAATTAGCTTTAATAAATCTTAGTAATTATAAATTATAATCTTAATAAATACTAGAAGAGATTTTCTCCTTTATATCTCCTTTCTTATATAGTTATATATTAATTACTAGAAAATACTTATAAAGATCTAGATTTTTACTTAAGATAATTACCTCTACTACTTAGTATTTAATAGGTAAGATAAATAGTAGGGAGTATATTAGATATTTTAACTTATAAATATAATAGTATTAGTTATATAAATATACTAATATATTAATTTAAATAATTTTAATAGTATTATAAACCTAGTAAGAAGATATATATTTCCTTCTTTTTAAACTAATAGTAGATATATTAGTAGGTAAGGTAAATAGTAAAGAGTATATTAAATATTTAACTTATAAATATAATAGTATTAGCTATATATATATATTAATATATTCTAATAGTATTTTATACCTAGTAATAAGATAGATATTTCTCTTTATTAAGATTAATATTAGATATATTAATAAGTATTATTATAGAATAAGTAATTTATAAATAATAATAGGATTTTTACTATTTATAATCTCTATTCTAGTAGATATATAGAATTTAGTAGATAAATCTATTTATTCTAATATATTATTTAAACTACTATATTAAATTTTTTTAATTTCTAATATATTAAATAGTTATAAATAAGTTATATAACTTTATTTAAGTATAAAATATTATAAAGAGTAGGTATATATATTAGTAGAATAAGAAGAAATATTAGAGTTTTAATATTTATTATAAATTATACTAGTTTAAGAAAGGGAGTTTAAAGGACTTTAAATTAATTAATAAGTTATAATAAACTTAAAGTCTTAATATCTATATATACTATTATAATAAGAAGATTAGTAATTAATACTATTATATTATATTAAATTATATATATATAATTTATACTTAGAATATTATTTAATAGGTTATAAAGCTAGATTTAATATAACTTTAAGAATTATATAATTTATATAATAAGCTTTTTAATAAGTCTTAGAATAGTTTTAAAAGTATTATTCTTTAAGCTATTTACTACTAGTAGTATTATAACTAACTATTATAAAATTTAAAAGCTTAAAAGTAAGAAGAGTTATAAGTAATAAGAAGTATTAATTTAAAACTATCTTATTATTAATAACTTAGATCTTATTATTAAGCTTAAATACCTATCTTTAAAATAAATTAAGTTTATTAAAGGAGGTATACTACTAGATAGATTATAAGATAAATATATTAAGATAGAAATAAGAGTACTTACTACTATTTAAATTATATTTCTACTAACTATTTATATTATAATTAAGTAGCTTAAAGTAGCTAAGAATATATAAGTAAAATAAAAGATATTATATAAGATAGAGTTATTATAATAATAAGATCTAGTAGTAAAAGTAATATAATTATATTAGTATAAAAGCTATTAAAGTAATAGTATATATTATATTATTAATAATAAGGCTACTAATTACTTATAAAAATATAAGTTATAAATATAAGTTATAAAATATTATATATTAAGAAAAATTACTTTAAATACCTTTATATATATTAATATATAAAAATATTATCCCTAGCTAATACTAGTATATTAACTTAGTATTAATAAGTTATATAACTAGCTTTAAAAAGAATATATTAATATAATAGTCTTTATATATATAGTATTTAGATTTTCTCTTATAAATTATATTTTTAATAAGGGATAATTATTATAAAAACTCGCCTTTTAAATAAAATATTAAAAGAATTAAAGGTATTAAATAACTTTTATTTAAAGTAATAATAAATTTACTTAGAGTTATAAATATTAATAGATTTATAAAGAGAATAAGATATAATTAACTATATTAATACTAAATAACTTATATTAAAACAAGATTATAAAAAGAAAGAACTAGATATTATTTAATAAAGTTAGAATAGTCCTTATTAATACTAAGTTATCTTAGGAGTTTTAAGGTAAGGCTATCTATTATATTAATTATATTTAAAACCTTATACTTAATAAGAATGAGAAGTTTTCTTTTAAGAAATAATATAATTATAAATCTTTATTAATATACTTAAAGCCTTTTATATATTAATACTACTTATTTAATATATTATTAAATAAGAAGAAACTAGATAATAGGACTATTAAATACTACTTATTTAATTATAATAATAAGATTATTTACTATTTATAAGATATTAAAGGATAATAAACTACTATATTAATATATATAATATTTAATAAAAAAAAGCTATTATATTATTTATAAAAAATAATAAATTTTTAATAGATATAAAAGATAGTAATAATATTTATAATAGGAATAGATATATACTTTAAAATAATAACTTTAATAGTTAGATTACTCTTTTATTTAAAGCTTATTAAGCCTTTATTATAATTATAAGTCTTAAGTAATATCTATTTATAAAGTATCTTAAAGAATTAGTAGTTAATAATACTAATAATAAGTTAAGAGTAGAATTCTAGTAAATTACTTATAATAAAGAATAGATAGCTTTATTAAAGGAGTAAGAGGATATTATAAGTTTAGATAAGTTTCTAGGTTTCCTAGTTAAAGGATAATTAATTTATATAAACTAAGAAAGTATTAGATAGTATTATTAATAATTAAATATAAAGGATACTTAATTAATAAGAGATTCTAATTATTATCTCTATTAAGATAACTTTATAAATAATAGAAAATAATATATTTTTAAAATACTTTTATATTAATATAATTATTATTTAATACCTTTATAATATACTACTTAGAAGTATTTACTCTTTTTAAAAACTTTTTTCTATAAATAATTAATAGTAAGTACTAGTAGAAATAGCTATTATACGCGCTATCTAGGGATAGCAGATATAAATTATAAGCGCTTTAGCGCTATATATTTATTTACCTTCAGCGATTATATATATAATACTTTCTCTCCTTATAATTAGATTTAGCCTTATTATCTAGTTAATTAGCTACTTGTATTTCTAGTATTATAATAGCTACTTTTAAGGGAAAAGAGATACTATCTACTATAAAATCCCTAATAAATTAAGGTTAAGATAAAGATTAAGATATCTTTTAAAGGTAATATTAAGAAGTAAATAAGGTATATTTTCTCTATTACTAAGTAGTAAGTACCTACTATTCTTTAAAGCGGGTATCTACTCTACCTTATTTTTATTATAGGCTAGTATAGAGCGGATTATATAGGTGTATTCTAACTAGGAGTTTAAAGCTAAAGAAGGAAGATATTAAGAACACGTCGTGGGTTTTATTATCTACGAGGTACGCTAGGCCGCTAGCGTGTTAATATCAGCCTTATCCTAGTCTATAGTAGCCTAATATAGGTTATATTAGGCTAACCTGAAGCACGCTCGTAATATTACCCCCCCCCTTTATCAGGCAATGTCCTTATTATATCAGCCGGTTCCTACCTTAGCTTGTTAGGATACCGCTCGTGAAAGTCATTCACGACTTCTAAGTATCCTTCGAATTCGCTTCCATCGGCGTTATACTAATATAGGTCGACGTCGTATCCTTTCTAATTAACACGGTACTAAAGCCGTTCGCCTCGTCCGTAGTGCCTGGAGTCTAAAATGTCCTCTACTTCCTATTCATCTTCGTCTTTAATAACGATAGGGCCTGGCGGCTCATTCCGTTATCCTTCTAGTAGATCTATAGGATCTAATCGTAACAGGTCCGGTACGAAGACATTAAGAATCTTTATTATCGAGGGTAGTTCTAATCGGTATACTGCACCGATAACGGCGAGGATCTTAAAAGGTCCTAACATCTTATCGTCTAGCTTCTTAGATAGTCTTGCGGTAGTTATATTCCTTAAGTTTAGAAACATTATATCGCCTACTTTATAGACTATTTCCTTTTAATACCTATCAGCCTGTTCCTTTATTATAGTCCTAGCTCTTTCTAGTACTTGCTTAGCTACTGTTAATGACTATTCGATATATTCGGAGATATTCTCCGCTTTACCTGCTTCGATTCTAGCGCGGGTGGTCTTATATTCGGTTAGATCCAGGTCGAAGCTCATACGTGGGTGAAAACCCTTATTCAGGAAGAAGGCGGACTGTCTAATTGACGGTGAAATAGCATTATTGTCGGCGAATTCAGCCATGGGCAACTAGGCGGACCAGTCATCCTGCATATACGAGTAATAGCTTCGTAGATACCGTTCCACATCTTGATTTGCTCTTTCTGTCTAACCATCGGTCTGTGGATGATAGCCTGTGGACAATTTCACCTTGATGCCGAGCCTTTTGCAAAGGGAATTCCAGATAATCGATATAAACTGGGGCCCACGGTCTGATACTATTAAACTCGGTAGTCTATAAGTGCGGATGACCCATATAAGCAGAAGCTTGACTGTTTACTCTGCTATAGTTCCTCCTTCACCTGACTAACACGGGATATAGTGACGTTCTTTGGACAATCTGTCTACTACTATCAGGATCGCATTGCTTCCTTCACTTTCTGGTAGGCCGGTAATAAAGTCTAATGATATGTCCCTCTATCGTTGTTCCGGTATAAGCAATGGCTTCAGCAGTCTATTAATTCGATCTCTCAGTACCTTTGACCTACGGTAAACGTAATAGTTCCGAATATAACGCTTGATGGTAGTCCTTATCTTTGGCCAGCAATATGACCGTCTAAGCAAATCCAGCGTTCGATTCATGCCTGGATGACCACTAGCTGGAAGATCATGTGCTTCCCTTAACAGCCGAATGATGATTTCATCTGACTAGGGTACCCATAGTCTATCTTCTTTCCAAAGTACTCCTTCAAGTACTCGACAGTTGTCTAGACCAATGCCCTGACAAGTTCTCTTGTTCTGGGCAAGAGCTGTTCGAATATCCGTGCACAGCTTGTCCGCACGGTTTCCTGCTATGATCTGTTCCTGAATTGAAACAGGAGTCAACTCTTCAGCCGGATCTGAGCCGGGTTCCTGGTTAGGTTCTGATATATCAATTGGTTGCAGGTCGAATTTGCTTTCGGGTAGTAATACCTGGTGTTGGTACAACTTTCAATCATCGTCTATTTGAACGGGCTTGGCGTTAGGTATCCGGGTTAGAGCGTCGGCTTTTAGATTCTACTTTCCTGGTTAGTAAATAATCTTAAAGTTATACTCAGATAACTTCTCAGCCCATCTAGCTTATCGTCAAGTTAATTCCTTGCTCGTTATGAAGTACTTCAGATTCAGGTGATCGGTAAAGATCTTGACAGGAATATCAGTATATTCCAGTTCAGGGCGCTAGTATTCTAAGTAACGGATAATAGCCAGCAGTTCCTTATCGTAAATCTCGTAGTTACATTCTACGGGAACTATGTTCTTGCTGTAGAAGGCCACTGGATATAGAATTCCGTTATCATCGTACTAAGATAATACGCCGCCGTTTATATAATCCGAGGAGTTAGTTTCGAGGATAGCTTCCTTAGTCGAGTCAAAATGCCTTAGGACGGGTACTGCCGTTACCTGTTACTTCAGTTCCTCAAAGGCTTTCTGACAGGCCTCCGTCCATTCAAAGGGGTAATCTTTCTAGGTCAGCTTTACCATGGGTCTAGCTATCTTTAAGAAGTCCTTTATAAAACGTCGATAAAAGTTATAAAAGCCAATAAAGGCCTGAATATACGTCAACGAGCGGGGCACTTCCTAATTTCGGATTACATCTACCTTTCAAGGATCCATTCGCAAACCATTAGTGGATACCAGCAGACTAAGAAAAGAGGTCTCTTGCACTTCAGATTCGCATTTGTCAATGTCTACCTGCAAGCCAGCATCGCGAAGCTTGCCTAGTACTTCTTTCACATGAGCTCTATATTCTTTCAATGTCTTACTATAAATAAGAATATCGTCTAAATAGGCTTGACAGAATTTATAAAGACAGTCAAACAAAACGTCGTTAATATAGTGCTGAAGATTATCCAGTAAGGTCTCGTTATTATAGCCTAATTCAGTGCTAACTCTTTGAAATTCCATCCAGAATTCGTGGAAGGGTGTCTTGTTCTGATAGAGCTTCGAGTACTGTCGTTGAGCAGTATGGGGGCAGATGAGTCGCCTTCTCTTTATCAAACACGTTAAGGAATTCATGATACTGCGTCGGGAATTTCTTCTTGAGCTCCTCCAAAGGCATTAAAGGGGCCATTTCGTTCATTTACAGGTCAAGGTTTTCAGAGGGACTAAGCGTAACATTATATATGTACGGAGTTCACGTGAACTCCGTAGATTTCGTAGATTTGATTGGTAGAGCTTGCTTAGTAAAGTCCAACTACGTGTAGAATCCGTACGTGTAGACTTCTTAAGGTTTACACGCTTGCATGCAGCCGTGGAGATGATATGATAACTAACTTGAAAATAAATATTTATTCTAAGGTCAAGGGCTATCAATTCCACCTATGCCCTTGGATTTTTATTCAGTGGTTGTTGAGTTATAATATCGTTCTGTTCGTGTACGGTCGTAGAAGCCACGGTCGCAGATTACCAAGACTTTTCTGGATCTACAAGAACCCACGTTACATACTCGCATGCAGTCCTAGAGGGCTTATAATAGAATATTCTGACTGGTATTCGGTTCTTGCATGATATAGTCAGGTTAATCACGGTACTTGCATCGCATGCAGTTCGTACTTGGTTATTTATCAGCCGGTCGCAGCCTAGAGACTGTATGCGAGTCCAAGGAGCTCTTTAGTAGGGGTTCGAAGTCATATGTCAGAGGTTCTTATTGCTATTCGAAATCTTCATTACATGCAAGCTATATTACGATGCTAATATACACTTAAGAATTAGCCCTTAGGGCCACCTACATGCGGTGCTCTCCCCATCTCCCCATCTTATTTCATGCCAGACTGTCATACGTGCTCCCATCCTCAGCCACAAAAAAGCGCCCACCCCGATTCGAAAATCCCCCCTCAGCCCCAGTAAAAGTACTGCTAGCAGTCTGTCTCGCTCTCTTAGCACGCCGCATGGCGGCCGCAGCTGCGGGTGAGACCGAGCGGCTGCGTGCACTGGCATCCATCGCTATCAAGAGTGGCATGATGTGGGAGTCCACCTCCCCCTTAGACATACCCGCAAATTGCGGGAGATAGTCAATATTCTTGTGACTGCATGAAGTCTTTTTGACGTCGTAGTGGCCCCCAAGAACCATAGTGCCACTGCTGTCGACTTTAACGACGCGACGATTGATGCGATTCTTCTTATCTCGAGATCCGTACACAGCATTCGCAGGAGTACCTGCAGGCAGTCCAGCGTGCTTCCATGTGCCTAAGAGAATGCCCTTGGGCTTCAAGCGCTGAGGGGTGGAGGAGCTAGGGTTGGTGGGAGGGGGTGCATGCAGTGGACTTGACTGCAGGGGAGGAGAGGGCGCAGGCGGTGGACTAGACTGCATGGAGTCAGAGCCAGTATGATCATAGTGGAGAGCACTTATATTGCCCGTGGGCTTATCTTCCTCGCTCTCGTCGACCCAGAAAGGATTGCCAGCACTGCCTGCATGATACTCGGACTGATTGCGTGCAGCGTTATACTCATCTTCCACTTCTTCCGCATCAGGCGCATGGTACTCAGCAGGGACTGCATGCAGTGTGTTAGCTCAAGAATATCTCAGGAAAGGATGGACTTACCGGTACGGTCGGTACGGGCGAGCGAAACCTGAGGGGACCCAACGGCAGCAAAAGGATTCCACACCTGGCGAGAGACAACCCTCCATGCAGTCTTTATACGTTCAAAATGTGCCTTGCCTCGACCCAATAACTCGTCTTTTGCATGATTGACATGACGCTAGGTAGGGATGCGAGGGCCACTGCTAGCAACAGGGTTACTGCCACGTTCGAAGACATGCGACATGCGGCATGACAACGCGGCGAAAATGAACACGCACACCACGCATTAAGAGCTCACGATCGTCTGCATGCAGTCCTAAGGCGGTAAAAGGGTCGAATTCACCATTAGTAATCTGCTCATCAAAGTATACGCCCGGCGCATTGACGGCAGAAAATCCGGAAAAGGCCATGATCAGGACTGTTGGCAGTGAGAATACGAGCGGTAAGTTGCGAGTTATGAACGAATATAACGAGACTGCGTGCGGATATAAAGCTGATGATCGATAGCGTATTAGTAGCAGTATAAAAGACCGACTATATGCAGTGGTAAGGTTGATGAAACAAAAAGAAAGAGGGTTGGTATTATAGAAAATAGGTGATCGTGAGAAGTGATATGGATTTAGGTAATGAAGTGAGGTGAGGTAAGGTGACGCAATAAAGTGAATTTGCGACCGCACGCAGCTCCAAAACGACGAGCAATAAGAAAGAGATATGTTTAGAGACTGCATGGAGCTCCACTGCTTGCTAATAATCATGAGACGTAATATGTACATAAGCCGTCAAGCCGATCGATCCAGATACTTGCCAACCGTAGTGCATTCGAGCCCCGGACGCTCCCAAAGACCAGGGAACTCCCTCCCAGCCATTGTAGATAGACGGGATGCTTTTCTGGTGCTGCATGCAAGGACAAGTCGGGGCATCCAAGGGCCTGCAAGAGCTCCAAGGTACATAGACGATCCTCGTGCACGGCCACCCAGCAGCAGTGCCATATAAACCAAGGATATTGACAGCCACCCCGGCCTTTCCGTTGACACATCACCATTGGTTGGCCGCATCCAAAGCAACCGATCCCCCTTTCGAACCTAATCGAGCGTCGAAAGTCTGTTAGGGAATGGGAGTACTCCGACTGCATACAGTCACGATGCGGGAATGAAGTCTGCCGCCGAGATCGAAAAGAACAGAGGATGCAGGCTCGACCCCAGATAGATAATCGTTGCTCGTACAAGGTCTGTGCTTCCGCATTCAGCATAGCCGTGTAACGCTGCATGCAGTCTGCTATACTCCATGTATCGACTTCGATAGCGTTCTCTTTCTTCGACAAGCTGCTACTGCTAGAACTGCTGCTTTCACTCGGCCTGGACAGAGTAGTCGCAACTCTTTCCTCGGCTGCGTCCTCGTTTGCCCGACTTGCCATCTCCCCATCTGACTAATCACTGGCCAGACTGGAAGATTCGTGTAATATACTGCCGGCTTTCTCGTCTGGGGATTGCATGCGAAGGGGCTCGGGTTGAGTCATTCGACTACTTGGCGTCCGAGAACATATACTGCATGCAGCCCGATGGATACCATCTGCCTGGTTGCATGTGACACCATACCGTCCCCCTGTAGAGCCATCGAGGTAGGATGTCAGCTTCTGGCGTAGGCAATGACTTGAGTTCAGGAAGGCTTCCATCTGAGCGCAGTCTTCCTGCAGGAAATCGCTTCGATATCGCCGATCCCAGTTGACACACCACTTAGGTGGAAGGAGAGTCAAGCAGATCGCATGCAGTCCATCCCTACCAGCACGGCCTGTCTCTTGGCCGTAGTCTACAAGGCCGGATGGAGCATCGACATGTACAACCCGTCTAACCGAGGGGTAGTCTAGCCCTGCACTGAGAGCACTTGTTGCTACTAGACATGGCGAGTGCGTACCTTGATACCACGCAGTCACCATTGAGACTCGATCCACGACACTTAGACCGGCATGGTAGAAGTTACATCTTAGCCGCTCTGCCAGCAGTCGACCAAGTGCCTTGGAGCGAACATAGTAGAGACTGCGTGCACGCAAGTGACCGCCTGTACGATTCCATATTCGACGGTCTTCCGAATTAACCTTATCGGCAGCTGCAGCGAGTAGCTCGTCCCGGTCAAGGCGCTCTTGGATTTCGGGTGACTGGGGTTGAGTGATTAACTGCACGCAGTACTCCAGGTTTGGCCGATCGCTACTACCTCGGTAGATGGTCGGGTGGCTCAAGAAGAGCGATTGCTTTAGATCAAACTCACCGCCCGGAGGAAGTGTCGCCGTGAGACAGATCAGAGGGCACGCGATCTGGCGGAGGACCCCTAGCAGTCCCAATTGCTCACGGTAGTCTGTAGCCGTGAGGATCAGATGGGCTTCGTCGATAACCAGGCGATCCAGGCGATCCATATCCAAGAGCTGCTTTGCGAAGGCGTGAAAGGCAGGCGTCACCGCCATCTCGACGTCAACTAGCACTAAGGAAGGTACTATATGCACTCGCTCTTGCATGCGGTCACCGGGATTATAATGCCAGTATGAGATTTCCCGCTCATTACACCGGCGGATGAGATCTTGCCGTAGACCGACCAAAGGCATAACAACGATGGTTACCTCTGCGGCAGTCACCAGCGACATAACCATAAACAACACCGACTTACCACTCCCGGTAGGCATCACGATCACGATCTCCTGTTGATTACTAGTAAAGAGGCGAAGTGCATCCCTCTGCATGGAGTCGCGTACGACGGCGTTAGGTCCCAAAACCTTCTAGAGGCCCTGCTGGAGGATGGGCCACTTCCATAGCTGGCGGCGTGTATGGAGACGACCCGAGGTTGAAATACGCTTCGCGTGAGATGGTAGCTCCGCCGTATCGCTTACCGCTCGTTTATGACTGCATGCAACCAGCTCGGGAGAGGGCAGTTGACAGATCTGATGCCATTAACGGCTGACCTGGGTGTAGTCCGCTAGCAGAACATCGGTCATAAGGGCGAAGGGGTATTGAGAATTCCCGTAGTGAGTTATCTCTGTTTCTAGTGTGTGGGCCGCCTGCTGCGCATGAACCTTGCTAGCAGTCAACGTTGTTTGGGTCGGTATACGAGGGGTTTGGGACTAATCATCTCGATCGGAGTCGGAATCGTCTTCGTTACCGATCCCTTGGGCGTCTGGATCGATATTATACACCTGGCAGGCTACTCCTTATAGAAGCCGTCTATCCGGCGCGATTGCTATATGCCGCCATTGAGAGATCTTTAGGGAGAATCCTAGTAGTCGACGTGTATGGAGCTTCACAGCCGTCGATAATTGGGCTGGTGACCAGGGTCCTTGCTCTTCACGGAAGAGAGCTCCACGAGGAACAGAAGACTGCATGTAATGAGTGAAGAGATGAATCACGGGAACAACGTAGATCAGATAGCGTATGACCAGGTCGCCAATACTTGGAGGTAGGAATCGCGTAACTAGGCGGGAGCCGACGCGCCACTGGGATTTGTGATAATTGGTTATAACTGCTAGGAGTCCATCATATATATAGAGATTGCGTGGGGCTTCCTGATTACACCAGGAGATTCCAAGTAGCTCAGGTCGTCGAGGGGGCAGGCCAGCAGTCATTATTGTCAAGATCGCGAGGAGCTGTAAAAATCGCTTGTCTGCATGCAGATACTCAGCCATAGCCGGTCGATGATATAGTAGCTCCTCTGGATTACTCCCTTGCCTTCGTGACTCCTTGAAAAAGCGTCGTTGTAGACCCTGATCCGTTCGTAGGTGGTTTAGAACGTGGTCCTTTGCTACGGTAAGGCCGTTACGTGTATCCTGCAGGAAACTCCATCCAGGTTTAGTACGGGTCATGTCATCGCGTAGACCGCTAGCAGTATACGTCGTTACATCGGAGAGGTCAAATAGGAGGGAGTGTACGAGAAGCTCGCTTGCCTCGGACAAGGTCTCTCGGAGAAATCGTCTCCACGCAGGCAGTCGCAATTCAAGGTTTACATGGTTTACCTACATGCAGTCGTCTGTCACGGTAGTAACTGGCGGTCGAGGTGTGTCGTTCTTGGCGGATCTGACCTTCAAGCGCCAGTAGCTCAGCTCCGTAATCGGACCACGACTCGTATTAATTAGATGGAGGCGGCATTGCTCGGTGGTGTAGTCTGTTAGATCGAGATCTAGAGATTCATCCTTACAGTGCCGTATACAATGGCCCAGGAGCCAGAGCTGCATGCAGTGGATCATGGCACTGAGAAATGGCCGGAATTCGCTGGCGGCTTTCCAGGCTCCATGTTAGTTCAGCGTGTACAAGGAGCTGTATGCTATTACCGCCAAGGAGAAGGGATCTTGCCGGCGAGTCTATCTAACTAAGTATGTCGAGAGTGCGCTGACTGCGTGTACCAAGGTCTTTACATGCAGCCGTAGTGGTGACGTACGATGTTCGCTGCTACGTATACAGTCTTCTAGAGGTATATTATTTGTATTGGCCTTTACCATCGCCTGAAGAGCATTAATGACGTCGTCGACTTCAGACTGCAGAGTATTATCTGGATAGAGGAGGTACTCCGCAAGGCTCTCGTTATCGGATTGCTGGATACGAAGGAGGAAGAGGATAAGCTGACTCCATCTCTCGGCATACCTCTCCATCGACACTGTTAGCTGAACGCCGATAAATGGCTTAGATTGTATGCGGTCCGGCTCAAAGCTGTTAAGCCGTCGTAGTAGTACGCGGTCGAGCATTTAAGTACTACTACCAGGGCGTGCAATCAGCCGCAGCTGGAGGAGACGATAAGAGACTGCTTGCTGTATATATTGATCTATCCCCTTCCCTCCGCGACCTACAGGATAATAGAGTTAGCCGTGGGACGAGAGAGAGTAGTCAAGAGCTACTAAATACGATCTAACCCCAAAGTATAACTGCATGCAAGGACAAGATCGTTACATACTAAGCACGACAGGCGATATGCGTAGTGCACGCAGTTCGGTCTTCTCAAGCCGTAGCCGCTCTAGAAATGGTGCGATACCGGTAGTAACGAGCCAGGGAGGCGTTTGGCTCTGGTAGAGCTCCTGTGGAGGGATTATCTCGAATTGAGCTTGCCATTACTCCTTGGTCGCGTCTAAGGCTTGCTGAAAGCTCTGTTATAGAGAGTCTCCTAGCTGAGGCGAGGTTTGAGGTACCTGTTGGTTCGTTTGCACCCGAAACCACCGAAGCAGAGGATGAGGAAAGAAAGACTACATGCTAATGAGCTCGATCACGGAGTCGGTAGGTTTGATAGCCTTTCGAAGACCGACTCCATGACCCTTGGACTGGTGCTTCACGACGGTCTCTCTAAGCTGACTGCATGCAGCTGGCTCGCCGCTACAGTTAGCCAATATACAGCGGTAGAAAAAATGCACTGAGAGCTCTGGGATCGGAGGACTGCTAGCAGGCGGTAAAGATATCGATGATGGATCGAGAAGGTTAAGCGTGTCTACTTTATCCGTAATGCGACGAACGAGCTCACCTTTGACTGCATAGTGGGACCAGAGATGACGTCGAAAGCTCTTTCTAGTAAGGCAATAGCCATGATCTTTGCATGCGAGGACCCCGTAATACTGGAGATAGATTAACCCAACTTCCTCCATCTCTTCGATAGTTACATGCAGTCAAGATATTATCTAGCTAGCGCTTCCTATCTAAATTATCTACGTAGGTAGTTAAAAAGCTTAGGTTATCTTCAACTATTTCTAGCTTTAGAAACTTCTCGAATTCCGTTATTAAGTAACGGAATCTCCTAAACTAGATACTATTTTATAGCGTTAAATAGAATATAGGGTTATTCTATTTAAATACTACTAAGAATTTAATCTAATTCTATTTAATTTTCTTATTTTAAATAGAATATACTATTTTTTCTAAAAGAATTTTATAAAAAGTAGCGCGTTTTAAAGCTACGAATTAGGGCTTTAAATTTATTAGCTTTTTATTTAAATCGGTCTTAATATTATTATATTAATAGCTGCATGCAGTCTATCTTATAGAGATAAATCGGATACGCCCGCATCTGATTTGCGGCGTACTAAGTTTTAGTTAAGTCTAATTTGGAATTATAAAGTCAAATCGGATATGCTATAAACCTAGTCCGATTTGTAAAATTTTAATATCGTTGAAAAGCGCGCGTTTAGCGCTTAAAAATGCGCCTACTAGCTTCCTAATCGGGCCTAGTATAGTAAAGTTATCAATATTTTCTAAGATCGGGGATCCTTAATATTTAAAACCTTAAAGGCCTTTCCGGCGCTAAAACGCGAACCTTTACCCTTAAAGTAAACCTTTATATTATCTGATAAATAGGACTACGTTCTAAAGCTAAGATTAAGGCCTTTCTAATTATTTAAAAATTACTTGAATTAGCCTAGTATTACCGAAGTTATTAAGGAGATAAGTTCTTATATATACTTACTATTATACCTCTTAAGGTAAAGTAGCTATCTTAGCCTAATAACTCGTCTTAAGGTACTTCTAGTATAGCTCTTTAATATAATTAGTTTAGTAGTACTCTAAGTTATCTATATACTCTAGGGAATAATACGGAAGTTCGTAGTAATATAATAAGTACGCGAGAATATCCTTCTATTACTGAGTAACTCTACTATTATATAACTATATTTATACTTAGATATCTATTTTTAGACCTATATATATATATATAGAATTAAAAGTAATAGTACTTACTAAAAACTCTCTTTTTAATAGTAGTATACTATAATAGCGTACTTCGCCATTAAGGTATAATTAATTAGCGTACTAAAGTACGAGTACTAAAACTCGTATCTACGTAACTTAATACCTTCCCTTCTTAATAATTAGTTCTTAATTAATTATTACTACTACCCTTATATTTTCCGTATTTTAGCTACGTAATTAACTACGTAGCTTTATCTAAAGGAGTCCGTAGCTACTCTATATATACAAAGAAGATACGTACGAATTTAATTGTTTATACTAGAAGATATACTATAAACCTTAATTTTCTTATATATATAGAAAGCCTAGTATTAAAAGTATATTATAGAGATCTTACTAAACTATAATTTCTATTAACCTCGTTAAGATATAGTATTAAGTAAGTATATAAAGTAATACACGTAAGGATCTACGCTAATATTCCGTATATTATACTAAGATATAGGATTAATAACGGGCTATATTAAATCTTAATCTTACCGCCCTTAGCGCCTAGAGTAATTATTTAAATATCTCTTTATCTTTCTTCTACTTCTTCTCTTTATTATTTAATGAAATATTAACCTTTTAATCTAGGCTTAAAAACTAGATAGTAAATTAACCTTTCTCTATTAAATATTATAGAATTTATTAGTATATTAGGAGATACCGGCTTCTTAGTCTATAAGGGTTATAAGACTAGCGTTCTACCTTCTAGAATTAATTATTACTTCTATTAAAAACTCTATCAACTTCTACTTAAAGAATATAAAAATATCTTTTTAGAGATAACTAAATGTCCTTATTTAGTCTAGAATATTACTAAATAAAAAGAGGTCTTAATTTCAGATTCCTTTTCCTACTTCTTTTTCAATCTAGCTCTTTATTAAGACGGGCTAGCATACTAAGACTACCCCTATATCGCTAGAAATATATTAGGTATATAAAAATACCTTAAGAAATCACACGATTAAATAAATCCTAGGGGGAAAGGTCGGGTTTTAAAGAACGCGTTAATAGAAACTTTTTAAAAATCGGGAATTACGTACTAGCGATTCTTCCGTTCTACCCCCGGTTATAACTACTTTTTAGTAGACCTAAAGAAACCTTTTCCCGCCCCCGAGGCTAGGCCTAGAAGGTCTAGAGCTATAGGATCGACGTTTTAAATATCCGAGTTATTTTTTATCTTAATCTACCTTATCGTTTATACGATTACGCTTAGGAAATAGGCCGAGCGGGTAGAAATAGAAAGAAAAGTAAGGCTATTCTATTACTTCCTCCTTTTTTAACTTCTACTTTATTTTTAACTTAACTAGGGCCTTAGCCTAGTAAAATCGAAATCTTAGAGAATAATATTATTTAATATTATATCTTAAATACCTATCGCCTAGCTATTTTTAATAGCTATCTTAATAGAAAACCGGAGGAGAAATATAGATTACTAGCGATTCCTTATAATTTTTACCTAGAAGACGACGAGGGTAGATCTCTTAAAATTTTGTTTATACTTTTCTAATTATTTATAGATATTTAAAGCTTTAGCCTTAGTGAAAATACTAGCGAGAACCTCTATAACTTAGAAAGCGATGAAAATAAAAATCTAGAAGATATTATATTAAGCCCTAGCCTAGAGCTAATTAGTATATTATCTATTCTATATTCTTTTTAAATAGAAATCTTATTTTTTATAGACCTTAATAAGATCCGGGTAAAAAAGACCGCGATTTTATTAATTACTATTAAAAAACGAAAGAAAATTTAACAGGAAGCCCTTAACCTCGAAGATATAAGAAACTATATCTACGCTAATTTCGATATATATCCTTAGTATTTAGTATATTATCCTAGCGAAGACTCGAAGCATACTCTATTAGAGTGTACTCAGGAGGAAAGCCAGGGTTTTCGGAATAATTTCTTCCGTTTTCGGAACTTTCTTCGGGGTAGTAAGTCTATCGCCCTCTATACGGCTTATTTTAGTTGTTTTTTACATCTAGAATACTATAGAAAATGGGAAGCTAAGTCGTAAGGAGGGTACGTAAGAGATAAGGAGTACGAGGAGTATCTATTCCCGGAACTTCTTATTTCTACCTTTCTTATAAGTCTATCTATTCCGGATTTCCTATCCGGGTATATAGAGAGACTTCAAGAAGAGAGAGTTAAAAGAGGAAGCCTAGGAGAGGCTATTTACCTAGGAAGAAAGATAGAAAAGGGATAACTTAAAACGAATTAATTATTCGAGGAGTTTAATTTAATAGCGAAGGAGATATCACGGATATTAGAAGAAAGAAAGGTTTTCTAGGCGGGTTTTAATATATAGGGGTTAGGAATTAATAGATTATATTACTTTTATCTTTATATTCTAAGATATCTTCTATTAATTAAGATATAATCTACTAGAATCCTTTCTAATTAGTAGTAATTTATATTATTACCCTTAATCTAGACCCCTATACTTCTAGAACTATAATGTTCGAGGTTTAATTAATAAATATAAGTATTAGAAAGTTATATTAGAGTAGATAATCTTAAGGTTCTTTATAAGTAAACTTTAAAAATAAAGTAGAGACCTGAATATTAGGGATATTTAGATAAGTTAAACTAAGTAGGTATTTTTCCTATAAAATAGAGTATAAGAACTAGGACGGGAGCTAGTCTTAGCGTATTTAAATGAAAGGATTACTTAGTTACTACTTTCTTTAAAGAAGAGATAGAAATTAATAGTATTAAGGAGTACTTTCTATATCTACTCTTAACCTAGACTTATATAATTTAAGAATTATAGGGTTAGGGGTCTAAGTCTTAGATAGATATACTAGGAAGTTATATAAGAGTAGATAATCTTAAGGTTCTTTATATATAAATTCTAATAGTAAAATAAAGAGCTTAATATTAAGGAGATTAAGATAATATAAGTTAAGAATATAATTTTTCTAATATATATACTACAAAGGCGTTTACTAAATACTAATAGTAAGCCTATACAAATTTAGCGCCGCGCTTACGTACAGGGGAGTCAACACTAATGGTAATAGGAGTCAACACCAATGGTTAATAACCCGTCAACCACGCCGGGGAAAAAGGTGTAAAGTTGTCGGACTACGAAACCAACCCCAAGGAATCCGCTCGTCAAGTTAGGATGATTAAATTCCGATCGGTAGAGAGGTCGCGATTAATATACTAGGTAGAACCAAATTTCGATATTTAGTAATCGATATTAGCGGCGGGAGGTTATTTACCCCGGTCACCCCATCAAAATCATATAACAGGGCCGCGATATCCATAGATAGAGACCCCTAAACCGGGTAGGATATCATGCAAGTTAGGCCGAATGTGAAGGTAGATAAGGATTCAAGTTGGGACGAGTTTAGGCCCGAAGTTCGTAGTATCAGTGGAGCAATTCCCGTACCAAGTAGATGGCTTCGGAACCCATAACAAACGCGTCCCCAAGTCGCGTTACCCGTCTAATTCAATGCCATGATAGGCTTAGTACCCATCCCGTAGCCAACCCACCATGGAGCCATTGATTCATTTACCCACACATCGGGTGATTATTTATTCGGATTCGTCGTGCCGATACGCCGTATTACCTAGCAACGTCAATACCTATTTACGTATACGACATCGAGTTTCGGCGGGGAAACGACGGGATATCATCAGCTATATTCTGTCCATCCCAAACTTAATCGTTGATGAGGAGCATTTGGGGGTGATCTACCGGAATCCACAGCCCGACCAGGCCCCCGTTCCCCAGTTACCGATGTATTCGGACGGATTGGGATGTTCGTATCCACCATGCCCGTTTATTTGCCGGTCACGAAGACATATAGTCGACCACTACAACAAGGAGCATCAATAGATCAACCCACAGAAAAGAGGCGGTTCATTACGAAGTCGTCAGGCCAAGGTAGACCCATGGCGAACGGGGGTCCATTGCCAACGCTTGTTCACCCGCGGTGTGCGGCAGGAGTATTTCGAGGTTGGCCCAGTATCGGGGGGCAACCCAAACTTGCCCGTTATACCCGAGTCCAGTATGGCGGAGAAGTGCCAGCGAGAGTTGGAACGGATCACTGCGCAACAGGAGGTGATTGCCAGTTAACGAGCGGTGGCCCAACCCGAATAGATGTCCGACACCAATCCATGGTTGGAACGGGTGGAATGGGCCTATCATTTGGCGGGTTTTTCATTTAAAGAGATGATTCAGTGGGCGGAATTACCCCGAGACGATGAGATTACGTTGCAACGGATATGTAACGGTTTTAGCCGGACGATCGATGTGGCCCAGTAGTTGATATTCAGCCAGCGATGTAGGTTTTTTGCGCGGGTCGAAATCAATCGAAAGGAGAAGGAGAAGACGCCGCAGCGGCCGTTTCAAGCCCGAATGGGGGATGATACGAAGAAGCGATATGGGCAGGTATGGCAACAGATGATTTGTTACATATACCGGACCCATCAAATGGAGAACCGACCCCGGTATCAATTGACGCCCGACCAGGAACGGGAGTTGGAAGGATTGATCCATTTAGCCCGGCAATCCGATGATGATGAGGCCATTAGGTCCGAAATCGAGGACGAACGGGACTAAAACGATGAGAACGATGAGAACGATAGCGGGTATAATAAACCCCAGGGTCCACCCGAATTAACCCCCATCCAACGGCAATGTTTACGGTTTTACACGTCGTTATTAGACCACCAAGTCCATAGTGGCCATTACCACAATGCCGTAGTCAGTGCATTGGCCGTATTAGGGGTTGACACCGAATATTTGACGTGGTTGCCCGCGGAGAATTACACCCCCAAGTTATCCGCCGTGGTGAAATTAGCCCGAATGATGGTGATGTTGAAGACGTACGACAGCGTACCCAATCCTAAGGAGGCGGCCATTATAAAGATGGTCGGTCAGAAGGTAGAGCGGTATATAATGATGACGAAGCCGACCCCAATGAAGTGGATCTTCATGACCCGTACATTTAGGATGAAGATCCGGTACAGCACCACTGCCCCCGGAACCGTTCAATGGCATCGAGGCAATCGCGTACAGTACCGGGGCACCGTTTTTAGCGTAACACAGTTACAGTCGTGGGCGCATGGATTAGGGGAAGAATGTCGACGAATTATAAGCCAGGATTTGTTGATGTTTGGTGGTGACGGTGACGATTAGATGCCCCAGATTCCATGGGAGACGTTGTGTGATAACCCCAGCATTCACAAGCCGGGGTATGACTTCATCCACGATGAGCGGAATGTATTTCCCGTAGATGGGAGCCAATGGTTATTCCAGCGGATAATGGGTCAGGAAGAGATTCGAGCCGATTTCATCTACGATGGCGGGGAAGATCTATTAAGATAGAAGCGAGCCCGGATTGGCCGGTATATGAAAGCCATTCAACGGTTTAAGGAGAAGGTGGCCGTGTTAATTCAGATCAGCGCCGGTTAGCCCGCACGAGGCCCCGAGTTGTTAAGTATCCGACATTATAATACCCATCAAGGTGGACGTCGGAATATATTTATCGAGGATAGCAAGGTAGTGTTCGTGGCCGCATATCACAAGGGGTACAATTTAGGGGGGAATACCAAGATCATCCATCGATATTTGCCCCGAGAAGTGGGAGAAATCGTAGTCCGATATTTATGGTTGGTGGAGCCGTTCCAGCGCCAGTTGGAGGTGGCCATTAAGGGTCGATCATTTGGCCGAGGGTATTTGTGGGAACGGGGAATGGATGACAAGAAATAGACATCCGAGCGGATTGGGAAATTAATGGAGCGAGAAAGCCAGATGGGGATGGGAGTGAAAGTAGGGATTAGTGGATACCGACAAATGGCCATCGCCATTGCCCGACATTATTTAAAAGGGGAGGGGATAGTAGATAATCGTGATGATGAGGAGGGGATGGAGGATGATAATGACGAGAATCCCCCGAGCCGTGATCACATATTGGATCTACAAGCCGGGCACGGGAGTCACGTGGCGGGAATAATATACGCCCGGGCTATATTGGAAGCCCCGGGAGAAGTGGCCAGCATCCGACAGCAATATCGGACCGCCAGCGAGGCGTGGCATCGATTATTGCAATTTCCATCCACGTTGGGGGTATTGATTCGGAAACGAGCGTGGGAAACGCAGGATCAGGATCGAGAGTACGCTAAATGGAAACGAATGCGGACATTAAACGTCAACGGCCCATTAGAACGGATTATAGGGAGTGGAGCCCAATTTCGAGGGATGCAGGAGCCGGTGATCAAGGCCATTATGAGGGGTGAGAGCCCCATTATCAGCGTGATAGGGACGGGGGCAGGCAAGAGTTTGTTATTCATGTTGCCCGCGATATGTTCGGCCCAAGATGCCGGTACCGGTACGCCCGGAATAACGATCGTGGTGATCCCGATGATATCGTTGCGGCAAGACATCTAACGACGATATCAGGCCGTCGGATTAGCGTGTGCGGAGTGGGATTATCGCCATCCACTAACCGGAGTATCTATCATGTTGATGACCAGCGAATCCGCCGTCAGTCACGCATTTCAGGCATTTTTGTTACGGATCCGAGCCAGCCATCATTTAGAACGCATCGTCATTGACGAATGCCACACCGTATTAGATAGTCGAGAGGATTTCCGGCCCAAATTACAACGGTTAAGTGAATTATGGGCAGCGGAATGTCAAATCGTGATGTTAACAGCCACATTACCCCCCGAAAACGAAGCCCAGTTTTGTCGGATTATGAAAACACCCCGAGAGATGATCCAATGGTTCCGTGCCCCTACTAGTCGGCCTAATATTCGGTATCGTGTGATACAGCAAGACGGTCAAGATGACGAAGCGGTGAAAGGGGTAATGACAGGGTTACGGCAACAACATCCCGAGGGGAAATTCATCATATACAGTGCCCGTGTCAGCCGTGTCAAGGCATTAGCCGAAACATTGGATTGCGAGGCGTATTTCCGAAGCGTCGGTGACTAAAAGGACGTGTTCTATCGGATTATCCAGCCCACGTGCCCTATCGTTGTAGCCACCAACGCATTAGGATTAGGGATTGATATGCCCAATATTCGAGCCGTCATTCACGTGGATGGGCCGCGTAGCATGCGAGATTTCGGGCAGGAAAGTGGGCGTGCCGGACGTGATGGGCGGATTAGTGATTCCGTGATCATGGTATCAGCGGATTCCGAGCATGCCGACGCACGAATGGGGCAATTTATTAATAGATAGACGTGTTACCGGGTGATATTAGATAGGTATTTAGACGGTCGAGAGGATCGTCAGTAATGTAAGGCCAATGAAGAGGCATGTTACGTATGTCAGCCATCCAGCCCCGAGCCCGAAGAACCCCCCAGCGTGGAAGAGATGGAGGCCCGTGAAGAGTTCGAGTTCCAAGCGCGACAGCGGGAGTAGTTACAGAGGTGGGTACAGCGTATACGCAGCAACGAAGCCGTTGCGGTGGATTAGTTCGTCTAACATTTAGATTAATGGGTTAATCGATGTCCGTGGTGTTATACCCATAGCTATGTGGGGTTAAGTACGGAGCACCCGTTAGAATAGTATCCCACCGAAGGTGCAGATCGGGTCCGATGGGAGAACGAGTAAACGAAGAAAGGGATCCGGTACGAGAAGTATTCGGTATATTACGAATGTGGGGTTCCCCAGGCTATATGCGATCGGTTCGAGGCGAATAGGAACGGTAGGTGGCGGTAGCGGCGTGAGAACCATTATTAATACCCCGGGGTGATGATTAGAGCCATTAATAGCATGATAACGGCTAATATCAACCGATATAGTAAGGCGATATGGGAGTAGATGCGGTTAGATAGGGTTAACGAATAGAATCCACAGTAGATATTTAAATGGATGGGTCGTAAGATTCGATGGGGTGGGATGGAGGGGGCGTTAATTAACAAGATATTTTATTATTTAGCGGTAGCCACCGGATGATTTTCTAGAAATGAATTTCGCATGGAGCCGTGCCATTTAATGGAATATCGACGTCGTTAGTATAAGTTAGCCATATAGGCATTACAGCGGACGCGGCACGTCTAATATAGATATTAATAGGTAGGGAGGAGGGTTAATTAATATTAATATTACGAATAAAGAGGAATTTATAGTCGGGATCGAGGAGGTATAAAGAAGGGCGGGTTAAGATAGAAGAGTAAGAGTAGATATAAGAAAAGTAAGAAAAGTAAGGGGTTAAATAAAAGTAAAAGTAAAAGTATATATAATAGTAATAGTAGTAGTAATAGTAGTAATAACCGAAGGAATAGTAAAAGAGAAATTAAAGTAAAAGTAGAAAAAATAGTAGAAATATTAGAAGAAGTAGTAGTAGAGTTAGAAGTAAAGGTAGAAGTAGAAGTAGAAAGATAAGTAATAATAGTAAGAGTAGAAGTATAATTATATATAAAGTTATAATAGTAGTAATAAAAGTAAGAGTAGAAGTAGTAATAAAAAAAGAAGTAAAAGTAAAAAAAGGAAAGATTAAAGAAGAAAGAGAATAGTAAGAGTTAAGTAAAGTAGAGATATAAATAGAGTAAAAGTAGAAGTAATAATAGAATTAATAGTAGAAGAAAGAATAATAGAAATAGAAATAGAAAGAAGAGTAGGAGTAGTAATAATAGTAATAGTAAAAAGAGGAATAATAGATATATTAAAAATAATAAAAATAGAAGTAATAAGAGTTATAAGAATAAAAGTAAGAATAGTAATAAATATAATAGAAGAAGTAGTTATAATAGTTAGAGTAATAGAAGAAGTAGTTATAATAGTAATAGTAGTAGAAGAAGTAGTTATAATATTTATAATAGTAGAAGAAGTAGTTATAATAGTTATAATAATAATAATAGTAAAGTAGTAAGAATAAAAAAAATAGAAAAAAAATAGAAAAAAAATAGAAAAATAGAAAAATAGAAAAATAGAAAAATAAAAGAAGATAGAAAAGTAGGAGTATAAGAAATAAAAGTATTTAAAGTAAGAGGGTATATAAAGGTAGAAGTAATAGTATAATTAAGAGTAAGAGTAAGAGTAATATTAATAAGAATAGAAGAAATAGTAGAAAAGAAAGGAAAAGTTGAAGTAGAAAAAGAAATAAAAGTAGTAATAATAAAAAAGATATTAGAAGTAATAGAAGTAGTAGTAGTAGTAGTAATAATAGTAATAGTAATAAGAAGTAAAGTTATAATAGTAATAAAGGTAGTAAGAGTAAAAGTAAAAGTAATAGTATTATTGATAATAGAAGTAACAGGAATTATAATATAATATGGGTTAGGGTTAGGGTTAGGGTTAGGGTTAGGGTTAGGGTTAGGGTTAGGGTTAGGGTTAGGGTTAGGGTTAGGGTTAGGGTTAGGGTTAGGGTTAG
>JAABUY010000396.1_pt1 | contig 79182 bp, 68 predicted proteins | sample 5560271 | NCBI WGS metagenome assembly JAABUY01 (sample SAMN10711886, study PRJNA513374) | rock metagenome | isolation source: Antarctica rocks | place: Antarctica: Victoria Land, University Valley | reverse complement strand
GGAGCGCCTGCGGGGCGGGACTAAGGTTTTCCATTTGGGTTTTTCCTTTGCAAAGGCGCTTCGCCCTCATAGACCTAGATAGGGACTGAATAGGGAGTTAATAGAACAAATAATAATAATAATAATAACTATATTATAATAATTAATATACAATCTTTTCTCTCTGACTTTGATGATACATCATTACATGCACATCAGAGAGTTACTGAAAAGCTAAAGTTTATTAATTATATAAAATGAGATATCAGAGTCTGCAACTCAGTCTAATTAAGAAATCTTATTGATAATATTTTTAAAGATAGCAGCAATCTTCTCATTAAACTTATCTACAGCTTCAGATTTCTGTATATTAAATTTCTTTTTAGAAACAATTTTTACATTATAGATCTGATTTCTTCTTTTATTTCTGTGCAAATTAACTGCAATCAACTTAACTCACTTCTTAACTGTCTTAATTAGCTTTGCTGACTGTATAATTTTATAAATTACAGAAATATATTTACAATTCTGTTTACAATAAACATCATCATAAAGATAGCAGATTAAAGTTCTGCATAATAATAAATAATTACTGTTTAAGCTTAAATGTCTTCTGTAATCATACTGTAAGATTTAACATTTTTAATGATTTTTATTTTGTCTTTACTGCTCAGCTCATAAAGCATTGTCAGATATCTTTAATTAAGTCTTTTTCTTTTAAAGTTTCTGCAGACTCATCTTAATGTTAAATACATTCTAAACATTAATGATATCATAAATAACAGTATACTCTGCTGACAATGCTTAAAGTAATGTTTAAAATCATTGCTTATGTTATAATATCACTATGTGCTCATACTAAATCATAGTTAAACTTCTTATGCAATGATTAGTAAGCAAAGTACTATATAGATAGCCTTCACATACAAATCTTTTAAGTTTCTTAGTTGTTAGTCTTCATCAATACAAGACTTTAATAATGAAACTTCATTGAATAGCTATTGTAATGTAGTGTCTCACATTGTTACATATCTTACTCATCAGCCTCTTATAGATAAGAGACTCATGAGTTCACAGCTTAAATATAATGAAGTTTTTAAGTCTTAACTGTATTGCAGTGATCTTTCTGCTAAGATTATTAAGTTAAGTTTATGTCTCATCAATAATTATATTTAATGACATCTTATATTCAACAAACTTCATTAAATATTGTCTTTCAGTTATCTGCAGTTTCTTCTTATACTTTAAGAAAAAAACATTTCAAGCTTTTCTTGCTGTAATTTTATTTATAAGATAGTTCTCATCATCAATGTTAATGCAGACTGTAATTCAGAACAGAATTCTGCTGTTGATTTACTGATTTTTAAAATTAAGATTACTTAATGAGAAGAAAGAGAAGACATTATTAATGAATGTATTGTTTATAAAAACTTAAATAAAGATCTTTATTACATATCAGAGATTCTTGTCAATCAATTATCTCTTTATATGAATAAATCATTTTTCACAGTTCTTTTAAATAAGAACAGAAATTAAATGTTATTTTATAAAGAATGATGAGTTGTGCTCTTGATTCATAGTGATGATTGACACACAGTATAAGAATTGAAGATAAAAGAATGTATTATAAAGATAAATGTAATAACAGAAGAAATATATATATGTATTGTCTACTTACAGCAATGTAGAGAATGCTTATTTATCAATGTTTAATTTATATTAAGTTGTCAGATTGTTGTGCTCATTGTGTTCATCTTATTTTGCTTTAATGAGTAGCATATTAAGAGCTGTCTACTTGTTTTGCTTTAATGAGCAGCATATTAAGAGCTGTATACACTAAATCAGTCTGCACTTTCTTTGAAAAGTCTTTTGTTAACTTGAGCTCATAATTTATTGAAAGAATAATGAGTATTTGTGTTATCTGTCTATTTAATGAATTTAATGTGTTGATGTTGACTGCAGTTAACTTAAATATAGTTAAATTGATGACAGAAACTTTATCATTTAAGACAGAAGAAAACTCTGTCAGTCTCTTATGCTAAGACTAAAGAAGTCAAGAAAGTGAATAGAGCACTGCACTTCTCAATAGTGTGCTTGTTTTGCTTCAATGAGCAGCATATTAAGAGCTGTCTACTTGTTTTGCTTCAATAAGCAGCATATTAAGAACTGTATACACTAAATCAGTCTGCACTTTCTCTAAGAAGTCTCTTGCTAATCTGAGCTCATAATTTATTGAAAGAATAATGAATACTTGTGCTATCTGTCTATCTTGTTAGATATATAACTCACAATAGCTGTAGCTAAAAGTGTGATGCTTACTTTTGACAGGTTATGAGCTTGAGTTAATGTAATGATGTTGAATATGTATTGACTGCCTAAGCTTAAGATTATGAGTTTAAACTATATTACATGTGCATTCTTTTTGTCTGTAAGAAGTTAAGTAAGCAATGTATGAGTGTGCTGACTGATTATAAGTTAGAGAGAGTGTTAGATATATAACTTATAATAGCTGTGACTAAAAGTGTAATGCTCACTTTTAACATATCTAGTAAATCTAATGTGTTGACATTGACTGCAGTTAACTTAAGTGTGATTAGATTGATGACAGAAGCTCTGTTATCTAAGGCAGAAGAAGACTCTGTCAGCCTTTTATGCTAAGATTAAAGAAGTTAAGAAAGTAAATAGAGCATCACACTTCTTAACAATAGCAGTACTAAATAAAGTTGCTGAAGACATGACTTTTATGTTCATTCAATATTAATAATTGATAAGTATCTTAAATTTAAGTTTTAATGTATAAATTAAAGATCTTAAGTCACTGAAGTTTTATTGCATTCATAATTTAATTATTGTCACTAATTTATAGAACAGTCTAATCATTCTTAATAGAATTTAGTTATATTTGCTGAATCTGCTTGTTCTTAAAGATGAAGTAAAGAGAAAGAGTAATGTCATTAAATAATATATATTTAATAAGAAATACTCAGTTTTAATTGTCAGCATAAATACTGAAAGCTTATATTTTTATGCATTATATTAGAATTTTAAAGCTGTTTATAATACTCATTGCAAATTTCTTCTCATTTATGTTGTATATGTTCAACTTCAAAATATCATGCTTTATTTATATAAAGTTATATAAATCAAATCATTTTTAAATGATTTTATAATTTCTGATATTCTTTCAATTTTAATTAAGATTTCAGCTATATTATGTCTTAAATTCTGAATATCAATATAAAAAATTCTTATATCAATGCTGTTCTAAAGAATTCAGATCATCTTTAATCATCATTAAATACTTTATCATTGTTTTCAGCTGTTCAATTCATAAAGATCACTCTTAAATTATTATAATATCAATTTATTAAATCAGAACATTCTTCTCATGCATTAACAGTCATTAATGATTTATTTAAAAGATCTTTACTGATTATCTTCTGTTTTGATGAGCTTATAAAATAAATCAAGATAAATTATAGATTTAAGCAATCTCTTAAAGAAAAATTGATAGATCATTGTTTAAATCAGTTAAAGCAAAGCTATATTGTGTGAAAATATCAGAAATTGACTTAATTGATTTGTCTGAGGTCATTGTGAATGTGTGATGATGATGAGATTGATGACAATGTTGATGTTGATGTTTTGACTAAATGGGTGGCTCGCTTAGGTGGCTGGCTTGACTAGGTGGCTAAGACGTTACCTTCAATAGGCACCAGGCTGACTGCTGAGCAAGAAGGCTGACGGAGTATTTAGAGCCCCCACCATGTCGCCTGCAGATTGTGATTGCAGGTTGCAGTTGCAGATTTAGAGAACTTGCCTACTTTTAAGGTATGGTACCCCAAGGTTGGTGGCTGTGGCACAGTCTAGCCCCCAAATCGTCGAGGCTGAGAAGGATTCTTTCGTGAGAACCATGCGGGCAGCTCTCATCACCCATAATTCTTCGAGCCTATCTGTCTGGCGGTTTTGAGCCTATTGCTAGATGGCAGAGTAACCAACTCCGTTATTCTTCCTCGTCATCTTTTGTATCCTGCTGCTCTCATCCATTTTGTTATTCTTTTCTTTACGAGTCTTGTCGTCAAGACATATCTATCCAGGTCAGAATCCCCCTGGGTTCCAACATGCTCTCTGCAAGGACGAAGACTGATGGTCCGATAATGCAGGCACCGGGGTAAATGAACGACTTCATCATACACTAGAGTTCGATCAATACCATTTCCGACTGTCCCATCCTTTCCAGTCCCGATCATGTCTGCCACAGGAAGGCCAACCTCACAGGAACCCGTCACTTCTAAAGCGTCGAAAGTCAACGTCTCAGTGCCACCAGACCGGCTCAAACACGAGGGGTCTATGGAAGACGCTTCCAACTCCGTGATCACTCAACCTTCGTATCAAGCCGCAGGTCGGATGCAAGAACCTAACCCGGATGTTATCAATCAGGTAGAGCGGCGAACGGAGCCATCGAATGTGCCCATTCAATTCCTAGAACTGTATGTGGCCACGGGAATTATTCCACTTGGTTGGGCCTGGGACAAACTTCGAGGTGAACTCGGTTGACATGAAATCTGGTGACAGAGTTTTACCAACAAGTCAACCTGGTGTTCCATCGGGCAAAACTGGCAATGTAGTTCCAGTGAAAGATCCATTGTTTGTCACGCCTCTGGACCGACTCTCTGAAGTACCTGAGTTCATCGATTGCCCGTTTTGTCATCAAAGGAGCAAAACGTTGGTGTCCCACGAAGGCTCAACTGCTACGACGTACGTCTGATCCGCTCACAATCAAATGGCACGGTAGACTTCCTGGCGCAAGTTGTCACTGACAAGTCCCGGCAGATTGGCAGGGTTTCTATGCTGCCTCCTCACTTGTATTGGCGCCTGCATTCCATGCCTTTGCGGCTGGTGCGAGGACACCGACCATTATTGCTCACACTGCAATCACCATGTCACACACAAACCACATGATGGGCCCATCCAAGTCAAAGCCCCACGGCAGTCTGTCCTGCTGCCGTCGAAATATGCAAGGATCGGCTCAGGGGCTGAATCCACAACGGGTCACGAAGCTGCCGCAGCAATGCCTTAGCCTGGCTTCTTGAGGAGGCCACTCTGTGGTGTAGAATGGGAATAGTTGTGTGTAATGTTCAAGTGTCTTTTGCATATTTTGTTTTCATATTTCGCCACACCATAATAGTAGGTGACTCACACTCAGTCACAGCACAGCCGATAATAAATATTGAGCGCCTGCCTGATTTCACATGTTGCTTGACCCGCCAGATATGTTAACCACAAATGTCAACACCTTTTCAATCATTTCCACTCGTTCCATTCATTTCATACAGAAGCCACAGAACCTGTACCTGCACCTGTACCTGCACCTGCACCTGCACCTGCACCTGCACCTGCACACTACAACATGATGAATGATTTGCGAATCCACACACAAATCCACAGCCGCTACCAAGTCCTTGACGCCTCAGGCCAGCTGCCATTCAGCATAGTCTTCGGCCTCTGTCGTCGGTCACCAGCTGATACTGACCCTCGATCATTACTCCTTGAGATTGCAGGCTCGGTACTGGATGTCCCATATGCGCTGGCACATGGCTTGCTTACCCTATACCAACAAGATCCCGAAGATCCCGAAGACACTAAGCAGTGGGTTGAAGTAGATCTTAGCCGACTGAGCAAAGTCGCCGCGAACGAGGCAGAGTGCCTTGCCCTGCCATCCCCGGTCAACAGGACGGAGCACTGGAGAGATGCTTTCACGGTATATCAGTGTCATGTCGATGTGAATGGTGAGTTGGCATCGATTTTGGAGCCGGGAAAGAAGTATATCATCAGACTGGCGAGCGAGGATCTCGGCGTGAAACGGTGGGCGTATAGTGATCGAAAGCAATTCATCAACAATGATGGGAAGCCAAGTCATGATTCTGAAGCGGTAAAGTTGGTCAACAGCAAACCCACGGCCGGTAACGCAACATTCACGGTCGTCAAGAGCCTGTCCTGGCCACCGAGAATGGAGACAAGGATGCGTCTTTGCGCATCTTCCCCATCCTCTGATTCCACACTTGCCAACACCAAGTTCAGCAGTAGCACTGCCTTGGAAGTCTCGGTCATCAATACCGGTTCCGACTCCGTCACGGTGCAGACGCGGGGACACCAGCGTTTCCTGATCCCCTGGGGTCCCTTCCAACCCAAACCGGACGCTGACGACCATCGCATGAGAATCATCCACGCCACGCCCCACAAACCACCGACGTCCAGTCTGCAGGTTGTCAATTCCGCGACAGGGGAAGTGGTCCGGGGGAACGAACGGCGCGGCACAGGCCCATTGACAGATTCTAATGCTGATCAAAGGCCAAAGGTAGACGATGGTGACGTTGAAGCCTGGAGCGCCAGTTATCAGGAAAATCGATATCGGAGCGCTGGTGGATGGGCTGGTGGATGGGCAGTACAAGATTCAGATGCAATCAAGGGGTTGCCGGTGGTGGCATGGGGAGGTCGGGAAGGAGGAAGGCGAGGGTGGGAGGGTGCCAGTGCATTTAGGTGGGATCATCGTTCCTCCTCTGATGCTTGAGTCACAGGATGAGGTAGAGCTACGCATGAGAGATGGGAAGGTCGATCATAGCATGTGAGATGCCGCAAGGCGAACCTCAGAGTTCGAGACTCAGACAGTTTTGCAGCGTTTCTCAATTGTCTCAACTTACCTCCGTCCTGAGCTAGCACGCAACCCAAATGGAACGACTCAGTGTCAGTGAGGGTGAGGGCGATAGCGAGGGTGACAGTGAGGGTGAAAGCAGTAGTAAGGGACTCCTACTGTTTGCCCCGAGTCGTTCCGCCGTCAAGATATGCGAAGATAGGCCCAGGAGCTCTGGTCCAGCTCGGAGGAATTCAGACAGGGACCTAGTTTGCTGCGTCCTGTTGCCTGATGACCTGTTCCTGTCCTCGGATTCCCTACTTGTCCTTAGAGGTCACAATGAGCCGAGTCACCGCGATGGGTCACGAGGCTGCGACAGCAACTCCGTAGCCTGGCTTTTGGGAAGTCGTTCTGAGGTGAGCAGGTTGCTCGGAATTCTTCAGTGCCTTTTAGCATCGTTGACTTTCGTTGTTCAGCATGGCGTCAAGGTGGCTGCCATTTTGTGTTGCGTGGACTGGCATTTGTTATGATTGAGGATCAAGCTGGATATTGATTAGCACATACAGCAGTCTTTGATATGAGTCCATGACTGTCCTGATATAACGTACACTTATGAAGTCTCTAAGATAGTGACTAGTTGAACTTTTGTTGTTAAAGGAGCTGATGAGAGTTGAGTCGGGGACGAAGCCGACCGCAAGAACTCATGGCAGGTAAATTGTACTGCAATGTTCGTTAACACGTTGTGCTTCAAGCTGTTGTTCTCCAGAAAGCCGCACCAGCGACCTAGCGACTCCCGGTGGAGCGACGCGCACCTTGGAAACACAAGTGTTGGGCCCAAGCACTGCTCGTATCCAGCTGTACTCTCGGTATATATAATATGCAGCAGCAACTCCTCTACAGAGACAAGAACTCTTCGTTGTACCGGAGTGCCGTCATACCTCACCGTCCCTTACGTTCACGACCCACGAAAACCAGCCCTAACCGACAAGACAACAACCACCCCCCCACAACCCCCTTCAAAAATCAATAACACAAGAAGGAAAAAAGATACCACACATATCACCTGTCAAAAGATGCTCCAAAACCACAAAAGGACTCAAGCCGATTTACAGATACATCTGCAAATCGACTTGCCTTAGGGTGTCTCGAACACCGGCCCAACGAATTTCACGTGGTAGATAGAGCTCTCGGAGCCCGGCCCGCAGTAACGATCAGACGGTCATCCAGTTCTGCCATATTACCCTCGGTGAGAGATTCATGTGCTGTTTTGGTATATATACCTTCTTGGAACGCGTTTGGATTCACCATTGCGCCTTTCCTGGTGTGCACGCGCTAGCCTTCTTGAGGGGGGCTATACTCGTTAAATTCGCCGGATTGCTCAAAGGGCGTCAACTTATTTCTCTTTGCAATCTTCTCCAGGTATGTACTTTGAGAAGGTTGAATTTCAATCATACTCTGCCAGCATTGTTGATACCTTGTTTGCCTCAGTTCACTTCAAATGTGTCTTGAAGGAAGGACGGCACTTATCATATCATCCCATTTCTATTCGTCGTCTCCGTGCTTTCAATATCAGAAGTCTACACTGCCAAGACCTAGCTTACTGCCCGAACCCTTTCCCCAACATGCCCCGCCTCCCACTCTCATATTGCCCACCCCTTAAATTTCAAGTTTCAAAGCCAACCCCCAGTCCCCAGCGCCGTCCCTCCCCCGGACCCTGTCAATCTCCTTCCCATCCCCATCCTCTTCCCACCGCTACCGCCACTTCCACAACCATCACCCGGCTGCCTCCGCTTGACCAACGTTCTACTACCTTTCCTTCGCATACCAGCACTCGCACCAAGTCCCGCTCTTCCCATCACGGTGTCACCCGCTCTTGCTTGCGCAAGGAGGATGGCCGATTGATCGGGGTATTTGTCTACAGGCTCGTAGAGTCTGCCGTCAGTGCCGTGGGTGTCGATTTCAACGGCCGAGTCTAGAGCGAGAGCGAGAGGGGAGGGCTGATGGTGGTGGTGGTGGTGGTGGTGGTGGGGTGGGTTTGGCTGGAGGGAAGGAGCGGGGAAGATTGGAGTATCTTTGCGGAGGGTTTCATAATCGTAGGATGGGACGGGTTGGGGCGGTGGTCGAGGATTTTCGTAAGTGGAGAAGCGTGACAGTGAAGGACGCTGGTAGATTGTACGCTGGTATGGCTGTTGCTGCTGCTGCTGCTGCGTCTGAGAGTGGGTATACATATATGCACGTTGATGTGGCTGTTGAAGTGTGGCGGTAGACTTCGCCTTGCGGACGGCAAGCGGAGGCACAGCCGGGTTTGTCGATGGACGCCGGTACCTAGACGGATACTCACGGGCTACTTTGGCCGGCATCGTCAATGTTCTTTCTAGCACAGCTTCTTCGGCGGGTCTGGACCACCCATGTGTCAAGAGCGGTCTGGAGCCGAGTTTGAACTTATCAGGAATAATTGGAACTTCTGGCTCGTCGGCTCTGCGCATCGTTGACAATGGTGACTGGCGAGATATGGAAGAGCGGGTACTCCCTGTGGAGCTGATGGCGCTGGTTTGATGGCTGACAGTGCTGTACTTTGAGGAGGCGCTGATGTCTGAGAAGATGGACGGAGCAGGCACAGTCCTCGCTTGTGGGATGTAAGCGGTCGATTCGTAGATCGTTGACTGACGAGACAAGTCTGGTCCCCCTGTTGGCCACGCTAAGCCTAAAGAATACGACCTTCGTGGCAGCGGGGGAAGAACCGGTGTCCCGCCGTAAAGCCATTCTGCAGTTCGTGGAGCGCTTTGTAGCGAAGGTCTGTGAATGCGACCTTGTTCCAGGTCTGTAGATGAAGGGACTAGACTCTTGTCGGAGATGAAGGAGTAGACGCTAGGATTGGCTGTCGGTATTGGTCTAATAGGCCGAGCACAGGGTGTGATTCCAGATAATGATGCCCGGAAGGGTTGACCAGGTATTTCGAGTGAACAGAGTAGTACGCAAGATGCGATGCTGTATGAAGTCAATAAGCGTGCGGTATCCCTTAAAACGATTGATACTTACAAGGCAGCCAATGACGCCGCCACGCTGGCTCTGTGGATGATGCAACTGTCTCCTGCTTGCCAGGCTGCATAGCCGCCGTTCCCAGAGAGGCACATTGGCTGTTTTACAGCAACTACCAGACCAGCACCCGAGGCAGCCATCCATGATATAACTATAAGTCGAGCAATGGCAAAACAGGCGGAGCGTAAAAACTTGTGCTCCTGGTAGAAAGGGCTAGCCTTTCGATGCCGTCGAGCCATGACTTGATGAAGAGGTAGGTATATAGCTGACAAGCCAGACTAGATTATATCCACCAGTCAAAGACCGACGACAACGTCAAACGGTGGTTTCACTTACCGAGACAACCATCAATATCTCGCTAGCAGTGATGGTGGAGTCCACCAGTCTCGCAATGTAAAGATATATAGTAGAGGAGAGGACAAAAGTCGACAGCGTAGAGAGTGTGTATAAAGCTAGCACGATGGCAACCAAGCTTTTACGGCCTCCTGGTCTTGCCATGCTTGTTCTCTTTCCACTGAACTTCTCAAGCCGGAGTCTTATTACCAGATCCGTTCGACACCTCGACAGGTATAGCTCAACTCCAAATGTCAACGTTACGTGGTGTACTAAAACAGTTGTATATGAGGACTGCCGTACTCTAGGACTGAATGGGTTGGTAATGGAGGGTTTGGGAACTCCCCCATCCCTTCAAGGAGGCTAACAAACTCCGAAGACACGGGATAGGGAGGCTGGGAGGTCACTCTCGCTCACGAACGCGACGCGCAATTCAACTAGATAGTATGATCTTTGAAAGCAAGCAGGTAAGGAGAGATGAGAATCACATCGAGGGGAAAGAGTGAAACATTGGCTGGGCAGCAGCCTAGACGGCAGTGGAATGCTAGGATCGAGATGCGGTGTCCCCTCACGAAACATAGCAGCATTCCAGTCCTGCCAGCGGTTGGGCCTATCGCTAACGAATGCTGGGGGTCTGTAGGAAAGCATGCTCAGTCCCCGAAAGGCCCCTCGCTGCCGAAGAATGAAATGGTGGGACGACAATAGTGAAAGGCTTCATATGATTTGCTTGTAAATCTTCAATATAATAAAATTATCGAGAGCCATCGCCAGAGTCCTAATCAGGTCGCTTTATCCACGAACGTACTCTGCAGTCGGCTGGTTCGATCTGCATGTTCGAACACTTGAAGCCATATCCTGCTTGATAAAACAGTCGCGGAGTATAAGGTACTTGTAGGTAGGCACTTTGTATATTGGTTCCTTTGAGTGGACTTTCATAGATCCATACTGTTGTCGAGGTTGCGATTGGCGCGCATAGGGCTGATCGCGGGATAATGTAAGTCCGTGCCTCGGCTGGTCAGTCTGTCATGTGGGGCATAGGCTATCAACAACATGATGAAGAGAGGAACATCGCTTTCGTTCTAGAACCAGTCATTTCTTTAGATCTCATGAATATCAAATAGATCTTCTTTCTACGTTCCCGGTCTTGAAGCTCTCCAGCACCCGAACGAGTTCACTTAGGGTCAACTTAACTTTCATCCTTTCTCTCAGCAACAACATGCCTTTCAATACTGCTCTTACCAGGGCACTCGGGATAAGAGGTAGCTTACTAGCAATTCATCCGCCGAATATTTGAGCTGATACAGCGCAGTTCCCGTGGTGCAGGGTGGTATGCAATGGGTCGGATATGCCGAACTCGCAAGCGCCGTCAGCAACGCCGGCGGTCTTGGAATAGTAAGCTCCGCTACACATCTCCACAAAGGGCAAGACTGACGGTTGCAATAGTTAACAGCATTGACCCAACCTTCTCCCGAAGACCTCCGCAAGGAAATCCGAAGATGTCGAAACATGACCAAGAACCCCTTCGGCGTGAACCTTACTCTCCTCCCCGCCCTCGTCCCACCCGACTACGCCGGCTACGCGCGTGTGATCATCGAGGAAGGCATCCGAATCGTCGAGACGGCCGGAAACAGCCCGGGCCCGGTGATCAAACAGTTCAAGGCCGCGAACTGCATCGTCCTGCACAAATGCACGACGATCCGCCACGCCCAATCGGCCGTCAAGCTCGGCGTCGACTTCCTCTCCATCGACGGCTTCGAATGCGCGGGCCACGTCGGCGAATCAGACATCACCAACTTCATCCTGCTGAGCCGAGCGCGCCAATCCCTCGGCGTCCCGTTCATCGCGTCTGGTGGCTTCGCGGACGGGCAGGGCCTCGCGGCTGCGCTGAGCTTGGGCGCCGAGGGCATCAACATGGGGACGCGGTTCATGTGTACGGTCGAGGCGCCGATACACGTCAAGGTCAAGCAGGCGATTGTGGATGCGCAGGAGACGGACACGGAGCTGGTGCTGAGGCGGTGGAAGAATACGTCGAGGTTGTTCGCGAACAAGATCGCGAAGGAGGCGGTCAGGATCGAGAAGGAGACGACGACGGGCAAGTTCGAGGAGGTCGCACCGTATGTGAGCGGGAAGAGGGGGCGAGAGGTGTTTGTCAACGGCGATGTAGATTACGGCGTATGTATCTCTGACCAGTATCTTTCGATCTTGCCACCAGAAGCTGACGTTCATCCTTTAGGTTTGGACAGCAGGGCAAGTTATCGGTCTCATCCACGATATCCCAACATGCGACGAGCTTGTTAAGCGGATCGAGCGTGAAGCCGAAGAGACGCTCAACAAAGCTAGCTCGTTGATCATCGGCAACGATCAGATACCCAAGTCGGCGTCGGGCACGGTTGGGAAGAATACGAATAATCCCGGCGCGGAGTTATGGGGGTTTGGACAGAGCAAACTATAGGGTTTTTGAGATGTTTCTATAGATTTCATCATCACATCTTTCACTTTAGCAACAGACGTTGTAGAAAGTCCATGCTGCAATGCAGACGGATACTACAGACCTCACCGCCATACAGGCACACGCCCATTCGACGGAGAAGGGTTGGACAGGATGATGTAGCCGCTACATATCTCGTACCCTAAGCTTCAATCGACGGCGCTGATTATGAGAGATGGCAGAACAGCTGATAGTAATGGAATACCGTAGATGTAGAGATAGGAATCTTTAACAGAAGAAGATGGATATAGAGGGGTTTGTTGAAGGTGAGTGGGGCTTAAGTGAGAGAAGAATCGAGGTCGGCGGAGGAGAGGAATGAGTGGTATTGTTACTAAAACAAAGAGAAGGCGAGGGCCGGGCATCGAGGTATACGGGTTTGAAGGGGAACGCGATGGTGATGGAGGACCACGAAAAGAGAGGCTGTGGAGAGGCTCGACCACGAGGGAGCCGAAGCTCTGCTCTTCCTTCTAGGAGGCCCATCCAGTCCATTAACAGAGTATTAGTTTCCTATCGAAGACATCGGCTCGCCAAAAAGACCAGACGTAGCCTCAATCCATCCAAGCTCTTTATCTCGAGGACGACCCTAACAGTATCCCCAGAACACTCCCCAACGAGGCACCGGGCACAATAAATCGGAGCTCGTCCAGAAAATCCATTCCATCATCCTCATTTATAGACCCAACACTCTACCACAACCTTGGGTAATCAACGAAACGAAAGTCTGTAACCCTGGTATGAAACGCACCGAATCACTGAAAGCGAACGATAAAAATGCGCGATTAACGACAGGTCTGGTTTTCCTTCTCAGGAACCTCTGAAGGAGTGTCAGCAGAATGCCAACATATATTTTCACCTGCTCATCATTCCCCGGAAGGGTAGATAGGTGAGCTGTCTGGCTGAGGTTCCTGATGTAAAGGGAGAAAAGGAAGACAAGCGCGGCGGACAGGCTTAAGGTAAGGATATGTATGGTAGCGTTACAATTGACGGGCTGTGATTGGTCGACTGTGTATGATGACTAAGCGACAAGTGCTGCCGTAGCCGAGGGGTATGATCTCTACCTCCGGTCGTGACGACAGTCTCGAGACCAGTATCAATTGCTGCCAGAATTCAGAGTGATCAGGTCCATCATGTTGCCTCAAAGGACAATACAGCAATCGCTGCGACGGCGTCAGTAGCCAGCCTCACCAGCAGCTTCTACCATCTCGGAGGGACATCCATCGCTGACAACATCCCCAGTCGCCGCGCAGCAGCCAAGCACATTTTCCAAGACGAGCCTATCGCGATTCGCTGCCCCAGCCGCAGTGGCCACGAACAACCACTATATCCAGTCCAGGTACGCCAGCACTACCCCAAACGAACCCCCACCTCCCCGTCCTCCATCCGCCTTACTCCTCCCAACACCCCACTAACCCTCCCCCCAACCAGACCCGCCGCAACAACCACCGTCCGCTCAGCCGACGCGCACGACATCCTGGTCAAGCAGCGCCTGAACCGGCCGGTATCGCCGCACCTATCCATCTACAAGCCGCAGATAACATGGTACGGCTCGGCGCTGAACCGGATCACGGGCTCGGTGCTGAGCGGGGGCTTCTACGCCTTCGGCGCCGCCTACCTGGTCGCGCCGCTGTTCGGCTGGCATCTGGAGTCGGCCAGCATGGCGGCGGCGTTTGGCGCCTGGCCCGTGGCGTTGAAGGTCGCGGCCAAGTTCACGGTGGCGTTCCCATTTACGTTTCATGGCCTTAACGGTGTGCGGCATTTGGTCTGGGATATGGGGAGGGAGTTGAGTAATAAGCAGGTGCAGAGGACGGGGTGGGCTGTTGTCGGGTTGTCGGTGACGGGGGCGGCGGTTTTGGCGATGGTTTGAGGGGGTGGGGTTGTGGAGGGGGTGGATGTTTGATTTTGGGCTTTGATTGTGAATATTTTAACTGACTCTTTGATTTTCTGTGAAAATCACGCTTCTCACCCGGATCACATGTCTAGATCGACTCTTTGAAAGAAACTGAGAAGGCCATACCTACTTCAACTCGAGAATATTATAGTAGGTTTGGGATAGGCCTAGTAATCTGATTGAGGTGACATAACCATCGCATTGACGACGTTAGCATGCTTGCTACTAACTTATTCATGCCCACATCAACTGGGCCAAGGCATTAGTGAAAGAATGGTGACGAAGGAGAGACCCGTGGGCGTAAGGCCCGAGCTGCCATGACGCCTGCATATCTAAAGAACCCTCGACATAAGCCGCCTTCCCAGCCCCTAACAGTCTCTCCTGAGCCTATGAGACTTTGTAATTCAAGTGAGGTCCAACAGGTCGTTACTATGTGATTGCCTCTACCATCTTAAATATGATTGATGGTCTGTTGCCAGTTCAACGTCAGCGTTTGCTCCCAGCGCACATTCAGCGGTTTTGATACAGACATACCCGATGTAGATTTGTGTGTATTGACCCCTCTTTTTGTCCGGAACGATTCACATCTCCGGCTCTGACATGCTAGGGCTGGGTGGTGGGACAGGTGGGTGCGGGTGGGGGGACGGCGGATCCTTGATCGACCTTTCACTGAACTGTGGTCCGTCGAGTAAACTAGCATGTTGGAAGTCCATGGGATCACAAGAGAACTGCGTCCATGAACCGTCCGAAGTGGCAAGGCAGAGACGGAACTGAAGGTTGCTGAACAGAGCCATTTATGTGAGAGTGTTACGGTTCTCGGTCAAACAAAATACCAAGGATCAATGCGGTTTAAGACTGGCGACGTTGTCTCGCACAAGGGTTGAGCAGACGCAACATGCAGTAATAGATATAAGGAGTAAAGAGATGCGCCATGAGCGAGGGAGCAATATGTAAACGAACGACTGTCTCACCGGCTTGCCAGCTCAACTCGGTGAATTTTTCATTAATGCCGTAGAAGCAAGCAAAGAACGTTCGGCATCATGCAAGGTCCCATCCCGGCCGCCGTGCCGCCGGAACCCACGTGTTTGGTGTGACCCGAATGTGAGACTCGGGATGTAGCATCGTCCGTCCAGAAAGGGATTATTCATCCATGGAGTTGCCAGTGGTATCTAGATACAATCTCGGGAGGGCAAAGACGCGGGAAGATTGGTGAATATCTTTCCGCCGGTACCGGCAACAACTGTAACTGGCCGTGGGGTTCCCATTTCAAGGCAGGTTTCCTCCCGACGGCTCTCGATACGAGGAAATGGAAGGATATGAATGCTTCAACGGCGAGCGGAACAGCAATAAAGACTCCATGTGTCATGTGTTCCAAGCTGATTGAGCGGTTCCATCTCCTAGGTATCTCGACCAAAGCCCCTTCCCGTTCACGGCAGATATGAAGACGCGTGTGGCAGAGGCCTTAACTACTCGAGCGAGGTCTAGACTTAAGAAGTAGAGACACAGACAATCTAAACGTAATAGATGTAATAGCGGTAAGGGAAACTACCCGCTGCCCCGTAGCTGAAAGCAACCTGGCCCAGCGGTGGGTCCAGTACAGAATGACTTGAAGTCAAGAGAACGTAAAGCATTCCACAAGTGCCTATGATAGAGATGACCGGACCGTTGGAACAGGTCGAATCGGGCGTCCTGATCTTTGATTCGAAGCCAAACATGAGCCATTACGATCGTGGCTTGTTTCCTGTACATCACAGGTGCGCCTAGGTTGGTAGTGAGCACGAATGTAATGGAGAAATCCCTCCAATGGATTGTCTGGCCGAATATGATGGCGTTCAAAAGTGTGACATCGTTGACTGTTCCCTAATGAGATACTAAAGCAAAATATTACCCACCATTGCGACTATTGCTGGATAAATAGAGCTCACGCAAACACTGAAGACAATAGGAAAACCACTGAGAAGCAGCCAAATGTTGGACTCTGTCATCACCTCTTGCACTCACCACCAGTGAAGCCGAGATTTGATCATGACTCGTGCTCATGTACCATTGTCTCGGAGTTTTCTCCACTCTGTAACTGTAACGCAAGATCTCCATCGTTACACTACCGGTAGATCGTAGCCTTGCTACCAGCGTGGCTTGATGTAACCACCATGATCAGTAGTAAAGGGTTGCGGCTTTTCCGCATAGGTGCCGGGTTGTTGTTTGTTTGTGTACGACGGATCTGCAACCCCAACACAACTATCCCTTCCACCCCACGGGGGCTACAGATGGAATCCCGTGTGGCTTGAAGGCGCATGGCTAAGAGCACGGGTGTAGAAGGAAAGATGTAGAGGTGGATATATAGATTGGGACGTGTAACCCCATCTACCGTGCCAATCATGAACTAAACCGGGGACTGCTCAACACACCTCACAATGGTTCAAATCTCGAGTATTGTTCTCAACGAGCGAAGTGATTGTAGGTTGATTTAGACTCGAACCTCGCGTTGGCTCATCCTTTGTCTAACTGCGCTAGCCGCTTTAAGCGGGCGATACTACAACTCTGAATTCAATCCATATGCTCCACCATCGTCTATCAACGTTGATGTACAAAGCTGGTAGGAAAATTGGTGGAAGACTAACGAAAGTATCTGAGTCGTGTTATTGCTTATAGAGAGAGCGCTGGGTACAACTGAAAAACCACATGCGGAGGAACCGGGACATTGTCTATCCAGAGTGTCAATAGGGTAGCCTGGGAGAGCACTGTCTGTGATGTGGATTCAACTTGATTACCTCCGAAGCTGTTCAAACTGCGCTTCGAGTGGGGAAAACTGAGGCTATATACCTGTGCTTTACGAAATATACCAGGGACCCTTCGAGGACCAGTACCCTACACTGAGTGCTTTCTCATAGCTAAACCTATCTTTTTTCAATTGGAACATGTCGGTCTGGAATCCAGACAACATCAAAGATGTCGCCGAATCCGTCGGGATTGCCGCACTCAGCAACGAAGTCGTTGAGAACCTTTCCCGAGACGTGGAGTACCGACTATCACAAGTTCTGGAAGAAGCTCTGAAGTTCATGAGGCATAGCAAACGAACGGTATTATCTACGCAGGATATATCCCAAGCGCTACGGGTACTCGATGTGGAGCCTCTCTATGGATATGAGTCGACCCGACCTCTTCGCTTTGGTGAAGCCTCGATAGGACCGGGGCAGCCACTATTCTACGTCGAGGACGAGGAAGTTGATTTCGAGAAGCTCATCAACGCGCCGTTACCCAAAGTGCCTCGGGAGATTTCCTTCACGGGTAGGTCAAAGTTGCATCAGCAGCGCATGCCTTCGCTGACGAAGACCTCAGCACATTGGCTGGCCGTGGAAGGCGTGCAGCCGTCGATACCGCAGAATCCGACCTCGGCCGACTCGAGGAACCAAGAGTTGGTACCGAAAGGCCCAGGGGCAAATGCCAGCCTGGCAGCTATTAACGGCAATGACAACGTTGCCGTCAAGCCGCTGGTCAAGCACGTCCTATCCAAGGAACTGCAGCTCTACTTTGAAAAGATCTGCAGTGCCATCCTCGACGAAACCAACGACGAGTATCGAGTGGCAGCTCTCGCAAGCCTAAGAAGCGACCCAGGCCTGCACCAACTGGTCCCCTACTTTGTCCAACTCGTCGCCGAAAGAGTAACGCACAACCTAAAGAACCTCTTCGTCCTGACCCAAATGATGCAACTCACCTCCGCCATGCTCGACAACGAGAGCCTCTACGTCGACCCCTACGCAAGCCAACCCGACCCCCCCCCATCCCTCAGAACACGCCCAGCTAACCTAGCCAGGTCGCCTCCATCGTCCCCCCAGTGCTAACCTGCCTCGTCGGCCGCCGCCTCGGCCCCGGCACCGACCCGCTCGCGCACTTCGCCCTGCGCGACCTCGCCGCCTCGCTCGTCGGGCAGATCACGAAGAAATACGCCAAGACCTCGCACACGCTCAAGCCGCGCCTCGCCCGCACCAGCCTCAAGCACTTCCTCGACCCCAACAAGCCGCTCGGCGCCCACTACGGCGCCATCATCGGCCTGCAGGCCATCGGGGGGCCGGACGTGGTTCGCGCGCTGATTCTGCCGAATCTGAAGACGTACGAGGCTGTCGTCAGAGATGAGATCGTGGCGGACGGGCCGAAGAGGGCGGAGGCGGAGATGGTGCTCGGCGCTATACTGGCGTCGTTGAGGACGCTGGAGGATGAGCGGGCGGAGATGGCGAATGGGTGGATGGGCGCTGGGGGCGAGGAGGTGAGGGAGAGGCTTGTGGAGAAGGTGGGGGAGCTGGTTGGCACCAAGGTGTTTGAGATGGATAGACCGCAGCTGGCGCGAGCTGTTCTTGAGGGGCGAGGTTGACAAATGATTTCTCGACGCTGTCTTTGAGGCTGGGTGCGGCGTTGGAAGGAATGGCGTTTAGCCCGGGATAGGGTTTCGGGGTTTTGGACACGTTCGAGGGATATCTGCTTTTGTTGTTGTCTGTGCACATTTACTCAAGAAGAAAAGGCCAAATGACTCTTTCTGCTTTACTTTGCACCACTTTACCTCTGATTGTGTCTCGTGGACCGTGTATGGACGTGTTGAGTAGGTCCGCTTGAGAAAAGTGGGTTATAACGTCACTCAATGCACTCATATGAGAGAGAAGCCTTACACATCAAATATGGTTCAGGCATAAGACACGGCTGATTCTGCTGTCATACCACCGTGGCAACCTTAAACTAGGAGCACGCTAAACGATTTTACGCAGATCTGCAGCCAAATGCTGCGATTACGACACAAGATATTCTCCTATCTACTTCGTCTTCCCAGTCGGGATATTGAAAAGCACCGCCGGTTGCCCATGCAGGAAAGGCCGATCGCATCTGAAGTAGCCTTTCCTTTCGAACTGAATCACATTGTTCTCCTGGAGCTCCGCAACATTACAATCGGCCCATGCCTCGGTTCGAAACTCGGTCTTTGGATTCAAGAAATCATCGACGTTATCGTCCTCCTCGATCTTGTCTTTCGTGATGAGGTAGTCGAAATCGACGAGCTCGACGGGGATCAGTTCCTGCCCGGCCTCGGATAACCAGGTGATCTTCTTCTCCGTCTTCTTGACGTCGCCCTGGAGGTGGAGGTCGAGTTCGAGAGTGGTGACGTTGCTGTTCAGCGGATTTAGGGATGTGTGGATTTTCCGGACGATGGCGTTGCCCCAGTTCATCAGTGTGATTTCCTCGTCTTCTTTGAACGTCTTGGCGTCTTCCTGGTCGATCAGGATGGACTCGCTGTATGCGACCTTCTTGCTGCCGAGGGAGGGGTTCTTGCCATGCTTTGGCTTGTCCTCGGTGTAGGGTGCTGCTCGTGCTCCCCTAACGCTGGCCTTCACGGCGTGTTCCTTGGTGATGGCCGTATGTCGAGGTGCGATGGGATCGATGTATTTCTTGTTTGTGGCCCAGAATATGGTCCAGTCCAAGTTCACGATATTCCTGCTTGGGCCTTGTTTGAGGATGAACTCTCTCAGTGCTTCGATAGTCATTCCTCGCCGTCTAATGCCGCGGATTGTGGGGAATCTAGGATCGTCCCATCCCCATACCACACCTTGTTCGACGAACTTGGTCAATTTCCGCTTCGAGAGAAGCGTACGAATGAAGTTCATTCGAGCAAAGTCCCAGATGTGCACTTTTCGTAAGTTGAGCGCATTCAGCATCCAGTCATATTGGGGGTTACGATCGCGATACTCGATTGTCCTCAAGGCATGGGTGACCCCTTCCATCGAGTCGACAATGGGGCAGCAAAAGTCATAAGTTGGATAGATCTTCCACTTATTGCCCGTACGGTGATGTGGTTGAGGATTGCAACGGTAAATGACTGGATCACGCATCGCTTTGTTTGGATTATCAACCGACATTTTCGCTCTTATGCACCACTTGACTCCTTCTTCGGACCCTTCTTTCATTGCTTCCAGGTGTGTGATGTTTTCCTCCACACTGGCATTACGGCGCTTGCTAGCGATTCCATCCATTCTCTCGGCCCGCATTGTCTCCTGATCTGTATCGTCGGCGTACGCCTTGCCCTCCTTCAGCATCCGCACACAGTACTGATAGAGCTCTTCAAAATAGTCGCTAGTATGACTAGTCTTATCGGGTTTTATACCCATCAGTGCAAGATCCTCAATGATTGCATTCTCGAACTCTTCCTTTTCCTTCGTGGGGTTGGTGTCATCGAATCGACATAGCAGTGTGCCATTGTATTTCTCATGCGCGAAGTAGTCATTTAGTAGTGCAGCTTTGGCGTGACCAATGTGTAAGTAGCCTCTTCATCAGTCATCAGCAAAGAGCACGGAGACTGCTGGCATTTCGCATTACGTACGATGGCTCAGGAGGAAACCTAGTCACTACCCCCTTGTCCGTATCGGGCAAACTGATATCATAATTTCCGCCTTTACTGCTGTCGGCTGCTCTTTTCGCCTGTGCCTGAGCATTCATGGCCTGAAGCGCACTCGTGATCCATGGATTGGATTCCTCAATGTACCTGTACCATCGACTGACATTGACCAAACTCCCTTTCTTAATAAAAGAGGCGGCAGCTTTGTGTCCACGAATGGCGCCCCATATCACAAGATCAGCGGTGGTTAGGGTATACCCTACCATGTAGGACCGGAGAGTAAGGTGTGAATCCAGCTGGAACAAATGCTCCTCGACTGACTTGTAGTCCGGTGGAAAGAAATGCGGCGACCGAGTGATCCATTCCATTTGCTATTCATGTCCGAGGATGTGAGAAGAGAACCTTTCTGCGATTGGGGTCTTCGACTCACCAGGTTTCCGTGTACCGTCGAAAGGGATGGGTAGAGCTCAATGATTTTCCTCACGACCGAGACAGTTCCATGAACTGAAAATCCATCGTCCATCGCGAGCTGCGAGCTTTCTGCATCCTCCGAGCCCTTAAGCTCCAAAGCCTTAAGAGCAGCGGCATCTTCAAAGTTGATTTCTATGTTGGCATCCTGTGTGTTATTGACCAAAGTTGCTACAAGCAGCGGAGGTATCACCGTCGCCTGGGTTGCTTTTACGGCAAGATTGAGGTGTGGCATATTTATTTGAGACTTCTGGCGATGTTCGGAATTTTGGATTACCAAACGTTGAATATCAGACTCAGCTGCTCGAGATCTTACGTAATCACAGCATGCACTTTACAGGCAGGGGTGGAGACCTCTCGGGAGAGCTAGCATCATTCATGTTCAATCCCCGGGACAAACTTCATACGTCCTAGTCAACACCACGCAGGACTACCAGAATGGCCACCGCAAACTCGTGCCTGGCTCCCTGGGCCAGCAAATCACTATCTGGGCTGGCCTGTCATTTTCAACCACTGCCTTTACGGATCTTTCTCCCTTCGCTGCAGGTACGGCACGCATCAGGATCCAGCCAAAACTCCAACAAGCCCAAGAAGAAGGATGCCCCGAAGAAACGGAAACCCCGCAATACCTTCAAGCAACACGATCTCAAGAATGCAGATCAGTTCGCTTTATGCGACGCCATGCGGTACTCAACCCTAATTGACCCTGAATGCTAGACCCTTGTAGCTCTGATCACTGACAAGGCGCGCTCAGCTACATCCGCGCTTTCGAAGTCGGTCGTCCTCCGACGTCTTCCAAATACGAGATGCACCTCAAGCTCCGCACACTCAAGAACGGTCCTACGATTCGCAATCGAATACAACTTCCCCACCCTGTAAACACCTCGATCCGAATTTGCGTCATCTGCCCTCCAGATTCTGCGATTGCAAATGCCGCCATCAGAGCGGGTGCCTCTGTGGTTGGCGAAGAGACTGTTTTCGATGCCGTCAAAGATGGACGGATAGAATTCGATAGATGCATATGCCACGTTGATTCGATCCAGAAGCTGAACAAGGCAGGGCTAGGCAGAGTATTAGGTCCAAAGGGCCTGCTGCCGAGTGTCAAACTAGGGACGGTTGTGAAGGATGTGGCGGGAACTGTTCGAGAAATGATTGGTGGTAGTGAATACAGGGAAAGAATGGGGGTGGTTAGGATGGCTGTCGGCCAGCTTGGCTTTACGCCCGAAGAGATGCAGCGAAATATCAGAGCCTTTGTGGAGAAGGTGAAGAAGGACATGGCTCAATTGAGTGATAAGATCAATAAGGAGGTGCATGAAGTGGTAAGTTGATCGGCACCATCAGTTGTGTGTGGTTGACTGATTGTGCAACAGGTCCTTAGCTCTACGAATGCGCCAGGCTTCAGCCTGAATGGAGATTTCAAAAGTCCAACTTCACCGCCAACTCGGGATCTTTCCACCCTGTAGTTTATATATAGCATACCTCAGGAATGTGTATGATACTGGTCATACCATACCACAAATAGAAGGGTTATTACATGAGCCAACAACGCCTTCGCTAGGCTTGGTTGTCAACTTGAGGCGAAAAAGTCTCCTAATTTATATCTTGAGGACCCTCAAGGCATCCCGCTCCTCGCCCATTTCCCGATAAATGTTCATGAGTTTCAGCAATCTTGCTTTACAAGACTCGTCTTCCCCTTTTGCCTGCTTTGCCTGCTTCAATGCAGTACTCAGATCTAGCAGTAGCGTATTTCGTAACCTTGATAGCCTCTCCTCTTGCTTCCTCAGAAAGGGATGATCGGCGCCGGTCCACTCGATGAGACGCCTGATGTAGATATATTGTTGTACATGGGACCGCGATCGACCCGTTGACATTGAATTCCCTACGCCATCTTCGTCACTCTCATCCTCGCTGTCAGTCAATTCCAGGCCGGTATCATCTTCAGCAACGCTCCTTTCGCCATTCGACGGGCCATTAACATTGTGGACCAGCAAGCGCGCCTCCAACCCTTCCAGTCTCTGGTCCACCTCCAGCAGCTTCCTTCCCAGTACAATCTCATTCCTTGTCGACGTACGCTCTTGAAGTAACGTCCCCACTTCCCCTTTCCTCTCCATGACTTTATTCCTCAAACCCTCAACGTCCCTCCTGAAGCCAAGCATCCCAACCCTAACCTCCGCTACCTTCTCCTCGCCTCCCTTCAGACTCTGCCCTAAAGATAGGAAGTCCTGGTAATTATCGTTCACCAGGTCCAAGAGCTCCTTGTTGAGTTCCTGACTTCGTGAGCGCAACTCAGCGCGCAGATCTTCGAGCGTCTGATGTCGGTTGCGTAAAGTCGAGAGGAAGGTTGCGGGGTCGAAATCTGGTGTGAGAAAGGCGGAGCGCTGAAGGGGTTTGGGATAGGGAAGATTGTCGTCTTCTGAATCAGAGCCGGAGGAATCATCGCCGAACTGTTTACGTATCGGCTTAGCAGGTTGCACTCTGCGGATATTGTAGGTTGCTTACGTAGAATCTGTTCATGTTGGAGGATTGCGCAAAAGTATGTAATTGGAGCAAGTCACGCATATTAGACTCCTCCTCTTCTTTATGAGAAAGACTGTGTAAAATCTACGTGCAAGTGAAGCACACAGTGTCTGATTGTCGATATCGCTCGATTAGGTTAGGGCCGGGTCTACATCAAAGCTCATACCACTCTGTTGACTAGAAACCACACATCCAGGCAGCCTCTGAGACAAGGCAACTCGCTCTGACGCTCTTTCGAGCCTCTGCACAACTCTCGGAATACGGTAAAATGTCTGTCTCATTGGAAGCTTTAACACCAAGCTCTGCCTCATCGCCGCATTCGTTTGCCCCACTATCTTGCACCCCTACACATCAAGCTTCTGCAGGCCCCAAACTACTGGCACCAGCTCCTTTAGCAGGAGCAAGTACTCCGACGCTTACTACAAGGGAATGGATCGTTCCACCTCGACCAAAACCTGGCCGGAAGCCCGCCACCGATACCCCTCCAACAAAGCGCAAAGCTCAGAATCGCGCCGCTCAGCGAGCCTTCCGCGAGCGACGGGCTGCAAAGGTAGGGGAGCTGGAAGTACACATCAGGAAGATTGAAGATGAGGATGAGAGAGAGCAGACGGGGTTGCGGAGCCAAATCGAGAGGTTAGAGGCGGAGGTCGAGCATTATCGAGAGGAGCTGTTGGCTTGGCATCAGAAATGCCATGGGTTGGAAAGCAGTCTGGAACGTGAGAGGCAGGGGAGTCAAGCTCTAATGCAGGAGCTCATAAATTTACGGGATGGAAGGAGTGGAGGAACGGATGCAGTAGCTTTGCCGCCAAGAAGATCTGCCCAGAAAAGGACATCAATTCGCCAAGAGCAGCACCCCGAGCCTGTGCAGAGTGCTCTAGGTCCTCCGGAGATCTCCATGGGCTGTGGGGCTTGCACTTCTACCAGTCGCTGCGAGTGCATTGAGCAAGCATTCAATATGTCGAATTTCAGCTACTCTGATGACTCTATACCGAAAAGACCGCTGTCACCACAAACCTCTACTGAAAGCAAACGCCAAAGACAGTCGGACGAAGTCGACAAGTCCGATCCTGAGGCTCTCGAGGTTGACTTCACTACTCGATTCTCGACCAAGCCAATCACCACAGCTACTCTATCTTCCAGTACTCAGCAACCAGCAGCGTCATCGACAACTGCCGCAGACCCCTGTGGGTTCTGTCAGGACGGGACCCCGTGCATCTGTGCCGAGGCGGCTGCTGATAACGCCCAACCTAACCATCTACCACACGCCGTCTCTCAATTCACACCACCACCATCCGACGGCGACGTCGTCCCGAAGCGTGCCGCACAGTTCCAACCGAACCCGAGCAATCTCCCGAACACCAACCTTTGTGCCAACGGCCCAGGAACATGCGATCAGTGCCGCGCAGACCCACAAAGCACACTGTTCTGCAAGACCCTCGCCACCAGCCGCACCTCCGCCCCACTTACCACTGCGACAAATACAACGACGAACAGCATCGCCCGACCCTGCACCAACGCCTCCGATCCAAGCGGATGCTGCCGCACCCAACCCCCACCCAGCCGCAGCGCAGGTCTGCCCCTCACCTGCGCGGGCGCATACACCACCCTCTCCCGCCATCCGCACTACACGGAGGCCAGCGACGACTTGGCAAGCTGGATGCCGAGCCTGCAGACGCGACCGATGGTGCGGGGCGAGGAAGGGCGGCCGGCTATGGAAGTGGATGCTGCGAATGTGATGAGTGTGTTGAAGTACTTTGATCGGAGGTTTGGGGAGGGAAAGGGGCCGCAGGGGTGATTGGAAGCCGCACGGGCTCATGGAGTGCTTGCTGGGCTAGCGGGCCTGGGAGTTAGGTTTTTGTGGTTTAGCAAAGCATGGCTTGGAGCGGCACTTTCGTTGTGTTATGGTAGCTCAATTCAAAACAATTCCGGACGGTCATCGTATACAATTATATTTATATTTGGAGAACAGATTCTTGCATGATGGTGATCCTCTGAAACTTTTGACACATGATTGAAATCAATGATTGTCTCTATTGAAAGAAAGTAGATACTCATGCTATACTATGTTGTCTAGTGAAATCCCTAAACTGTGTTGTCTATGAGCACATCTTAATTAAGAGAGTTACAGAAGAAGTAGAAAGAACATTGACTGCAGTTAATGTGAATAGAGTTTTCACTCAGTCTTTAACATTAATTTTACTTTGCTTCATAGAAGTAGCTAAAACACTGCTTCTTAACATTCTCACTTGATAAGACTGCATTTATTGACTCTCACTAACAATAAACATCAGATGACTAAATGCATCATTAAGAGTTTAACAAATCATTTAAAAGTTTAATTAATTATTAATAATGAATTTTATAAATTTAATGAATTGCTTAAAGATCTATTTAAATAGAAACTTAATAAGCTCATTAATAATCATTTTTTAACTGAGTACAAAGTCTATCTGAATCTGATTGTGCTTATGCAGATTGTAAATGTTGTGATAGAAAACATTGATGTATTTTGATTATTTATATATATATATGTTTTTAATCAAAATCAAAACAGCTTAATTGTCTTCTTTAAGCTAAATAAATAAAACTACTTAATGAGCTTTATTCTTTTAAATGTTTATACAGTGTAAATTAACTTCAAAATATTTATTTATACTTATATCTCTTAATATCTGTTCAAGTCAGATCTCAGTCTTCATACATATTGTCATAATTATGTATTTAATCTCAATAATTAAAATAATGATGAACTTCTACTTTTAACTCATTTACAACACTGATTCATCTTTAAACATATAAATGCACTTTAGAATTAATTTTTAATTCTGTTTGTCTAAAGCATAGTTAAAATTAAAGTATTTAAGTATTACTTAATTCTCATTAAAGCTGTATATAATGCTGAGATTAATAATTGATCTTATGTATTGCAGTAATTTCTTAAATGTGTATTTATAATGTTTTGCAGAATTACTGAGATATTGACTTAATTAATTTAATATAAAGATGATGTCTAACTGAATATGAATTACTGTGTACATTAAACTTTTAATTGTTTATTAATACTGTCTTTGATCTATTCTTTAATCAGTTAAATCAATAAGATAAAGAATGTCATATTTATTGAATGAAATGCTGATGACTTTATACTTATTAAATTGCATATAAAGATTCTTTAATATCTTATTTATATAATGAGTTTGATTCAGATGCAGAGTTCTCATTTTGCAGTTATATATAACTTAAATGTTAAGAATTTTCTATGTCTTCTTTAAATTCTTAACTTTGAATATGTCTGCAAGAGCTTGCTTAAATCAGAGAATGTATAATAGTTTTGCTGAAGTCATAATAATATTATTTATATAAAGAAGCAACATAATTCTTTTAATGCTGTAAAGAAGAAAGCAGAGATCAGTCTTGCTTTGATGAAAACTTAATTTAAGTAGTTTAATGATACATTATGTTGAGAAGTGATGTTCTAGCTACTTCTATAAAGTAAAATAAGATTAGCATCAGAAACTGAGTGAAGACTCTATTTACATTAACTACAGTTAACTTTCTTTTTACTTCTTCTGTAACTCTCTCAATCAAGATATACTCATAGGCAACACAGTTTAAAGATTTCACTAAATAGTATAATATAATATAAATATTCATTTCTTTCAATAAATTATGAGCTCAAATTAACAAGAAGCTTTTCAGAAAAAGTGTATACTTCTAGTGTAATAACAGCTAAGTATGTTAACTTTTAAAATTCATGATCAATTTGACTTTAGCAGTATCATTAATTATTAAGATTTATAATAAATTCAGCTTTAGCAGAATCAGCACATTGATGACAGTTAAGTACATCAGTTATTGAGGTTCACAGTTAATCTGACTTTAACAGTATTATTAATTATTGAGATTCATAATAAATTTAACTTTAGCAGAATCAGCATTCTGCAGCAGCTGAGTATGTTTAACTTGAAAGATTTATAGAGAATTAGTCTCAGCAAAAATTAACATTTATAATTGTTTAGAAAGCACTGTTCTGCAGTAGCTGAGTATGTTTAATTTAAAAGATTTATGAAGAATTAATCTCAACAAAAATTAACATTCATAATTGTTCAGAAAGCACTGTTCTTTAACAGCTTAGTATGAGTTATTAAGATGAATAAGTACTATTATCTTATAGAATAAAAGACATAAAAGCTTTTTATTTATTTTATTTATATTATTTTTAATGTATACATTATTATTTTACTTTATTCACTTCTTATACTACATACTGATTATCATCATCATAAACTTTAACAACTTCTTTATAAAGCAACAACTCATTTCAATTTTTACTTGCAAGAACTGCAATCAATGATTTACTCTTATAAAAAAATAATTAATAAAAGAAAATCTATAAAATATTGTTGAAGTCTTAGCAGTCAACATACTGATCAGTGAATTTTTAGATTCATTTTTTCTCAGTAGTCTCAGCTTTAGAAATCAGAAAATTGATGTAAAGACTTTATATTGACTTATTATCTGCATAAATATAGATAATTAAGAATTTCTAATGAATAAAATCAGCATAAAGAATGTTTGAAATGTGTTAAAGTTTAAGTATAAGAAGAAGCTGCAGATGACTGAAAGACAATATTTGATGAAGTTTGTTAAATATAAATGTTAAAGAATGTATTCATTAAAGAAGCATAAATTTATCTGAGCAAACTCAGCAGAAAGATCACTGTAACTTAATTTTATATAATTAAGTTGTTTAAATCAAAACAATAATTTTAAACACTGCTTTAAGCATTATTAGTTAAGTACATTGTAATTCACAATGTCATTGATGCTTAGAACAATTTAGACATTAAGAAAGATTTATAAAAGTTTTAAAAGAAAGAGATACAACTTAAGTGTTATGATATCATTATGCACTCATATCAAATCATAGCTAAACTTCTTACACAACAATTGATAAGCAAAGTACTATATAGACAGTCTTTGCATACAAATCTTTTAAGTTTCTTAATTATTAATCTTCATCAATACAAGACTTTAACATTGAAACTTTATCAAATAGCTATCATACTGTAGTGTCTTACATTGTCACATATCTTATTCATCAGTCTCTTATAGATAAAAGAATTATAAATTTACAATTTTAACAATTCTATCTTTTTAAAGAGTGACAATTCATTACATTACAATATGTAGATTAGAAGTCAGCAAAACAGAGTAAAGTGATTCTCTGACTGTATTAAAATTTAAATAATCTTTAAAGAATAAGAATCTGTAGAGATTCAGACTGCTATTTAGACTGTAGAGAAGAAGAATTAATGTTTAGATGAATAGATTTATTTAATTAAAATTAAATAGATTAATAATAAGAAAAGATGATGATTCATGAAAATCAATTGTAAACTGTAAGCATTTAATATACATAATAAGATCAACAAACTTCTGAGAGATGAAAATTCTTAAATCTTATCTAAGAAAAAATTACATACAGAATCTTTTTATGCTCTTATTAGCTCTTTAAGTTTAATAAAGTGACATGCATTCAAAGTTGTGTATATACTTTCAGTAAAATGAATACAATGACTGAAGAATTTATTTATATATAATGAGAAATTCATTTATGAACATACTGAGTTTATATGCAGTGCTGTAATGACATTTCACTTAATTTCTAAAAACTTCTTCAATAATCACAATAAAATTCTCTTTGTTATGCAGTTCTTAGTAGAAGAATCTTGAGATGCATAATTTTGTTACATTAATGAGAGCAAACTTCTAAATAATAAGTCATAAATATTCTTTTTAAAGTTTCTACTTAATCTCATCAAGAACTCAGTGAACTGTAAGCTTAATACAGTACAGAAATAATTAAAAGTTATGTAGAAATTTACTTAATCAGTTTAAGCTTTTATAACATATCTTAACATGCTGAAAGATTAGCTTTTAAGTTATATAAAGAAATAGAGAATAAGTTATCTTTTTATGAAACTTTAACTGAAGATTTAAGCAACTTTAATCAACTATTAAATTTTCTTAAAGACAAGAAAAAGTCTAATAGTTCTGACTGCTAAACTAAAGATTAATCAGCAATCTGTAGATAATTATATAATTTAAAGTTATATCATTAAGAAAATTTAAAAACACTGTTCTCATTCTTTTACTCAGGCAGCAAAGTCACAGCAGAATAATTATCTTAATTTTAAGATTACAAAATCAAGTCATTATAACAATGCAGACAAATTCTGTTTTAAGACTGATGTTAAGAAGAATGACTGCTATAACTGTAAGAGATTAAGTTATTTCATAAAGAATTGCAGAAGTTCTTTAAAAAATCTTAATTACATTAAGATTAATGTAGTTAAGACAAAAAAAGACAGAGTCTCATTGACTGTGCTTTAGTGACAAAAATTAAATTAGAGATCATAAAGAAATTAAACATTATAAAAAAAAATTAAGTTTAAATTAAATTTGATTGAGTCTTTATCAGTGTACTGTTAAACACTGCAGCAGAGATTAATGTGATGTTTTAATGATATGTTGTTACTCATTAACTAATACAAGTTGATGTAAAACTCTTAAGATCAGAGCTTTTAAAAGAACAACATATTTACTGCTATAATACATATTTAATGAAGCATAAACTCACTGACAGTTAAGAACAAGAGTAAACTGAAGAGTAATTATTTTATATTTTAAATAAAAATAAATTTGAACTCATCTTTGATCTTTTAGATCTGAAATGACAATATATTTATATTGATTGTGATTTATACACATAACATTATAAAATAAAACAGATATCTCTGACTATTGATGAGTCTGAAGTGTTTATTAATAACATTTAAAATCAACTCACTATTTATACATTGTTGATGATGTCTGAGTCAGACTCATTGACAACTGTTATACATATTGTTGATAAGATGTTGATGTTATCTTAACAATACAACAAATATGCAGATGTGTTCTCTGAAAAGAATGCTGACAAGTTATTATCTTATTAAAATCATAATTATGTTATAAAGACAGAGAGACATAAATTACTTTATAATTCACTTTACAATCTGTTGAAAACAGAGCTACAAGTGCTTAGAGAATATCTAGATAACATTTTAATAAAAAAATAAATTCAACATTCTGTCAGCTCTGCAGAAGCATCAATTCTGTTTGTTTTAAAAAATGAAGAAAGTATATCTATGTATTAACTACAAAGATCTCAACAAAATTACTATTAAGAACTGTCACTCTCTGCTGCTAATTAATAAGACACTTAATTGTTTAAGTGAAGTTAAGATGTTCATTAAACTAAATTTTAAGAATGCTTATCATCACATTAGAATTAAAAAAGACAACAAGTGAAAGACTGCATTTCATATACATTACAGTCATTTTAAGTACATGATCATGTCATTTAAACTGATTAATGCTTCAATAACTTTTTAAGTCTATATCAATTAGATGTTGACTGAGCTAATTGATGTCTTTTATGTAATATATTTAAATAATATTCTGATTTATTTCAGTTCTTTAAAAGAACATCAGAGTTATATGAAACAAATTCTGAAGCAACTTCAACAGTTTAAATTGTATGCAAATTTAAAGAAGTGCACTTTTCATACTATATAAATAAAATTTCTTAAGTTCATTATCTTCACTACTGATGTTTTAATGAATCAATGATGAATCAAAATCATAAAGAAATGACTAATATTTAAAAGCTATTATGAAATATAAATATTTCTAAAGTTTGCAAACTTTTATCATCACTTTATACAGAGCTATTCTAAGATCACTACTTCTTTAACTGATCTGTTAAAAGACAGCAAGAACAGCAAGAAGATAAATGTCTTTAAGTGATTATAAATGACAATATAAGCATTTTGCAAGCTTTACAATGTCTTTATATAGATGTCTATCTTAATGCACTTTAACTTAAAGCTAAGAGCTCAGATCAAAACTAATGTCTTAATAGTTAAGTTAATGAATATCTATTTACAACTTTAAATGAATGCTTAATGACACTTTATTGTCTTTTGATTAAGAAAGTTAAACTCAGTTAAAACACATTATAAAACTTATAATTAAGAATTGTTGACAATCATAAAGGTGTTTAAACACTGATGACATTATCTTGAGAATAGTCATTATCTCATTAAGATACTCATGAATCATAATAATCTACAAGAATTTATGAATGTGAAATTATTAAATAAAAGACAAGCACACTGAGTTATGAGACTAGCTGTTTATGATTTTATAATTACACATTAATCAGAAAAAACAAATCTCACTAATGTGCTGTCAAGATGCTCTGACTATAAAGTCAAAAAGAACATAAACAGATTGCTGTTAACATTGTAATGAAAGCTGATCACATTATCTTAAAAATTAAAATTAAGCATTACTGCTTTAGTTAATCAGATCAATGCTTGAAGCTTAAATCTGCAAATTACATTAATCATTTTATTAAAAGAATATTGATCAAGCACTCAGGCTGAAGATCATGACTGTTAAGAATAAATTAATGAGAAATTTAGAAAGTCTTTATCTGAGAATGAATTAAAGAATAATGACTATATATTTAATTTATCTATATACAACATAGCAGAAGAGCTGCTTAACTTTGTTGCTGAAATTATTGATTGTAAATAGTTCATTTTATGTATATTAATTCAGAAAGTGACTGACAGCAAAATGATACATAATAAGAAGTAATCATTTTTTCTTGAACTTATTCATCTTTTGCAGAACACTGATGTTCTAACAGTAAAGATGTAATAAGACTTGAAATTACAGAGTAACTGCAGTCATTAAGATATCAATGATAGTCTATAAATGTTTAATTTTACTGAACTACTTTGTCACAAGAACAAGATATACATATTATTTGACAAAGCTGTTAAGAATGAGCTTATAAAGCTGCATCATGACAATGTTTTAATAAAACATTATGAAATAGACAGAATGATCAATCTGTTGTTCAGAAAGTATTACTGAGTTAATATAATGAATAATGTTTAAAAATATGTTGCTTTGTGTGCTGTATGCTTAAGAATTTAAGTATTAAGACATTACTTATATAATGAATTACAGTTATTGTCATTATATACTCAATCATAAAAGAAAATAACAATGAATATAATTACTGACTTGCTGTCTAGCAGATAAGAAACTGATGTTTATGACTTCATATTAATAATTGTAAATCATCTTACAAAGATAACTCAATATATCTCTGTCACTAAAAAACTCACTGCAATCAAGTTAACTAACATATATATTAAACAGATCATATGCTGCTATAAAGAACTTAAAGATATTATCTCAGATTAAGAATCAATCTTTATCAGTGCATATTGATTTGAATTCTGTTATTAACTTTAAATAAAGCAAAGATTAAGCATCATCTTTTACTTATAAACTGATGATTAAATCAAAAGACAGAATTAAATTCTAAAACATTATTTACATTGTTATTGTTATGAAGAACAAGATGATTAAGTGTTCTTTCTGTTTATGACAGAGTTTGCATATATAAACAGAAAATATGTAACAATTAGTTAAACATCATTTAAGACATTAATGAGCTATCATTTAAGAATTGTTTAACACATTAAGAATAACATTTATGAAGAGAAGATATCAGCAGTGAAAGACTGAGCACAGTAAATGAAAAAAATCTGTGTTATAATGATAAAGTAATGATAAGCTGCTGTAAAAGTATAAGTCAAGTACTTTGACAAAAATCATGTTTAAAAAAGCTACAACATTAACAATCTGATACTATTGTTTATTAAGAACTTGAAGCAACACAGATTAAGTAAAAAACTGTTATATAAATTCATTGAGTCTTTTCAAATTATCAATCTTATTAATAAATAAGTATACTGACTGACTCTGTCTGCTTATTATAGAATTCATAATATATTTTATGTCTTATATCTAAAGTTTTATAAACATCATCTAAACAATAATTCTTCATCAGAACTGCCTCTCTTGAATTTCATAAATAATGAGAAAGAATATAAGATCAAAGATATCTTAAGCAAGAGATAAAGAAGAGAACAGTTATAATATGAAGTTAAGTAAATAGAATACTTAATAGAATACAATGAGTGACTTTAAGTAAAGAATATGAAGAGTATAGAAGTGTTGCAACAAGAATATAATGTAAAAACAGAGAGAAAGCAGAAGTATAAATGAGATTTAAAAAATTAAAAATTTCTATCAAAAATATTCTACATAGTATTATCTAGAAGAAGCAAAGTCAAAATATAATCAATATATTAATAAAATGCTATCAAATCACTTTATTATCTTCACATTCATGTTACTATCAGGAGCAGAAGACAAGAACAGTGACTATTTATTAATGTTGTAATTGCTGTTAAAGTGACTGAGTTACAGCATTAAGTCATAAAAGCTTTTTAAAATGTTGTTATTTAATTGAAGAAAGAAAAGCTCACACTTAAAGTGAAGTAAACAACATGATGATGACAGCAAAGTATAAGAGAATTAAAAAAACAAATTATAAAGTAAAAGATGTTTAACATGAATGTCTATACTGCAATGATTGCTCACTGCTTTTAAATCATAAATAACAACAGATTATAAATCTTTACAGACTTATAATGACTGCTGTGATGCTCTGCAACACAAACAAATTAGATGATGACATACTTAATAAATGATGTCTACATATAATCAAGATGACACTGAAGCTGAGGCTGATAGACATTATTGATTGTTATAATGACAATATAATTAATAAGTACATACAAGTTATTAACTCAGCAGTTAAAGAATATGAAGATTTATTATCATTAATGCATTACAAAATGATAAGAAACTTTCTGTCAAACTGAGTTGCATAGCTTTTAAAGCATCTTGCAATAATTGTAATTCTGATTCTCAACAATGTTGCACTGATTAATGTTGTTGCTGATATGCTTTGAACAGTAAAGACAATAAAGAGAATTTAAACTTGTTGCTGATGTAATAATTATGATGTGACATCAAGATGATGTCAGTGTGAACAAATAAGAAAATAAAGAAATTGCTAAAAATATAATGTTATGAAGTGATGACATCTCTGAGAGCTGAGGTGAAAACAGAATTGAGATGCAACATGTGCAATGATGTTATTGCAGAAAAGAAATGTGATATATAATACAGAGCAGAAAGATATTCATTAATTATGATCTTAGATTTAGCACTCTTCTGAGTGATGAATTTCTAATAAGCTAATTATGTCATAGAGATGATGTTCTGTGATATTAATGATGCAATAACAGTCATTAAGCAAGCATTTTCAATTAAATTCATCAACAATGACTTATCTGCAGCTTGAGAAAGCAAAGACAGAATGTAAAAAGACAGCATTTCATTGTTGAAAAGATTAAGTAAATACAATTATGTTTATATACAGCAGCAAAGTCTCTGCTGTTGTCTCTTCTACATAACAACACTATTCAGAATGTGCATCTCATTGTTGTTGTGTAAGTATTTTGTCAACAGATTCATCTTAAGATACTTATGTTTCTTGTGCTCAGCATTCTTCTTCATTATATTCTGTTTCTGCATTTCATTTCAGCAGAACAAGTATGTCAACAGTGTTATTTATGATACTTATTGCATTCTTAACTGATTTCACTCTTACAGACTTAATCTTCAGAACTGATTCTGATGAGTTTGTTAATTTATTAACATTTAAAATAATGTTGATGAATGATGTCAAATAATGAGCACAACAGAAATCTGAAGATTTCTTATTGCATTTTTTTATATTTATATGAATGCATTCTTTAAACTGCAACATTATTAAAATGTGTTGATGTCTTGAATGCTATATATACAGAAATTGCTGACAATCTCACTGAATTTTTAATGAAAGATATAATAGAGAGAACATCTCTCTTATTCTTTTTAATAATTATAATGTTGCTGTTGATACACTGTTACTATTGTGCTGTTTACAAGATGTTATGAGAGAGAAGCATCATTTAAAGACATAAAGTTGCTACAACTTTGATTTATTAAGATGTTGAAGATGAAATGAATGTAAATTACACATAAGAAAGAGTCTCTTATATATTGTGACTAAACAAAGAGATCATTGATCTAACTAATTTAAGAATAAAGAAAAGTTGATTTCATTTATATTTTACATATTATTCATTGTTAAACAAAGCTGAATCATCATCTATCTGAATGTAACAAACTTAAAGTATTACACAAGATCATCAGTTTAGCTGAGATAGACAACAAGCAAAATACATAAGAATGTTAAGCAAATTATTGCTTCAATTTTGCTGATCAGATTTCACAGAATTACAGTATATCAATAATGCTGATAATACATCAATGTGCTGAAGAATTAGCACATAAAAGAGAAGACAATTGTCATAATATTACTATGTACTCATATTAAATCATAGCTGAACTTCTTATGCAATGATTGATAAGCAAAGTACTATATAGACAGTCTTTACATACAAATCTTTTAAGTTTCTTAGTTGTTAATCTTCATCAATACAAGACTTTAACATCAAAACTTCATTGAATAGCTGTTATATTGTAGTGTCTCACATTGTTACATATCTTTCTCATCAGCCTCTTATAGATAAGAGACTTGTGAGTTCACATTAAGACTAATAAGATTGTCATTGTTTTGTGAATAAATAAATAGAAAGAAGATCAACATTTAATGAATTAGAATTGTAGTTTATTGAATTACTATGTAGCTAATATCAAGCAACACTATTACAGATCATTTAGCTTAAACAGTAATTATTTTTTTTGCTGCTTTATTAAGTACTTTCTTTACAATAACTCTCACTTCATTAAAGATTGTGAATTTCTTTCTGACATCAAGCAAAATGCTTAAAAGAAGACAAGCAGATTAATCATAATTAAGCTGCATAGATTGACTGCAGTTAAGTTGTATTAGAAGTCAGTCTATAAAGAAAAAGAAAAGAAACATCAAGTCTTTAATACAGAAGTCAGTAACAATGATGATGATGACTTTTTCTTTAAATTTAAAGAGAAAGTTAACAATGAAATTACTGCTCTGTTTAAGAAGACTATCAGTAAGATACTTAAATCTGAATAAGTTGCAGACTTTAAATTCTTCTTATATATAACTGATCAACTTTAACTCTTCAGTGACTCTCTTATATGAATGAGATGTTGATAAATTAAAGTTAAAAAAAGACATTTATACTCTCATTATTGTGAAGTAATCATTATACAAGTCAGATCAGAAAATTCTGTAAAATTGAGTTCAACACTTTACATATTTAAACTTAAAATCAATCTTCTATTAAGAAAGTGAATGTACAAAATGAAACTGTATAAAAGCTTTAATCAACACTGTCTTTAGATGTATGATAAGCACAGTAAGATTATAATAGAAGCATTAGAGTGAGATAAAATCTATATAATTAAGTATATTATAAAGAGTCTTAATGAATTTGCTTTAATATTTATAATATATATATCACATTTAAAGATCATCTTCTCTGTTACTGCTTCAGATGTGAATTTATATATTTAAATTTATGAACATAATCTTATGACTAACTTTTCAGACATTGACACTGCATCATTAAATAGAAAGATTGAGACTTACAGATTTTAACATTAACAATTTGTTCATCTTGATTTTACAAAGTTGTATAATCTTCACAAAATGACAATTCTTGAAAAGTCAATTCTCATCATTGAGAACAACAAGAATATATGTGAGATTTATGTCTTAATTAAGTTTATCAATAAATAAAATTACACTGTAAGCAAAAGAAAGATTAACATTCTTATTCTTATCTTCATTAATATATATAGCTCATTATTCTTGTCATTTAATAAATATCAGTACTTTCTGAAGATAGTAGATAATCATTCTTAGAAGATGTGAACAATACTGCTAAAACAATATGATGAAATCTTACAGACACTATAAGAATGATGATTAAAGATTAAACTTCAGATTGATGCAAAGATTCTTGCTGTATAAAGTGACAATAAAATAGAGTTAAAGTTCACTTTAAATGACTGATATAAGTCTCTTAACATTACATTACAATACATAATGCTCTACATGTCAATTCAGAATGACATTGCAAAAAGAATCATTCAAATCACTGAGAACTCAGTGTACATTATAATTAAAGAAATATAACTGTTAATAAAGTTCTGAGTGCAGACAGCATAGACAGATACTTATCTTTGTAATTAAACAGCAATTAATTTTTTAATTAATGATAAGCAGACAATTTCTAAGAAAGCTTTCACTGATGTGAAGTTATTCATCAATTACATTTATATATAAGAATGCAAGTACTACAGCTACATTGATCTTAAGTTATTATCTAAAGATAGATATGATAAGTTTATAAATTAAGAATAAATAAAAGTCTTTATAAACTACATTGAGAAAATCACAAAGCAGTATTAGCTTTAAGCTTTAGATCTTAAGTATATCATTAAGAATTATGTTGTAAAGTTTGCTAAAAGCAAGAAGAGAGACACTGTTAATCTTAAACTGTAACAATAAATATTAAATGTTTTTCTGAACAGAAGATTCATTATATATTTATGAAAGAAGTTAATTATTGTAAAGATTACAGCTTCAGATTAAGCATTCATAACTTAAAACAGTAAGATGCAGTCTGACTTAATTATGATTAAGATTAATAAGTCTTAAGATAAACAATATGAGATTAAGTTGACTGCAGTTAATTTAGATAAGTTATTAAATAAGAAGATTAACACTGATTAAGTTAAGACAGTGACATTTAAAGAAGTTAGAATCTTTCTGTACATTGAGATCTGAAAATGAAAAAGAAACAATGATGATGACAATTAAGATGCAGATAAGCTCTTAATTAAAATATTAAAAATTATACTGACATTTACAGCATTCTTTACAGATAAAGAAGACTTTATAATTAAATTTAATATTCTGACATCTGTCATCTATGCTGAAGCAGTGAGAGATTTAATCTGAGAAAAAATGTAAAAAAATGTTATTTATGCAGAGCTGACAGTCTTGACAGTAAATGAAATATGAAAAGAGACTGTATCATTAAAAAGAATTAACATTATGATCAGTAAATAAGTTTTTAAACTTAAGCTGAACATCAATAAATTCTTAAATAAGCTTAAGATAAGACTTGTGATAAGAGACTTTTTATAAACATATAATGTTGATTATAAAAATATCTTTATTTTTACTATTAAGTTTAACACTCTGCAAGTCTTTTTAACTATTGTTGTACTCAAGAATTTAAAGTGTCATCAAGTAAATGTTAATAACATTTTTATAAAATTCTTTCTGAAAAAAACAATCTATATAACACTTTTTTCTGAAATCAATATTGCATCTAATTATGTTCTGCACATACTGCACAGCCTTTATGATCTTAAGTAAGTCACATAAAATTAATATAAATAATGTGTCATTAAACTACTTAAATTAAGTTTTCATTAAAGCAAAACTGATCTCTGTCTTCTTCTTTACAGTATTAAAAGAATTATGCTGCTTCTTTATATAAATATTATTAAAGTGACTGTCAAGTCAGGTCAGGCTTAACTTTTAAAACTTAACTTAATCTGTTGAGCTCAACATTGAGACCTGATCTAACTCATAATATTGTGTAATTTTCATTGTTTGTTGAGTAATTTTGGTAATTTTTACACTGTTAGAAACCCCTCACAATTCTCTACAAAATGAGTCTAAAATCATAAAAATCAGATTGCTTTCAAGCTTAATGCACACAGCTAAAGTTTTGTTTAAATTCTTAAAGTTTCTGTCACTATGATTGTTCACAGCTAACAAGGCATGCAAAATAAGCAAAAAACCAGCTTTAAAAAAGCTTGACAGCTATTCTAAATAATATTGTTATGACTTCAACAAATCTGTTATACATTCTCTGATTTAAGTAAGCTCTTATAAGCATGTTTAAAGTCAAGAACTTAAAAGAGACACAGAAAATTCTTGACATTTAAGTTATATATAATTGCAAAATGAGAACTCTGTATTTAAATTAGACTCACTATATAAATAAGATATTAAAGAATCTTTACATGCAATTTGACAAGCACAGAGTCATCAGCATTTTACTTAACAAATATAATGTTTTTTGTCTCATCAGCTTAACTGATTAAAGAATAGATTAAAGACAGTATTAATAAATAATTAAAAGTTTAATGTATGTAATAATTTATACTTAATTAAACATCATCTTTACATTAAATTGATTAAGTTAATATCTCAGTAATTCTGTAAAGCATTATGAATATGTACTTAAGAAACTACTGCAATACATAAGATTAATTATTAATCTCAGCATCATATACAGTTTTAATAAGAGTCAAACAATGCTTAAATACTCTAACTTTAACTATGCTTTGAATAAGCAGAATTAAAAATCAATTTTAAAATGTGTTTATATACTTAAAGATAAATCAGTGTTGTGAATAAGTCAAAAGTAAAAGTTTATTGTCATTTTAATTATTAAGATTGAATACATGATTATGTCAATGTGTATAAAGACTGAGATCTGACTTGAATAGATGTTAAGAAATATGAATATAGATAAATATTTTGAAGTCAATTCACACTATATAAATATTTAAGAGAATAAAGCTCATTAAATATCTTTATTTATTTAATTTAAAGAAGACAATTAAGCTGTCTTGATCTTGATTAAGAACATATATATATATAAATAATTAAAGTACATTAATATCTTCTATTACAACATCTGTGATCTGCATAAGTGCAATCAGATTCAGATAGACTTTATATTTAATTAAAAAATAATTATTAATGAGTTTATTAAGTCTCTGTCTAAACAAATCTTTAAGTGATTCATTAAATTCATAAAACTCACTGTTAATGATTAATTAAATTCTTAAATGATTTGTTAAACTCTTAATGATGTGTTTAGTCATCTAATGTTTATCATTAATGAAAGTCAATAAATGCAGTCTTATTAAGTAAGAATGTTGAGAAGTAATGTTTTAGCTACTTTTATAAAGTAAAATAAAATTAACATTAAAAACTAAATAAAGACTCTACTTACATTAACTGCAGTTAACTTTCTTTTTACTTTTTCTGTAACTCTCTCAATCAAGATGTACTCATAGACAACATAGTTTAAAGATTTCACTAAATAACATAGTATAGCATAAGTATTCATTTCTTTCAATACATTGTTTATATTAATTCTATGTGACTTACTTAAGATTATAAAGACTGTGCAGTATGTGCAGAACACAACTAGATGCAATATTGATTTCAGAAAAAATATTATATAGATTGTTTTCTTTAAAAAGAATTCTGTAAAGATGTTATTAACATTTACTTAATGACACTTTAAATTCTTAAGTACAATGATAGTCAGAAAGACTTGCAGAGTGTTAAATTTAATAATAAAAGTAAAGATATTCTTATAATTAATACTGTATGTTTATGAGAAGTCTCTTATCATAAATCTTATCTTAAGCTTATTTAAGAATTTATTGATGTTCAGCTTAAGTTTAAAGACTTATTTACTGATTATAATGTTGACTTTTCTTAATGATACAGTCTCTTTTTATATTTCATTTGTCATCAAGACTGTCAGCTTTACATAAATAATGTTCTTTTACATTTCTTCTCAGATTGAATCTTTTACTGCTTCAGCATAGATGACAGATATTGAAATATCAGATTTAATTATAGAATCTTCTTTATTTACAGAGAACACTGTAAGTGTCAGTATAATTCTTAATATTTTAATTAAAAACTCATTTACATCTTAATTATTGTCATTGTTGTTTCTCTTTTATTTCAGAATCTTAACACACAGAAAGGTTCTGACTTCTTTAAGTATTATTATTTTAATTTAATTAATGTTGATCTTCTTATTTAATGACTTATCTAGATTGACTGCAGTCAACTTAATTTCATATTGTTTATCTTAAGACTTATTAATCTTAATTATAATTAAGTCAGACTGCATCTTACTATTCTAAGTTATAAATATTTAATTTAAAGCTGTAATCTTCACAATGATTAACTTCTTCTATAAATGTTTAATGAATCTTCTGTTTAAAAAAGCATTTAATATTTATTGTTGCAGTTTAAAATCAACAATATCTTTCTTTTTACTTTCAGCAAACTTTACAGTGTGATTCTTAATGATATACTTAAGATCTAAAGCTTAAAGTTAATACTGCTTTGTAATTTTCTCAATGTAATTCATAAAGACTCTTACTTATTCTTAATTCATAAATTTGTTATGTCTGTCTTCAGATAGTAACTTGAGATTAATGTAGCTGTAGTATTTGCATTCTTATATATAAATATAATTAATGAATGACTTTACATCAGTGAAAGCTTTCTTGAAAGTTATTTATTTATCATTAATTAAAAAATCAGTTGCTATCTAATTATAAAGATAAGCATCTATCTGTGCTGTCTATACTCAGAACTTTATTGACAGTTATATTTCTTTAATTATGATGTACACTGAGTTCTCAGTGATTTGAATGATTCTTTTTGCAATGTCATTCTGAATTGACATGTAGAGCATTATGTATTGTAATGTAATGTTAAGAGACTTATATCAGTCATTTAAAGTGAACTTTAACTCTGTTTTATTGTTGCTTTGTACAGCAAAGATTTTTGCATTAATTTAAAGTTTAGTCTTTAATTGTTATTCTTACAGTGTCTATAAGATCTCATTATATTGCTTTAGCAGTATCATTTATGTCTTTTAAAAATAATTATCTATTATCTTCAGAAAGTATTAATATTCATTAAATGACAAGAATAATGAGTTATATATATCAATAAAGACAAGAATAAGAATGTTAGTCTTTCTTTTGCTTACAGTGTAATCTTATTTATTGATAAACTTAATTAGAACATAAATCTCATATATATTCTTGTTGTTCTCAATAATGAGAATTAACTTTTCAAGAGTTGTCATCTTGTAAAGATTATGCAACTTTATAAAATCAAAATAAACAAATTATTAATGTCAAAGTCTGTAAATCTTAATCTTTCTGTTCAATAATGCAGTGTCAACATCTAAGAAATTAATTATAAGATTATGCTCATGAATCTAAACATGCAGACTTGTATCTGAAGCAGTAACAGAGAAGATGATCTTTAAATGTGATGTATATGTTAGATATATAACTCACAATAGCTATGCTATTAGTGTGGTGCCACCTTTTAACAGGTTATGAGCCCAGGTTGGTGTAATGGTGTTGAACATGTGTTGGCTGCCTTACCTGCATAAGCTCAAGGTTATGAGTTCAAACCATGTTGCATGCGCATTCTTTCCGCTCATGAGAAGCTGAGTAAGCAACATATGAGCATGCTGGCCGATCGCGGGTTAGAGAGAGTGTTAGATATATAACTCATGATAGCTATGCTATTAGTGTGGTGCCACCTTTTAACAGTATATATTATAAATATTAAAACAAATTCATTAAGACTCTTTATAATATATTTAATTATATAAACTTCATTTTGCTTTAATACTTCTATTATAGTCTTACTGTGCTTATCATACATCTAAAGACAATGTTAATTAAAGCTTTTATGCAGTTTCATTTTGCACATCTGCTTTCTTGACAGAAAATTAATCTCAAATTTAAATATATAAAGTGTTGAACTCAGTCTTACAGAATTTTCTGATCTGATTTGTATAATAATTATTTCACAATAATAAAAGTATAAATGTCTTTTCTTAACTTTAATTTATCAACATCTCATTCATATAAGAAAGTCACTGAAGAGTTAAAGTTAATCAGTTATATATAAAAAGAATTTAGAATCTGTAACTTATTCAGATTTAAGTATCTTATTGATAGTCTTCTTAAATAGAGCAGCAATTTCATTGTTAATTTTTTTTTCTTTTTAAATTCAGAAAAGAAATCATCATTATTACTGTTACTGACTTCTGCATTAAAGATTCTGTATCTCTTTTCTTTTTCTTTATAAATTAACTTTTAATACAACTTAACTGCAGTTAATCTGTACAGCTTAATCATAATTGACTTGTTTATCTTTTTTTAAGTATCTTGCTTGATGTTAAAAAGAAATTTGCAATCTTTAATGAAGTGAGAGTTGTTGTAAAGAAAGTACTTAATAAAATGATGAGAAAGATAATCATTATCTGAGCTGAATGATCTGCAATAATATTATTTAATATTAATTATATAATAATTTAATGAACTGCAGTTCTAATTTATTAAATATTAATCTTCTTTTTATTTGTTTATTCACAAGACAATAACAGTCTCATTAATCTTAAGTTATGTCTCTTTCTTCTAAAGCTTTTATAAATTTCTTTTAACATCTGAATTGTTCTGAGTGTCAATGACATTATAGATCACAACATATTTAACTGATAGCATTTAAAGCAACATTTAAAATTATTGTTTTAATTTAAACAACTCAGTTATGTCAAACTGAGTTGCAGCAATCTTTCTGTTAAGTTTGCTTAAATAAGTTTATATTTCTTTAATAAATATATTCTTTAACATTTTATACTTAACAAACTCTATTAAATATTGTTTCTCAGTTGTCTACAACTTCTTTTTGTATTTAAACTTTAACATATTTTAAACATTCTTTATATTAATTTTGTTCATCAGATATTCTTAATTATCTGTATTTATGCAGATAATAAATCAATATAAAATCTTTGCATCAGTTTTCTAATTTTTAAAGTCAAGACTACTGAGAAAAAATAAGTCTAAGAATTCACTAATTAATATGTTGACTGCTGAGACTTTAACAAGATTTATCAGTTATCTTTTTATAAGAATAAATTATTGATTGCAGTTCTTGTAAATGAGAATTAAGATGAGTCATTACTTTATAAAGAAGTTGTTGAAGTTTATGATGACAATAGTTGACATATAGTATAAGAAGTGAATAAAGTAAAATAATGATGTATATATTAAAGATAATATAAATAAAACAAATAAAAAGCTTTTATATCTCTTATTTTATAAGATAATAATGCTTATTCATCTTAATGACTCATACTAAACTATTAAAGAACAGTACTCTTTGAGTAACTGTAAATGTTAATTTTTGTTGAGATTAATTCTTTATAAATTTTTTAAATTAAATGTACTTAACTACTGCAAAATGCTGATTCTGCTAAAGCTAAATTTATCATAAATCTTAATAATTAATGATACTGTTAAAGCTGAATTGACTGTAAATCTTAATAACTAATATATATAGTTATCATCAGTGTGCTGATTCTGCTAAAGTCAGATTTATTATAAATCTTAATAATTAATGATACTGTTAAAGCTAAATTGACTGTGAATCTCAATAGTTAATGTATTTAGTTATCATCAGTATGCTAATTCTACTAAAGTTAAATGTATTATAAATCTTTTATAAATCTTAAAAATTAACATATTCAGCTATCATCACATTAAAAGTATATACTTTCTTTAAGAAGCTTCTTGCTAATCTGAGCTCATAATTTATTGAAAGAAAGTAGATACTTATACTATATTATGTTATTTAGTGAAATTCTTAAACTATATTGTCTATGAGTACATCTTGATCAAGAGAGTTACAGAAGAAGTAAAAAGAATGTTGACTGCAGTTAATGTAAATAAAGTCTTTATTCAGTCTTTAACACTAGTTTTACTTCACTTTATAAAAGTAGCTAAAACATTACTTCTCAACAGTCTCTACAGTTTATGGGCCTGAAAGGCAGTGAAATGAAGGTGAAATGAAGGTAAAATGAAGGTGAAATGAAGATAAAATGATGCTTTAAATCTAATGATGTTTAATGAAAGTCACTGACAGCCTGTCAAATTCAGTTAGTGTAACTGTGAGCTACTGAGAAGAAAGTGCAGAGATGAATGCAACTTCAATGAAGATTGACAGAGATTCAAGGCCATAGAAAACAGAGTCTTGAGGGTGAATTGGTGATGGTGAGAAGAAGCTGCACAAAGTCAGAAAAGGTGTGAACAGAGATGAAAAGGATGATAACATGTAGATTACAGTGAAGCCTATCTCTGAGATCTAGGTATTAAAATGACCCCTGTCTTTGCTATGGAAATGACGCGACATAAGGTACCGTCACATACGAAATATGGTGGCGCTAAGTCGTAAAGGGGGCTCGAGTCGCATCACCGTGGTCTACGTTTAAAGATTCAAGAGACGTTCGATGATGTTGCAAGAAACCTCCAGATCAGGTTAGTGGGTGGATGGATTATGATTTGTAAGCAGGCAGATAGCGTTGGTGAGGTCGCGCCAGCGAGGATTTGGAGAAAGGTAATTTGTACCTACCTTTCTCATCAAAAGACCCTTCAGTCTGAATTGAGACGTTCGACGAGGGCTACCTTACAGAAGTCTCTTCCGAATTCGGTTAGTCGAGGTGAGAAACATGTGGGAATGGGCTGTTGCACCGCCTCGACATATACATCGGTTTCGGGTAATTGATAGACAGTACAGGCAATATTGGCAATATATATACTAGAATCGAGCGGAGACAACTATACACCTCAACGCTACACAACAGTCCAGCCTCCCGTACCAAGCTACCTATGTACCGCGCCCACCAACGCCACCAACCCACGCTCCCAAGGCCGACACAGGACTTGAATACACTGTTGCTGTGACTCCTCAGAACTCCCCGCCTTTCCCGCCAGCGCCCCCTAATGAAGCCGCTCCCCAGACTCCCACGAGACCCCACATCCCCACCCTCCACCCCCTGAATAGACCCTCCACACCCTGTCCCTTGCGCCTCCCCTTCTTTCCTATCTTGACGGCGGGAGCGCCGTCCGTGCCGAGAACCATGTCTTGGCCCGCCCCACCTTCTTCTTTTGCTATTGCCCACATCGTACCGACGATGCCCTGATATGGGCCCACGTCCACGACCGTCTCAAGCGGTGTTAGACGTCTGGCGGAGGAGACGACGCTGATTTGTCCGCGACGAAGCACTGTCTCGAGGGGTAGTCGGACGAAGAGTTCGAGGGCCGAAGAGAGGAAGGTCGCTGCTGAATATGTGTTTGGTGTGAGGACGGGGTCAACGCCTAGCCGTGACCGTAGGAAGAGTGGGGCTGATGTTGTGATGAAGGTGGGTACAATGCTGTGCAGAAGGGTGATAGATGCTATTGACGGAGGAAGAGCGAACAGGTTGAGGGAGCGCAAGTTCTTAAGGAGCGAGCGCGGCGATTGCGTCGTAGGTGTCAAAATGAGTTTCGTTCGGATAATGTCTAGTGGTGCGAGGAGGACACCCGCAACGCCAGCTGCTGCGACGGCCACGCCCAGTGAAGCAAGAGGGTAGGGTGAGTCGACGATATCCAGGCCGCCAACTCCTGACCCAGCCAGCGTACCTGGGTCTGGCACGTTGAGAAGCACGCTCAGGAGACTTCTCGTCCATGACTCGATTGTTTTTAGAAGTACGCTGTAGATGAATGTCGTGTTTGCGCCCTTCCACACTCCCCACGCCCCTTCCTTCGTCCATAATTGAGAGATGACCTCTAGTAACGAACCGCCACGGCGAAGTTCGAGTTTGTGCGGAGAGTACGTGTCGCCCGGGGAAGGGGGGATGTATCCGGCCCGGTCTGTAACATGGCGGCGACCGCGGGAATGAGACGCTGACCGACGATGCGGGGATAACGGAGCAGAGGAGGTAAAATAGGATGGGGAATCTGGGTCAGAATCATCCGACAGCTGCAGCTGTCTTGTCAGCGCAGGACGGCTATAGTTACTGCACTAACAGGAATCACGTACGTCGTTGTACATCTCATCTCTATAGCTGTGAGGTTGCCGTCGCATATCCTCTGCCACAGCAGCAGATCTGGAGCCATTTTGTGCTATATGCACTTGCAGAACAGTCTTCGCAACCTCGAAAGGCTGCGCAAGCAAGATACTGGTATATTTCCACAAAGCTTGGTTGATTAAACCCTTTATCACATCCACAAGTGAAGGTGACGAGTCGGAGAGGTAATCGGAGTAGTCCAGGTCTGACAGAATGTCGCGCGCTGACGAGCCGAAGCCTGGTTTCGCCGTTGAGGGCACATGTTTACTGCTATAGCTCTGCGCCGAAGTGGTGTTGGTTATTGGGTCGGCCGGAAGACCTACGGAAGGAGGTATATAATAAGGTCGTAAGGGATTAGGACCTTCTCGTTGGAAAGACGACATGATGAGGAACTGATGTAAAGGTTTACAGAGAAAGGACGTAAATTGTTTTGCGGAGAAAGAAAGTTTGGTGACGATGATGCTCGCTTCGAAGCTTCGACATGAGAAATTCAATTCGGAGCTTCGGATGAACCCTTTCCAACTCAGTCAGACTGTCGGACCTCCTGAGCATGTCAGGATCCAGGATAGCAGCTCAGTCAATCCGAAATACACTGCAGCGAGTTACATGTGGTACCCAAGCTACAACATCCTGGAACCTTCGGACATCTTGCGTGAACACATCTTCAGCATTACGCGGTAGCAGCGACAGTTGCCAAGCTTCAGTGACGGACTTGAGGGTACACAGACACAATGCAGCTTTCTCGAGAGCACGGCGAAGGTTCTCTACTTCAGCGTTCAGGGCGCATGGTCATCTAACGCCGCCGAAGCCTGGCGAAGAGTAAGGATCCCTTCGCCAAAGACCTGGATTGGGGGAATTAACGCTATGCAGGCTTCATGTCACTTTTGTCGATAAGGAGGGCCAGGAGCACAGTTTCGAGGTTGCAAAGGGAGACAATCTACTTGATATTGCACAATCAGAGGACCTGGAAATGGAGGGTACGTCGTAACCCTAGAGTGGGATTTATTACATGTACTCAACAGACACTAGGTGCTTGTGGTGGCTCCTGCGCCTGCTCAACCTGCCATGTCATCGTCGAAGACCCGGATATGTATGATAAAATGTCTGAACCCGACGATGACGAGAACGACATGCTGGATCTGGCGTTTGGGTTGACGGAGACATCGAGATTGGGGTGTCAAGTCAAAATGACAGCGGAGCTGGATGGTCTTAGAGTAAAGCTGCCGAGCATGACGAGAAATCTGCAGGCCAGTGACTTCAGCGGGGGAAAGAAGGGTTGACGCAGCGTCTAGAAAGGTCTTGACGCGAGAGTAATCTCAAGGCACTGCAACTTGACTTTGAATAGACCAAGCCGGTTGCTGAGAGCGCTTGTAGGTTCCGGGCCATCTCCGGAGCGGTTCATGTTGCCCTGATGGTGCTCAAGTGCACACCTCTCTGCTCCCAGTGATGGCCCTCGTTGCAATCCATGCAGTATCTTTAAGCCTCCTCGATAACCTTCCCGCTGCCAGCCGTACCCGCAATCAATTCCAGGAAGCCCTGTTTACTCATCTCAGTGGCTTTCTCTTCCCTCCTCACAACCCCCACAACCCCTTGTTTCCGTGATTCTCTCGCTGCCTCTTCTGCTTTCACTTGTGCCGCCCTGACAGCATTGAATAGCTTCACAACCCCTCTTTGTGCGGTTTTCCTTAGTCTTCTTTCTTGCTCTGCTGTTTCGCCCACGCTCAACCCATCCTCAACCGCACCACTGACAGCGCGATCTAAACCCAGGACATCCCTAACCCGGCCCTTGTCCAGCTGTGCCTTCTTCTCTTCTCGTAGTTTATGCTTCGCCTTAGCCTCGAGCCGCGAATTCGACAGTTCGTGAGATGCTGCCAATGCCGTCTTGCTGCGAGCAAGGACGGGATCAGCGCGCTTTGATGTAGAAAGCTTGGATCCTAAGATCTTGGTCATCGATGTTGCAAAGGCGTCTGGGTCGTTGCGCTTTCGTTTCTTTGATGAGCGCAAGTGTGACGACTCTGATCCGGAGGTTGCATCAGTGGCTTCTGAATTAGAAGCGTCGTCATCTGTATCGGACCCTGAGCTTTGGTCGATTGAAGTGCCATTGGCGCCCGTTAGAACGCCGCTGCTGTTGCCGTGTACGGGTTCCTCGTCAGAATCCTGGAGATCCACCGGCGCAAACTCATCGCCGTTGGCCGCAGCGTCGTCTTCGCTGGAGCTGCTGTGGTAGTGCGATTGTTTTCTAGGCTTTTTGACTGGTCGAGCAATCTCGCCCTTCATGCCCTTCTCCACCTTACGCTTCTTCGACATCGTAGGCGCCATTGTTTAGGATGAGGGGAGATTGGTTGTTACACCGTGTAGGTAAGAAGTTCCGTGTAAAAAAGTTCCGTGTCGAGGATTTGAAGATCGATCTCGGCTCCGATTGGTCGAGAGAACCACATCCCACTTCCACCCCTCCAAGGCCACTTCAGAACACCACAATCTTCCTTTAGACTACAATCCCGGCCCCACATGATTGGGCTTGCCTTTCCCCGAACCTAAGTAAATCCGACGATGAGGTGATAGCCATCTTCCATTATGGTTCTTCAAGATCTGGGGCGGCGAATCAACGCCGCTGTATCGGATCTTACCCGGTCCAGCAACCTTGATGAAAAGGTGAATTCAAGAACCAGATGACCTTCGTTGACTATCATACTGACAAGTATCACAGGCATTCGATGGCATGATCAAGGAGATCTGTGCCGCTCTTCTCGAAGCTGATGTGAATGTCAAGCTTGTGGGCAACTTACGCAAATCGATCAAGCAAGCCGTCAACTTCAAGGAGCTAGCCCCTGGAGTCAACAAAAAGCGCTTGATTCAGAAAGCCGTTTTCGATGAGCTTGTCAAGCTCGTCGATCCTCATGCCGAACCGTTCAAGCCGAAGAAGGGGAAACCCAACGTCATCATGTTCGTTGGGTTGCAGGGTTCTGGGAAGACCACGACGTGTACAAAGCTCGCTCGCCACTACCAGTCAAGAGGATTCAAATCATGTCTTGTTTGCGCCGATACCTTTCGAGCCGGCGCGTTTGACCAGCTGAAGCAGAACGCCACAAAAGCGAAGATACCATACTACGGTTCACTTACTCAGACAGATCCAGCAGTAGTCGCTAGAGAGGGCGTCGAAAAGTTCAAGAAAGAACGTTTCGAGGTTATTATAGTTGATACTAGCGGGAGGCACCGCCAAGAGCAGGATCTGTTCGATGAGATGGTGCAGATCCAAAACGCAGTGAAGCCCGATCAGACGATCATGGTGTTGGACGCGACGATAGGACAGCAAGCGGAAGCGCAAAGTAAAGCCTTCAAGGAGACAGCAGACTACGGCGCGATTATCATCACCAAGACGGACGGGAATGCCAGCGGTGGCGGCGCCATTTCCGCCGTAGCGGCAACCCATACACCTATCGTGTTCATTGGTACTGGCGAACATATGCTAGATCTCGAGCGTTTCTCGCCACAGCCCTTCGTCTCAAAGCTTTTAGGCATGGGTGACATGCAAGGGCTTGTCGAGCACGTACAGTCCCTGAAACTCGATCAGAAGGATACCATGAAGCACATCGCCGAGGGGGTCTTCACCGTCCGCGATCTGAGAGATCAACTTTCCAACATCATGAAAATGGGCCCACTATCGAAAATGGCAGGTATGATCCCCGGTCTGAGCCAGATGATGGGCGGCATGGACGACGAGGAAGGGTCTATGAAGATGCGGCGCATGATTTACATCTGCGACAGCATGACGATTAAAGAGCTCGACTCGGACGGTAAGATGTTCGTCGAGCAACCCACACGGATGACGCGGATAGCACATGGCAGCGGCACGAGTGTGAGGGAAGTCGAGGATCTGCTCACGCAGCATCGGATGATGGCCGGTATGGCGAAGAAGATGGGGGGAAATATGAAGAATATGCAGAGAGCGCAAAGCGCTATGGGCGGTGGGAACCGACAGCAGCAGATGGCAGCCATGCAGAAGCGCATGCAGAGTATGGGTGGAGCGGGGCCTGCCGGAGGGGCAGGAGGCATGGATCTGGGCGCTATGATGAAAATGCTGGGCGGCGGTGGTGGCGGCGCTGGCGGTGGTGGTATGCCGGATATGCAGAGCCTGATGAAGTCTATGGGTGGTATGATGGGAGGGATGCCGGGAATGGGTGGAGCAGGCAGTGGCAGAGGGAAATCTGGACGGTAATGGACAGGTTTTGATGGTACAGTACTGCATGAATAGGAGTTGCATCGGTCTGGAGTTTTTATTCTTGATTGGTTTTGCTTTGGGGTCCTCCAGCTATATGCGCTCCAAAAATCAGACTCAACGCGCCGGTACCATTCTTAGTTCTCGATGGTGATCTTCAGTGGTCCAGGTCAGCGGTGCAAATATGCAAATAAGCTCCTGTGACTGAACTCAAGGACAATGTGTTTCAATAGGCAAACCGAAATCAGGAGGACCCCATATGCAGAAGAAGACCTAACAAGGAGGAGGGAGCCAGAAAGCTTGAAGGGCGGAAGAAACGCGGGAGGGCGCCTAGAAATCAGCCCTGAGCGCAGCAATAGATGAATAGCACTCAGCACCATCTCACCAAACACTACGGAGCACTCCAAACCCTGAGCTGGGTGCATCATACCGACATCGTTACTCCTCTCGAGCTCGATTCTCGTATCCTCCCTTTCTCTCCGGGCCGCTTCAAGGTCGTTCCTCCAATTCTCTGGGGTATGTATAAGATTGATGGATTTATATCGCAGCGAGCGCATTCCTTCCACATACGACCACAGACTAAGGAGAACTGGGCATCCCGTCCGCTCTGCCATACATAAACCTTAGATCGGCGGATCAGTAGTTGAGTCGGTGACGAACAGCGAATACCCGCTGTCGTATGTTTTGCCTTTTGTTCTTTTGACCATGGCCGCTTGCAGAAGTTGGAAGGTAAGGTAGTTGTCGGCCTATTTTGGAAGTTGGTAGTCGAGTGGGGTTCTTCATGTCTTATCCACTTTCTGAGGGATGGTGAGGAGGGCCCTGTCTTATTGTAAGCGTTTGTTTCCAAAAGGAATAGGGTCTTATATCGGTCCCTGAACTACTATCGCGCTCTGAGGACTTCCGGGTACTCTGAGCAGTTTTGATGGTTCATCTTTGGGGATTTCCAAAACAGTCTTGGGGATCGTGTGTCCTAACGGAAATGGCATGGCTAAGGGTTCTGTGCTACAGCGTCCATCAGGCGACTGAGTGACCTGCAAGCCGGACACAGCGAGGCAGTGGCTGAACACCACTATGATGTTCGAGCCGACCTGCTATCGAGTTCAAGTGACTCAACAGTGCGTTGGATGCGGACAGTATCACAGAAATGGCATCAGGTTGGAGCCCTGGTCCATCTTCCAACTTTCCAGTTCAGCATTTTTCACTCCATAACCTGAAAAGTACAGATGACATCCTATTTGTTGAGAGATTCTCTCAACAGCTGTGACTGAATCTGAATAGATAATAATCTGATCACTGAATTTGTGTCTCTGCAAGGGCAACAGTGAGGGTGTCAGCGAGGGTGTCAGCGAGGGCAAGGGCGACAGCAAGGGTGACAGTAGCAATCATGTCCGTCTGATTCTAAGGTAGTGAACGCCTCCAATGTAGCTAAGGAATGCTAACCAAAATAGGTTAAAAGTGACTGCCCCAAGTTGACTGCCCGGAGTCGTTCCGTCTTACCACCGGTGGTCAGCAGGATTGTGAACAGATCCTGGTTTCCTCAAATCAATTGCTGCATTGCTAGTCTTTGGGCCGGACTTTGGAAATCCAACAGGGTGAGGTTGTGTTCTCTCAAAATCCACATTAGTTCATCCTCCTCAGACACATCAGACCGTCTTCTTTTCCGGATCAGGACTGAAGTTGTGAAATGATGATTGGTATTGTTGGATTGGCTGAGTTCAATGATGAGAACTACGGCTCAAATGAGAGTTGGCTGCTGAGGAGTCAAGTTGTCGTCGATGGATGTTGTTGGGCGACAGTGTGTCAAGATGTGAGCGGGCAGCATGAAGGCGCCTCTGGCCCACTCTTATGGTCCCTTACTCCGAGGACTTGCCCTGCCTCTCACTTTTGGCGCCGTCCCTTCACTTCCCTCCTTTGTTCGCCCCACTGTCAGTGTCGCACTTGCTCATCCTCGTGATGCCGAGCTGGACAGGCGTCGTACGTGGTTCTCCCGTCTTGTGGTATGGTTGTAGGGAGGTCACGCTGATAGGAGCATTGTTCAATCAAAATCCCTCCCTTTCGGCGGCAATGATTTTTCTGTCAATCTTTCGTGATTTCTTTGTCAGGACAACGAATCAGACAATGCTTGGTGTTATAAACATGATGTGAATTAAGTGGAATACGGCACCCTCCTCTTTCGTCTCCCCTCCATCCTGGTCACTCTGCATCTGTGTTGCACATACTCGAATTCATGGAGGAGGGCAGTGCGTGTGGTGTACCCTGGCCTCCATCCCGTTGTATGCTGGGACGGCCTCATCTGGGATGGACAGAAGACATTGAAGACTTATAAGCACGAGTACACCCTCTGGCGATGATTCACAAGACATCACTATATAATCCATATTGCGAATGAGGACATTGACAATAGTAAATGTAGAATTGAGACAATACGAAGTCCTCCCATAGCTTCGATGCTAGATATATTCTTGATATATTCTCAGACAACAGCTATGATGGTCATCTGCACCAAGTGATTGGCGCCGTCAAAGTCACCTCTATTCCGTCTGTCACCAACGTTCAATCCCGGACATGCGTCGGCTTTCCTATTTTCTCTTTCGACATTGACCTCAATGCGATTAGGCTCCAGGATACTAGCTGTTCTGTACTTCCTTTAAAGCCTAACTTATCTTCGAGTCATATCAGTTGCCAAAATAGTGGTCGGTAGCTGCGTCGGTCTTGTCAATGATGCCTTGTGTCATGCATGGTTGTTGAGTTGAAGTGTCAAATAGTAGGAAGCCGTCCTCAGCCCTTGATGGCTTTTCTCAAAAGCGGAGCTACCTGCTTCCTACTCCTACTTGCAGCCCTTTGCACCCAGGCTTTCTGCCACGTGTCGGCACTCTGTTCTTGTAATCCTGCAATCGCCTTCGTTTCAAGACCAAGCTCTTCCCCTTCCATCTTGACAAATTCCTCCGCCGATGCAATGCTGCTAGGGTCCTTTGCCCAGAGAAAGAGCTCACGTTCGAATTTCCCTTGCTCGTCTGTGAATGCTGTCATGATTGCATAAATCGATAGGCTTCGGTCTTCAGCATATTTCCGGACGATATTCGAGAAAGACCTTTCTTCGCCTGATTGTCGGACCAGCCAGTCGAGCGGCTTCACGATGGAGCTGATCCCCAATCGCCTCCCTGCTTCGTCCCACTGCTTGTAATCTTTGCGGAGTATATCAGCCAGGTGCAACCCGGCGATATCCTTCTTCGCCGCATTGACTTCGGAATAGTATTTCCTCCTATCATAAGCCACTGCGTCCCTAGGGGAGAGATTGATCTTCGCCTCCAAGTAATCAACGGCCTCGACATCGACAGCTTCCACTTTCCCTTCCATCGACAAATCGGCCGTATCAATCAACACAGCCGCGAGCGCCAGCTTCGCCAGCTGCGCATCCCACACATTGCTGACGGCACTGTCGTCTACGAGCGAATCGCCCTGGCCGTGCGCCGCCCCGGCCGAGAGCGATTGGCTAGATAGTTGATCCCACGCATCTCTGGAATAATGCACCACCCGACTCGTACAGCTACCGCACTTTTCGATAACCCGCGGCTCGCTGTTTGTATCTAGCGGCGGTAAGGCATGCTCGTCGTCGTGGTGGTCAATCACGCCACCTACTCTAAAGCCATACAGCTCGCCAAGTGTGCCCTGCAACTTGTTGTGGTCGACGAGGATCCATTTCGTGTTCTCGGGCTTGAGCTTGTTCTTCAGATTCGCCAATGACGGAAAGTCATCAAGCGTAATGAGATGCTTCAGTTCAATGTTTGCGTGTCGACAGACTGTTAGGAACTCCGGACGGAGCTTTAAATCTGCGGCTTGCAGGTTCGTTACGGGTATGTAGAGAGGCGTGAACGCGTCCCGGGGAGGAAAGCAGGACCGTATATATGCGTAGACGAGGGAGGAGCTGAGCGAGTCGAGATCTGCGGATTCGTTACCAATGACGAGAGTGACCTTCTGAGATTGCTCAGTTGCGGAGCGAAGGGCTATCTTCGCATGGCTGAGGAACGCGCGAAGAGAGTTCCGTGGAAATGCCATTCTTTTGGGATATCATTGGAGTCTGCGATCGCGTCAACTCGTATCAACTCGTGTTTACATCCCGCCTCAACAGCGGCGGTCAATTGATTACGTCGCAAGTCGGCTTCTTTCCGCACTCACTCACCGCCTTAGTAGACCCCTAATTTTCTGCCATGCCCTTCGCTTTCAACCCTCAGCATGGCCGCAGGGGATTACGCTTTAAGGATCACTTGAAGAGCTGGCACACGCCTCTTACTGAGGTAAGTGCTATGAATCGGGCGGACAGAAGATGCATTCGATATAGACGGTACTGGAGCATACGATTGGTTCAAATTTTCCAAGCTATAAGGCCTTTCTAGAGAAACATCTACCTGGCATAAATTCGGCTCGACCTTTCGTGGAGGTAGGTGTCCTGAAGGTAATTTGACCACTTCCCGATGATCTGCGAGAGCGTGGCTATGCGGATCAACTCTTTATTGACTTCGCCCCTGTTCGATTGAGAGTAGGCGGTCAAAGCATCCCGAAAGGAGCTGGGAGGTAATGGACTTGAGACATTTGGATTCTCGAGGAACGTAGGTTCGTCGTCGTAATTTGATAAGGGTACGCTAGACGTAATGCTGCACGGTAGTCTGTGGACCCGCCGGCGGACGTTAAAAAGAACGTCGCTAAATGTGTCAACGAGGTATTGCAGAGTAACGACTGAGGTGTGATGACGGATCGGTAGCTGCCAGAAACGATATGCAGGTCCCGAGAGTCCTCGAGCCGGGAGGGAGATGGTTGTATGTAACATATCGTCAACCACACAATGTGAAGCCCGTGCTGGAGCGGCCTGAGATCTGGTAAATGGATGTTGAGACGCTGGCAGACGAGTCAGGCGGGCGCGCACGTTCGAGTATCTTGGTTCCGTTATGACGAAGGATATTAAGCCATAGATATATTGACACAGATCAAGCCGAAACACCGTGGTCTTATTGAGGTGGCTACTTGACCCCAGTTTCCGTCCCCTTTGCAACTCCTGCAGCTGTTCTGACTGAGCCCACCGTAACAGGGGCTTCCCGCGCAATGGCTCCAGCTCCTATCGCGCCCGTGCCTGCCGCTGCAGAAGGGAGAGTGCCCTTCTTGCCCCTGGTGAACATTCTCCGAAAAACGCCAGTCAAAGGTATGACCGTCATCCTTGCGAACCACGGCGTGGCCCAAACACTGAAGATGAGTCGAACTGGAAGAAGCGCCTTTGTGATGGCATAGGCAGTAGCAAATCTGTCCCGTTAGCTCCTCACCTTGCACGTTGTCTCGCGGCTCTCAGGTGCGAAAGCGGAAGCTGGGATGAGAAGAGACATACTCGACGACAATCCTCGTAGCTCCTTCCCCTCGACCCCACCATTTATACCTCCGCTTATCCTCCTGCCCTAACCATCCTTTCCTTCGAAAATAATTGCCAAACTTCTCCACCCCGTCACTTACCAACTTCCCCTCGCTCACCAACGGTGGCATCCATCGACTATAGTGAAAGAAACCGGCGAGCGCAAACAGTGGGGCAACCGCTGTCAGTTCGTGTAGAAGCAGGAACGATGTGATGTGTGTAATGGGCGCGTTACGTAGGGGTGTGGTGTATTTGGAGAGAAAGCGTGGGACTGCAGGAGATGAGACAGACGTTAGCTGAGGCAGGATTATAAAACGACGGCTCGTTATGATAAGATGAAACGGGACCACACACGGCGTGAGAATATCCGATCGAGTCTTCCCCGTGCTTTTTGTGCGGCTTCGGGGTTAAGATCATCGGGCTTGATTGAGAATAAACGTCGACGCCCAGGCCGGCGGAGATAGGACGGAGAATATGAGGAGATGCGTGAAGCGCGAGCAGAATAGTTGCGCAGCATTATGGCAGCTGTGCTTTCTGACTTTGGACCCAGTCCGATGCTTTGGTACCCACAGTGTGTTGTTGTGACGACTGGGGTTCAAGGCTAGTCTAAATGTGCAACTGATCGTGAAGCATTTACCTATGTGTACCCTAGCCAATTGATGCCTGTTACGAAGACTACTTGGTGCACATGGGTCCCATAGTACTTACTTATGTATTACTCTGATTCGGAGCGGCCCAATGTAACATATGAGGCAACGTACTTGTAAGAACTTGCATCTTAGATGTTGATACGACAGCAATACCTCGGATCTACTTTTCGTTGCTCATGATACACGTGACTTTTTGCTCTCAAACATTGTCCCAAGCCTGCTCTAGATGATAAACCCCGGGAGTCTTGAAGCAGATACGTTTATGGCTTCTCATAGATCCAATCGAACTGGCTCTGCTTGTACTCAACCACTTCACCCTTGGCGAACCACAAGGCGATTTCCTTCTTGGCGTTCTCGACACTGTCGGAGCCATGGCAAACGTTACGACCAACATCCTGATACACAGTCAGCGTAATTCCTCAGCGTCACTCTCTCCGGGACTTGGATTTACGCACAATGGCGAAGTCGCCCCGGATGGTGCCTGGAGCGGACGCGAGAGGGTTGGTGGCACCGAGAAGCGCTGTTAAAGGATATGTCTTAGTATAAAGAAGACGCCCATTCAGGTTTGCAATTCCAACGTACTGCGACCGGTCTTGACGGCGTCACGGCCTTCCCAAACCATGGCACAGATGGGGCCGCTCAGCATATCTGTTAAGAGAAGCGTTAGAAGGTTTTACTCAAGCAACCCAGCCCTCATTACGAGGCGGAGTTGATGGATAAGAATATGTACAGGTAATAAGACCCTTGAAGAAGGGTTTGTCCGAGAGGTCCGCGTAGTGCTTCTCGAGGTGTTCCCTGGATGGGGTGACAAGCTTGATTGCTGCAAGCTTGTATCTAATAAACATTGTCAGTCAAAAGTATATACGGATGAGGTTCAAAACCATCAGATGAACTCACCCACGGTTCTCGAATCGAGAGATGATAGGACCAACGAGTCCACGCTGTAGACAGTGTTAGGCTGTGTTGCAAGCTCTGATTCAAATCGCAATTGAGCGAGTATAAAAGCAATTGCGAACCTGGACGCCATCAGGCTTGATAGCAATGAATCTGAAGAGCCAGGTCAGTTTAACAGCCATGCTTGAACAGTATCAACGAGTAATTGCACAATTTCACCTACGTTTGTTCGGAGGCCATGTTGTGCTCCTGTGCGTCTTCTTCTCTACCACGTTGGATCTGTCTCAGGAGTCCTTGGGTCTTCGGGCTAAGAAGCTTGAAGATGGGAGGGTCTTCTTGGGGTTTTGTGGTTTTTTCTGGCGTTTGAGTGTTGTCGGTCATGGTCTAGCTACCGTAACTAATGCAGCCGGAGAAGCCCTTAGTGGGGCACGTTCCTCGTCTTTTCGTTAGTGTTTCGCTTAACTAGCGTGACGGCTAGAGTCCATGAGGCTGGAGATGTGGCGCTAATATAACGTTATAGGTAGAGTTATCACACTTAAGGTACCCTATCTGCCGTACTCTCCTTTGGTTGCCATTGTGCTCTTAAAGGTGATGCAAGTTCCTTTACAATGCTATTGAGGTCATTGCCGTCCGTAAGGTGGACGGTGCTCTCCACTTTCCTCTTCTATCTATGCTGCCTGTTCCTCCCTGCCCGTAAGTGATCTCAAGATAGTGTTCATTGCGTCTCGAAGTGGCTCATATTGTACAGTGACGGTGAAGCGTGAAAACTTCAAGACCTGTGACCAGTCCGGCTTCTGTAACAGAAACCGGGCTTATGCCGATTCGATAACTTCCAGTGGTTCGTCCTGGACCTCTCCGTATCAACTCGATGCAAAATCCATTACATTCGTCAATGGTCAGTTACAGGGCGTAATCCTCAAGAATCTCGGAAGCGGTGATGGTTACGTCCGGTTACCACTTACTATCACGTTCCTGCAGTCAGGCACAGCAAGGGTCACCATTGACGAAGAAAAGCGTCAGAAAGGAGACATTGAGTTACGGCATAACAGTGTAGCAAGGAAAGAACGTTACAATGAGGCTCAAAACTGGGCTATAGTTGGTGGACTCGATACCAGCAAAGCCGCTAAACTCGAGAGTAGAACGGGAGAGGGTCTCACCACGGTGCTTTACGGACCCTCCCACAACTTTGAGGCAGTTGTCCGCCACTCGCCCTTTGGAATCGAGTTCAAAAGAGACGGGCAGATCCATGTTAGGTTTAACGAGAGGGGTTTCCTCAATGTGGAGCATTGGAGACCGAAGGTGGAGAGGGAGCAGAAGGAAGGTAATGAGGGGGAGGAAGCAAGTAACTATGTTTCAGAAAATGAGGGCACTTGGTGGGAAGAAAGCTTCGGAGGGAATACGGACACCAAGCCAAAAGGACCAGAGAGTATTGGGTTGGACATCTCTTTTCCGGCATATGAGCACGTCTTTGGTATTCCTGAGCACACTGGGCCACTGTCGTTGAAGGAGACACGGTATGTACTTGCATTGTCCGCCGATAACATATCTGTGTACTGACCTGGAGCCTACAGTGGGGGCTCGGGCAATTACGATCAGCCCTACCGTATGTACAACAGCGATGTATTCGAGTACGAATTAGACAGCCCGATGACGCTGTATGGCTCTATACCGTTCATGCAAGCGCACCGAAAAGGTTCGACCGTCGGCGTCTTCTGGCTCAACGCCGCAGAGACGTGGGTAGATATCATAAAGTCAAAGGTTTCAAGCAACCCACTGAGTCTTGGCATTGGTGGCAAGACTGACACACAGACTCATTGGTACTCTGAAAGCGGCCTTTTGGATGTTTTCGTCATGTTAGGGCCCACTCCCAAGGATGTCACGAGCGCTTACACCGAATTGACCGGATACACTCAGCTGCCTCAGCAATTCGCGATAGGTTATCATCAATGCCGGTGGAATTATGTCTCAGCTGAAGACGTCAAGGACGTTGATCGCAAGTTTGACAAGCATGATATACCGTACGATGTTATATGGCTGGATATTGAGTACACCGATGATAAGAAGTATTTCACCTGGGACCCTCATACCTTTGCGGACCCTCTTGACATGCAGAAGCAGCTTGAGCAAGGTGGTCGAAAGCTTATCACTATCATTGATCCCCACATCAAGAACGTTGGCGGCTATCATACTGTTGACGAGCTGAAAGCAAAAGATCTTGCTGTGAAGAATAAAGACAACAACATCTATGAAGGCTGGTGCTGGCCGGGATCCTCACATTGGATTGACTGCTTCAATCCCGCAGCTAAGGCATGGTGGAAGACTCTGTTTAGATTTGATACTTTCAAGGGGACGGTTCCGAATACTTTTATTTGGAATGATATGAACGAACCTTCAGTGTTCAACGGCCCAGAGACAACCATGCCGAAGGATAACCTCCATCACGGCAACTGGGAGCACAGAGACGTCCATAACATCAATGGTCTGACTTTCGTCAATGCTACCTATGACGCCCTCCTTGAAAGAGGTAAAAAGGGCGAGATCCGCAGGCCATTTGTGCTTACACGAGCCTTTTACGCCGGCAGTCAACGCATGGGTGCCATGTGGACCGGCGACAATCTGGCCAACTGGGAGCATCTTGAAGCATCTGTACCAATGATATTGAGCATGGGCATTTCCGGCTTTCCCTTCGCTGGTGCAGATGTCGGTGGCTTTTTTGGTAACCCTGGGAAAGAGCTACTCACTCGGTGGTTCCAAGCCGGCGCATTCTATCCCTTCTTCCGAGGACACGCGCATATTGATACACGCAGACGGGAACCGTACCTTGCTGGTGAGCCGTACACGGGCATCATCACACAAGCACTCCGGCTGAGGTATCAGCTGTTACCGTCATGGTACACCGCCTTTCAGGAAGCCTCCGTGGATGGATCGCCAATCTTAAGACCTCAATACTACGTTTACCCTGACGATGAAAAGGGCTTTGCCATTGATGATCAATTCTATATCGGCAGTACCGGTCTACTTGCGAAACCAGTCACGAAGGAGGGTACGGAGCAGGTGGACATCTACATATCGGAAGGGGAGAAATACTACGATTATCTGGATTACAAGGTCTACTCCGGGGCGGGCAAGATGCACGCAGTTGCTGCGCCATTAGACAAAATTCCATTGCTCATGCAAGGTGGACATGTGATCTCACGTCGTGATCGGCCGAGGCGAAGCAGTGGCCTGATGAAGTGGGATCCCTTCACGTTGGTCGTGGTGTTGAACAACGCTGGAAACGCCGAGGGTACATTGTATATCGATGATGGCGAGACTTTTGACTTCCAGGAGGGCGCCTGCATCCACCGTAGATTCGCATTCTCCGCTTCTACGTCAAGCCTCACATCTGAGAATCTGGGTCTGGACGGAAAAAGAACGAAGGGATACTTGAAGAGCATGGCCAAGGTATCAGTGGAGAAAGTGATTGTCGTCGGTGCACCTGCCACTTGGGCTGGCAAGACGGAGGTTCTCGTCATCGAGGATGGAGCCAAGGAAGGTAGGAAAGTTGCATTGAGTTACCACGAAGCGGGAGGCAGTCATGCGGCTTGGGCGCTCGTACGGAATCCCTCTACTAATATTGGCAAGGGGTGGAAAATAGACTTCTCATAACTTTCATGAATACAACAAGCTTGCTTTCCTCCAGCGCCCTTTGATGTTCGCTTCGCTGTTTCTATGAGTTCGAGAAACAGTTAGCTCTGCTTACAGGGTAATAGACAAAATGACAGAGTGAAATTGAGAAGCCTTCGCTGAGCCTTCGCTAGTACTGCCCTCTTCACCACTGTGCTCGCATTTGCTCCCGCCGCATATGCTCCAAGCTCCCGTTACAATTCAGCTAATCGGGCGTGCAGTATACAGGAGACCTTCCCCTTGGGGAGACGACGCGCATCTCGGTCACGACCTGCATTTAATCCGCCGGGCTCCCTCCTTCCTCATCAGGGAGGCTTCACTTCCACAATGAGATACTTCGTCTGAAGGCAGGAGCTGACTCTGCTACCATAACAAAGCAAAGGCACCGATATAAATACGACCTCTTCCGCCCACCGAGTTTTACCTATTGTCACTCACCTCCGACCGTTACTTTGCTTCCCCAAACCTGGAGGTCTCCCTCTCCTCAAATTACTTACTAATCTCGATCGAACAGCGAAGGCCCGGGGTGCCTTGGAATAACAGAATTCGAGACCTACGGATCTCATCGACATCCTCCCAGACAGCAGAGAAGCAATTGCAACGTGGCGACCTCCAGATTTTAGCCGGGTAACAGGCTAATGTTCTGGTCTTCTCCAGCCGACCCGTTACTCGACACCTTCGACAGATCAAAGGACTTTCAGACTATGTGTGGAGGTCTGCACTCTTATCGTGCAGTCGTTCAATAACGGAGCCACGCAAGGAGAAGCCAGTGGAGTGGCGCTCCCCCGGCCCCGGCCAGCCGATCGGAGGGCCGCTGGTCGCTTCAGTTTCATCAAGTCACATTGCCGTCTTCCAGACAGCCCAGACGAGACAAAAGAACACGTCTTTTGTTCTTTTGTTCTGTTCGCAGTCAATCTTCCGGTTTCGAGAGCTCCAGGGCGTGGGTTTTCAACCAAAAAGGTGGCCTCGGAGGAACGATTCTCGATGGGCCACAAAGTGCTCCAGTGGCTCAACTCTCTTGTCATACGAAGATACGAAGCTACCTTTTGCACCAGCACAAGAGACATTGTACCTACCAGTGCCTCGGAGGACATCCAGGAGCAAGGGAAACTCCGGATTCCATCCGTGCTCTGGGGCTAGTCGGGTGTGTATACTTACGCTCCGAGATGGAGGAGTACGAACTTGCAATGGCTTCGGCCGTTGGTATTACAGGAGAAACTCAGTCGTTCTGCTTGCAACCAGGGTTCTGACTGGCCTCACAACACTACGGATCCGCACAGCAGCGTTGTGCGGATCGTGCTTGCAGTCACAGCTACAACCAACTGGCCGGCATATGAGAGAAGTCCAAAGTCGGTCAAACTGAACCGCAACTCGATCGAGTCTTTACACGATCTTGATGGTGATGGGCTCTCCCGTATAGTGAGGACAAAAAGAAGGACTTGTGTAAAGCTAGGATTCGACATTAGACACGCCACTATCATCACTAATAGAAGCTCGTGCGACCCCAGTCCTTGACGAATGATGTCGGGCTCTAGCTGGTGGCATTTGTGATGGCCGCGGTTGTTATGGTGACCGTGCCATCAATTTCTGGGTCACATGTCCGGAAAGACAGGCGGGAGGTCCCCGAGATGAAGAGAAGTGAGGAGAAACTCCAGAGGGGGCAACAGGACCTCGACAAGGATAGGGAGGACCTCGCCAATGATAGGGCGGACCTCGCAAAGAGAATGGAGGAGTTCATCGCCCCGCAGAGGGCCAAGGGTCCCCCAAGCGGGCAGGGCCCAGGGGACCGAACCCCTTAGTGGGCAGCCTTAGGGGTTTGGATAGGGGCGAGGTAGGGGGCTCGCTGGCTCAGAGAAATCCCACTTGTACGACTGCTCGTGTCTTTTCGCTCTTGGTCCCCCAAGGACATCACTCAAGGTTCCCAACCCCGTCTTCGCGTCCGGAAGATACCATCTGTGACTGCACTCAAAGGCGACAATACCGACCCAAAGGTCCTCACCCGTTTCACTTTGATGGCCAGTCCCAAAATGCTTGTCGGCCGGCAAGGCTATGACCACCCGGATATGATTCTCCAGCGGTGGGATAACTCTGGACGCACGAAGGAATTCCTTCGACTCTTTCAAAACAAATACTAGCACGCGGGGGACTGCACAACTCTCCAAAAGTCGGGAAAGAGACGACCATGCTCGAGAGATCAAGATATCAGAAGATATGTGAGGAGGAGAGTCCTACCAACTATCCGGAGGGCCCTCACAGCCCTTCAACCTGATGTCCTCCAAGTAACCTACTGTGGTGCGCCATGCGCCCCACTGGGGTCCCACATCGGTGTTCAAAAGGATGATAGCTTAGCGTGACTCTCGGAGGAGAACCTGAAGCTGCAGACAAAGCATTGGGTGGGGGCAACTTCAGTCGTCGTTGGAATGCTCCTAGTGAAAAGGTCTGGTAGCAGTCACCGGCACGCATCAGGTCGTTGCACTAACGGGTGGATGACACCGAGCTGGATCACTCGTGATGCCTTTACTCGACAAGGGGGCATCAGTCGTTGTGCGTCCGAAAAGATAACTGACTGCGAGTACATCTTGAAACCAAGTGGAGGGGTGGCAATGACGACCCGTGTTCGTGGATCTCAGGTCAACTACAACCTGCTCACGTCAGGTTTCGGGTGTCGCGTTGGGCATCATTGTCAAGGCAGAAGAGCAAAGGGCGGGCTGCGGAGGTCGCTGGGGTACAGCCCTAGTGCTTAGGGTTTTGCCGTTCAGATGTCAGTGCTCTAGTCAAAGGATGAGGTGGGGTGCTCCGAGTCAATCTATATGATGGCTGTGCGCTGTTGGGATGGAGGTCTTCAGATGCGCGCGGTTATTCGATGACAGACAGTGAGCGTACCAACCGATGCGTAGAATCAAGCGGTCTCCGCAATGTCAAGACATCTGAGGTTCAATGGAGAATTCCGCGTTCAAAGATCGTGGACGATTCATTCTAATCGTTTCACTCCAATCATGCTATCAGCCCGAACATCCCGTCCCTCAATCACGCCAGCCTTCCTCAACACCTCAATCGTATTCCCAATCGTAGCAGCACTCACCCCCCGGACCCCCTCCGCAAACTTCACAGTCCCAAGCCACGCCCTAGCATCCGCTGCCGAATAGTCCAAACTGGTACTGATATACTCCACCGCCTCCTCCTGATGTGCGTTGAAGTAAGCCACTCCCTTGTCGATACTCTCGAACATCCCAGACAACCGGTCATCCTCAGGATCGGCCGCGACGATCTTCCACGAGCTCCAGGGAGTGTAGATTTCTCCAATCTGCTTAATCGCACCGTCGTCGTAGTACTTCTTGGACGTGAAGTATTCCCACATGAAAAAGTCGGCGGTGCCGTCGTTGACGGCGTCACGGAGCTTGTCGAATGTCTGGAGTGGAACGACTTCGAAGGGGGGCGTGCCGGGGGTGTCGAGCCAGCCTTGGGTGTCGGCGAGGACGAAGCCCATCACGTAGGAGCCGCTGTGAGGTGGTGTGGTCAGCGTAAGGCACGTTATAGGTGCTAGCCAGGCTGTGGGCAGTGTATCTGGGCGATTATAGTGTCGGTGTGGAGACACCAGTCTCGAGAAAGAACTTGATCGTATTCGACCCCGTCTGGTAATAAGATGGGCCGATCAATACAAGCAAAGGGCAAACCCACCTCCCAATCCTGCTAACCCCGATCTTCGAATTCTTCAACCCCGCAACATCTCGGATATCTCGCCTGGAGCCAGTACTGATAGCCCAACCTGAAAACGCCGAATCAATCAGCTATCCAACACCTCCGCCCATACCCCACCCCCCCACCGTCCTTACTAACAGAGCGGTGTCTCAACATAAGTCCCAACGATCTTATACCCAGCCTTGCCTCCATGTTTTCCCAACCCAGCTACCCATCCTTCAGTCAAGCCAATGCCGATATCGATCTCGTTGGCTTGTAGGGAGGTGATCATGTGTCCGGTCCCGGACGGGTAGGGAATCAGGGTCGCATCGAGACCGAAGTACTTCTGCGCGAAGTGGAGGGGCGTGGAAAAATGTTCTGTAATGAATTAGGCACGGATAGGGCTGAGGAAGTGAGGACTGCTTACCTGGGACGTAGCCAATGCGAAGTGGGGATGTCATTTTCGTGATATTTGCGAGCTAAGATAAGGCTTGTTGAACGTGTTTGATCTCCCGAACCCGAGGGGTTGGGTGGGGGTCAACGATCAACGATCTTACAGAAAGCTTGCACCAAGCCTCTTGGGGAATGCTGGATGAAGAGAACCTCTACATATCCTTATTACCAAGTGTGATTTGCAACATAATCCCCGAGTCTTGGTTTCTCTCCTTTTGGGACTACGATACATAATCAGTGAGGAAGCCCTCCGCAATCGCCCCATGTCAGCATGAGCACTCAAGTTACTTGGAAAGTATTGGACCATGTGACTGTCAGACTCCAGAGCATCCAGATGGAGTGCTTTTGAGCTGCAAATGGAAAACGGACAGAAATGAGACGCCGTGCAATACAGCTGATCGGTCCGCCAGGATGGTGCTTGGCCAGAATCCGTTCTACACGTCGGATAACATGGGTTACCCTGAGACGTTACGCAGACTGTGGCCGGCTCTTGGGAGATGTGCTATGACAGTCCGATTGATTAGGCAGTTCCACCTGCTTGACTGACATGCTCCAGCATCACCAGGCACAGTCAAACTCAACCAGCTTGCAAGAGCACGTTGTTATACTGAATTGTACTTTGGGTTCCAATACTCTGATTAACATCTGAACATACAGTGTGATAGGTGGTCGCCCTAATCTCCTCTAAACCCATAACACCACCATGAAAGCTCCATCCACTTCCATGTAACGGACAAAGACCTCCCATACTACGCGCCGTACCATCACGACAACGGTAGAACCATCCCGCCAAACATAAAGGGGAACAGGGTATCACCACCAGCTGAGAGGCAAAGCACAGAATACAAGGAAAACAGTACGCCAGCCGTAGCTTAGAACATGCGCGCAGCTCCCCTCGTGACATGCGCGAAAAACCTCCCCGCCAGCTCCGGGACGTAGAGATACGATGCACCGTGCAAGGGCCTCGCCGACGTACGTGGAATGGCGTCCTCTTCCGCCTCTAGCTTCTGCACATGAGCGCCCAACCGCTTTGTAGCTTGTAAGCCTCCAGCGATAACGTGCACAAGGGTCCATTGATCGAAGTTCTTGAGGTTGTTGGCCAACGGCGTGGTGTCCGTCACGGCGTCCCAGATGGCTTTCCAGTACTCAGAGTTGGGCCCATCGCTATTTAATTGGGAAAGTTTCCTCTGGAGATCACGTTTCAAGTGGCAAGCTGGACAGATGATGGTGAAGGAAAAGCGGGAACGTAAAGGATTCCTTGGCGGATTAACGTCGAGATCATCCAGGATGCCGTTTACCCGGTCCCGCAGCGTTTGTCGGAGATTATCTGAAGCGGTGAAATCCTGCTCGAGGGTTTAGTTGATTGCCCCTGCCGACATCATGTGTAGTTCACCTCGAAACTTTTCCCTTCAACCATAGCTCGCGTCTCTCTGATCTTCTTGCAGGCGTTTGCGAATGTGGCGATACCGCCCTCTACGACCTCGAGCGCTTCCCTTCGCGCTTTGACAACGTGCTCGATCTCCTCGGAACCGTAGAGTGTGCGCGAAGTAAGCAGAGCTTCAACATCGACAAATGTATCAAGGCGGCCTCGTCGGATGTCAATAACGTCGACTTTCCGGGCCCAGACCCTCTCCAACTCTTCTTTCAGTTCGAGATAGAAATAGTCGTCGTGTGGTTGCCACCCAGACTTGTAAGCCGGGTCCCAGACCACGACGACGTCGACGTCGCTGGACTCCTTTTGCTCGCCACGAGAGAATGAACCAAACACACCGGCCCAGAGAATGTTTCTGAAACCGTCATTTGAGAAGACAGGTGAAGAAGCGCTTCGCAGAGATGAAATATTTGACGCTCGACGAAGAGCTGCAACGGCTACTTCTGACATGTTGCAAGTCTCTAGACAGGGGCTATGGTAAGGTCTTCTACATAGTGAGGAGATAAGGAGCGCAGGATGTTTGACGACACGAATACTATTGTGTCCAAGCATCGAGTAAGGTAGCACAAGCAAGGTAATTTACCCCATGCGGTGAGGTTACCATAGTTGAGGCAAGGGTGTTGGAAAGTGAATAGTTAGGGCGGATACTTTAGTGCTGGAGGGGGATTTTGGTTTACTTCCCAACTTCTACGCAAACTTCGAGGAACCACACTGCTATCACATTACTTCAATTGTCATGGCATCACACTCTCTAGTATTGGAGTGCCTCAGGGCAGTGCGCTTCCGTCTTGCAAAAGCTAGGTCGATTATGCAGGCCAATAATCTCACTCCCCAGGTAAGACTTCACCTTCTTCAAGACCTGTCCAGACAAAATTGAAATGCTGCAAAGGTCATGCAGTCTATACCGGATTTTCTCCAGCAAGAGAGTGCCACATATAATGCCCGTAGTGCTCTCCTCCTGGAGATGGGCGTGCTGGCCAAGAATTTCTCCCAGGCGACGAAGACGGCGAGAACAATCAAGTTCCACGCCCAGTGCTTCGGTCTCGAGCCCGAGTTGGCGCGGCAGCCGACTACTTCTACTCACCAGTACGGTCCGGTCACGGCGACCCCCAACAGAATCGACTGGGAGCGCGTGCATCGGACCGTGGACGTTCTCTACACGAGCTCGAAGGACCTCTGGCGGACGCCATCGCCATCCTTGAGACTCAAGAACTCGACCCGAAAGATGAAGCAGCACTCCTTGACTGGAGGCCCTCATAACATCCTCCTTCTACTTGCAACACTTACAAGATCTCGTCAGCAACCTGAGCAGCCACCACTTTACCTCGTCCCTATTCATGCAGCGGTGCGTCGATGAGTCACGGAGGTCCCCAGTCGGACATCACATCACGTCAATAGCCATCATCTCTCTGTTCTCCTACATTTACATAGCCACAGTAGGGAGAAGAAAAGATCCCCTCCAATCACTTGGACCGAGAGACCCAAGCCCGTAGCCACGAACCGTGCCCGAAAGACAAGAGCTGTGAGACATGAGACCCATAGCTTTTCGAAGCAACCCATAACCCGCCCTCCAAGCCATGTATACATCGACCGAGACCCAAAAAGCACACCAGCAAGTCACCGAGCCAACGAAAGCCAACGTCTCGAGCAGTGAACCGTAGAGTACAATGCAATACATGGAACACCAAGCCGAAGAAGAACCGGAGTCTAATATCGAACAGAGCAAAAGAGATAAGGTAGAAGAATGGAAACTCCCCTGATGACACCATCTTCCCGGAACTAATTCAAAAACTCCTCGGCGCCAGCCCCACCACTGTCGCCATCTACAACTCCACTCTTCATCGCCTCCAGCGCCTCGCTGGCGTGACTGCTGCCTGCCATGTGGGCCAGGCCCTCTTCCGTATCTCCTCCGCCGTCGTCGTGGTGGTTTGTCAGATCGGCAAACATGTCCTCGACATCCCCGCTTCCGACGTCCAAGGTCTGGGACGAGGGATGGACTCCGCTGCCGCCGAGGCTGAAGGCGTCTTTCATCGGGCTGTCCAAGCTGGCACTGATGCCGATGTGATCGTTGCGCCCGAACGAAGGGCTAGGGCTGAAAAGAGAGGGATCCAGTCCGGGGGGACGTTGGATGGGTGAACTGGCTCGAAAGGTGGGCGAGTTGATGCCCGCTTGTGTGCGCATGAATGGTGGACTGTTGGCAAAGCTTGGTGAGGCTTGTGCGTTTGGGGAGTGCGGTTGGAAGTGTCTGTCGAAGGCGAAAGCGGGAGACGGGTGTTCTCCATGTTGTGCTAGCGGTTGCGTGTTTGAAACGGACGAGTAAGCGGCCGAGATCGGATGGGCGAAGTTTATCGGAGTGTCTGGCCGACCTTGTGGGGCGGGTTGTAGGGGCGGAGGTTGTTTGGTATGCGGCTCGCTGTTCTTCCGCTTCGTAAAGCTGTGCTGTTTGGTGCGAAGATGTTGAGGGAGGTCGTCAGGATTCTCGATACCAAGCGAAGCCATCATCTTTTGTTGCTTGGTGGGGCGCGGTTTCCTTGTTGACAGAGACATTTCCAATATAGGCGGGGCCTCTGGTGCTACCGGCGCCCACTTGTGGAGCTCGTGGCGGAAGAAATTCGTTTCGTAAGCCAATAAGATCTCCGCCCCTTCGATTTTCCGAAGGTAGAACCGTTGCGTTGTGACCTCTTCTGGCGTGGTCATCATCGGGTTGGTGTAAGGACGCATGAAGTCACGGAAATCCTGCGCGGATTCGATGATGTCGGCAAGAGTGTGTTCCTCTTCTGGGCGAAAAGGAAGGCCCGGAATCTCTGCCTGCCAGTCCTGCAGATCCTCAAGCTTAGGGCGAGCAGCGTCACGAGGAATTTTGACACGCCAGTCACATATCGGACAAGTATATTTATCGTCCTCCTTAACTTTACCGCGGGCAATCTTGAGACATTTGCCGTGATACCTATCAGATATTAGCACGATCGGTGCACACGCATTGTGGACCGCTGGAGGGATCAAACCATTCGTGGCATAGCTCACACTCAATCATCATGCCCGCCTCTGGTTGACGACAGATGCAGAACACATCCCTCGTAGAGGCTAGCGCTCGAGTCTCCCCAGAGTTCTCGGGCGTGTGCTCTCTCGACGCAGGTTCCACTGGCATCCTTGGCTTGTCACGGAGCTCAAAGCAGAAGGAATTCCGGAGCTCGACGTAAGCCATATGCGCATGGAGGATATGCAACGGAGCATTCGCCTTCCCGAATAGCTTCTTGCCCTTTCGCATCCAGTCTTCGTGACGCTTCTGCTCTTTTTCGAGATCAATCGTACCCGCAGGCTTGCTGTTGAGCTCAGACAAGCCTTCCATGACATTGCGGACGTCTTGGTACTCAGGCCGTTTCTTATAGTTTGGGTCCTTGCTCTTTTCGTACAGTGCAACGATTTGCTTGTGAGCTTCCCTTTGTTTGATGAGTATGCCATCAACTGCAGCTAAGGTCTCACGTGACACCGGCAAAGACGAGGCCTGATGTGACAGAGCCTCCAGCTGCTGATAGTGCACTGCCTCGACGGCCATGAGCTCCTTGGCCTTGGACTCCCACATCTCGCCGGCCTCCTTTTGTTGAATGAAGTGCATTAGATGCTCGTTGTGCCCTGGTATACCGAGCTCGACAGCCTGCTGGATGAGATGTTCTACATCGGTCAAAGTCTGGCGTTGGCTACGGCATTCTTTGGCCTGATCGTTCCACTTCATCTGCTGGCGAACTTTGTCGAGTTTTTCGACCTCTGGAATGTCGACGTTGAAACCTTTGCCCAACTCCGCGAGGTCCTCGAACTCTTGGGTCGAATGCAGCGCAGGTTGCCGCAATGCGTTCTGCGCGTTCTGCTGGAACTCGGCAATTGTCTCAGCACGCTCGCGCAAGGTGGTGATCTCTGGACAGTCGAAAGATATGTGTTCGGCTTCGGCCAGCAGTTTGTGTATGTTTCCGATCTTTCGTAATTCGCGGTCGCGTTCTTCCAACTCGGCAGCTTTGGCGGAATTTCCCTTTCGCCAAGCTTTTTCGTTCTTGCGCCGATTCTGTTGCTTGCGCGTGATGTAATTGGTCGCTTCTTCCACCCATTCGTTGCAGCGATCGACGAAAGCTTTCAAATCAGGTAATCCAGGAAGATCGTACGGGATTCGCTCGCCCTCGCTGACGAGAGATCGTAGTGCTTTCAGTGGAGGTTTCGCCTCGTCGTCGAGGATCTTGTCCAGCTTTTCCTGCCACGCCTCCGGCATCCGCGCTTTGTCAACAACCCTCTGGACAATGTTGCCCAGCATCTCGTCGGTGAAACGATAGTGAAGGCTATGATCCGCATTCGTGAGACGCTGCTCATCCGTCGCATCACAGCATTCGTAGGTGCCGGCATGAAGTAAGCATGTTACCTTCGACGATTTGTTGCATCGAAATCGAGAAAGGTAACTGTACGCCTTGCAGAAGCTACATTGATACTCATCATCTGCCGTAACATTGTCATCCACTTCGAAGCCAAGCTCACAGCGCGGGCCGGACTCCACGCCGGGCTCGTCAATCTTGCAATAATGGTCATTGTAATCCTTGTGTCGCCCGATCAGGTGTTGCCGCTGCTCGAGCTCCCGCTTCTTCAAGCGCTCCAGAGCAGGACCGAGCCACTTGGCCGTTTTGATGGTCGTGTCTCTTGCCGCCGCGGTCATCAAGAGCTCGTCGTGCGAGAAGCAAGGCTGGCGCTTGAATGCCTGCAATCTCTCCACACCGGCCTCGCCATATGGTTCCCAGTCATGCGGTGCGAAATTGACCGCTTCGTTGAAATTGAACCCGTGGTTGAAGCCTGCGTGATATGCTTGAGGGAAGGTGATCACAAACTGACCGGCCCTTTGGTCGAGGGCGTATACATTCACGCCTGCCTTCTTGAGTTGATCGGGACCTAATAATGTGACCAGTTGGAAGAGAAGATCTGGCTGTGACTCGAAAAGTTCCGGCACCGCTTGTCGCATGGCCTCTTCAAACTTTTCTGCATCAGCGCCGGGGATGCCATACCAGGTCTTCGTCGCACCGAAGTGTTGGTAATTCGCAGAATACGTGTAGTGATCCTCGTTGTGCCAGCAAAAGGTCGAGAAGCACATGCCCACGTACAGCCAGGGCACAGTCATCCCAGATATGTCGGACTTGATGTGCCGAAAGAGGGATTCTGGGTGGAGGGGGAGGATGTTGAGGTTCCATGGATCTGTCGAGTATGGGTCTAATGGGTTCTTTTCTATCGTGGGAAAACCACTGCCATGCGTCGTCGAATGGATGTCGGCCCCGTACTCGACCTCCACGGTCTCCGTCAAACATTCGACCAGCCGCCAGAACTCGCGCTCTACGTCGTCTTCTGTGACCAGTCGTCTACTGTTGAGTACAGGATCAAAGGGCATCTTCGGGGCAAAATAGCTCTCTTTGAAGTTGTGCGCTTTCTCCTGGAACTGTCTGAGCGAGTAGATGCCTCCTTCTTCGAAACCAAACTCGCCAGTGCCGATCAGACATCTCGGACATTCCCAGTCGTAGTCGGGGGCCGATCTGAGTGGCGGATCAAGACAATGTTTGTGGTATCCGTTCTCGCAGCCGTCGCACAGGAGTATGGATGCGGGCTCATCTCCTTTGCCGCAAGCTTCGCACTTCTACACTATCATCAGAATCTAATTGACCCATCCGAATCGTAATGAGGCTTTACCTCTCCAGGTTTGCCATTTCCAGCCTCCCCTGGTATCCTTGGTGTTGCAGGACGTAGTAAGCTCATGTGCGATCCCGCTACGGTGGGAGGCGCCTCTACATCTCAAGTCAGCCGAGTGAGACCGGCAACCATCAATGGACTGGTGCGATCCCATGGATTTTGAGTATCGAGCGGAACGACGCCAAGCAACGCTGGAGGTGTAATATGCTGTACATACCTTTCTTCAGTCGTTTACTTCTGCGACCAGAGTTACTGTCACAATCGCCATTTGGAGTGCCAGAATCCGTTTGGGACCCGCCATTGATGCTCTCGGGGCTGAGTCTTCGTTTTAAAGGAATAGAGCTATGTCCGTTGGTCAATGGCGCTGTGCCCAGGTTTGACGGACGGTATTCAGGGGTGTTTATCGATGAGGTCATTGGACTCTCGGCTGATCGTCGAGGCGTCGATGCACCGTTCTCCGAGTCGTAATTTGCCATCGGCTTGAATGCATTGACCGCGGTGAAAACTGCCGATGTTGCATTGACAGCCGTGAAGCCTGTTGCATTGACAGCCGTAAAACCTGACGTTGGGAGCGACCGTGGTGCTTTTATTGGTGGCACGGATATTTCGGTGCCGTCAATGTCTTCTTTGAGTGTCACATTCAGAGCAACCGAAGCACGCATCGTGGGCGACTCCCCTCTCAGACTTGACGGTGTGTGGTGATGCGACTTCTTCATCGGAGAATCAGCGGGTGAAGGAGTAAGCGGACCACCATACTCGAAATCGGGCTGTTGCTGCATCCCTGGCTTTACTACCCTCACATATTCTTCGTAGGGGTGGAGCCACTTCTGATATGAGTTTTTCAAGGACGTTGAGAGCGATGACATGATCTTCCCACTGTATCCCAGATCTCGACCAATTTCCGCCCACTTTTTCAGCTTGCATACCTTCTCGAAGCCACCTCGGGTCTCGACCGCCTTTTTCAGCTTGTAAAGATCGAGTGGTCGTTTGTCGACGCTCGGGAAGCGATTAAGATTGGCGCCGTTCTGTTTATGAAATCTTGCGAGCTGATCGATGTAGTTCAGATTTGCACGGGTGCCTAAGTGTGATTAGCCCCAGCGCACATGCGTTAAGTGTCCATTGCTGAACATGAGAGTTCGGATCCGAATAACGTACCTCCCTCCACTGAGTTGAGCTCCTGCCTTCGGGTTCGAAAGTGAAACTTCTTCAAGGATGTTAGCAAACTTTCCAGACTTGGAAGAATGCGCAGAAATGGCATAAGCAATTTGGAGGTAGTCACTGTTCAAGAACAGCCGCAGATCCACCAAATCGTGAAATGTCAGTATCGTACCTCGGTATCAACGGCGAATCCAGGCGTCCAATTCTCTGGTGGGATGATCTTGCAGATGCCGTATTTCCTCCCCTCAGGAGCGATCTTGCGCATGTACTCCATGGGATCCCGAAACTCCTCCTCAGTTGGTCTAAAGGTCGGTGCTTCCTGTAATCCGTGCGGTCTTATTCTCTTATTCGTTTCCCGTTGGGCCAAAGGCTGGCCGCGCCTCTCCACACTCGACATGTCCAAAGGCGGTGCTCGGCGTACGCTGAGTGGGATGTGGTTGGCGTAAGTCAGGTAAGGGTTGGGGCCATTGCTTGGTGGATCGGTCCGAGGACTATCAGAGATGCCATTTGCTGAAGGGCTTCGGACAGCAGTGATGGTGGAGGTATTGCCTCCCGTGGAGGGAGGCACAACCATCTTGTCTTCGGTAACTTATGCGTAGATACTCATATATTCGGGCATGGAGGGGAAATGCGACTTGTCAGTAATCATTCGATATTGCCGTCGTTGTGTACTGAGGTCTGAGAGCGTGAATTGTATATCGTGCAGGCGTCAAGGCGGCAAGTGGGAGCGCACAACGACCGAAGTTAGAGTTGGGCCGGGCATGAACGAAAGAAGAATTAACTTGATATCGCAGAATGCAAGCGGGCTGGTAGCTCGCCCCGATACTAGTGAGTGTGATTATTTCGGGGCCAACTGGAAGGTTGATTGACAGTTCTTGACACAACCTCCACCCCAACAGTTTGACGATTAAGCCAGGCTACAATTCAATAGAGGGTGGAGGAGGCAAGGAGGGAAGGAGGGAAGGAGGGGAGGAGAGGACCGCTCAGGATGTGAGGACCAAAGGTGAGCAGGTGAGCAGGCGAGGCAAGCGAAGCGGGTCTACTTCTTAGATACTTTACAGATGATACTATAATTTACAAGGTATAGGTACAGTATCCATTACTGTACGAGATGTCAGCCTACTGTACCTGCCCTAATACGGTGTTCAGAAATACTGTCGGCTGAACCAAGCTGGTCAGGAGCAACGATGATCAATGAGCCTCAGAGTCAACTTCTTTTCACTCCATCGCTCAAAGTTCCACGGCGAATGGAAAGGATAAGTAGAAGAAAATGAAGCGCAGGAAGCTTGGATGCTTGGATGGTACCTGAGGAGCGATCTGAGATAAGGTACAGTATTTGTATCCGCATATCATTATGTTACGGCCTAACGTTGTATGAAGAAACAGTTGTTATGTATTATACAAAACAATGTGTATTGTATGGATGTTCCCATGCGCCTTTTATATCATTTCCTTTCAAAGTCGAGTCGAGGCTCCACAACTTGTCATTAATATTTTCTTAAGAAAAGAAATACTTCGTAGGTCGCTCCATGAGTTACCAGCAACAGCCAAACTGGATCCCCTTGAACAAGGAAGATCCCGTCACAAACGTTACCCATTGGGTATAGCCAAGGCAGTTGGCCAAAATAGTCACTCGCTTACTCAGCCAATCAAACGTCTACCCATTACGTCTATCCGGACGTATCTGTAAGCATCAACAACACGCGAGATCAACCACGCAGCCTGACATGGACGCTCGACCCATACCGTCCTTCTACTGTTGCTACCTCCTGCGATCCACCGTGCGCCGTGCCAGCCTCTACATCGGATCAACCCCGAATCCCGTGCGCAGATTGAAGCAACACAACGGCCTCAGCAACGGCGGCGCGGTGAGGACGGCGCGCGACAACCTGAGGCCATGGGAGATGGCCTGTATCGTGACGGGATTCCCGTCCAACATCGCCGCCTTGCAGTTTGAGTATGTCCCCCGTTCTTGTGCCTTCCACCTGATTGTCCATTCTTGACTACGGCAATGTCCACATGTGTGATTGCGGTGCACTCTGGGGGGTGCACGGCGGGAAATACATCGAAGTCAAGTTCGGTTGAGGCCGAGGATGGGGCTTGCATTGGTTCTATGCTAAGAGACTCTTCAGGTGGGCCTGGCAGAACACCCACCTCACGCGCCGTATTACCGACGAGGAACGCATTACCGCGCGGGAGACGAAAGTCCGGATATCGCCTCGCACCGGGCGTTTGCGTCGGCGACCTGCCCGTCCCCGAATGTCTCTGACGGACAAGGTTTCCAACTTGCATCTATTGCTGCGAGTCCCGAGCTTTGCGCGTTGGCCACTCGAAGTGCGGTTCTTTTGCGAGGATGTACACCGCGTCTGGCAGGCCTGGTCCAAACGCGTGCCTGAGGCAACCGATGACGAAATCAAAGTAATCCTGCACGTGAAGCGGCCACCTGCCGAGGCAAATGAGATTGCGGAAAGCGGTCAAGCCAAGAGCAAGCCACATGCTGCCATGGTTGGGACGGGAGGACTGGAGAGCTTGGATGTCGTATATGGAGGAATGAAGTCTCATGTGGAGAAAAGTATGTTCTTGTTGGCTGAAGGCGAGGGCACAAATTGCGCCGTCTGTACCGAACACGTCGACCAGAACTCAAGCATGATCGTGGTCTGCCCTTTAGACGATTGCCGGGCGGCTTCACATATCACCTGCCTCTCCTCTCGGTTCCTCGCACTTGACAAGATTACGGGGGCGGTAATTCCAACAGAAGGACCGTGCCCAGCGTGTAAGGAAACCATTCAATGGGTGGACCTTGTGAAAGAACTAACCTTAAGGACTCGAGGGGCGAAGGAGGTAGGAAGGCTGATGAAGAAGCCTAGAGGCCAGAAAAGCAAGTTGCCGGCGAATGCTCAGGACGTTTTAGTTGCCGCAAGCAATCGAAATGATGGTGCAGATGAGGAGGACGATTTGCGAAATCCTGAAGAGGATGCAGCACCAGAAATGATGACAGCGGGTGTTCGCGGCGACAGGATCTCTGATGATGGCTGGCACTACCGAGTGGATGAGGACGACGACAATATGTCCACAATGAGCACAAGCTCTTTCATTTCCAGAGAACTCCTAGCCGACTCTGTATGTGGATCTCCAATACAAAGTGCGAGGCCAGAGGTTATCATCGAAGAGAGCGATTGGGACTATGCAGAGATCTTCAGCTAGGATAATAGGTTAAAGCCAAACCTCTTTTCCTGCTGGTCGAGATGGTTCTCAACTCCGGAGCCGATTTGAGCGCTCAAAGTGACGCTCTTAGTCCCAAACGTAGTACGAATGGCCCGTCAGGAATCACATTTCGAAGATAGCTCCTGCGGCCATGGAAGTACACTTTGCAGAGGAGTGTCAGCGGATTCCAGTTCCCTCATGCGATCCAGAACCGTCTCGAGCACCATTTGCTCAACATCCTGCATTGGCCTGTCCGCATCGATAAGACAAAAGTCCTCCTTGTCAGGCAGCGTGAAGAGTCTGTGGAACAGTTCCCGCACGCGACGTTGTGTTCTGTCGTTCTCATACTTCTCCAAACCGAAGCCGCCACGCTTGGCGGCCACAGCGGGAGAAACATCGAGGAAGAGACAGATGTCCGGGCGAGGCAATCCTACTTCGGGTTCCCTCGCCCATGCTAATGTCAGGCTTGGATTATCCTTCGCGGCAGAATATACGATGCCGGAGTAGTAGTAGCGATCAACGACCACCGTAATGCCGCTCGCGATTGCGGTTCGGATCTGTTCCGCGGCTTCCCACCGGTTGGACGAGAATAGCAGGTGGATGACATGATCCTCTTGCTGAGCATGGCCTTTTAGATAGGCGTCTATCATACCACCGATTGGCGTTGATCTATCTATAGATATACACAATTAAGAAAGTCGGTGCTGTGGGTAAGCCACGGAACTCACCAGGGAATTGTAGAGATTTGACGCTGTGACCTCGCTGCCGTAAATTCTCGGCGAGATGAGCGGCTTGAGAGGACTTCCCAGACCTATCCAAGCCTTCTAACACGATTAATGCGCCTCGGGCGGTGTGCCGCATGGATTCTACCGTGGCCATAACCCTTTGAGTGTTTCCGTGGGTTTGTAGTCGCTACGATTTATTGCTGATATGCTTCTACTGGGGCTGCCAGCGCTTCAACTGGCCATCTAAACAGTGATGGTAATCAGATTTCTTTCGGATTAAAGAGAGTATAGCTGTTATATTTGTCAACAATAGCTCTTCGTGCCTTTGCCAGTATAGAGTGATGGTTGTGGAGATGTGTAGTAGGGAGGTTTTGCCACGAAAACAAGTCCTCAGACAAGTCATCTGGGTGGCTGCCCATTGTAGTTAGTAGCTGAGCTAGACTATAAATCAATTACATCAATAATTAATCATAATTATTGTCACA
>JAABUY010000394.1_pt1 | contig 79363 bp, 71 predicted proteins | sample 5560271 | NCBI WGS metagenome assembly JAABUY01 (sample SAMN10711886, study PRJNA513374) | rock metagenome | isolation source: Antarctica rocks | place: Antarctica: Victoria Land, University Valley | reverse complement strand
CCCGGATCCCACGGGCTGTCAGCCAAGAACTGCTGCAGGCTCTGATAATCAGCCTCGCCCGCCAAGCGCTCGACCAACGGCTCAAGCGACTTACGCGCACCCGCCCCCAACAGCCCACGCACATAACGCTCGGCATTCTCGCGCTGCACCGGATGGCTCATCGACGCCGCCGCCACCCCCGCCACGAACCCCTCCATACGCTCCTTCACCCCCGGCGCCAAGGACTCCGGCAAGCTCCTCTCCATCACCGCAGCAGACATCATCACCATCCCGCATCGAGTATCAACGATGCAGGACCAGTTCGCCAGGCGACGAACAACACCTACCAGCAGGCTAACAAAGTACTAGTAGCCCGGTCAGCGCCGGCCCCCAGTCCCTGCACCTGGCGCCTGGAGTACAGATGGCCGACGAGCTGGCGGACCACCTTCGGATCGAACTGGGAGTTGACGTTCTCCGTCAGCTCCTCGATCGCCTGGGGGTGGGACATGGCGGCACGGTAGGAGCGGTGGGAGGTCATCGCGTGGTAGGCATCGCAGGCCAGGATGATCCGGCTGCCGACCGGGATCTCCTCACCGCTGATCCCGTCGGGATAGCCGCGCCCGTCCCAGCGCTCGTGCTCGTGGCGGACGATCCGGGCCACCGCGCCCATGCCGGGGATGGCGCGCAGGATGCGCTCGCCGATGACCGTGTGCTCCTTCATCAGCTTCCCTTGCCGATGTCGTGCAGGAGCGCGGCGTTGTGGAGGATGTCGTCGGGGATCGCCACCGGCGCCCACGGCGTCGACCTCCCGCTGGTCCGAGCCCAGGCCGCGCGCCACCGAGGTGGCCATCTCGACAACCGACTCCGAGTGCTCGCCGGTGTACTGGTCGCGCTCCAGAAGGGCAACGGCGAGGGCCGAGACCGCGTCACGCTGCGCCTCGCTCTCGGGGCCCAGTGCGTCACCAGCGTCGCCGGCCACCCGACCCCGTGGCGCGCCCGTGGGACGCGTTGAACCGCGAAAGCCGTCAGCGTCGATGAGCCCGACGGTCAGCGGGCGGTGGTGGCGCTGGGTGCGCTGGACCTCCGATTCCAGCCGCGCGTGCAGGCGCTGGGCGCTGAGCAGCCCGCTCAGCTCGTCGTAGGTGGCGCGCTCGGCCAGCTCGCGCTCGAGCTCGGCGATGCGGTGCCGGGCTCCGGCGAGCTGCGCGGCGAGATCGGAGGAACGCCGGAGCACCACTTGGGTGATTGTCCCACCCGGCGCCGCGGGTCCCGTCGCCTGACCGCCAAGGCCCTCGGCGCCACGCCGGGAAGGCCTGGTGGCCCCACTAGCGGTCGCGCGCCAGGAGCGCCCGGGAGGCGCCAACCGCTCCGCGGGAGCGCCCGGTCGCTCGCCTATCCTCGTGGCCGCATGGAACGGACGCTCGCCGAGCGCCTCATCTCCTATGACACGTCGACGCCCGATGGCCTGGCCTCCGCGGCCGGGTTTGTCAAGGGTTGGTTGCAGTCGCGGGACGTCGACGCTCGCGATCACGACCACGACGGGCTTCCGGTCATCAGTGCTGAGGTGGGACCCGCCGCTGGGCCAACCATCATCCTGCACGGTCACCTCGATGTCGTGCCCGGCCACCCTGACCAGTTCGAGCCGCGGTTGGAGGGCGACCGGCTGATGGGGCGCGGGGCCTACGACATGAAGGGGGCGCTGGCAGCGATGATGTGCGCCACCGTCGACGCCGCCGCGTCGGCCCGCGTGAGTGTCCGGCTGCTCTGCGTGCCCGACGAGGAATCCGAGGAGGTCGAGTCGCGCTCCACCGACGCCCTGGTCGCCGGCGGCTACCGCGCTGATTTCGCCATCACCGGTGAACCGACCGACCTGCATATCGGGGTCGAGGCCAAGGGGGTGCTGGCCATGCGTATAGTCGTCCACGGCCGGGCGGCGCACTCCTCGACGCCGTGGCTGGGCGACAATGCGGTCCTCAAGGCGGTCGACGTCTTCCGAGCCATCGAGACGCTGCCCTTCAGTCGGCAGTCCTCCGAGCTCTTCGATCGACCCTCCATCAACCTGGGTCGCATCCGGGCCGGCCGCGCGCTCAACATGGTGCCCGACCGCTGCGAGATGCACGTCGACGTGCGCTATCTACCCGGGCAGGACCCCGACGAGATTCTCGCCCAGGTGGCCGCCATCGACGAGGTCGAGGTCCAGCGCACCTTCCTGCGCGCCCCGGCCCAGGTGTCGCGGCGGGATCCGTTCGTACGGGCCCTGGCCGACGCCGTGCGCCACTCCAACGCCGGCGAGGTGATGAGCGTGGGGCGCGACGGGGCCTCAGACGCCGGCGCCTTCCTCGACGTGGGAGTGCCCGCTGTCGAGTTCGGCCCGGTTGGCGGTGGTCACCACGGGCCTGACGAATGGGTCTCGGTGGCCTCGCTGGCCCGCTACCGCAGGGTGCTGGGCGACTTCGTCCGCCAGCTCCCCGAGCGCCTGGACTGGCAGCGGGGCAGCGATCGGGCCGACGCGCGTCGGGCCGCAGAGGGCACCGTCGCCGTGCTGCGCCCGGCGGCCGGCCGATGAGCGACCGCGAGCGCCCACTGGGAGCCGGGATGTGGCGCCGGTTCGCGGCGGCGGGCGCCATCATCGTCCTGCTGACCGCCGCCGCGGTGGCCACCGTCGCGCTGCTCGAGGTCGATCAGGTCCGTCAGGATCTGGCTCCCGAGTCACCGGGTCAGGTGATCAACGGCGCGCCGGTCGCGCAGTACCACGGGGGGTCGGAGACGTTCCTGATCCTGGGCTCGGATACCCGCGCCGGCGATCATGTCAAGTACGGAAACTCTGACACCATGCTCCTGCTGCGCATGGATCCCGACAAGGGCGAGACCACCATGCTCTCGATCCCTCGCGACCTGCAGGTCAGCATCCCGGGCTACTGCGGTCCGTGCAAGATCAACGCGGCCTATCCCGACGGAGGGCCCCAGCTGGCGCTGCGCACCGTCCAGGGCGTGCTCGGTCCCGGCGTGCTGATCAACCACATCGTCAACACGAGCTTTCACGGCTTCCGCGAGGCGGTGGACGCCCTGGGCGGCGTCTACGTCGACGTTGACCGCCGCTACTTCAACGACCAGGGCGGCCCGGGCGGCTACAGCGTCATCAACGTCCAGCCCGGCTATCAGCGGCTCAACGGCTCCGACGCGCTGAGCTTCGTGCGCTTCCGCCACCTGGACACCGACCTCGTCCGCAACGCCCGCCAGCAGGACTTCATCCGCCAGCTCCGCGACCAGATCGACGCCGCCCAGCTCTTCAGCGACAAGGATCGTCTGCTGCGCATCTTCGCCCGGGCCACGCAATCCGACATCCTCGGGCGCTCCAACTCGTTCTACGCCAACCTCCTGCTCCTGGCGGCCGGATCGCTGGGCAAGCCGATCCGGCAGGTGCCCTTCCAGGCGACGCCGGGCCCGTCCTACGTCACCGCCACCCCGGAGCAGATCACCGCGACCGTCCATGAGTTCCTCTACGGTCGATCCAAGGCGCTGCAGAGTCCCGGCCCGGGGCCGTCGCCGGCCAGTCCCCGGGCCCTGCCCTCGCGCCGCGGGGCAGGGCTTCAGGCGGACGCGGGCGTCATGCGCCAGGAGGCGCAGACCGCTGCGCGAGCCGCCTTCCCGGTCTATGCCCCCAGGCTGGTCACCGCCGACAGCACCGTCCAGTCCCAAACGCGGGACTACACCCTGGCCGACCTGGAGGGACGCCCTCACCGTGCCTACCGGCTCGTCGTGCAGATCGGCCCCTCAGGCGACGGCCAGTACTGGGGCGTCGAGGGGACGACGTGGAAGGATCCGCCCATCGTCGACGGCCCGCACGATACCGAGCAGGTCTCCGGGCGGACCTACGAGATCTTCTATGACGGCCGGCGCATCCGCACCGTCGCTCTGCTTGCTCCCCACGCCGTCTACTGGGTGTCCAACTCCCTGACTCGCACCCTGACCAACCGCCAGATCCTGGGTATCGCCACCTCGCTGGCTCGCGTGGGCTAGAGCGGGCGTGGCGCGCGCCGCGGAAAGCGCCGCCGTCCCGCTCCGGCGCCCTCGCTAGCCTTCCGCCGCCCATGGCCGCTGATCTCGAACCGATTGCCATCGTGGGCACCGGCTACGTCGGGCTGGTCAGTGCAGCCGGCTTCGCCGAGCTCGGCCACGAGGTGCACTGCGTCGACATCGACGCGGCCAAGCTCGCCCGCCTGCGGGCCGGTGAGGTGCCGATCTACGAGCCCGGACTGGCCGAGGTCCTTGCCGCCTGCTCAGACCGGCTGCACTTCCACACCGATCTGGGCCCGGCTCTGGACCGTGCCCGTCTGGTCTTCGTCGCCGTCGGGACCCCGCCCAGCTACTCCGGCGACGCCGATCTCTCGGCCGTCTATGCCGTGGTCTGCGCCCTTCCCCCCTCCGATCGCCACGCGCTGGTCATGAAGTCGACTGTCCCGTCGGGGACCGGTGCCGCCGTCCGCCGGGCGCTGGCCGAGCGGGGCTCCGGCGGCTTTGCCTACGTCTCCTGCCCCGAGTTCCTGCGCGAGGGCTCGGCCATGGCCGACTTCCGCGCCCCCGACCGGGTGGTGGTGGGCGACGCCGGGGACTGGGCCGGCGACGCCGTCGCCGCCCTCTATGCGCCTCTCGGGGCGCCCCTGGTGCGCACCGACGTGGCCTCGGCTGAGATGGTCAAGCTGGCCTCCAACGCCTTCCTCTCGACGAAGATCTCCTTCATCAACGAGATCGCCAACGTCTGCGAGGCCGTCGGCGCCGACGTGCTCGAGGTGGCCAAGGGGATGGGTCTGGACTCTCGGATCGGCCCGCAGTTCCTGCGGCCGGGCATCGGCTTCGGAGGGTCCTGCTTTCCCAAGGACGTCTCCGCCCTCAAGCAGCTGGCCGGCAACTCGGGCTATCACTTCCAGTTGCTGACTGCCGTCATCGAGGTCAACGAGCTGCAGAAGCGGCGCGTGGTGGCCAAGCTCCAGAAGCACCTGGGGTCGCTGGTGGGTAAGCGCATCGCCCTGCTCGGGCTGGCCTTCAAGCCCCACACCGACGACATGCGCGAGGCCACCTCCCTGGTGCTGGCGTCGCGACTGCTCGCCGACGGCGCGACGGTGGTGGCCTACGACCCCGTCGCCGAGGACTCCGCCCGCCGCCTGATGCCCCACGGGGTGGACTATGCGCCTGACGCCCTGACCGCCCTGACCGGCGTGGATGCGGCAGTCCTGGTCACCGAATGGCCGGAGTTCGGAGAGCTGGCCTGGGAGGTCGTCGCCCGCCAGATGACCGGTAGGCTCATCGTCGACGGACGCAACGCGCTGGACCCGGAGGCCGTAGCCGCCGCCGGCCTGATCTACGAGGGCATCGGCCGCGGCGCGGTCCCCACCCAGCGAGAGGAGTGAAGGAGTCGATGCAGGCGCTGATACTGGTGGGAGGGGAGGGAACGCGGCTGCGGCCGTTGACCTCGACGGTTCCCAAGCCGGTCGTCCCCCTGGTCGACCGGCCGTTCATCGTCTACATGCTCGAGTGGCTCCAGAACCACGGGGTTGACGACGTCGTGTTGTCCTGCGGCTTTCTGGCTTCGGGGGTGCGCAACGTCCTGGGGGACGGCACCGGCCTGGGCATCCGGCTGCGCTACGTGGAGGAGCCGCGGCCGCTGGGCACCGCGGGCGCCCTGAAGTACGCCGAGCGCCTGCTCGACGAGAGCTTTCTCATGCTCAACGGGGACGTGCTCACCGACATCGACGTCTCGGCCCAACGTGAGCAGCACGTCCAGACCGGCGCCAAGGGCACCCTGGCCCTGGTCCCCGTGCCCGACCCATCGGCCTACGGGCTCGTCCGTCTCAACCCGGATCGATCGGTCCGCGAGTTCGTCGAGAAGCCGTCGCCCGACCAGATCGACACCAACCTGATCTCAGCCGGGGTCTACGTCCTCGACCGGGCTGTCCTGGACATGATCCCCCTCGACACCAACTTCTCCATCGAGCGCGACGTCTTCCCCCAGCTGGTCGGCAGCGGGCTCTACGGCCATCCCACCGAGGGCTACTGGCTGGACATCGGCACCCCGCAGCGCTACCTGCAGGCGACCTTCGACATCCTCGAGCGTGACGTGGAGACCGCGGTGGGCGACCGCCTGGGCCCGGCGTACGTGGCCATCGGCACGGGGGTCGAGTCCGAGGGGCGAGTCATCCCTCCGGCTTTTGTTGAGAGCAACTGCCGGATCGGCAAGGGCGCCCGGGTGGGTAGCCGCGCCGTCCTGGCCGCGGGCGTCTCGGTGGGGGAGAACACGGTGGTCGAGAGTGCTGTCGTGCTCCAGGGCGCCGAGATCGGCCGCGACTGCGTGCTGACCGCCTGCATCATCGGTGCCGGCGCGCGCGTCGGCGACCGCTGCACCATCGAGGGCGGCGCCGTGCTCGGCGAGGGCGTGACCCTGGGAGAGGGCAACGTGCTCAGTGCGGGAGCCCGTCTGTTCCCCGGCGTGGCGCTGCCCGACAACGCGATCAAGTTCTAGAGGCACCACCGAGCGTCATGGAGCCGCTGGACCGTGAGGCGGTCGCCCGGGTGGACGCCGCGGGCGAGCTGGGGCTGATCCTCGAGCTTTCAGCCCAGCTGCGCGATGCGCTGTGGAGGGTGGAGTCGGCGGCCCTGGCGCCGGTGGATGCGCCGGGGGGGATGGTGGTGGCCGCGACGGGCGCCACGGCCCTCGGTGGTGCGCTGGCTCGGGCGATCCTCGGTGATCGCGCCTCGCGCTCGATCGGGCGGACCCAGGTCTACGGGTTGCCCTCGTGGGCAACCGGTCAGGCCCTCGTGCTCTGCGCCAGCTACTCCGGCGAGACCGAGGAGACCCTCGCCGCCTACGAGGCGGCCGGTGCCCTGGGTGCTCCTCGGGTGGTGGTCACCACCGGCGGCCGGCTGGCCGAGCAGGCGCGGGATGACGGGGTGCCGGTCATCCCGGTTCCCGGCGGCATGCGCCCGCGCCGAGCCGTTGCCTACATGACCGTCGCTGCGCTGGAGGTGGCCGCTCTGTGTGGTGCGGGCGAGGGCCTGCGCGCCGAGATCGACGTCGCTGCCGCCCAGTCTCAGGAGCTCCTGGCCGAGTGGGGCCCCGACGGCGAGGAGGACAGCCTGGCCAAGTCCCTGGCCCGCGAGCTGCACGGCACGCTGCCCACCTTCGTCGGCGCTGGGCCCACCGCCGCGGTGGCCCACGCCTGGCGTGTCCAGGTCAACCTGATGGCCCGCCAGCCCTGCCACGCGGCCGAGCTGCCCGCATTCGACCACGACGAGCTGGCCGGGTGGGAGGGAGCGGCGGAGCTGGCTCCACTGTCCATGGTCGTCCTCGACGACACCGATCTGCACCCGCGCGTGCAGGCCCGGATGGCGCTCACGCTGGACAGCGTCGAGGGCCAGGCGGCGTACCGGCGGCGGGTGGCGTCTCGGGGGCCCAGTCGCACCGCCCGCGTGCTTTCCCTCGTCCTGCTCGGGGACCTCGTCGCCTTCTACCTGGCGGTCCTGCGCGGAGTCGACCCCGGACGGGAGGGCGCCGTCGACGCGCTCAAGTCGGCCCTCGGCCACCCGTAGGCTCTCCCGGCGCCAGCGTGCGGATGCGCGATCGAGCTCTGGATCGCGACGGGCCCACCGTTGGCCAGCGGATGCGACGGTTAGCCGGTCATTGACCAGGCAATGATCGTGGAGGCTTACCAGAGGGTACGGACTCGTGTCGCGCAGGGGCTTGGCGAAGATGACGCAGCACAGCCTTGACGACACCTTACGTTGTACGGTAGCCTACCCGTGGGCTGGCCTCGTGCAACTGCAGGGGCCGCGGAGGTACGTGCTCGCAGACTCGCAATCTGCTAATCCGAAGGGGATCGAGGAGGGACAGTGCTTGGTCGAGGGCTAATCTGCTGGAGTGCTTCCGGCGCCAACGAACTCAGGTTCCGGTCTACTCGGTTCCTCCCTGCTCTGCTGGGTGGTTTGCTCCTCGGAGCTTTCGCTCTGGCGGCTCCCGAGGCCCTCGTCCCGTCAGAGGCTAGGGCCGCAACCCCCGAGACTCAGTATGACGCGGTGCCGATGTTGGCGCCCGACCTGCAGACGGGCGCCAGATTCGGGCGGGTCAAAGCGGCGGGGGACATAAACGGGGACGGGGTAAGCGATCTATGGACGTCGGCTCAGGGCGTCGACGTCGGCGCCGTCAAGGCTGCCGGCCGGGTTTATGCGGTGAGCGGCCGGACCCGCCAGGTGCTTTACACGATCGATCCTCCCGAGCCTCAGGCCGCTGCAAGGTTTGGCGTGCGCCTGTCGGCGGTCGGCGATCTCAACGGCGATGGCGTCTCTGAGCTCGCGGTCGGCGCAGACGCCCAAGACGTCGGTACGGGTTGCGGAACACCGAAGCCAAATGGCTGTCACGAACATCAAGGGAAGGTCTGGGTCTTTGACGGCAAGTCCGGGAAACTGCTCTATGCCCTGGATAATCCGGCGCCCCAGGGAAGTCCGGCAAACGAGTCGCGCTTTGGACAGATCATCGGCAGCGCCGGGGACGTCACCGGCGACGGCATCCCGGACATCATCGTCGGGGCCCCGCGCAACGACCAGCCAGCCGACTGCGGTAGCGTTAAGCCTCTCCCCGCCGGATGCCGCGTAGACGAGGGCCAGGCGTTCATCTTCGACGGGGCAAACGGAGCGCTGGTTCGTACGCTCAACTTCCCTTCCGAGGATCGCTATCCGCCTGGAGGCGGAACCTGCAGTTCATTCTGTGGCGCGTTCGGGGGTAGCGTGCAGAGCCCGGGAGACGTGGATGGTGACGGGGTCCCCGATCAGCTAGTCGGCGCCCACTATGCCGCGAGTTACACAGGCACGGGCTCGCCTTGCGGTACACCCAAGCCGAACGGATGCAACGACCAGCAGGGCCGTTTATACCTCTTCAGCGGCCGGACTGGGCAGCTGATTAGGAAGATCGAGAATCCCTTCCCTCAGGCCAAGACTTACTTCGGTTTCCAAGATGTCACTCAGAATGCGCCCGGGGACGTCAACGGCGCCGGGCACCCAGACATCTACGGCAATCTCAGTCAGGAGGGGCAGTTCCAGGGAGAGGGCTTCGTCTTCGATGGTGTGACAGGCAAACTCCTATACCCGCTACATGTTCCGAATGCCCAGGTCGGCAGCAGTTTCTTCGCCATGACCAAAACCGACTACAACGGGGATGGGACCCCGGACATCCTGACAGGCGACGCAGCGATTGGTACGGCGCCAGTGGACCAGAACGGGGGGCTTTACATCTTCGACGGCAGAAACGGCACGCTCCTAAAGTCCCTCACGCTTCCGGATGCTGATCGGCAGCTGGGCGTGGCCGGAAACTTCGGGCCAGCTCTTGGCTTAAACGTAGCCGCTCCAGGCGACCTCAATGGCGATGGAGTGCCCGACTATGTGGGCGGCGCGCCCTTCTACGACGAGGGTGCAACGCAGGATGCCGGGCGTATCTACTTTTTCCTCTCCCACATCATCCCGCCCGGCACAACCCCGCCGGGCATAAACCCGCCCGGCATACACCCGCCCGGCATACACCCGCCCGGCGTGCTCCCACCGACTACCCGCCGCCCGCCGGTGCTGCCGCGGGCCAACTTGCCGGGGTTGCGGCTCAGCGCGCGACGCCTGGTGCGCGGGCGCAGGACGATCTTCATCGTCCGCGGTTTGCTGCGGCTGCCGCCCAGCATCGCCGGCTCGCAGCGCTCGCGGGTCTGCCACGGGTCAGTGACCGTTGCCGCCCGGCGCGGGCACAAGACCGGCGCGAGCAAGACCGTGGGGCTGCGCAAGGACTGCTCCTTCTCGCTGAGGATCCTGGTGTCAACGCGCAAGCTCGGTCGCAAGGGGCGCTACAACATCCGCGCGCGCTTCCACGGCAACGCCAACATCAACGCCCGCTCGCAGACGACCAACATCCACTAGTGTAGCGTCTCACATTTAGGTTTCTAGTTGTGGTAGGGTGGGGTTATGAATCGTCCTGCGGCAGCGCTGGAGTTGACGGCGGGTCAGCGAGGGACGTTGGAGCGGCTTGGCGGCGCCGCATCAGCAGGTGCAGCGCGCTCAGGTGCTGCTGTTGGCCGGCGAGGGGGTCGCGAATATCGAGATAGCCCAGCGCGTCGGGGTCTCGGTGGTGACTGTGCGCGCGTGGCGTGAGCGGTTCGCGCGGGCGGGGCTGGCCGATCTTGGGGTGGTGCGCGCGGGGCGGGGGCGCAAGCCAGAGATCAGTCAGGAGCAGGTCGAGGCGATCGTGCACGCGACGCTGCATGAGAAGCCGCCGGGCGAGACGCACTGGAGTTGCCGCTCGATGGCCGACGCGAAGGGGGTCTCGCCGGCGACGGTGCAGCGGATCTGGTCAGCGCGTGATCTCAAGCCGCACAAGGTCAAGACGTTCAAGCTGTCAAACGACAAGCGCTTTGAGGAGAAGCTCATCGATGTGGTCGGCCTGTACCTGAACCCGCCGGAGAACGCGATCGTGATGTGCATGGACGAGAAGAGCCAGATTCAGGCGCTTGATCGCACGCAGCCGTCGCTGCCGATGAAGCCCGGCAGGGCGGGGACGATGACCCACGACTACAAGCGCAACGGCACCACGACGCTGTTCGCGGCGCTTGATGTGCTGAGCGGCGAGGTGATCGGCTCCTGCCTGCCGCGCCACCGCCACACCGAGTTTTTGAAGTTTTTGCGCACGATCGATCGCGAGGTGCCCAAGGGGCTCCAGATCCACCTGATCCTCGACAACTACGGCACCCACAAGCACGAGAACGTGAACAAGTGGCTCGCGAAGCACCCCCGGTTTCACCTGCACTTCATCCCGACGTCGAGCTCGTGGCTGAACATGGTCGAGCGGTGGTTCGGGAAGCTGACCGACAAAGCCATCCGCCGCGGCGTGTTCCACAGCGTCCCAGACCTGATCGCCGCGATCGAGACCTACCTTCAGGCCAACAACACCAACCCCGAGCCGTTCGTCTGGACCGCGACTACGCAGGAGATCCTCGCCAAGGTCCGGCGCGGCAGAATCGCACTCGACCAACTAGCAAGCCAAAACTGAGACACTACACTAGCTAGCGAATCGTGCGAGACGCTGACGGGCGCTGTATGCGTGGCGACGCCGCCGAATGAAACTCAATGAGGAGGGTCGGGCATGCAACGTGTGCGTCTGATGTGCTGGTGTCAAAGCTGTGTGAGCGGCGCGCATCTTCCGGCGTTTGCGGCGGCGGAGGGCGGTCTGCTCGCCGAGCAGGGGCTGGAGGTGGAGTTCGTTCCGGCGGCGGCGACTCCCGATTGGACGCTGCGGGGATTCACGAGAGAGTCAAGGCGGTCGCGGCCGGGGACGCGGAGTTTGCGCTTACCTCGGTTGCGTACCTGCTCGCGGCCCAGGGCGATGCGGGGGGACGCCTGCCGGCTCGATTCGTCGCGGTATCCCATCAGCGCAACCCCATTGTTGCTGTCGTGCGCGACGATTCAGATCTCGAGGTGCCAGCGGACCTGGCGGGCGTTAGGCCTCGGCGCGTACTAAACCACTTGGCGCGGTTGTGAGAGCAACGCTAATCGTACAGCGGTCTTGGGTGGGTGTGCTGGTGTGCGCGCTCGTGGCCGCATTGGGAACGACGACTGTTCTTGCCCCGGATGCGGGGGCGGAGCAAGCCTCTCAACCCGGAGTTCCTGCGGCGGGTCGGGTGGACGCGGGCGTGTATCACTCGTGTGCACTGCTTGACGGTGGTACCGTCCGGTGCTGGGGCTATGGCGGCACGGGCCAGCTGGGCTATGGCAACACCAACAACGTCGGCGACGATGAGATCCCAGCCTCGGTCGGACCCGTGGACCTCGGCGTCGGGCGCACCGCCGCTGCGATCGTCGCCGGCGACTACCACACGTGCGCGTTGCTTGACGATGGCACTGTGCGCTGCTGGGGCTATGGCGGCGACGGCCGGCTTGGCTATGGCAACACCAACAACGTCGGTGACAAACCGACTGCGACGCCGGCGTTGGCGGGTCCGGTGAACCTTGGCGCGGGACGCACCGCGAAGGCGATCACCGCCGGTGGGGGACACACGTGTGCGCTCCTTGACGATGGCAGCGTCCGATGCTGGGGCTATGGCGGCACGGGCCAGCTGGGCTATGGCAACACCAACAACGTCGGCGACGATGAGACCCCAGGCTCGGTCGGACCCGTGGACCTCGGCTCCGGGCGAAAGGCCCTCGCTATCAGCGCCGGCACCCGCCACACTTGCGCGCTCCTTGACAACGGGAGCGTGCGCTGCTGGGGCCACAACATCCACGGGGAGCTCGGCTACGCGACTGTGAGCACGCCGGGCAAAAACGAGAACGACGTCGGCGACAATGAGACCCCGGGCTCCGTCGGACCGGTGGACCTCGGCCCCGGGCGCACCGCGACGGGGATCAGCGCCGGCGACACGCACACCTGCGCGCTGCTCGACGACGCCACCGTGCGATGCTGGGGCTATGGCGCCACCGGCCAACTTGGCTACGGCAACCGCGACGACATCGGCGACAACGAAACTCCCGGATCCGTCGGACCCGTAGACCTCGGCCCCGGGCGCAGCGCCATCGCAATCAGCGCCGGAGGCCCCGATAGCTGCGCGCTGCTCGACGATCGCACCGTCCGATGCTGGGGCTACGGCGGCGACGGCGAACTGGGCTACGGCAACACCAACAACGTCGGCGACGATGAGACCCCAGGCCCGGTCGGACCCGTGGACCTCGGCGTCGGGCGCACCGCCACTGCCATCAGCGCCGGCCAGGATCACACCTGCGCACTCCTCGACGACAACAACGTGCGCTGCTGGGGCAATGGGCTCTACGGCCGGCTTGGCTATTGCAACGAGGAACGCATCGGCGATGATGAGCTGCCGGGCTCGGTGGGCCCGGTGGACTTAGGTGCCGGTGGCGCCGGGTGCGCCAGCCCGCCGACCAACAGTGCCACCTCCACCCCTAGTTCGGCGCCTAGCACCCCGGCCAAGAAGCCGTCGTCGGTTAGTGCAGACGCGGTCCGCGCTTCAGACGCGGTCCGCGCCCACGGTCTGCACAGCTGCCTGGTCGCCGTGGCGAGGCGCGCCCAGCGCGAGAGCTCACGCGCACGGCGGAGCTCTGCGCGCGGGCGCGCGATGACCCGCCGCCACGTCGCCACCGGGCGCGCGCTCTGCCTGCGTATTTTTGGGCGGATACCGGGGCGTCCCACGGACCTGCGCGCCCGAACCCTGGGCACGACGGAGATCGAGCTTGAGTTCAATGCGGCCGGGACCGACGCAAACCACCCACCGCCCGCTCGTAGTTATCGCATCGAGCAATCCCGTCGTCCCATTCGAAACGCCCGAGACTTCGCTCGCGCCCAAACGCTGTGTAAAGGACGCTGTCGCTTTGGGCCCAGCCAGGTGGGCGGCAAGATCCTACTCACCGTGACCGACCTACATCCCCACACAACCTACTACTATGCGGTCGCTGCTCGCGACAACGTCTCGGCCCAGCGTGGCCCGCGCTCACAAACCGTGAAAGCGAGGACCGGCTGATGGGATCGTCCCGCTCACGCTGCAGCAGCTCGATCGGGATGTAGCACACCGTCTACCGAGTCGGCGTGCCTGGTCATCTCGACCACCGTGCGGAAGAGACGGCTGGCAACCGGATTGCGCGTCTTTATTCGGGCGGAACGCCGCCCGACCGAAGAACAGAAAAGCGGGCTCATCTGCGGGCTAGGATCTGTGCTCGTGGTGGAGGTGGGACCGGGATTCGACCGTTTAGGCGGTCGGTGAGACCAGCGAGGATGCACGTGAGGCAGAGGTCGAACTGCTCATTCGCGTGTCCCGCTAGAGCAATAGAAGCCAGTTCGGAAAGGTGGGGGAGCTTCTCGGCAGGCAGCTCACGCAGGGCATAGGTAGCAATGCCCCAGTCCTCGGGATGGCTGGTTGGACTGGTGCGCGCGCTGACCTCAAAGATCGCGTATCCAAGCGTGAAGCTCATGAGGATTCGGTGCCCATCGATGGCGCCCCAGGGGTCGAAGCCTGCCTTGCGAAGGGTGCGCAGCGACATTTCGATTGGTGCTAGAGCCTCCGCGGAGTGAGCCACGCGCGTGGCAAACAGCGAAATGGTGTTGGGGTGGGCGAGGAGATGACGTCGCAGCCTTGAGAACAGCGCGCGCGCCGTATCCTCCCAGTTGTGCCCCTCGTCCTCGGGGAGGTCGAGCTCTCTGAAGAGAAGATCGAGGACGTCGTCGAGAATGTCGTCCTTTTTCGAGACGTAGACATAGAGGGACATCGCCTCGACGCCCAGCTGTCTTCCCAGGCCTCTCATCGTCAAGGCCTCGAGACCGTCGCGGTCTATCAGCCCGAGAGCCGCTCGCGCCACGCGCTCGCGCGTCAGCGGCGGGCGCTCGGCTTTCGTCCCCTGAGGTTTCGCGGCCATCACGGCGACTCTAGTGCCTTCCCTTGACGGCACCAACCACATCGGCTACTTTACGCCGTAAGGTCGCGGAGAGTTGAGTCCGGCGACCGCTCGCGCTTAGAAGTAGGGCTACAGGGGAGGGAGTTGTTGTGAGGACGTCTACGCGCGTCAGGGCAATCAACGATCGGCGGGTTGAGGGGAGGTTTGAGGCTAGGAAGCCCGGCAGCGGGTCTCCCGGACGGCTCGGTGTGCGACGACATCGACGCGCCGCGCGCGTGCGACTGATGGCTTGGTGTCGGACCTGCGTTACCGGCGCCCATCTGCCTGCCTTCGCCGCCGCGGAGGCTGGGTTGTTTGCCGACCAAGGACTCGAGGTGGAGTTCGTGGACTGCGCGCCTGTCCCCGATTTCAGCCTGCCGGGGTTCGCCACGCGCCTGAACGCGGTTGCTGCCGGAGAAGCCGACTTTGCACTCACCTCGGTCGCCTACCTGCTCGCTGCGCAGACCGCGGCAGGCGGACGCCTGCCGGTTCGATTCGCGGCGATCTCTCACCAGCGAAACCCTCTCTGTGGCGTGGTTCGCGAGGATTCCGACCTGAGGCGGCCTGAAGACCTCGGCGGCCGGCGGGCGGCAAGGTGGGGAATGCCATGGTTTACGCAAGACTACGTTGGCGCCCTCGACCGCATGAGCATTGAGATGCCCGTGGTCGTTGACAGGTGTGAAGATCTCGACGGAGCGCTGGGCCGCAGCGAGATCGACGTCATGCCCACGTGGATAGACATGCTTTTCCACCACCGCAATGCCGGTTTCCCGATCCGGGCCATCCCGCTGGACATCGACATCTACACGACTGGACTGGTTGCCGCCGACCGCCTGGCGCCCGAACTCGTTTCCAGGGTGCGCGACGCGTTCGTGGCAGGATACGACCTCCAGCGTGCCCAGCCGGACTTGGGCATCGCTGGGTTTAGGCGCCGCTTTCCAACTGTCTCCCAGGAGCACATCCAAGCGAGCTGGTCGCTGTTCGAGCCATACGCGTTCGATCGCGTGCCGCCGGGCACGATGGACGCAGACCGCTGGGAGGCCACGATCAGCTACACCGCGAAAACCCATGGGCTATCGGTCTTCCCCGGCGACCAAGTCTACCGACAAGAATTTCTCACGCCACCGAGAGAGCCATCTCTGCGCGTAGGTGAGGAAGCGGCGCTCCCAATCAACCGGCTGAACGCCCGCTTGGATGATCGCGTGCCCGTCTGAGACGGGCTCGCCATCGTTTGGGATGAATCCCCCGACGGCGGGCCTGTCGGATAGGTCGAACTTTCTCGTATCTCGCCCGAGACCGTTCGGCGCGCCCATGCCGTGCACCCGATCACGGCGCTGCAGACCGAGTACTCGTTGTGGACGCGCGACCCGGAGGAGCGCATCCTGCCCACCGTGCGTGAGCTCGGCATCGGCTTCGTCCCCTACAGCCCGCTGGGCCGCGGGTTTCTCGCCGGTCGATTCCAGCGGCCGGAGGATCTGGCCGATGACGACTTCCGGCGCCACAACCCACGCTTCCAGGGAGAGAACTTCAACAAGAACCTCGAGCTCGTGGAGCGCATCCGCGAGATCGCCGCCGAGAAGGAGGTGACGCCCGGCCAGCTCGCCCTGGCCTGGGTCGAGCATCAGGGCGACGACGTCGTTCCCATCCCCGGCACCAAGCATGTGCGCCTGCGCGAGGAGAACGTCGCCGCCCTCGACATCGAGCTCGACGACGAGGATCTGGCGCGCATCGATACGGCGGCGCCCCACGGAGCGACGGCCGGTGACCGCTACCCGGACATGTCGTCGATCGACGCCTGAGTCGGTCCGCGGCCTCGGGGCTTGGGGGTCGGGGACGCCGCGTCTGCCATTTCGACGTTTCGTCCTCCGACCCCCCCCCCGAGAAACCTTGACACTGTCGTGTTAGGGTTGGCCGTTCGATGCATGGCCTGACCATCAACGAGGCGGCGCAGACCGCTGGCTGGTCCCCGAGGATGCTGCGCTACGTCGAGGCCGCCGGGCTTGTCGTGGCCCCGCGCTCCGCCGGCGGCTACCGCCTCTACGGCCCCGGCGAGCTCCAGCGGCTGCGCACGCTGCGCGAACTGCTCCAACGCCACGCCATCGGTCTGACCGACGTCGGCTTCGCCCGTCGACTGGAGCGTGACCCCGCCCTACGCGGCGCTGTCGCGTCCTGGTTGGCCGCCGAGGCCGCCCGCCCCGACAACGTTCCCGCCGAGGGCTGGCTGCGCTTCGAACAGGCCAAGCATCAGCGCCTGCTCGACGTCGCCGCCCGTCCCTCGCCCACCATCACCGAGACCCCGGAGGCCGCATGACCGCCACCGCCACGCTGACCCATACCGACTTTCGCGTCGCCGACCTGGCCCTGGCCGAGTTCGGTCGCAACGAGATCCGTCTGGCCGAGCACGAGATGCCGGGGCTGATGTCCATCCGCGACGAGTACGCCGACGCCCAGCCGCTGGTTGGCGCCCGGATCACCGGCTCGCTGCACATGACCGTCCAGACCGCGGTGCTGATCGAGACGCTGTCCGCGCTGGGGGCCGACGTCCGCTGGGCCAGCTGCAACATCTTCTCCACCCAGGATCATGCGGCGGCGGCGATCGTCGTCGGGCCGGGCGGCACGCCGGAGGATCCCCAGGGGATCCCCGTCTACGCCTGGAAGGGAGAGACGCTGGAGGAGTACTGGTGGTGCACGGAGCAGGCACTGCGCTGGCCGGCCGCCGACGACGGAGCCACCGGGCCGAACATGATCCTTGACGACGGAGGCGACGCGACCCTCCTGGTCCACAAGGGCGCCGAGTTCGAGCGCGCCGGGGCTGTGCCCGACCCGGCCAGTGCCGACTCCGAGGAGCTCGGGGTCATCCTCGCGCTGCTGCAGCGCTCGTTGGCCGACGACCCGCAGCGCTGGACCCAGGTGGCGGCGGGGATCAGGGGCGTCACCGAGGAGACCACCACCGGCGTGCTCCGGCTCTACCAGATGCAGCAGACCGGTGAGCTGCTCTTCCCGGCCATCAACGTCAACGACTCGGTCACCAAGTCCAAGTTCGACAACCTCTACGGCTGCCGGCACTCCCTGATCGACGGAATCAACCGCGCCACCGACGTGATGATCGGCGGCAAGGTGGCCGTCGTCTGCGGCTACGGCGACGTGGGCAAGGGCTGCGCGGGCTCCCTGCGCGGCCAGGGGGCGCGCGTGATCATCACTGAGATCGATCCGATCTGTGCGCTGCAGGCGGCGATGGAGGGCTACGAGGTGCGCCGGCTCGACGACGTGATCGAGCGGGCCGACATCATCATCACCTCCACCGGGAACAAGGACATCGTCACCGTCGAGGACATGGGCCGCATGCGCCACCAGGCGATCCTGGGCAACATCGGCCACTTCGACAACGAGATCGACATGGCCGGGCTGGCCAGCCTCCCCGGCGTTCGCCGCATCCAGATCAAGCCCCAGGTCGACGAGTGGGTCTTCCCCGACGGGCACTCGGTGATCGTGCTCTCCGAGGGCCGGCTGCTGAACCTGGGCAACGCCACGGGCCATCCGAGCTTCGTGATGTCCAACTCGTTCTCCAACCAGACGATCGCCCAGATCGAGCTGTTCACCAAGAACGACGAGTACGAGCGTCGGGTCTACGTGCTGCCCAAGGCGCTGGACGAGAAGGTGGCTCGCCTGCACCTCGGTGCCCTCGGGGTGGAGCTCACGGAGCTGAGCGCGGAGCAGGCCGCCTACATCGGGGTCCCGGTCCACGGCCCGTACAAGTCCGACCACTACCGCTACTGAGCCCAAACGGCGCAGCGCCCGGTTCGGCTCACGGCGAGGAAGGCCGGCTGGTCTGGGCCGCGGCCCAGATGCCGGTGCTCGCCTCCCTGCACGCTCGCTTCGCCCGTCAGCGCCCGCTGGCGGGCGTGCGGGTGGCCGCGTGCCTGCACGTCACGGTGGAGACCGCGGTGCTGGTGCGCTGCCTGACCGCTGGTGGTGCCGAGGTCGCCCTCTGTGCGGCAAATCCGCTCTCCACCCAGGATGATGCTGCCGCGGCGCTGGCCGACGACGACGCCACCAGCGTCCTCGCCGTCCGCGGCGAGGCGCCCGAGCGCTGGGCCGAGCACCTGGCCGCCGTGGCCGATACCCGGCCCCAGATCACCCTCGACGACGGCGCCGACGTGCTGGGCCACCTGCACGAGCGCGGCGGCGCCGCGCTGGCCGGGGTGCTGGGCGGCACCGAGGAGACCCCGACCGGGGCCCTCCGCCTGCGTGCCCTGGAGCGCGAAGGCGACCTGGCCGTGGCCGTGATCGCCATCCACGAGGCCCGCACGGCTCGCCTGCTGGATGGAACCCACGGGACGGGGCAGTCGACCCTGGACGGGATCCTGCGGGCCACCAACCTGCTGCTCGCCGGCCGCCGGCTCGTCGTCCTGGGCTTCGGCGCCGCGGGCCGGGGCATCGCCCTGCGCGCCCGCGGGGCCGGCGCCGAGGTCATCGTCTGCGAGGTCGATCCCGTGCGGGCGCTGGAGGCACGCCTGGAGGGCTATGGATTGATGCCGGCCCTGGACGCCGCCGCCGTGGGCGACGTGCTGGTGTGTGCCACCGGCGGGCGTGACGCCCTCGGGGCCGCACAGCTGGCCCGGCTGCGCGATGGGGCGATTCTCGTCAACGCCGGCCACTTCGACGTGGAGATCGACGTCGCCGCCCTGGAGGCGGCTGCCCTGGGCAGCGTCGAGCTGCGTCCATCGGTCCGCGAGTACCACCTGGCCGACGGGCGCCGTGTGCGCCTGTTGGCCGCCGGGCGCGTGGTCAACCTGGCCGCCGGCGAGGGACATCCGCCGGCGGTGATGGACATCGCCTTCGCCGCCCAGGCCCTCGCCGTCGAGCACCTTGTTCGCCACGCCGGCGGGGTGGGCCCCGGGGTCCACCCGCTCCCGCCGGCCATCGACCGTGAGGTCGCCGCCCTGGGCCTTGCCGCTCTGGGTCTGTCCATCGACGGGCTCACCCCCGCCCAGGCGCGCTACCTGGCCGCCTGGGAGCCGGCCGCCGGACCGAATGCGAGAGCCTCGGGGCCCGACCGCTAGGGTCCCGGGCCGCATGCGCACCCAGGTACTCGCGGCTGGCCTCGGCACCCGCCTGCGCCCGCTCACCTACGAGATTCCCAAGCCCATGGTCCCCGTGCTGGACCGGCCCGTCATGGCCCACATCGTCGACCTGCTCGCCCACCACGGCTTCGGGCCGGTGGTGGCCAACCTGCACTGCTTCCCCGACACCATCCGGGGCTACTTCGGCGACGAGCTGGAGTACCGTCACGAGGCAGTGCTGCTGGGCACCGCCGGGGGGGTGCGCAACTGCCAGGACTTCTTGTGTGCCGAGGGCAACCGGCCCTTCCTGGTCATCTCCGGCGATGCGCTCACCGACGTCGACCTGCGGCGCATGCGCGAGCGACACGAGTCGGCCGGCGGCGTGGCCACCCTCGCCGTCAAGCGCGTGGCTGACACCCGCGAGTACGGGGTTGTCCTCCACGATGCCGAGGGGCGGGTCACCGGCTTCCAGGAGAAGCCCGACCCGGCCGAGGCGCTCTCGGATCTGGGCAACTGCGGGATCTACATGTTCTCCCCGGAGATCTTCGACTTCTTCGGAGAGCGGCAGTTCGCCGACTGGGCCCAGGACGTCTTCCCGGCGCTGCTGGAGCACGACGTGCCCTTCTTCATCCATGACCTGGGCCAGGAGTACTGGAGCGATGTCAGCTCGCTGGACGAGCTGCACCAGGGAATCGTCGACGTGCTGACCGGCGACCTGGAGCTGCCCGCCGAGGGCGAGACGGTGGCCGAGGGGGTTCGGCTGGGGGAGGGCTCGGGGTTCGAGGGCGCCGCCTTGATCGAACCCCCGGTGTGGATCGGGCGTGACGTGAGGGTGGAAGCGGGCGCCCGGCTGCAGGGTCCGCTGGTCCTCGGCGACGGCGCCGTGGTCGGCGCCGACGCGGTGGTGCGAGAGAGCATCGTCTTCCCGGGCACGGAGATCGCCGCCGAGGCGATCCTGATCGGGGCCATCGCCGGGCACCGGGGGATTCTCGAGCACCTGCGCCCCCGTCACCCGGCGGGCCCACGCGCCTGAGTCGTCGAACGCTTCAGACCAGTCCGAGGCGGTCCTCGCGGGCGGCCTCGCGCTCGGATTCTCCGATCGCGCGGATCAGCAGCACGACGAGGGCGACGCCCATGACCACCGACTGCTCCAGCGCCATGAACGCGCCGGCCACGTTCTGATCGGCGATGGCCGACAGCCCCCAGACGTGAAACCCGCGCGCGTAGGCGTCGTAGAGCAGATGGGGCGCGAAGGTCAGCACGATGCCCAGCAAGCCGACGAGCAGCTTGGTCGAGCCCATGTAGGCCACCGGGCCCAGGCCGCCCAGGCGGAGCCGGCTGCGGATGGGGGAGAGCAGGTGCCACCAGTAGAGAAAGCCGGCGGCGAAGAAGCAGGTGTGCTCCAGGGCGTGCACCGCCGGGTGGGAGTAGGCAGCGTCGTAGAGCGCCGGGACGTGCCAGAGCCACATCGCTGCGACGTAGGCCACCACGGCGACCGCAGGGTGGGCCAGCGGCCCCGCGGCGCGCTCGATGCGGTGTACGGGCCGGGTCACCGGGCGCAGCAGGATCCGCGTGAAGCCCAGGATGAGCAGGATGGGGGCCAGATCGGCGATCAGCAGGTGCCCGACCATGTGCATCGAGGCGAGCTGGTCGGAGATCGAGTCGACCGGTGAGAGGAGGGCGACGACCAGCAGCGCCACTCCGGCCAGGAAGCTGGCCAGCCGCCAGCCCGGAGCGCCGCGCGCGCCGTCGTGGGCGCGCACCCGCCGCCAGCGCAGGATGTAGAGGAGCCCGTAGGCGGCCAGCGGCACGATGATGGTCGGCGCGAGGTTCCACGACATGTTGGCGGGCACGGCCCCCGATTGTGGCGCACACCGGCCGCAGGGGCTGAGCGATCGACGCGAGGGGCGGACCGATGGGCCCTGGCGCTCACGCCCCGGGAGGCGTAGCATCGGTCTCTCGCCTACAGCGACAAGGGAGACCTGAGTGCGCATCGAGATCAAGGGCCGCAACTGCCCAGTCTCTGCCGACCTGCGTGAGCATGCACAGCGCCGCTTCGAGAAGATCGCGCGTCAGGTCTCGCCGCTGGCTGAGCTGGAGCTCGAGCTCACCCACGAGCGCAACCCGGCGATCGCCGATCCGGAGGTCGTAGACGCCACGCTGCACCTCAAGGGGGTCACGCTGCGAGCCCGCGACGCATCGCGCGACATGACCCACTCCCTCAACCTCTGCTCCGAGGAGCTCGCCCGCCAGGTCAAGCGCCACCGCGACCGCCGCCGACGGCGGCGCGAGACGCCGTCTCTGGGCTCGTTGCCCCCGGCCTCCGAACCGCTCGGCGGCCCCCCGGCGGCGGTCTGAGATCGACTGTCCCAACGGCCCCGGCCGGGGCCTCGGGGGCGCCCCGTGGGGGCCTTGTACAGGGCCCTCCCGGGGCCGCGCCAAGGGGCGTTTTGGGGGCTCGACCCGCTGCTAGGCTCGGTCCATGACCCTGTTTGATCGCGCGCTGCGAGCGGGGGAGGGCAAGCAGTTCCGGCGCTACGAGCAGCGCGTCGAGCGGATCAATCGCTTCGAGCCCGAGCTTGAGCTCCTCGATGACGCCGAGCTGCGTGAGCGCGTCGGAGAGCTGCGCGTCCGTGCCCGCGACGGCGAGGCGTTGGACGACCTCCTCTACGAGACCTTCGCCGTGGTGCGCGAGGCATCCAGGCGCACCCTGGGCATGCGCCACTTTGACGTCCAGCTCATCGGGGGGATGGTCCTGCACGACGGCGCCATCGCCGAGATGAAGACCGGCGAGGGCAAGACCCTGACCGCGACCCTCGCCGTGGTGCTCAACGCGCTCCCCGGCCGTGGCGTGCACCTGGTCACCGTCAACGACTACCTGGCTCGCCGTGACGCCGACTGGATGAGGCCCCTCTACAACGCGCTGGGCATCGCGGTGGGGGTCCTGCAGAACATGCAGTCCTACGAGGACAAGCAGGTCGCCTACGCCGCCGACGTCACCTACGGCACCAACTCGGAGTTCGGCTTCGACTATCTGCGCGACAACATGGCCACCTCGCTGCCGGAGAAGGTTCAGCACGGCGGCCGCTCCAACCTGGAGGAGGCCGAGCGCCTGCGCGAGGACTACCGCCAGGGCCGGGCCAAGGTGCGCAAGTCCGCCGACCACGTCTTCGGCATCGTCGACGAGGTCGACAACATCCTCATCGACGAGGCGCGCACGCCGCTGATCATCTCCGGTGCCCCCGAGCAGGCGGCCGACCTCTACGCCCAGTTCGCGCGCCTGGCCCGGCGCATGGGGTCAGGCAAGGTCCCCGAGGGCATGGACCCCAGGACCAAGAAGGAATTCGTCGCCGACTTCGATTTCGAGTTCGACGAGAAGCACAAGACCGTGGCGGTCACCGAGCAGGGCGTGACCAAGGCCGAGCGCTTCCTGGGCATCGGCCACCTCTACCGCGCCGAGAACGGTCACCTGGTCAACCACCTGCTCCAGTCGCTCAAGGCCGAGTCGCTCTACAAGCGCGACGTCGACTACGCGGTGATCGACGGCGAGGTCAAGATCATCGACGAGTTCACCGGCCGCATCCTCGACGGACGCCGCTGGTCGGAGGGGTTGCATCAGGCGGTGGAGGCCAAGGAGGGCGTCGCCGTCCAGGAGGAGAACCAGACCCTGGCCACGATCACGCTGCAGAACTACTTCCGCATGTACCAGAAGCTCGCCGGCATGACCGGCACGGCCCTCACCGAGGCCACTGAGTTCATGAAGATCTACGAGCTGCCCGTGGTCCAGGTGCCGACCAACCAGCCCATGGTCAGGGGCGATCGCAACGACCAGATCTACAAGACGAAGGATGGGAAGTGGTCGGCGGTGGCGCGGGAGATCTCCGAGCGCCACACGCGTGGCCAGCCCGTCCTGGTCGGCACGATCTCCGTCGAGGTCTCCGAAGTGCTCTCGGGGGAGCTGCGCCGCTCGGGCGTCGAGCACACCGTCCTCAACGCCAAGCCCGAGTACGCCGAGCGTGAGGGAGAGATCATCGCCGAGGCCGGCCGTCCCGGGGCGGTCACCATCGCGACGAACATGGCCGGCCGCGGGGTCGACATCAAGCTGGGCGGCAATGCCGACCACCTGGCCCAGCTCGAGCTGCGCAAGCTCGGCCTGGAGCCCGGCGAGCCCGACTACGACGATCGCAAGGTCGATGTTCTGCCCGCCCTGGACCGGCGCGTGGCGGAGGCGCGCGAGCAGGTGCTCGAGGCGGGCGGGCTGTTCATCTGCGGCACCGAGCGCCACGAGTCGCGGCGCATCGACAATCAGCTGCGTGGGCGCTCAGGCCGCCAGGGCGACCCGGGCGAGTCGCGTTTCTTCCTCTCGGCCGAGGACGACCTGGTGCGGCTGTTCGCCGGCAACCGCATCTACTCCATCCTCGATCGCCTGGGCACCACCGACGACGAGGGCAACGAGGAGCCCATCGAGGCCAAGATGCTCTCCAAGCAGATCGAGAAGGCTCAGCGCAAGGTCGAGGAGCAGAACTTCCTCATCCGCAAGCGCGTGCTCGAGTACGACGACGTGATGAACCAGCAGCGTGAGGTCATCTACGCCTACCGCGACCGCATCCTCGAAGGTCGCGACATGCGTGACGAGGCCCGCGGCAACGTCGTCGAGGTTCTCGAGCGTCTCGTCGATGGCTACACCGTCGATGACTACTCCGAGAACTGGGACCTCGATGAGCTGTTCACCGCCGCCGCGCAGGTCGTGCCCCTCGGCTTCGGTCCTGCGGACCTGAGCCCCGATGACATGGACCGTGAGGAGATCAAGCGCCGGCTCACCGACGCCGCGCTGGGCGCCTACGACGACCGTGAGGGCACGTGGGGGCCCGAGCTCACCCGCGAGCTCGAGCGCTTCCTCCTGCTGCAGATCATCGATCAGCGCTGGAAGGAGCACCTCTATGACATGGACTACCTGCGCGAGGGCATCCACCTGCGGGGCTTCGCCCAGTCTGATCCCCTCGTCGAGTACAAGAACGAGGGCTTCACCCTGTTCACCGACCTGATGAACACCGTGTGGTCTGATTACGCCCGGATGATCTTCCACGTCGAGCTCTCCGTCGATGGGGCCAACGGTGGCGGCGCGCTGGCTCCGCCGCGCCCGGCCCCCACCGGCTCGTCATCGACGCGCCGGGCGGCGGTCTCCTACTCCCATGGCGGTCCCGATCCGCGGGCGGCCATGGCCATGGCCGCCGCCGGCGCGGTGGAGGGGGCCGAGGGCGCCGAGGCCTACGCCGATGCCGTCGCCACCGAGCAGATGGCCCCCGAGGTCGAGGTGGAGCAGCGCCGTGTCGATCCGGGCGAGCAGGTCGGTCGCAACGAGCCCTGCTGGTGTGGCTCGGGCAAGAAGTTCAAGAAGTGCCACGGCGCCTAGCGCTGCCGGGCGCCCGAGCCCCTGCGGCCGCCTGACCAGGCGTCTCGGGCGCACTTGACAGCCTGGCGCGTCGGCGCTAGCTTAGCGGCCGTCCCGGGGGCGGATCGTCCGGCGTCCGTCCGCCGAACGAAATGATCAAGCGCTTCGGATTCTCCTACCTGCTCGCGGCCAAGGGGATCGGCGGGGTGACCGCGACCAAGGGCTCCTACACCGTGTCGCCCTCCCAGCCGGCGAAGAAGAAGCGCAAGCACAAGGCTCACAAGCGCAAGTAGTCGCTGACGCGGTCCCGCGGGTCCGAGGCGCTGGTCCCATCCACTAAGCTCGGCGCAGTGGTCAACCCCGCCGCCTCCATCCCCACGCCTCAGCGCTTGGCGGCCGTCCGCGAGCAGCTCGGGCTGCTCGCGGACTATCTTTGACCCCGACCGGCTGACCGCCAGCGCGGCGCAACTCGAGGAGCAGATGGGCCGGCCCAGATTCTGGGACGAGCCCGAGCAGGCCGCCCGGGTCAGCGCCGAGCACTCCCGGCTGAGCCGGCGGCTGGAGGGATTCACCGTCTTGACGGCCGATGTGGCCGAGCTGGCCGAGCTGGCCGAGCTGGCCGACGAGGACGCCGAGCTGGCCGAGGAGCTGGCCGAGCAGCTCGACTCCGTCGAGGTCCGGCTGGCCGCCCTGGAGGAGGCGCGGCTCTTCTCCGGACGCTACGACGCCGGCGATGCCCTGGTCACCGTCAACGCCGGCGCGGGGGGCACCGACGCCCAGGACTGGGCCGAGATGGTGCTGCGCATGGAGATGCGCTGGGCCGAGCGCCGCGGGTTTCACGTCGAGCTGCTCGAAGCCAGCGCCGGCGAAGAGGCGGGGATCAAGTCGGCAACCTTCCGAGCCTCCGGCGAGAACGCCTACGGGCTCTACTCGGCCGAGAAGGGCGTGCACCGGCTCGTACGCCTGTCGCCCTTTGATGCCCAGCACCGGCGCCAGACGAGCTTCGCCGGCGTGGAGGTCTCACCCGTGGTGGACGACGGTGGCGAGGTCGAGATCGACGACGACGACCTCCAGGTCGACACCTACCGCGCCTCCGGAGCCGGCGGCCAGCACGTCAACAAGACCGACTCGGCGGTGCGCATCACCCACCGGCCGACCGGCGTCGTCGTCCAGTGCCAGAACGAGCGCTCGCAGTCCTCCAACCGGGCAACGGCCATGGCCATCCTGCGCTCCCGCCTGGCCGAGCAGCGCGAGCGCGAGCGCCGGGAGGAGATTGCCCGCGAGCGCGGGGAGGCCCAGGACGTCAACTTCGGCTCCCAGATCCGCTCCTATGTCCTGCATCCCTACACGATGGTCAAGGACCATCGCACCGACCTCGACGTGGGTGACGCCAACCGCGTGCTCGACGGTGACCTCGACCCCTTCGCGCGGGCCTATCTCCTGGCCACCGCGGGTCACGGGTAGACCGGTCAGGCGCTGCCCGACCGCTGCGGGCTCACCCATCGATGACCGTCGATCACGACGAAGCACTCGCTGCCCTGGTCGCGGGCGCCCTGGCCGAGGATGTCGGCCCGGGCGACGTGACCAGCGAGGCTACGGTCCCGGCTGGCGCTCGGGCCCGCGCGCTGATCATCCAGAAGGCGCCCGGGGTGATCTTCGGCCTGGACGCCGTCGAGCGGGTGGTCCTCTCGCTGGACCCCGCTGCCCGCGTGGATCGCCGGGTGCAGGAGGGCCTGTGGCTCCAGGAGGGTCCCGTGCTCGAGGTTGATGGCTTCGCTCGGGCCCTGCTGGGCGCCGAGCGCACGGCGCTCAACCTGCTCGGGCGGCTGTCGGGCGTGGCCACCGCGACCGCCCGGGCCGTCGCCGTCGTGAACGGCACGGGAACCCGCATCCTCGACACGCGTAAGACGACTCCGGGGCTGCGGGCGCTGGAGAAGGCAGCGGTGCGCGCCGGGGGCGGCCACAACCATCGCGCCGGGCTCTACGACATGGTGCTGATCAAGGAGAACCACGTGACCCTCGCCGGCGGGGTGGGAGAGGCGGTGCGCCGGGCGCGGACCGCGGCGCCCGACCTGCCCCTCGAGGTCGAGTGTCGGGACCGCCGGGAGATCGACGAGGCGCTCGCCGCTGGCGCACCGCGGATCCTGCTGGACAACATGGACCCACCCGCCCTGCGCGACGCGGTCCGCCACATCGCCGGCCGGGCCGAGATCGAGGCCAGCGGGGGGATGACCCTCGATCGCCTGGCCGAGGTGGCCGGCACCGGCGTAGACTGGATCTCGATCGGCGCGCTCACCCACTCGGCCCCCGCCCTGGACCTCTCCCTCCTCCTCGAGCCCCTGCCATGAACCTCCCGATGGTCGGCCCGGGCCAGCCGACGGCTCGCGTGGTGCTCGAGTCGATACCCGACCTCCAGGCCCAGGTGCGCGCGCTGGCCGCCGAGCGCGACGCGGTGATCCTCGCCCACAACTACCAGGTGCCCGAGGTCCAGCAGGTGGCTGACTACGTCGGCGACTCGCTGGGGCTCTCCCAGCACGCCGCGCGGACCGACGCCACGACCATCGTCTTCTGCGGCGTGCACTTCATGGCCGAGACGGCGTCCATCCTCTGCCCCGAGCGTCGAGTGCTGATCCCCGATCCCGATGCCGGCTGCTCGCTGGCCGACTCGATCACCGCCGAGGAGCTGCGCGCGTGGCAAGCGTCTCACCCGGGCGCGGTGACCGTGATGTACGTCAACACATCGGCTGAGGTCAAGGCGCTCACCGACTGGTGCGTGACGTCGTCCAACGCGGTGGCTGTCGTGGAGCGCATCCGCGCCGAGCACGGCGACGAGCAGGCGATTCTGTTCGGCCCCGACATGTTCCTGGGGGCCTATGTCGAGCGCAGGACGGGCCGGCCCATGCACGTCTGGGCGGGGGAGTGCCACGTGCACGCAGGCATCCGCCCCAGTGACATCGCCGCCATGCGCGCCCGTCACCCCGGTGCCGACTTCCTCATCCACCCCGAATGCGGCTGCTCGACCTCGGCCATGGAGTATGTGGCCGCCGGCGACGTCGACGGCGAGGGCGTGCACATGCTCTCCACCGGCGGGATGCTGGACTACGCCCGCCAGGCCATGCCTGGATCGACGGCCATCGTGGCCACCGAGACGGGCATGCTCCATGGTCTGCGCGAGGCGGCGCCCGACGCCGACTTCGTCGCCGCCAACGAGGCGGCCGTCTGCCGTTACATGAAGATGATCACCCTGCCCGGGCTGCGCGACTGCCTGCGCGACGGTGGCCCGGGCTACGAGGTCTCGGTCCCACCCGACATCGCCCAGCGGGCCCGGATCCCGATCGAGCGCATGGTCAGCGTGGGGTAGCGCCCGGCCTACTCGAAGTCCGACTGCTCGTGCGGGCCGACGCAGGCCAGCGAGAGCTCGTCGGGAATCACGGCGGCCAGCTCGGCCACGCCGGCATGGGTGACGGCGTCGATGGCGGCGATGGAGCGATCGGGGTCGATCTCCTCGCCGCACACGATGGAGGTCTGGGCCGCGTGCCGCGCGACCGCCCCGGTGTTCTCGAAGGCCAGGACCTGGCGACCGGCGGCCAGCGCTCGGGCGCGGATCACCTCGTCCTCGGTAGGACCGTCCCGGGCGAGCTCGACGACGATCTCGCGCATCCGCCCGTAGGCCTCGACGCACTTGGCCGACTCCAGGCCCGCGGCGAGCTGGAGCACGGGGACGTCGGCGTAGGCGTGCGCGGCCGCCCCCACGGTGTAGGCCAGCCCCCGCTGCTCGCGGATCTCGTCGAACAGGCGCGAGCCCATGGACCCTCCGAGCAGCGTGGTGTAGACGGCCAGGGTGGCCCGCTGCTCGATGTCGTCAACATCGATGGGGGGACGGTAGGACATCCGCAGGTGCGATTGGTTGGACTCGCGCGGCGCCACCATCGTCCGCGGGACGACGGCGGGCGCTGACTCGTAGGGCGCTGGCTCGGGCAGGCTGGGGAAGCGGCCAAACAGCTCGGCCAGCTTCTCGTCGGCGGGCAGCCCTTCCAGGTTGCCGACGAGGAAGGCGCCAGCCCGGGCCCCGGCCCAGCGACGCTCGCGAAAGGCGACGATGGCCTCGCGGGAGAAGCTGGTCAGGTGCTCGGGCGGGCCCAGGACGGGACGCCCGAGCGGGTGCTCGGCGAACACGGCGCGGTCGATGAGCATCTCGGCCACCGTCGAGGGCTGGTCCTGAGCCCGGGCGATCTCCTGGATGACCACCCCCCGCTCGCGCTCGAGCTCCTGCGCATCGATTCGTGGCCGGCCGACGAAATCGGTGAGCAGGTCGATGGCCGGCTCAGCCGCCTCGGCCCGGGCGGTGATGTGGAAGGCCACGAGGTCATGGGAGGTGTAGGCGTTGAGCACAGCGCCCAGGCGCTCGGCCGTCTCGTTGACGTCGCGGTAGTGGGAGAACTTCTCCCCTCCCTTGAACACCAGGTGCTCGAGGAAGTGGGCCATCCCGTTCTCCTCGGCGCGCTCGGTGCGGGCGCCGGCGTCGAAGGCGACGAGCACGGTGATGGCCCGCGTTCCCGCCAGCGCCACCCGGTGCAGGGGCAGGCCGTTGGGGAGCGTCGAGACGGAGACGGCCGGCATCCGGCGGGCGACGATAGCGGCTGCAGGAGCCCTTGCACCGGGCACGCCGGACTGCAGCTACCGTCCGGCTCCGCCCATGGCCACCCGACGAGTCACCCGCCGATTCCGCCGCCCCGTGCCCCCGCCGGCGGCGCTGCGCGCCCCCGGCGCCCGCGTCGAGCCGCCCAAGCCGCGCGCCCCCCAACGGGGCCCGGTCGGCGCCCGGACTCCGGTCATCGAGTTCCGGGGCGTCTCCAAGAGCTACGGGCGCACCGACCCCGCCGTGGAGCAGGCGACGTTCACCATCGAGCGGGGGGAGTTCGTCTTCCTTGTCGGCTCCACCGGATCGGGCAAGTCGACGCTGATGCGCCTGCTCATCAAGGAGCTGGAGCCCACGCAGGGTCACATCCGCGTCGCCGGCCACGAGCTGGCCCAGATCGAGCGCAGCAAGGTCCCGTTCTACCGACGCAACGTCGGAGTCGTCTTCCAGGACTTCAAGCTGCTGCCCAACCGGACGGTCTACGACAACGTCGCCTACGCATTGTCGGTGACCGGGCAGTCACGCCGCCAGATCCGTACGAAGGTTCCCGACGTCCTGCGCCTGACCGGGCTGTCGACCAAGCTCCACCACTATCCCGACCAGCTCTCCGGTGGCGAGCAGCAGCGCGTCTCGGTGGCGCGCGCCTTCGTCAACCACCCGCCCCTGCTGCTGGCCGACGAGCCCACCGGCAACCTCGACCCCGAGACCTCGATCGGGATCATGCAGCTGCTCTACCGCATCAACCGCACGGGCAGCACGGTGGTGGTCGCCACCCATGACTCTGGGATGGTGGACAAGATGCGACGCCGGGTCATCGAGCTCGACGCCGGGCGGATCGTCCGCGACGAGGCGACGGGGCTCTACGCCGCCCGCGACGAGACGACGCGCGAGTTCGCGGCCCGTCTGCGCGCCGACCTGGCCTCGCGGCCCGACGTCGATCGGGCAGCGGCGATGGCCCGCCCGCCGATCCCGCCGCGAGCGCCCGCGTCGGGTCCCGTCGAGCCCCGCCCCGCCCCGCGACCCGCTCCCGGCCCCCGGGGGCGCCACGATCGCTCGCGGACCGCGAGGGGCAGCTCGACGCCCACCATCCGGCCTCCCCGGCCCGATCGGTGAACCCCGGCTTCTTCCTGCGCGAGGCATCGCGCTCTCTGCGGCGCAACGCCGCGCCGTCGTTCGCCGCCCTGGCCACCATCCTGGTCACCACCCTCGTGCTTGGCGTCTTCATCCCCGTGGTGCAAGCCACCAACGGGGCGGCCAACGAGGTTCGGGGCAAGCTCCTGCTCGACGTCTACCTAAAGCCGAACGACAGCCCACGCGACGTCCAGCGCGTCTATGGGCTGCTCACCAACCCGCGGAAGGTGGCCCACGTCAGACACGTCCAGTTCGTCTCCAAGGACTCAGCCCTCAAGCAGGAGGAGCAGCGCAACCCGGGTGCCTTCCAGCTGCTGGGCTCCAACCCGCTGCCCGACACCTTCCACGTCACCCCCGACAGCGCCGCCAACATCGACGCCATCCGCAGCAGCCTCCTCCTGGCCAGTGCCGGAGGCGGGACAACGGCAGCCGACCCGTCGATCGACCAGGTGCGCAACCGCCGCGACGAAACGACGAAGATCGTCTCGGCGACCCGGGTGATCAAGCTCAGCATGGGCCTGCTCGCCGGCCTGCTGGTCGTCGCCTCGATCCTGTTGGTGGCCAACACCATCCGCCTGTCGCTGTTCTCTCGGCGCCGGGAGGTCGAGGTCATGAAGCTGGTCGGGGCCACCGACTGGTTCATCCGCTGGCCGTTCATCATCGAGGGAGTGGCCGTGGGAGCGGTGGGTGGCCTGCTGGCCATCGTCCTGCTCGCGGCGGGCAAGTTCGCGCTCATCGACCCGCTGGCCTCGAGCTTCCGGCTCATCGCCACGCCCAAGACCGTCAACTTCGGCATCCTGGTGGCCATCCTGGCCGGCGCCAGCGTCGGCGTGTCGGCCGCGGGCTCGGGCCTGTCGCTGCGCCGCTTCCTGCGCGTCTGAGTCCCGGCGTCCGCGCGCTCGGGCCTGCGGTCCCGCCGCCGAGCCCTCGTTAGGCTAGGCCGGTGGCCCGGGTTCCTCCGCGCCCAGATTCCGCGCGCACCCCATGACCCGCCGGCCTCTCGATCCATTCACCACCCTGCTCGTCGTGCTGCTGCCGGTCCTGCTGGTGGTCGGCATCCTCCTCGGGGGCCACCCCGACGCGCTGCCCGGACCGTTGCGTGACGCGCTCGTGCAGAAGCCGGCCAACCCGACCTACGAGGAGGGGTTGGCCCTGCTCGAGCGCGACTACTTCCGCAAGCTCGACCCCAGGGCGCTCAGCGATGCATCGCTCTCCGGGGTGGTGGCCAGTCTGGGCGACCGCTTCTCCAACTACTTCAGCCCGGCGGACTTCAAGGCGTTCAACGATCCCCTGCACGGCCACGGCCGCTTCGCCGGCGTCGGGGTGGCCGTCGGAGCCGACCCCCTGGGGCTGCGGGTGCTCGACGTCTACGCCGACACGCCGGCCGCCCGGGCCGGGATCCACGACGGCGACCTGATCGTGGCCGTCAACGGCGCAGTCCTGAAGGGCAAGACCGCCGCCCAGGACACAGGACTGGTCAAGGGCCCAGCCGACACCCCGGTGACCCTCACCGTGGCCTCGGGTGCCCACCAGCGCACGGTCACCCTGCGCCGGGCCGAGGTCGCGGTCCCGCTCGTCCAGTCCGAGGTGCGCACGGTCGCGGGCCACAAGCTGGCCTGGGTGGAGCTGAGCACGTTCAACGCCGATGGAATCCACGGCCAGCTGCGTGAGGCGATCGACCGTCGGCTCTCGGAAGGCGCCCGGGGCATCGTCCTGGACCTACGCCACAACGGTGGCGGGCTGCTGGACGAGGCGGTGCTCGTCGCCTCGACCTTCATCCCCGAGGGCACGATCGTCACCACCGACGGGCGCACCCGCCCTCGCCACGTCTACACCGCGGTCGGCGATGCCATCCCCACCTCGGTCCCGGTCTCCGTGCTGGTCGATGCCAACACAGCGTCGGCCTCGGAGATCGTCACCGCCGCGCTGCAGGACCACCACCGAGCCACCGTGGTGGGCACCCACACGTTCGGCAAGGGGGTCTTCCAGGAGGTCGTTCCCCTCTCCAACGGGGGGGCCATGGACATCACCGTGGGTGAGTACTTCACCCCCAACGGCCGCAATCTCGGTGGCGGTGGGGTCAAGCAGGGGGCCGGCGTCCAGCCCGACGTGGTGGTCGGCGCCGTCCCCTCCGGGGGCCACGACCCGGCGTTGGACGCTGCCCTGCGCGTGGTCGCCTCCAAGCTGCGGTGAGCCCCGCGGGCGGTCGCGCCCCCGACGAGCCGCTGACCCGTCGCTGGGTCGGGGTGCTCGAGCGGCGAGGCCGGTTCTGGTCGGTGACCCCGATCTTCCAGCGCTCCGGGCGGGTGACCGTGGCCCGGCCCCGCGACGCCGGCGCTGGTGCGCTGGTGCTGGTGGAGCCGGCGCGTGGCGGCGGGGGCGCGCGGGTCCTGCGGTCGATCGGGGATCCCGCCGTGGCGCTCGACCTGCTCGAGGGCCTGCTGTTGGACCGGGGCCTGGCCCGCCGCTTCGAGCCCCAGGTCGAGCACGCCGCCCGCGCTGCCGCCGAGCGGATGGCCGAGGATCCCGGCGACCGGCACGACCTGCGGTGGCTGGCCACCTTCACCATCGATCCGCCCAGCGCCGGCGACTTCGACGACGCCATCTCGGCCGAGGCGCTGGAGGGGGAGGATGGATGGCGCGTCTGGGTGCACATCGCCGATGTCGCCGCCCACGTGGCTCCCGGCTCCCCGGTCGATGAGGAGGGCGCCCGTCGCGGCACCAGCGTCTACGTGCCGGGACTCGTGGAGCCGATGCTCCCGGGCCCGCTGAGCAACGAGGCGTGCTCGCTGGTGCCCGGACGCGAGCGTCGGCGGTGACGGTGGAGATGGTGTTGAAGGGGGCTTCAGTCCTCCGCGCCGCCTTTCATCGGTCGCTGATCGTCTCCGACGTCCGTTTGGACTACGACCGGGTGGACCGGATCTTCTCGGGTGCCGAGCGCGCCGAGGAGCCCTGGGCGACCCCGTTGGTCGTGGCCCGCGAGGCGGCGGCGGCCCTGGCCGCCTCGCGCCGGGCCCGCGGTGCCCTGACCGTCGAGAGCTCTGAGCCGGAGTTCCAGTTCGATGACGCCGGTGCGGTGGTCGGCCTGGCGGCGGCGGCGGCGACCGAGTCGCACAGCCTCATCGAGCAGCTCATGATCACCGCCAACGAACAGGTGGCCACCCTGCTCGAGCAGCGCGGGATCCCGGCGCTCTACCGGGTCCACGAGCGCCCCGAGCCGGCGGCCATGCAGCGCCTTGCCGCCCAGCTTGCATCCCTGGAGGTGGCCACCCCGCCGCTCCCCGAGACCCTGTCGCCCTCCCAGGCCGAGGAGGCGGCCGGTGAGCTCTCCCAGGCCGTGGACGCCCACGTCCGCCGGAGCGGACGGGGCCGCCGGGCCCTGACCAGCCTTGTCCTTCGCTCGCTCAAGCAGGCGCGCTATGAGCCGCGCAACCTCGGCCACGCCGGGCTGCGATCACCGCGCTACTGCCACTTCACCTCGCCCATTCGCCGTTACCCGGATCTGGTCTGCCATCGCGCGCTGCTCTCCGCCGTGGGGGGCGGGGAGCTGGCGCCCGAGGCCTCCGCCCTGGCCGAGGGCGGCGCGTGGGCGTCCCAGCGCGAGCGCGATGCCGCCCTCGTCGAGCGCGACGCCGACGACGTCGCCCGCTGCCTGCTGCTGGAGCGCCGCCTGGCCACCGGGGACTGGCGCCGGAGCTGGGAGGGCGAGGTGGTCGGGCTGATCGGGGCCGGGGCGTTCGTCGCCTTTGGCGCCGAGGGCGGGTTCGAGGGGTTCCTCCCCGTACGTCGGCTGCGCGGCGACTGGTGGGAGCTCAACGAGGAGGGGACGGTGCTGCGTGGGGCCCGGGGTGGGGGAACGGTGCGGCTGGGGGATGGCGTGGAGGTCGAGGTCGGACGCGTCGACGCACCGCGGGGGCGGGTGGATCTGTATCCGGCGGGCGGGTGAGGGTCTCCGCGGGTCGGAGTCATGCTCTGGGTCCCACTCGCGCCCCGGGCGACCCGCTCCGGGACGGAGCGCACGACTGTCACGCGTTCGCCACCACTGTCCCTCGGGGTCAGCGCGAGCGGGACGCTGCGCAGGAAGTCGCGGGTGAGGCGAGACGCCGGGCTCTAGGCTCGGCCTATGGCCAAGACCGCCAAGCGCAAGGCCGCCTCCGGTGACGTGGCCAGCAACCGACGCGCGGCCCACCGCTATCACCTGCTCGATCGTCTGGAGTGCGGGATGGCGCTGCAGGGCAGCGAGGTCAAGTCGCTGCGGGAGGGGCGCGTGCAGCTCATGGACGCCTACGCGTCGCTCAGCGACGGCGAGCTGTGGCTGCACAACGTCCACATCCCTGCCTATGCGCCAGCGTCCCGCGAGAACCACGAGCCCGAACGTCCGCGCAAGCTGTTGGCCCACCGCCGGGAGCTCGAGCGCCTGGCGGCCAAGGTCAACGAGCGCGGCTTCACCCTGGTTCCAACCCGGATGTACTTCTCCGGCGGCCGCGCCAAGGTCGAGGTTGCGCTGGCCCGGGGCAAGGACGCCTACGACAAGCGCCAGTCGCTCAAGGCCAAGGACCAGCAGCGCGAGATCCAGCGGGCGTTGCGCGACGTCGGGCGCTGAGTCCGGAGGCGGCCTATCCCAGGATGTTCACCGCCCGGGAGACGACGAGGCCGATGGTGACCAGCGAGACGAGCGCTTGCACGGTCATGATGCTCTTGGCGATGGGGGACAGCGGCATCGTGTCGGTCGGGCTGAATGCCGTGGCGTTGGTGAAGGACACGTAGAGGTAGTCGACGAACGCAGGGCGCCATGCCGCCGGCTCGATGCGGTCGTCGCTCATCTGGGGAAACAAAAAGTCGGGGGGCTCGTCCTTTCCGGCGGCCCGTTTGCCCGGCCCGCCGCGGTCGGTCTCCCAGTACCAGAGACCGAAGATGATGACGTTGGTGAGCCAGATGAGGGCCCCCGAGGTGATCAGCTCATGGCCGTTGGGGGAGCTGTGCCGCAGCAGCTCGTGGCTGAGGAGGATGAGCGAGGTGATGTTCGCCGCGCTGACCATCGCGGTCATTCCCAGAGCCGCCCGCCGGCGAACGGGATGCTCGGACTCCAGGCGCCGCGGGGTGGCGACCAGCAGCCCGATCAGCAGGGCCCCCTCGAGCACCGGCAGCAACCAGGCCGGTCCAACCGTGAGCCGCTCGGGCAGCAGCAGCTGGAGGGCGATGGCGACCAGCACCGCGGCCTGCGCGTAAACCGCCGGCTCGCTGCGGGCGGGCGGCGGATAGGGACGTCCGGCGGACTGGGCCATGGCGCACAGCGTATGGCGTGCCGCGGTCGCTGGCGCGGAACCGCGGGGGCCGAGTCAGCCGGCCACAACCGCGGGCCGATCCCGGAGCGCTCGACGCCTGCTCTGAACGCGATCTCCGTCGAGACGGGCTGACGCGGCTAGTTGAAGGTCCGGGTCACGTAGGCCGCGTGCATGCCGAAGGCCAGCGCGGCGATCAGCCCGAGGTAGACGGCGCCGACGAGCAGCCTGTCGCGCGGGCGCACCCGGTAGTAGGCCTCCTGCTCGGGTCCGCCCTCCCGCCGGGCCCGCAGCCGTCGGCGGACGTCGAAGAAGCCCAGCAGGATGAACAGGAGGATGATCGGGTTGGGGAAGATGATGGCGAAGGCGACGAGCATCAGCAGCCCGACGATCCACATGGCCGGGGCCATGGCCGCCATCGCTCGTCCCCCGTCCAGCGGGCTGACGGGCACCAGGTTGAACAGGTTGAGGAACAGGCCGGTGTAGCCCAGGGCCAACAGGAGGTCCGAGTGCTCGACGTCGCCCAGCACGGCGACAGCTCCGGCGGCCAGCGAACCCAGGATCGGTCCGGCCAGACCGACCTTGGCCTCGGTCAGCGCGTTGTCGCCCAGCGACTTGGCGCCGATGTAGGCGCCGAGGAAGGGGATGAACATCGGGGCCGTCGCGCGGATCCCCTGCCGGCGCAGCTCGAAGACGTGCCCCATCTCGTGCACGAAGAGCAGGGCGACGAAGCCCACCGCGAACGGCCAGCCGAAGATGAAGCTGTAGGCGGCGATCGAGACCAGCGCTGACCCGGAGGTGGCCAGCAGCTTGACCTTGGGAAGAAGCAGCAGCAGCGCCTTGAACTTGGCGATGGTCACCCCGATGACGGCCAGAGCACCGGTGATCCGGTTGCGCAGCGGACGCCGCGGGGGCGCGAAAGGTGAGCCGTCGGGTTCGCCTCGGGGCAGCCCGGTCGGCGACGGACCGGGAAGGCCCGTGGGTACAGGGCCCCCGGAACCCGGGGGGGCGGGCGGCGAACCCAACGGGCTGACCCATTCGGGATCGGGGATCACGGTTTGATTGTCGCAGGGCGGGTCACCGGGGCCCGCGGGTAGCCTGCGCCCCAGCCGCGGTGCTACGGCGAGCGCGGGCCGAGTAGAATGAAGGCTGCTTCCAGGGGACGACAGGCTTCGACGTGAGCGAGCGCGGGCCGAGTAGAATGCAGGCTGCTTCCAGGGGACGACAGGCTTCGACGTGATCGAACCGTGGGGGCAGTTGCGAGCCGAGGTTCCGGCTGGCCTCGTAAATCCGCCGGAAAACCATACGTGCGGACTCTCACGAGTACGCCCTCGCCGCTTAGCAGTAGCTAAGCCGTGAGGTTTGGTCCCCCGCAGCCCGCGGCGGGGATCGCCGAATCAGATAGCGGGCTCACCCGGTGAGGTCAGCCCTCGCCGATCCGGGGACATTTCAGGGGGCTGGCCCTCCGCAACCCCGCCGGCGAGGCGAGCGGAGGGCGAGAACAGAGCGCCGGCTACGCTCGTAGACGCTGTTCCATACGCGATCGCGGACGTGGGTTCGATTCCCACCGTCTCCACTCCAAGGCAGTAGTCGGCCCCTTGAGCCGGGAAGATGAGCGCGGTGGGGCGCCGCGCGGTCGTCTTGCGCCTCAGATGCTTGGGTCGCTCAGGGTCGCTCAGGGTCGCTCAGGCCCCCAGCTCGGCGAGCGGGATCCGGGTGAGGGCGTAGCGCCAGACTCCACCGCCGGCGTCGCGCTCTTGGAAGAACAGCACAACTGAGCTGCCGGCGATGACGGCACTGGCGTGTCCGTTCTCACCAGATCCTTCACCGCCGACGGGCGGAATGAGCGGGCCGCGCAGCGCATAGGGGCCGCGGACGTCGGGCGCGATCCCAAAGAAGACGCGCTGGCGGGAACCGGGGCTACCCGCGGGCAGGAAGCACACGGCGTTGAGCAGGACGCGACCGTCGGGCAGCTCGAGCAGCTGCGCACCCTCCAGGCCCCACTCGTAGCCGTCGTCGCCGCGCTGGTTGTGGAACTCGACGTCCTCGTGACGCAGGATTGGCCCGAGTCGGCCCCATGGGCCGTGCCAGTCGCCGGTGCGGCTGTGGGCCAGGTGGAGGTCTGCCTCGCCGACGGCGCTGAAGGCCGAGTAGACGAGGTAGCGCTCACCATGGATCTCGGCCGGATGGGGGTCGTAGATTCCCGCCTCCTCGGTCCTCGCCAGCGACCTCAACGCGGTGCCGGCGTGGGAGAAGGTCTCGCCGCCGTCGCCCGAGACCAGGTGCTCGATGGACCCGTCGAAGACGTTGTACTCCGTCTGCAGGAACATATGGTGGGTCGAGCCCTCCGCGATCACCCCCGGCGCGGCCAGGCAGCCGCCCGAGAGCCCGGCGGCCAGTGCCACGGGATTGCCCAGGCGCCACGGCCCGTCCAGCGACGGGCCGGTGGCGTGCAGGATCTCGAACCGGTTTGGTCCGGTGATCCCGCTCCCGTACAGGTGCCACTGCCGGCCGTCATGGACGGGGCACGGGTCCTTGACCTCGAGGTAGTGCGAAGCCGCGGAGATGGGTTCGAGTCCCACCGTCTCCACGACGCACCGCCCGCGGCTACCCGCTCGAGACCCAGTCGGCGCGCGGATCGGGCAGGGGCGTCGGGCGCGCCTCGGCCGTTGCGCGTTGGGCCTCCAGCCAGGGCGGGAGGATGATGCGGCGGCCCAGCTCCTCCACCGGGCCGTCGACGGTGAACCCCGGCTCCTCGGTGGCCAGCTCGAACAGGACGCCGCCGGGCTCGCGGAAGTACACCGAGTGGAAGTAGTGGCGGTCGATGATGCCGCTGTTGGGCACGCGGGCCCGGCGCAGGCGCTCCAGCCAGCGCGGCTGCTCGGCGTCGGTCGTGGCCCAGGCGACGTGGTGCACCGTGCCGGCGCTCTGGCGCCCGGGCTGCTCGGGCGGGGGGTCGACGGCGATCCACCCGCCGCGGCGCTCGCCGCGCAGCTCCCATCTCCCGTCGGCATCGGGCTGGGCACCCATCAGCCCCTCCAGGACGGTAGCTGTGCCCCCGGGGTCCTGGCCGTAGGCCCGCACCCCATCAAAGCCCCGCAGCGCCAGCTCGGCCGGGATCTCGGGATGATCGGCGATCAGCGGGGCATCGTCCACGGCGCTGACGGCCAGCTCGTGGCCCAGGCCCTCGGGGTCGGCGAAGCGCAGGGTTGCGTCTTGGCTCTCGGCGGCCACCCCCTCGGCGCTCAGTCGGTCGGCCCAGAAGTCGAGCGCATCGCTCGAGCCCAGACGCCAGACCACGCGGTGCACCATGCCGGCGCCGGGGCGGCCTGGAGCGGCGCCCGGGTACTCGAAGAACGTGAGGTCGGCGCCGGGCCGCGCCAGCTCGTCGCCGTAGAAGAGGTGATAGACGCTGGGGTCGTCCTGGTTGACGGTCTTGGCCGTCAGGCGCAGGCCCAGCACCCGCGTGTAGAAGTCCACGTTGCGCGGGGCATCTCCGGTGATGGCGGTGACGTGGTGAATCCCGTCCAGATGCATGGCGCCTGCCTTCCGGGCCGACTAGTCATTGTACATACAACGATACCAGAGTCCCCCCGTCCCGGGCTCGCGGCCGGCCACGCTGACCGCCTGTCCAGCCGCAGCGCGCACGCGCTAACGCTTGTGCCGACGTGTCGGCGTGCGGCGGTGATGGGTGGCCCGGCGCCGGGCGGTCGCGCAACGCCGCACGCGGACCCGCCGGCGGTGGCCGTGGACGCGCCGAAGGACGGTCACCGTCCGACAGCGGCGCAGGCTTCGCCGGCCCGTTGTCGTCTTGGCGGTCGGCGGGGGAAGCGGCGCCGGCGCCGGGGCCGGGTCGACCGTGATGATCCGCGCCGCTTGGTCGGCGATCCCGTTGGCGTCTGTCACCCCGAGACGCACGACGTGCGCACCGGCGCTGGTAAAGGTCGTGGTCACCGTCGAGCCGCCCGCGTCGGCGAAGGGATCGGCGCCGGTCAGATCCCAGCCGTAGGCGCTGAGCCCGACACCGGACGGCTGGTGCGTGCTCGTCGAGCTCAGCGTGACCGGCTCTCCCACGGTCGGGATCGCGGGGGTGGCCACGAAGGAGGCGATCGGGTACGACGCGCCGCTGGTCGCCAGCAGGAAGCTGCGCAGGGCGACGGCTCCGACGCGGGCGAACCGCCGGCCGCGTGGCGCGGCCGGGACCGGCGCGTACTCTGGGGTGGACGGATGCGCCCCGACGACGCGGAAGCCCGGGCCGCCGGGCCGCCAGACTGAGAGAGCGCGCGCCCGTCGCGCCCCGGCCGCCCAGGCCGGGCACGGCGCGGTCCGCGCCGGCGCCGAGCACGGCGTGGTCGGCCCCGGTGCTGGAGTCCGGCTCCTACAGCAGGCGGCGCACCGGGACGGGGAGGACGTCGATGAGTCGGGTGCGGATCACGGCGGCGTGACGGATGAAGATGATCAGCACGGCGTAGCGCCCGCGGTCGCCGGGCGGCGCGCCGGCCGCGTCCCGGGCGTCGTAGCGGCCCTGGAAGACCGCGAGGCAGACCGCCCGGGCGGGCTGCGCGAGCGGGCCGCGGGGAGGAGGCGTCCCAGGCGCAGCGGCCAGGGGAATGACCTGCGGACGTGGCTGATGGAGCCGGGGCCTGGGCCGGGTCACTGCTCCCGGGGCGGTTCGAGCGCTCGAGCCCGCCCGGGCGCCGAGGGCGAGGTACAGCGTCCGCAGGTCACTGCGGCGGCGTACGACGCGGAAGCCGACCAGGCGCCCACGCGAGTGAACGGTCGAGAAGGCGGCGGGGAGCGCCTGGGCACACGCCGCGGTCCGGCCGGGGTGGCTGAGGTGAACGCCCGAGCACCCAGACGCGCCCACCAGCCCCGCCACCCCGGCGCAGGCCAGCGCGACCGTGCGCGTCCTGATCGTCCAGGCTCCGGGGCGCGCGCTCATCCGACCGGCTCCGGTGCGATGGGTGAGCGCTCGTTCACGTGCTTCTCCACTCGGCGCCGAGGGGCGGTCGCCCGCACGGCGGCATAGGCGCCCACCCCGGCTGCCGTCACGCCCCAGAAGCTCACCAGGCGGTAGAGAAGCACGGCGGCCAGCGTCTGCTCCTGGCCACCGCCGTAGGCCACCAGCGCGAGGGTGAGGCTGCCCTCGACCAGGCCGAGGCCCCCCGGGGTGATGGGCAGCAGGGCGGCGAGCTGACCCGCGCAGTAGGCCAGCAGCAGGCCTCGCCACGGCACCGGGGCTCCCACCGCGGCGAAGGCGGCCGCCAGGCAGGCGCAGTCGGCCAGCCAGGCTCCGGCCAGCAGGGCGGTCACCGCCGCCCATCCCCATGGGCCGGGAGAGACGTGGCCCAGTCGCCACTGGCCGGTGGATCCGTCCTGGCGCCGGCGCCCCAGGCTGCGCGCGCCCGCCCGCAGGACCCGGCGCCAGACCCGGTCAAGCACCCCCCGGCGCCAGAGCACCGCGCCGACGACGGCGAGCAGGGCGAGCACGCCGAGCAGCACGTACGCGGCAAGTCGCGTGCCCGATGCCGGACCCTCGCCCCCGGCCACCTGGACCCCGACGACGGCGAGGATCGCCAGCGTCGCTGGGAACAGCGCGGCGACGACGACGATCATCCACAGCGCCAGGCCCTCGTCCACCCGCCGCCGCTTCAGTTCGCGGAAGCCGAGCAGGGTCGCCACCGTCTGACCGCCGGGCAGGCAGTTGCCCAGCGCCTGGACGGCGATCGAGATCCCGGTCAGGGCGGTGAGGCCGACGGGGGCATTGCTTGAGCGCAGCAGGACGCGCTCGGCGAGCGCATAGAGGACGAAGGAGCCCAGCTCAGCCCCGATGGCGATGGCCAGCCAACCCCCCGAGGGGTCCGACAGCGTGTCGAAGGCGCCCACGAGCTCGTCCTTGTTGGCGAGCAGGACGTTGACCGCGAGCGCGGCCAGGCCGATGCCGACGACCGCGCCGAACAGGCGCAGCAGCCGGTGTCGCCGCCCGCGCGGCGGCTCCGCCACGGCGCGCCTACAGCCGTCCGGCGTCGGCGGCGGCGCGCTCGGCCGCCTCGAGCTGGCGTTCGACCAGCGCCAGGCCGGCGTCCCAGAACCCCGGGTCGGACAGATCGACGCCGACGATGCGGCCAAGCTCCTCCGGCGGCGCCGACCCGCCCGCGGCGAGCAGGCGCAGGTAGTCGGGCACGAAGCCGGCCCCCTCCTCCTCGTAGCGGTGGAACACCGAGAGGGCCAGCAGCTGCCCGTAGGCATAGGCGTAGACATAGCCGGGAACGGCGACGAAGTGATGCACGTAGGACCACCACGAGCGGTAGCCCTCGGTCACCTGCACCGTGTCGCCGAGCAGATCGGTCTGGCTGTCGACCCACAGCTCGCCGATGCGCGCCACCGAGAGCTCACCCGCATCGCGCCGGGCGCGATGCGCGGCATCCTCGAAGCGGTTCATGGCCACCTGGCGAAAAACGGTGGCGATCGAGCCCTCGATGCTCTCGGCCAGCAGCGCCAGCCGCGACGCGGGATCCCCAGCCCGCTCCAGCAGCCTGGAGAAGACCAGCGTCTCGCCGAACACCGAGGCCGTCTCGGCCAGGGTCAGGGGCGTGTGCTGGTGGAAGACACCGCGCGGGGCGGCCATGGCGGCGTGGACGCCGTGGCCCAGCTCGTGGGCGAGGATCAGCACGTCGCGCCGCCGCGCGTTGTAGTTGAGCATGAGGTAGGGATGGGCGGAGGGCACCGTGTAGGCGCAGAACGCGCCCCCCCGCTTGGCCGGCCGGGGTGGGGCGTCGATCCACCGCTCGGCGAAGAAGCGTCGGGCCACGCCGCCCAGCTCGGCGGAGAAGGACCCGTACGCGTCGAGCACCAGCTCCCGCGCCTCGGCCCAGCCGATCGTCTCCTCGTCGGCGGTGACGGCCGCCATGCGGTCGTAGTCGGCGAGCTGGCCGAGCCCCAGCAGCCTGGTCTTGAGCCGGTACCAGCGCCGGGCCAGCTCGTAGCGCCCCTGGACCGCCTCCACCAGCGCGGCCACCGAGGCGTCGGACGCCTCGTTGGCCAGGTTGCGGCTGGCCAGCCAGTGGGGGTAGTTGCGCACGCGGTCGTCCATGGCCTTGTCGGCCAGCAGCGTGTTGAGGACGAAGGCGCGGGTGCGCAGGCCGGGCGCGAGCGCCTCGGTGACCCCCTCGGCGGCCTGGCGGCGCACCTGGCGCTCGGGCGAGGCGAGCCGGCTCAGCGCCGTGTCCAGGGCGACAGGCTCGGGCCGGTCGGCCAGCCGGACCTCGAGCGAAGCGGTCAGTTCCTCGAACAAACGGCTCCAGGCGCCGGCGCCGGTGAGCGACTTCTCGCTCATCAGCTTCTCCTCGGGCTCGGAGAGCAGGTGGGGGCGGTAGCGACGCGTCTGGCGCAGATGATGGGCACAGAACACCAGGCCCGGATCGGCCAGCAGCGCCTCGGCCTGCGCCTCGTCCAGCGCCGCCCACTCCAAGTCGAAGAACAGCAGTCGGGTCTCGACTGCCGTGGCCCGCTCCTGCACGTGCGCCAGCAGGGCGCCGTTGGCCGGATCGGCGGTGTCGGCGGCAAAGCGGAGGTGCACGTAGTTGCCGACTCGCCCGATCAGCTCGTGGACGGTGGCCAGCTCCTCCATCGTCGTGCGCAGGGCGTCGGAGTCCAGGGTGCCCAGCCGGCCGGCATACGCGGTGGAGAACGCCTCGGCCCGGCGGTCGGCCTCGTCCAGGATCGTGTCGACGCCGTCTGCACCCTGGCCGTCGACCAGCTCCTCGAGGTCCCAGGCTGTAGCGGCGAGCTCTGGATCCCCGGCTGCCGTCCCGGTCCCGGCGGGCGAGCTCACTCGTCGGGCTCGGCCGTGGCCCGCAGCACGCCGGCCACCAGCAGGCCCTGAAGCGGCAGCCTGGCCCACAGCAACCAGCGCGGGACACCGCTGGCGCCGGTGCCGTTGGGGTCGATGGCCATCTGTACGTTGGCCGGGAGGACTGCGAGGAGCAGCGCGACCAGCCCGGGCCTCGTCAGGCGCCGCAGGGCGGAGATCAGCAGCCCAGCCCCCCCGGCGATCTCCGCCGCCCCGCTGACCAGCACCAGCTCGCGGCGGGCGGGCAGGTAGGGCGGCACGATCCGCTCGTAGCGGCGAGTGTGGGTGAAGTGCAGCACGCCCGAGCCGCAGAACAGCAGGCTCAGCAGGGCGTGAAGCGGTCCGGGCCGGGACATCGCCCCCGGACCCTAGAGGATCCTCCCTGCCGGGCGACGAGCCGGTCAGTCCGGCTCAGTGCAGGGCAACGAGCAGGGGCGCGTGATCCGACGGGCGCTGTCCCTTTCGGTAGCCGCGGTCGATCTGGCAGCTCTCCAGGCGGTCGGCGAGCCCCTCGGAGAGCAGCGCGAGATCGATACGCATGCCCAGCCCGCGGTGGAAGTGCCCCTGCCGGTAGTCCCACCAGGTGAAGCCTGGCTCGTCGGGGTGCAGCACCCGGTAGCCATCCCGCAGGCCGGTGGCCAGCAGGGCATCGAGCCCGGCGCGCTCGGCGGTGGTGACGTGGGTGGCGCCCACGAACGCCTCGGGGTCGTAGACGTCGATGTCGGCCGGGGCGACGTTGAGATCTCCCAGCAGGACAAGGGGCTCGCCGGCGAGCTCAGCCAGCCGGGCGGCCGCCGCCTGGAGAAAGGCCAGCTTGTCGCCGAAGGCCGGGGAGCCGACCGCCTGGCCGTTGGGCACGTAGACGCTGATCACGCGTACGCCCCCGGTCCTGGCCTCGACCCAGCGGGCCTGATCGGGCGCGGGCTCACCGGGCAGCCCACGGCGCACCTCACCGAGCTCGAGGTCGGCCCGCAGGCAGAGGCCGACTCCGGCCCAGCGCCCGTTGCCGTGGGTGGTGCAGCGATAGCCCGCCGTCGCCAGCTCGGCCGTCGGGAAGTCATCGGGTCCGCACTTGGTCTCCTGCAGGGCGAGCACGTCCGGCCGATGCTCGGCCAGCAGCTCGAGCACGCGGGGCAGCCGCGCGCGCAGCGAGTTGACGTTCCAGCTGACCAGGTCGGTGATCACCCCGGCAGTTTGCCGAGGCAGTTTCGCGCGCCCGACCGCAACTCGCACGCGCCAACGTGGTTACGCTGGGAACCCCCCGAACCGAAGGAGCCGTTGCCTCGTGCTCAAGCGCGCCTCGTTCTGGCTCGCCATGGCGCTCTCGCTCTGCGCCATCGGCGGCCTCGCCTCCATCTCCCTGGCGGCCCCCCACAAGAAGAAGGTCAGCCACGCGCTGACGCTGCCCAAGGCGGCCAAGCCGCTGCTGAAGGCCTGCCTGGCCCACAATGGCAGGCTGACCCACAAGAGGTCACAGAACAAGAACTACACCAAGCAAAAGGAGCTCTTGGCGCTGCATTTCTTGGAGAAGTACTCCAAGACCAACTACACGAGGTCACTCGCCAACTGCGAGCGCAACCTGGCCAAGACGCTCCACGTCAAGCTGCCCAAGAAGCACAACAACAAGAAGAAGAAGTAGCCGGCCGCTTCCGGGTCGGGCGCACGCAGCGTCCGACCCGGACGCGCGGTGCTCACCTCGCCGGCCGGGCCAGGGCCAGGGCGAACAGTCCGTCGGCGTCGGTCCACATGGCCTCCAACGCCAGCTCGCCCGCGGCCAGGTCGGCCTCCAGCCGCTCCGGTGTGAACTTGGTCGAGATCTCCGTGAGCAGCTCCTCGCGCGCCGCGAAGCGCACCTCGAGGTCAAGCTGGGCGATGCGGACGGTCTGCGCGGCGTCCGCCCGCAAACGCATCTCGATCCACTCGCGCTCGCGGTCGAAGAACGCCACATGGGCGAAGGCGCCGGGGTCGAAGTCGCCCGCCAGCTCGCGGTTGACCACCTCGAGCATGTTGCGGTTGAACGCCGCCGTCACGCCCGACGCGTCGTTGTAGGCGGCCTCGAGGACCGCGGGCTCCTTGACCAGGTCGCAACCAAGCAGCAGGCGGTCGGCCGGATCCAGCGTGGCGCCCATGCGCCGCAGGAAGCCGCGCCTGGTCCCCGGGGTGAAGTTGCCGATGGTTCCGCCCAGGAAGGCCACCAGCCGCCCGCCCCGCCCCGCTGCCGGAGCATCGGGCAAGTGGTCGAGATGACGCTCGAAATCGCCAACGACTCCGTGCACGCTGAGACCGGGGTACTCGAGGCAGAGGCGCTCGGCCGAGCCACGCAGCGCCGACTCCGAGACGTCGACGGGGACGTAGCGCAGCGGGTGCCCGGTGGTGCGCATGGCGTCCAGCAGCACCCGCGCCTTATCGGCGGCACCGGAGCCGAGCTCCACCAGCTCGGCCGGCTGGGCCCGGGCGACGATCTCCTCGGCTCGCTGGGTGAGGATCTGCCGCTCACAGCGCGTCGGGTAGTACTCGGGCAGCTCGCAGATCTGCTCGAAGAGCTCCGAGCCGCGGGCGTCGTAGAGGTGCTTGGGCGGCAGCTGCTTGAACGGCCGGGTGAGCCCGTCGAGCACATCGTCGGCCAGGCTGCTCGAGGCCTCCTCGGTCAGGGGCGCATCGATGCGGATGTCGGCGCCGGTGGCGATGTCGGCGGTCATGGTCTCCTTGGGGCCGGGGGAGGGGAGAGGGGAAGAAGTGGCGGTCGCCCGCGCGGGATCAGCGCCCGGAGCGGGCGATCCGGACCCCGGAGAAGATCTGCCGGCGCTCGGGGAGATCCCAATTGCGGAAGGTGGGGGAGACGGCGCCGCGCGCCGTGGCCCAGGAACCGCCGCGCAGGACGCGGTGACCGCGGGCGAAGAAGACCTCGGAGTACTCCGGGTAGGGATGCGCTCGGAAGCCGGGGTAGGCGACGAACTCGCTGGCCGTCCACTCCCAGACGTCGCCCAGCATGGCCAGGCAGCCACAGGGCGAGGCGCTCCCCGGCCGGCACGTGACCGACTCGGTGCCCCACGCGGCAGCGTCGAGGTTGGCCCGCTCCGGACCGCCGGCCGTCTCGCCCCAGGGCCAGCTCCGGGCCCGGGCGCTGGTCTGCTCCCAGGTCGCTGCCTTCTCCCACTCGGCTTCGGTGGGCAGCCGCGCCCCGTGAGCGCGGACGAAGGCATCGGCCTCGAACCAGGAGACGTGAACCACGGGGCGGTCCTGCACCAGCGGCACCCAGCCGCCGATCCGCCACTCCCGGCCGTCGCGGCCCCAGCCCGCCGGGCCATGGATGTCGTACTGCTCCTTCCATGCCCAGCCCTCGCGCGACCACCACTCCCGGCGCTGATAGCCACCGCCCTCGGCAAAGGCCAACCAGGTGGCGTTGGTGATCGGGGTCTGACCAATGCAGAAGGCCGGCAGCTCGACGCGATGACGCCCACGCTCGTTGTCGTAGGCAAAGCCGTCGGGCCCGGCCCCGATCTCACACGGGCCGGCGGGCACGCTCACCAGCTCCAGGCCGCCATCGCCAACCGGCCCGACCGGAGGTCGCGCGGGAGGGCTGGGTGCAGCGCGCGGGACAAAGTCCTCCAGCCGCGCCAGCTCGATGGTCTGGAGCATCGTCTCTGCGTGCTGCTGCTCGTGGCGCAGCACGAGCTCGTGCTCGGTCCCCACGCCGTGATGGTCGATCTCGGACAGAACGCGCTCGCGCACGGCTCCGAGGTACTCCAGGGCCTCGCGGTGGCGCAGGAAGGGCAGGTCCCCTCGGCCGGCGCGCGGCGTCTCGAAGGCGTCGTAGAGCTCGGCGAGGTCGGCCCGCAGCAGCGGGCACCCGCTGCGGCGGTGGCTGCCCCACAGGTCTTCGAAGGCGGCGACATGACCCAGGTCCCACACCAGCGGGCTCATCAGCGGCGAGTGCACCCGCTCCAGATCCTCGGTGGCGATGCCGTCGATCAGCGCCAGGGTCCGCCGGCGGACGGCGTGCAGCGCCTCGACGAACTCGGCCTGGCTCGGCGGCCGGACCGCAGCGGCCGGCGAGGCCACAGCCAGATGGTGCCCGCTGCCCGCGACGGCCGCCATGCCCAGGGATCCTACTTGGGCACGCCAGCGAATCCCCCAGGCTGGCGCCTACGGGGTCGAAGGGCGGCTCCGCCCCCCGTCGCAGCGGGGACGGCGGGCGCTCAGGAGGGGCGCTTGAACACCCACCGGTAGGCGATGGGGAAGCTTCCGGTTCCCGTCCACCCCCGGCCGGTCCCAATCATGCTCTCGGTGACGGACTCGTTGACGAGCTCCCAGCCGTCGGACCCCAGCTCGTTGATCAGCGCGTGACCGGGGTTGCTGATCGGGGCCGGGTGCCGCTGTGGCTCGGTTGCTCCTGGCGTCAGGACGAGGTACTCCCCCTCCCAGCTCTGTCCGGCGTCGGACGCTTTGCTCGCCAGATTGGTCGAGAGCGACCAGGATGCCACGAGGTATTCCCAGGCGGCGGCCATTCAGGGCCGCAGAAGCAGCAGGAGACGACGCTCGGCGTCGGCGCGCGTCTTGGCCGCGGCGCTGGCCTTGGCCTCGCGCTGCTGCTCGGACCCGAGCAGCCAGGCTCGCGCCAGAGGCTTCCAAGCGGGGAGGCCCACCATCGACCCAAGGGTATCCGGCGGGTGTGGCCGCAGCCCCGGGTTGGCTGCGGGGCCGGTGGGAGGCAGGAGCGAAAGCCCACCCCGGCCGCGGCGGGGGACGGGCGACCAAGGCGGGCTGACGCGGACAAGGGGTGCCGCCGCGCGGGGGCGGAGCGCGGCGACACCCCCCTGATACCCGGGCCCCGGGGCCGGAAACCTCCTCAACGCCGGCAGCAGGCGGGGCCGGGTACGGTCTGGGGACATGCCCCGATTCGGCGCCTCAGACCCTGGTGCTCGCCGTCGCGCCGAGGTCGAGGTCGACGGCCGGCTGCTGCGCGTGACCAACCTCGACAAGGTGCTCTATCCGGTCGCCGGTTTCACCAAGGGGCAGGTGATCGACTACTACTCACGCGTGGCGCCTGCCCTGCTGCCGCACCTCCGCGGCCGCGCGCTTACCCTGCGGCGGTTTCCCGATGGCGCCGAGTCCCCCGGCTTCTACGCCAAGAATCGTCCGCCGGGCGCGCCCGACTGGGTGCGCACGGTTGCTCTGCCGACCACCGGCGGCCGTCATGCCCGCGCCGGGGCGGCGACGATCGACTACCTGCTCGTCGACGACCTGCCCACCCTCGTCTGGTGCGCCAACCTCGCCGCCTTGGAGCTCCACCAGCCCCAGGCCCGCGCCGCCGCCCCCCGGCAGCCCACCCAGGTGGTCTTGGACCTCGACCCGGGTCTGCCGGCCGACATGCTCGACTGCTGCGAGGTGGCTCTCTGGCTCCGGGCCGCGCTGGACCGCCTCGGGCTGCCGGCCCATCCGAAGACCTCGGGCTCGAAGGGCCTTGCGCTCTACGTCGGCATCGAGCCGGGCCCCGACGACGACAGCGTCAAGGGCTTCGCGCTCGCCCTCGCCGAGCTGCTGGAGCGAGCCCATCCCGACCGCGTGGTCTCGCGCATGAGCCGCGAGCTGCGGGGCGGCAAGGTGCTGGTCGACTGGAGCCAGAACGACGCGGCCAAGACCACCATCGCGCCCTATTCGCTGCGGGCCCGACCGCGACCGACCGTGTCCACCCCGGTGAGCTGGGCTGAGGTGGAGGGGGCCCTCGACGCCGGCGATCCCGAGTGCCTGGTCTTCGAGGCCGAAGCGGTGCTGGAGCGGGTGGCGCGGGACGGTGACACGTTCTCGGGGGTGCTCGACGCGCCCCGGCCGCTGCCCGAGCTCGGCGACCCCGACCACGCCCGACGGCGCCAGCGTGAGGAGTCGCCGCGGGGCCGCCGCGGACCCCGTGCCGGTTAGACGGAAGTTTTTGCTCGGTTAGAGGGCGGCGCGCTCGATGCGCCCGGCGGCCGTCTCGGCCCAGGCCGCGTCGGGGTGGCGGCGGCGCAGCTCGTCCGCCGTGGCGGCATGGTCGTACTCCAGCCGGCGGTGCTCGACCAGCCCGCCGTCGTGCATCAGCGCGTAGCTGGCCCGGTGGATGCCGTCGAACGGCATACCCACGCTGCCCGGGTTGATCAGCTCGACCTCGCCGGCGTGGCGCTGGAACGGCAGATGGGTGTGGCCAAACACCAGCCGCCCCTCGGCCATGCCGGCCAGCAGCTCGGCGTCGTGCTCGTCGGCCTCGGTACTGAAGGATCGGGTGTCGGAGATCGGCGAGCCGTGACAGAAGCGCGTGCCCTGCAGACCGACCTCCTTGGGCAGGGCGGCCAGCTCCGCGAGCGTCTCGGCGCCGAGGGCGCGGGCGCAGTCGGCGATTGCCGCCTGAACGAGGGGATCCTCGGGCGCCGCCGCCGGGAAGGCGGTCCAGCGCTCGCCGTTGCCGCGGATCCAGAGCGCCCCCGGCACGCGGCGCAGCCGGTCGACTGTCTCCTGGGGCCAGGCGCCGAACAGGGCGAAGTCTCCACCGAGCACGTACTGCTGGGCGCCGGCGGCCTCGGCGTCGGCCAGCACCGCCTCCAGGGCCGGCAGGTTGCCGTGGACGTCATAGACGAGCGCGATCATCGGGTTCGGCCGCAGGCTACCGACGGCGCACGCTGAGTTGCTAGTCCCGGCGGGCCTCCCACGAGAAGCCGCGCACGGCGAGGATGGACCCGGCCGCGGCCCATATGGCCAGCACGGCCAGAGCGGTGCCGTGGTCGGCCAGTCCCTGGCCGCGGACCATCGCCCCCGAGAGCCCGTCGATCAGGTGCTTGAGGGGCAGCGCCTCGGCCAGGTCGCGGAGGAAGCGCGGCTCCTTTGCCGCGTCGTAGACGGTTCCCGACACGAAGAGGGTGGGCAGGAAGACGACGTTGATGTAGACGGGCGCCGACTCGAAGTTGGGGATGAGGTGGGAGAGGGCCACGCCCAGGGCGGCGAAGCAGCCCACCCCCAGCACCACGAACACGGCAAGCGCCAGCCCGTCCCGCGGCCAGCCAGTGCCGAACAGCACGCGGCCGGCGACGGTGACGATGGCCAGCTGGATGACGGTGTTGGTCACCGCGTTGAGGGCCAGCGCGCCGAGATAGGAGCCCCCGGGCAGCGGGGTGCCGCGCACGCGCTTGAGCACGCCCTGCTCGCGCAGGAAGACCATGTTGAAGGCCAGCGCGACGAAGGTCGTCGACATCACGCTCATCCCGGCGATCCCCGGGACGATGATGTTCAGATCCTTCTGGCTGGAGGAGAAGACAGCGCCGAAGAAGGCGAGGAACAGCAACGGCAGCAGGAAGTTGAAGAACGCCGCCGCCGGGTTGCGCCAGAACATCCGGCGCTCCAGCCGGTACTGGCGCCAGCACAGGGCAAGGGCACTATCCACGTCGCCTCCGGCGCCGACCGCGACCACCGGTGCCGGCGCTCGCGCCGGCACAGGCCGGCTCGGGTTCGGGCCGGCCGGTCGCCGCCTCGGGCTCGGCCGTGAGCTGGAGGTAGACGTCCTCCAGCGACGGGCGGCTGACCCGCAGATCCTCGAGCCGCTGCCCGCGGCCCAGCGCGGCAGCAGTGAGCTCGTGCAGAAGCACGGTCGGATCCTCGGTCTCGTGGACCTCGGGTCCGGTCGTTCCGCTGAAGCTCACCCGGTAGGCCGAGGGACCGCTCGCCGCTCCGAGCTCCTGGGGGCGGCCCTCGACGAGAATGCCTCCCCCGGCGATGATGGCCACGCGGTCGGCCAGGGCCTCGGCCTCGTCGAGGTAGTGGGTGGTGAGCAGGACGGTCTTGCCCAGCTCGCGCAGGGCGCGGATGGTCTCCCAGGCCGTGCGACGCGCCGCCGGGTCAAAGCCGGTCGTCGGCTCGTCGAGGAAGATCAGCTCGGGGTCGCCGATGAGGGCCAGGGCCAGGTCGAGGCGCCGAAGCTGGCCACCCGAGAGCCTCCGCGTGCGCTCGTCGGCCTTCTCCTCGAGCCCGACAAGGGCGATGGTCTCCTCGACCTGACGCGGAGCCGGGTAGAGCCGGGCCCAGTGGGCGAGCACCTCGCGGACGCTCAGATGGCGGTAAATACCCGAGCTCTGCAGGACGATCCCCACCCGGGCGCGCAAGGCCAGCTCCCGGCGCGCCGGGTCGTGGCCGAGCACGCTGACCTCCCCGGCGCTGCGCTCGCGATAGCCCTCGAGGATCTCGACGGTGGTCGTCTTGCCGGCGCCGTTGGGGCCCAGCAGGCCGAAGACCTCCCCACGCTGCACGGTGAAGCTGATGCCCCGGACCGCCTCGTTGGATCCGTAGCGCTTGCGCAGGCCCGAGACCTCGATCGCGTACGGGCTCGACACGGCGGCGATGATGGCAGGAGGGTGCGCTGCGCCTGCGTGGACATCGGGTCGAACACGACGCGTCTTCTGGTCGCCGACGCCGGCCGTCGCGCCTGCCATCCCGTAGGCCAGGAGCGGGCCTTCACCCGGCTGGGCGCCGCCACCGGCCGCGACGGTGTCGTGGCCGCGGCAAAGGTGTCCGAGCTCGCCGAGGTGGTCGGCGAGCAGGTCGCCCGCGCCCGGGCGCTGGGCGCAGAACGCATCGCGGTGATCGGCACCGCCGCCCTGCGCCGCGCGGCCAACCGGGCCGAGCTGTGCGCCGCCGTGACCCGCACCTGCCGCGTGGGCTGCGCATCCTGTCGGCCGCCGAGGAGGGGCGACTGGCCTTTGCCGGGGCCACGCTGGCCACCCCCGCCGGGCCCGACCCCCTCGTGGTAATCGACGTGGGCGGTGGCTCGACGGAGGTGGTGGCCGGACGGGTCGGGGCCAGCGGCCGGGCCGTGGGATCGGTGTGGTCACTGCCCATCGGCTCAGGCCTGCTCACCGACCGCCTGGTCTCCGGCGACCCACCGGGCGCAGCGGAGATCGACGGGCTGCGCGAGGAGAGCCGACGCGCCCTGCACGTCGTGACCGGCGGTGGCTTCGCGCGCGCCCTGGCCGCCGGCGGCAGCGCCACGTCGCTGGGTCGGGTGGTGGGCGCCCAGCTTGACGACGTCGCCCTCGAGGCCGCGCTCGGCCGCCTGTGCGCCGCCCCGGCCGCCGAGGTGGCCGCCGCGCTGGGGCTGCACCCGGAGCGCGTCCGTCTGCTGCCCGCCGGCCTGATCCTGCTCGAGGCCGCGGGCCGCCGGCTGGGTGCGCCGCTGGAGGTGGCCGGCGGTGGGGTGCGGGAGGGCGCGGTGTGCCAGCTCGCCGGTCGGCTCTGACGGGCCTGTCCCGGCCCGGGCGCGGGATCTGTCGGTCTCGAGCCGGATCCGGCTAGCCTTCCTCAGGTGGCCAAGGCACGCCAGATCCCCGGCCTGCAAGCCGACCTGCCCCTGCGTCTGGCCGCTGCTCGCGCGGTGGAGGTCCGGGCCACCGAGCTGCTCGAGCACAGCACCGAGGTGCTCGACACCGAGGACATCGAGGCTGTCCACGACATGCGCGTGGCCTCCCGTCGCCTGCGGGCCGTGCTCGAGATCTTCGCTCCCTGCTTTCCGCCCGACGCACACCGGTCGGTCCTGCGCGAGGTCAAGGCGCTGGCCGACGCGCTGGGCGAGCGGCGCGATCCCGACGTCGCCATCGCCGCGCTGGAGGCCTTCGCCGATGCCGCGCCGCGCTCTGATCGCCCCGGCGTCGAGCATCTGATCGAGCGTTTCGGAGCCGATCAGCGCCGGGGCAACGAGGCACTGGCCATCGCGCTGCGCCGGGTCAGCGATGACGACCTGGCCGGGCGCCTCGAGGGTCTGGTTCTCGCCGCTCGGACGGCGAGCAGCGGCGCCGCGCCCGACGCCCCCGGTGCCTACGCCGGGGCGCCAGAGCGCCACGCCGCGGCCACCGCGTCGCCCTGGGCGCCGAGCCCCCCCGACCACGCGTCGTGAAGGCCCGGCGGATCAAGCAGCTCGATACCGAAGCTCCCCTGGCCGACGCGGCCGAGCGCATCGTCAGCGTCCGCCTCGACGAGCTGCTGGGCTTCCTGCCCGCCGCCCTGGATCCCGTCCGGACGGCCAACCTGCACGACCTGCGCATCGCGGCCAAGCGCCTCCGCTACGTGCTGGAGCTCTGCGCCTTCTGCTTCGGCCCCTATGCGGCAACGGCGGCCAAGCGGGCCAAGGAGCTCCAGGACCTCCTGGGCGAGGTCCACGACTGCGACGTCATGCTCCCCCGTGTGCTGGCCGAGGTCGGCGAGCTGCGCGTGACCGACGCCGCCCTCATCGCTCAGGCCGCCGGTCCTGACCTGTGCGGCGCCGACGTGCCAGCGTCGGCCGTCGCCGGGGCTCCGGGGGGGCCGGCCTACCGCGGACTCGAGGTCTACGCGGCGTATCTGCAGGCGCGCCGCGCCGTGCTCTTCGCCCGTTTCGTTGCCCTCTGGCAGAGCCTGGAGCGCGAGGGCTTCGCCGCGCGCCTGCGCTACGCCGTGGGCGAGCGACCCGCCGCCGAGGGGGTCGAACCGGCGACCCCGGGGACGGCGAACGGCGCCGGCGAGGGCCCCGTCGGCGCCCTGCGCGCCGCGGCCGGTAGGCTGCTGGGTACGACGGGCGAGCGCGACGGGGAGGGACCTTCCGCATGACCATCGCCCCCAATCACTGATGGCCGCCGATCCGGCGACCGCCACCACGGAGCTCCACGCGGCGCTCGCCGGCGGTGTCGCCGCGCCCGAGCGCCCGCCGGCGGACACCGCCCCGGGGCGCGGCGAGGGCCTCGACGCCCGCGAGCTGTACTTCAACCGCGAGCTGTCGTGGATGGAGTTCAACGGACGCGTGGCCGAGCTGGCCGAGGATGAGACCGTCCCGCTCTTGGAGCGGCTGAAGCTCTGTGCCATCTACGCGTCCAATCTCGACGAGTTCTTCATGGTCCGGGTGGCCGGGCTCCACGACCAGGTCGACGCCGGGATCTCGGCGACGGCACCCGACGGCCTGACGGCGAGCGAGACGATCGACCTCATCCGCGCCCAGGTCATCGAGCACTTCGACCGCGTGCGCAGCTGCCTGGACGAGCGGCTGCGCCCGGCCCTGGCCGAGCACGGGGTGCGCATAGTCTCGATGGACGACATCAGCCAGGCCGAGCGTGAGGGCCTGGACGAGCGCTTCCGGCGCCAGATCTTCCCCGTGCTCACCCCGCTGGCCGTGGGGATGGGCCGCCCCTTCCCCTACATCTCCAACCTCTCCCTCTCCCTTGCCGTCCAGCTCCGCGATCCGGTGACCGGCCAGCGGACCTTCGCCCGGGTCAAGGTGCCCAAGGAGATGCTCCCCCGCCTGCTGCCCGTCGACGGCGACCACGGCCGCACCTTCGTTCCGCTCGAGCAGGTCATCGCCTGCCACCTCGACCAGCTGTTCCCGGGGATGGAGATCCTCGACCATGCCGCCTTCCGGGTCACCCGGGACGCCGACTTCACCGTCTCGGATGAGGCCGATGACCTGCTCCGGGCCGTCGAGGACGAGCTGCGCCGCCGGCGCTTCGGAGAGGTGGTCCGCGTCGAGCTGGCCTCGGAGATGCACCCGGCCCTGCGCGAGCAGCTCGTCCACGCCCTCGACGTCGAGGAGCGCCAGTGCTACGACGTGGACGGGCTGGTGGACCTCACCGACCTCTGGCAGATCCACGGCCTCCCGGGACTGGACGAGCTGCGCGACTCGCCGTGGACCCCGGTCACCCAGCCGCGGCTGCAGTCCGACGACGACGTCCCCGACGTGATGGGGGCGATGCGCGAGGGTGACCTGCTCGTCCACCACCCTTATGACTCCTTCGCCACCTCGGTCGAGCGCTTCGTCGAGCAGGCGGTGGCCGATCCCGACGTGCTGGCCATCAAGCAGACCGTCTACCGCACCAGCGACGACTCCCCGCTGGTTCCCGCCCTCATCCGCGCCTCCGAGCGCGGCAAGCAGGCCGTCTGCCTGGTCGAGCTCAAGGCCCGCTTCGACGAGCGCGCGAACATCACCTGGGCGCGCGCCCTGGAGGAGTCGGGCGTCCACGTGGTCTACGGGCTGCCGGCGCTGAAGACCCACGCCAAGTGCATCCTCGTCATTCGACGTGAGGGCGACGGGGTGCGCCACTACGTCCACATCGGCACGGGCAACTACCACCCCAAGACGGCGCGCCTGTACACGGACTTCGGGCTGTTCACCGTCGACGGCGAGATCGGCGCTGACGTGGCCGACATGTTCAACTTTCTCACCGGCTACGCGCGGCCCAAGGGGTACCGCCGCGTCTTCGTCGCCCCGACTGGCGTGCGCGACGGCATCCTGGCCGAGATCGAGCGCACCATCGAGGCCCACAGCTCGCAGCGACCGGCGCGCATCCGCATGAAGCTCAACGCCTTGGTCGATGCCCGCTGCATCCGCGCCCTCTATCGCGCGGCCCGAGCCGGGGTCGCCGTCGAGCTCAACATCCGCGGCATCTGCTGCCTGCGCCCCGGGGTGGAGGGCGTCTCGGAGGGCGTCCGGGTGGTGTCGGTGCTCGGGCGCTTCCTCGAGCACTCGCGGGTGCTGGCCTTTGAGCGTTCCGGCGAGCCGCCGTCGGTGTGGATCGGCTCGGCCGACCTCATGCCCCGCAACCTCGACACCCGGGTGGAGCTGCTGGCCCCGGTGAGCGACCCCACGCTGCGCGACGACCTGCTCGACGCCCTCTCCCGTGCCCTGGCCGACGACACCTCGGCGTGGGAGCTGGGGACCGACGGGCGCTGGACGCGCCGCACCCCGAGCGAGTCCGAGCCGCGGTCGCTGCAGCGCGAGCTCATGGCCGGCCATGCCGCGGCGGCGGCCGAGGCCTCGGCGGCGGCGGCGAGCGCATGACGCTGACCATCGGCGACGGCCCCTTCGCCGGGCGCACCCACCACGGGGCGCTGAACTTCGACCTGGACGGCGTCTCGCCCAAGCATCAGCTCTTCTTGTCGAATTACCCGCTGCGCCTGCGCGCCACCGTGGCCGGGCGCACCGTGCTGGACACCCGGCGGGCCCGGTTGCTGCACGAGACTGGCATCCTGCCCCAGCCCTACGCACCGCTGGAGGACTACGACCGCTCGCGGCTGGAGGCGACCGAGACCGTCACCCACTGCCCGTTCAAGGGCGACGCGAGCTACTGGACGCTGCGGGTGGACGGTGAGGAGCGGGCCGACGCGCTGTGGACCTACGAGACGCCGCAGCCCGAGTCGTCGTGGCTGAAGGGGTACGGGTGTCTGTACTGGGACCGGGTGGACGAGTGGTGGGTGGAGGACGAACGCCAGGCCGGCCACCTGCGCGACCCCTTCCACCGCGTCGACGTGCTCGAGAGCTCGCGCCACGTTGTGGTCCGGGCCGGCGCCATGGTGGTGGCCGAGACCTCACGACCCAAGCTGATCTTCGAGACCGGGCTGCCCGTGCGGGCCTACGTTCCGCGGGCCGACGTCTCGGTTGCGCTGGAGCCATCGGACACTCGGTCGGTCTGCCCTTACAAGGGCCACGCCTCCTACTGGCACGCCGTGGTGGACGACCGCCGGTTGACCGACGCGGCCTGGAGCTATGAGGTCGCACTCCCCGAGGCCAAGGAGGCCCGGGGACATGTCTGCTTCGACCTGGGTGAGGGGCTCGAGGTCGAGGTGGGCTGAGGCGCGGGTCGGCCGCGAGGCTCCGGGCCGGCCGAGCGAACCTTTGCGGGGTTGGCGCCCAGCTCGCGTCCACGCGTGGCGCTGAGCTTCCTACTCGACACGAGCGCGCTCGAACGCCTCACTCACTCCGAGGTACGCACGGTGGTCGAGCCGCTGGCGGCGACGGGTCAACTCGGTCGTCCCAGCATCTGCGACCTCGAGGTGGGCTACTCGGCCCGAAACGCCGAGGAGTGGGATCGACTCGTGGGAGCGCTCGACGCGTTCGATCGCGTCGACACGACCGCGGCGCATCTCCTCCGAGCACTTCAAGTGCAGCGCCTGCTCGCCGAGCGAAGCCAGCGCGGGCGCAAGATCCCCGATCTGCTGATCGCGGCGGCAGCGGAGCAGCTCGACGTAGCCGTATTGCACTACGACGCCGACTTCGACGCGATCGCCTCGGTCACCGGCCAGCGCTGCCGGTGGGTCGTGCCCGCGGGCAGCGTGGAGTGACCGCTCTCGACGTGGTGGACATGGCCCTCGATCGCGCGGCCGTCGCGTAGCGAGAAGGGCTGGTCGCGCGCGGGTGGCGTTGCCCGCCGAGTCCCAGGCATAGACCGGTCTACCAGTGCACCCCGCGCATGAGATGCGCGAGGGCGATCTGCTCGGTGGAAGCGTGCTCCTTGGGATCCTTCTTGCCCTTGGACGCTGCCGAGTCGGGGAAGACGCGGTAGGCCATGTGCAGGATCTGGTCCACGGCCTTGGGGGCCAGGGTGTAGGCCACCTCCCCGAAGGTGCCCAGGCGGGTGTTGATCGTCTTGGGCTTGGTGCGGATGGCCTCGCAGATCAGGTCGGCCGCCTCGTCGGGGGAGATGGTTGGGAAGGAGTCATACATCTTGGTCGGGGCGATCATCGGGGTGCGCACCAGGGGCATGTGGATGGTGGTGAAGTGCACGCCGTCCCCGATCACCTCCGAGCCCACGACGCGGGTGAACGCGTCCAGGGCGGCCTTGGAGGCCACGTAGGCGGCGAAGCGCGGCGGGTTGGTCTGGGCCCCGATGGAGCTGACGTTGATGATGTGGCCGACGTGGCGCTCACGCATATGGGGCAGCAGCCCGATGATCAGCTTGATGGCGGCAAAGTAGTTCAGCGCCATCGTGCGTTCGAAGTCGTGAAAGCGGTCATAGCTCAGGGCGATGGAGCGGCGGATGGAGCGCCCGGCGTTGTTGATGAGCATGTCCACCGCTGGGTGGTCGGAGAAGATCTCGCCCAGCAGCCGCTCAACCGAGTCCATGTCGGAGAGGTCGGCCGAGTAGAGGTGGGCGGTGCCGCCCACCTCCTCGATCTCCGCCTTGATCTCCTCGAGCTTCTCCGTCGAGCGGGCCACGAGAAGGGGGACCCCGCCCGCCTCGGCAATCTTCATGGCCGCCGCCTTGCCGATGCCGCTGGAGGCGCCGGTGATGATCACCGTCTGGCCGTTGATCGCCCCTTCGAAGGAGCGATCCTTGAACAGGTCGGGGTCCAGGTTGCGCTCCCAGTAGTCCCACAGCTTCTCGGCGTAGTCGTCCAGCCGCGGGACGGCGATGCCGGTGCCGGCCAGGGCGCGCTCGGTGTCGCGGGTGTCGAATTGGCAGGTCAGCCCGGCGTAGTCGATGGCCGCCTCGGGGATGCCGATGTCGGCCAGCACCTGCTTGCGCAGGCTCTTGAGCGCGGGCAGCTTCATGGCCATTGACACCGCCCCCTTGGGCAGCGCGTCGGTGAGGCGCTTGTCGATGCGGATGGCCAGCTGGGGTGCGTGGGCGGCGCGGGCGAAGGCGTTGAGGGCCTCGCCCGAGCGGATGCCCTTGGGGTCGGTGAGGTGGAAGGCCTGGCCGTCGAGGTCGGGCTCGTGAGCGATGTGGTCCAGGGCTCGGGCGACGAAGTCGACGGGGACGATGTTGGTCCAGCCCAGCTCGGGGCCGATCAGCGGCAGCCACTGGGGCAGCAGGGCGCGGGCGCGCTGGATGGCCTTGAAGAAGTAGTAGGGCCCGTCGACCTTGTCCATCTCGCCGGTCTGGGAGTGGCCCACGACGATGGACGGGCGGTAGACGCGCCAGGGCACCTTGGCCTGGGTGCGGGCGATCTTCTCGGACTCGAACTTGGTGCGGTGATAGGGATGGTTGAGCTTCTGGCCCTCGTCGAACATGTCCTCGCGGAACAGGCCCTTGTAGAGGCCGGCGGCGGCGATGGAGGAGATGTGGTGCAGGCAGCCGGCCTCGATGGCGTTGGCCAGCTCGACGGCGTGACGGGTGCCCCCCACGTTGAGCTGGCGGTTGCTCTCGTCGTCGGCGGTCATGTCGTAGATGGCCGCCAGGTGAAAGAAGTGGTCCACCTCGCCCTTCAGCTCGGCGATCTTCTCGTCACAGACCCCGAGCTTGCGCTCGCCGAGGTCGCCGACGACGGGGACGATGCGCTGGTTGGCCTCCGGGCCCCAGCCCTCGATCAGCCCGTCGAGCTTGGCGCTTGACCCCTCGCGCACGAGCACATGGATCTGCCCCTCGCGCTCAAGCAGGCGCTCGACGAGGAAGCGGCCGATGAAGCCGGTGCCTCCGGTCACGAAGTAGGGGGTCATGTGCAGCTGGGCCTCTCTCCCGGGGTCGCGGGCCGGAGCCTACCGGTGGCGGGCTGGAGGATCCCCGAGGGTGGCTCACCTGTCACCAGCCGAGGCCGACAACCGTCCACCCGAGGCGGGCGCGGGAGTCAGGCTGGAGCTCGAGGTCGACCACGAGGACCTGGTCGGGGTCGGCGACCTCGGCCCGCAGGCGGACGTCGCCCGGCGCCGGGAGCCCGCCGGTGTCCGGCCACGGGCCGCGCACGCGGTGGGGCGGTGGCCGGCCGGAATTGGCGAGGTCGGGGGCGCTGTTGGCCTGCGCACGGACTGCCGACGAGGCATCGGGCAGCGCCTCAGGGTCCCCCTCGCCGTAGAGCAGGGCGGCGAACGCGCGCATGAAGTGGAGGGCGACGCGTTGGGCGCGTTCCGGCGGCGGGACGCCCGGCCGGCTGGGACTGATTGTTGGGGTGGTGGCCGGCTTGGACGCCGGGGAGGTGGGAGCGGCCGTCGCGCCGACCGGCGCCAGTACCTTGGCCGGCGGGGATGGGTCGCGCTGTGCGCGGCGGTGGGCGGCCCGGGGCATGGGTTCGCGGGTGAGCCAGAGCCCCGCTACGCCCAGGGCCGTGGCGCCGAGCAGCAGGACGGTGCGACGGGGGGCCTTCACAGACCAGATGGATGTCGGGGGACGAAGCCGCTGCCGTCCCGCTGGCCCGGGTGCCAGCCGATCCCGGGATTCGGGCCTTCCCCGTGCGTATCCCAGCGGATGCCGGCGACCTCCATGTACACGTGGTCAGCGTTGGCGTGCCAGGTGACCCAACGTCCGGGCCCCGGGAGGCCAAATGACTCCAGTGCTGTCGAGTCGAAGTTCTCGTTGGCGTCGCGGATGATCCCGGCCCAGAAGAGCAGGTAGGAGACCGACGAGGAGCAGTCGTAGTGGTCGAGGATCTGGGTGTAGGGCGTCCCGTGTGGCGAGGCCTGCGAGTAGGGCTTGCCGATGATTCGATTGCCCGCCGCGATCATCGCCTGCACCGGCGCGGGTGCCGATGCAGGTGCTGCCGCCCGGCCGTCGGGCAGCACTCGCGCGCGCTCTCCGGGGGTCAGCGGCGCGTCCCCGGTCGCCGCCGACGCGTGGGCGCCGCACCCGGCGGTTGCGCTCGAACCGGATTCGGCGAGCGCCTGCCGGTAGCCGTCCATCGCCGGGCCGCGCCAGGCCGACGCGCCGCCGGGCCTCGTCGCCGCGCTCCGTCGGGTGGGAGCGCGCCCGTGACGGTAGGGGCTGCCCGCGGTCTCGCCCGCGCCGAGGACGTCACGCGCGGGAATTGCGTACCGGGCCTGCAGCCAGTGGGTGAGCCGCAGCGAGGATTCGCGCTGCGCCGTCGCCAGCGTCGCGGGTCCGCTGCCTGCGTTCGGATCCAGATGGGCGACGACGAGGGCCGTCGCCGACAACTCACCCGCGGAGGGTGCGCGGAGGCTGAGCGGTCGATCCTGCTCGATCTGCCCGGTGGCGGCGACCGTGAAGTGCGAGGCGGCCGTCGGGCCGGTCTCGAGCACGACGTGGGGGTGGCGCATTGGGCGGCTGGCGGGGGGGCCCGTGAGTCCCGCACCGCTGTGGATCGACGGAGCCTCGGTGGCGGCCGTCGCGCTGTCGAGCATGGCGGTCCGAGCGGTGGCGTCGCCGGTCGCCGCCAGCGGGCCGGTCCCGTCGACCGCCTCGGCCCGCACGACCCCGAGGCCCGAGAAGCGCAGCGCCGCCGCCGTCTGGTACCAGAGGTCGAGGGCTCGGGGATAGTCGTGGCCATTCAGCTGGACGGGGACGCCCCCGCGGCCCTGGTCGAGCTTCTCGGCGATCACCGAGCGCCCGGCGTAGGTGACGCGCAGCCGCGTGTGCGCGGGCAGGTGTCCGAGGGCGGCGAAGTCCCAGTTGGCCGCGACGGGATCGCCGGGGTTGGTGGACAGCTCGGCAAAGGCCATGTGGCCGAAGAGGTCGCCGGTGAACGAGCCCGACTGGTGGTCGCCCCCGTCGCTCGGACCGCCGTAGTCGCTGGCGCCGACGAGCCGGCCGCCGCCCGGGCCCAGCGTCGCGGACGCCGCGCCCGCCGCCTGTGCGCACGCCGGCTCGACCACCGGGGTGCCTCCGGCGGCCACGAGCACGGCGAGGACGGCGGCCACGGGGACGCCCACCACGGCCAGCGCCGCGCGGTGTCCGCTGTCCGTGCGCACCTCAGTCCCTTGGGCCCCCGGCCGCAGGGGGGTCGGCCTTCTGAGCGGGGCTGGCCCCACCGTCGACGAGGCTGTCCCTCACGGAATCAAGCCGGTCCTCGCGCTCGCGCAGCGAGCGCTCCTTCTCGGCGAGGCGCTCGCCCCGGGCCTTGACGTGCTCATCCTGGCGCTGCAGACGTTCAAGCTGCTCACGTCGCGCAGCGCGACGCTCGCGCTGACGCCGGTTGACCGCCTCGCGACGTTCGTCGCGCGCCCGGTCGTTTTCGGCAACCTTGGCGTGCATCTCGGCTCGTGCCTTGCCGGGTGGCGGCAGCCGATGGTGAGACGGATCGGCGGAGAGCAGACGCGGCTTCTTGATCCAACGTTCCCAGGGCGTGAGGCGCGCGTAGTCCTCGGGTCTCATCGCCGCGCCGTGGGGCAGCTCAGCCGCCCAACGCGACACTCCCGGTCCCCACGCCTCGCCGGCCGGCTCTTGCCTGGCCACGTCGTCGGGCGAGACGAAACGGGCGAGGGTGGCGCGGCCCGGGGCACCGGTCGAGGCGGTCACTGGGGCCTCGGGCGCTGACCTCGCGTCGTCCTTGGTCAGGCCGGCCTGCGGCTCGGTCATCGCGTCCGATTCGCGCTCGGCTGCCACGATGGCCTGCACCGTGCGCAGGGTGCGCTCCATGTCGGGACTGACGGTCTTGGCGCGCAGGGCGTCGCGCTCGTTGGTCAACCGAGCCTGGTCGCCCTGGAGGTCGGTGCCACGGGCCGCGAGCGCCTGCCGGTCCTGGGGATCGGAGGCGAGCGTCGCTGCCCGCGCCACCTGACCGCGGTCGCGGGCGTTGACGGCCAGCCGCTCCTCAACGCCGACCAGCTGCGTGCTGGCCTCCTCGTGGGCGGCCAGCCGGTTCAGGGCCCGCCCCTCCTTGCGCCGACGCTCGCGACGCTCGCGTCGCGCGTCGCGATCGCTGGTGCGGCGCGCGCGGGCGAAGCTGTCGCCGGGACGGTCGCCGGCGCGGTGCGCCCACCCGCTGGCGTTGTCGAGTGCCCCGCGCGCGAGGCTGACGCCGGCGCGGCCAGTGCGCTTGACCCGTCCTGCCGCACCCACGGCACGGGGAACTGCTTCGCGACCCGCGGCGAGCAGGGCCCGCAGCTCCTCGCTGTTGCGGTGATGGCCGCCCGAGAGGGCGGCGAAGATCGCGTGCCGGCGCCGATAGGCGACAAGCCAGCTGGCGGCGATGAGGACGAAGCCAAGCCCGTAGGGAAGCCTCGCCGCGAGAGCGGCGAGGACGTCGGTGAGGGCCAGGATCACTGCCAGACCGAAGGCGTAGACGGCGCGTCCGGCCACGGTGAAGCCGAGCAGGGCCAGCCAGCGCACCGCTGCCTGGCGGCCACGGGAACCGAGCGCGGGGGCCAGGCAGACGAGGGGCGCCAGGAGAACGAGCACGAGCTGCACCACGCTCTGCAGCGCGATCATGGCTGTGAGCCAGCCGATCAGGGCGATGCCACACCACAGCCCGACGCACATCACCATCACGATCGCCGCTCGCGGCACTGTTGCGCCGGTGGTCTGGAAGGCCACCCTGCTCGGGTCGCGATGGACGCCCGCTACCTGTTGGCTGACATCGCCGGTTTGATCGGGGATGCAGATGTCGCAGATGCCCAACGGCCCGTGGCCGGTGCCGGGGAGGGCATCGCCGGCGAGGGCGGCGTACTCCGCGTCGCGCTGGCGCGAGCCGGAGGGGTAACGCAGCCAGCGCTGCCCCCAGGTCAGCCCCCCGGGAGCCCGTGAGAGGCAGAAGCCGACGTCGCCGAACTCGATCGCACACCACGGGCGGGTCACTGACGCGTCGAACCATGCGGCGCTTGCGTCGGCCACCCCCTGGTCGGCGTGGGCCGCGTCCCCTGCTGCCGCTCCGGCCAAGAACCCGCCACCGGCCTGATTGGCCAGGGCCGAGAGCGGCCCGAGTGTTTGCTCTGGGCGCTGGATGATGTACAGGCCCGCCGCGATCAGGACAATCGCCGTGGCGCTTCCCACCACGCCCTCGGCCACGTCCTGACGGACGACGCCGTGGTAGAGCGCTACGAGGCCCAGCAGGCCGAAGGCCACGGTCTGCCACGGGCGCCCCAGCGCATCGTCGTGGAGGTGATGCAGGGCCGAGCGCAGGGGGGCCAACGCGCCGTGGAGGATGTCCAGCGAGAAGCTCCATTGCAGGGCGGCGAGCACGACGTTCAGGGCCGTCAGCGTCACCGTCCAGACCAGCGAGGCCAGCCACTCCAGTAGCGCCGCGATCGAGTTCTGCGGATGGGTGACCCCGGCCTGAATGTGCCAGTCGAAGGCGTAGTGGCCCAGGGGGTAGGGGCTTTCGACGGTTCCCGATCCCCGGCAGTTGGCGGCCGGTTGGCCGACCAGCGCCTGGCGGCAGGTGGGCGACGGACCGCTGAAGCCCGCCAGCCAGTCTGGTGGCGGGCTCGCACTGGCGCTGGCCGGGATGCTCAGCGCCGCGAACGCGACGGCGCAAGCCATCAGCGCGGCCGCGCGCCTCACGGCGATGCCCCGGCGCCGACGTCGGGAGTTGTGCTCAGCGCGGCCAGGAGCTCCGGGTCGGCGTCGAGCTCCACCTGGAGGCGGGCCACCCGATCGTCGAGGTCGCGCATCATGCATCGGCCCTCGCGGCTGCGCAGCAGCCAGCGACGCGCAGCGTCGTCGGCCGGGTCGAGTCGGAGCATGGCGAGCCCGGCCGCCGCCTCCTCGTCGGTCTCCTGGCCGAAGACGAACCGGGTTCCGATCAGGTTCTGGCTCTCGACAGCGTCGCCGGCCAGGTGGGTGACGAGGATCGGCGTAGCGTGCTCAGAGCGCCCCCAGCGGTTGAGCTGCTCGATCAGCTCCCGTCCGGTGGCGTCGCGCAGCAAGAACCACGCCTCGTCGAAGCCCAAGACCTTATGGCGCGCCCGGTTGGCCCCCATCAGATGCATGGCGTAGGCCGCCAGCAGCCGGACGACCGCGACGCCGACGCGCTGTTCCTCGGTGAGCTCGTCGCGCGGCGTCCCGGGCAGCGGGCGGGGCAGCCGCCGGATGCCGATGTAGGTGTAGGGGGCACCGCCGGCGACCGAGGCGGACCCGTCGCCGCCGGCGAATCCGAGTTGGGCAAGGCCGCCGTCCGTGTAGACCTCGAGCGCGTCGGCCACGTCCCGCGCCGCGGCATCGCTGGTGCGAAGCCAATCAACGACGTGCGTGCACGTCCGTTGCGCCGGTGATCCCTGATCCACAGCGCGGACGGCCCGTTTGATCGCCGTACGCCAGGTGGGCGGGCACGGGTGCAGCAGATCGAGCAGGAAGGATGCGGCCAGATCAGGCCCAGTCCCCGGCGCGGCGATGCGCAGTGGGTCCAGCAGGCCACGGTGGCGGTCGTCGGCCCCGAGGACGATCTCCTCGACTGCGTCGGCGCCAAAGCGCTCGGCGACCACGCGCTGCAGCGCGTGGTCGCCCTTGGGATCGATGTCGACGACACGAGAGCCGAGCAGGAACGCGCCATAGAGAAGGAGCTGCAGCAGCAGCGTCTTTCCGGAGCCCAGCGTGCCCGACAGCAGCGTGGCCGGAGGTCGATTCGACCGCGACGCCTGGCGCAGATCGACGAGCACGGGCTGGGCTGCCCCGATCGTGCGACCGACGATCAGGCCGGTCTCCGATCCGACCGCATGCCCGGCAATGGGCATCAGCCCGGCCATCTGCTCGACCAGCAGGTGCTCGCAGAGGTCGGCGACGCTCGGTGCCTGCCCGGGGAAGAGTCCGGCGAAGAGTCGAAGCTGCTCGCCGTAGGGGCGGTGCAGGCGCACCGGCGCAAAGGCATCGACGACGGTGGCGACCCGGCGCTCCAGTTCGGCCTCGGACGCGGCGCCCACCCTGAGGGTGCTCAAAGCCTGCAGCAACGGCGGGCGCGCATCGCCTTGGAGATAGGCCTGCAGCGCCCGCGCCGCGTGCGGGCGCTCTTGGGAGGCGTGGGAGGCGCCGTGCTCTCCGGCGTGCTCCTCGTCGAGGATGTGGTTGGCGTGGATGAGCTTGCCCGCGACCAATCGGGCGGCGCGGTCGTTGGGGATCCAAAGCGTCGAAAACCCAACGTCGACCGGGAAGCCGAGCTCGTCCAGCGGCGCGGACAGCAACTCGGCTCCGCGCCCGGGGAATTCGACCGCCGCGGGCAAGGCGCCAAGCGTCAGCAGCGCCTGGTGGCTGTCGCCCCGCTCGGAGCGGATCCGCAGCCCGCGCTCGCGCAGTTCGATGGGGGACCGGAACAGCCGCAGCACGTCGACCTCCAAGGGTCGCCAGCGCTCGCCGCCGCCCTCCTCGACCACCAGGGCGCGAGGGACGAAGAAGGGATCCAGCGCCGGCTCACCCAGCCCGGCGCAGAACGCCCGACGCAGCAGCCACTGGAGCTCGAGGCTGCTGGCCCGCTCAGCCACGAAGAACCTGCGCACGACGTCGAAGACCCGGCCCTCGCGCGCCGCCAGGTCCCGCCGTCGCGACTGTCCGAGGGCGCGCGGGTCACGACCCGGCGTCGGGGACGAGCGCAGCGCGTCAGGGATGCGTGACGGGTGCAGCACCAGCTCGCCCAGCCGCGCGAGCAGTTGGTCGACGGGCTGCCCCAACGGATCCGCCAGGCGGACCGACAGGTAGAGCTCGGGTCGCAGGACCTCGGCGTCAGCCAGGACAGCGCGCTGCCCGGCGAGGTGGTGGGCGAGGGCGGCGGGATGGCCGTGGAGCGGGTCAAGGGCCGCGTGCGCTCGCCGGGCGTACTCCTCCGGCGGCCACGCTCGTGTCACGCGGAGCATCTGGAAGTCCGCGCCCACCGCGCAGGCGAAGCTGGCCAGCTCCGCCCACACTCGTATCTTGTCCTCGAGCGGTAGCCCCTCGTAGGACTCCAATCCCAGCCGGTACACCGCCCACGCGTCGCGGGCCGCGGCTCCCAAGACCACGTTGCCGTCAGCGGCCCGGATCGGCGGTCTCATCTGGGATCGGCGTCCGGCCGGGCTGAAGCGGTCGCCGACGCCGCGCCACTCCGGTGAATGACGAGCTCCTGGCCGGCGCGTAGCCTCAGCCGCCGTCCGAGGATCCGTGGGCGACCGGGCGCCGGACGCAGCTCGATCCGGCTGCCGCGCCGGCGCACCGATCCCACGCCGCGCAGCTCCACGGTGGCCGGACCGGCCAGGCGTCCTGCGCGGTAGCCGGCATCAGCGGGACCCGGTGCCAGGACGATCGGCCCGGTGATCCGCTCGATCCGGCCAGGGGCCACGCACCGGGCGAACGCGTCGACGTGCCGGGGGCCGGCCGCGAAGCGCACCACGGCCAGCGCGAACAGATGACCGGGCCGTCCGTCGGGTCGGTAGCGCGACAGCAGGACCCCGACGCCGATCGGCACACCCAGATCACGTACCGGGGCGGGCAGCACCCCCAACAGCGCTCCGAGCCCCGGGACGACACCGGCGACCAGGACGGCGACGGCTGTGCCCATCGTCCAGGCGATCGTGCTCAGAGCTACGCCTCCCGGGAAGGGCAGCGTCCACCGCTGGATTCGGTAGACCCGATACTCCAGGTCGAACACCGCCCGGTAGGAGCGCAGCACGATGGGCTCTGCCCGACGGCCGGTCGATGACGGCGGTGCGCTGGTCGCCACCGTTAGTCGAGGATCTTGCCCAACAGCGAGTTGGACACGTTGAGCCCACGATCTGGGCTGATCACGAATCCACCCAGGGCGAGGACGAGAGCGAGGAAGGTGACGATCCCGACGAGGTTGCGCCGGGCTATGGCACGAATGGCTCCGGCCACGATCATGCAGGCGGCGATCGGCCGCGCCCAGGAGTCGAAGATCTGCTGGACATGGGCGCCGCCATTGGTGATGTCCGCCCACGCAGCCCCCGGCGCCACGAGCGCGACGAACAGCAGGGCGAGCACCCCCGACGAGGCCCACGCGAGCCGGCGGCGGCGCCGGCTGTTCTCGCTGGGGCGCGCAGCTCGCGTGCCGGGCGGGGGAGGGACGGGGGGATGGGCGGCTGGAACGACGGTCACGACGAGGCTCCTCTCGAATCGGTGGTCACGCCGATGGCAGTGATGAACCAGCGCTCGCGGTGCTCCACGGCGAGCCGGTAGCGCAGCTCGTAGGTCGCGCCCGCGCCGTCGCGCACGGTGGCCAGGACGGCGACGGCACCTGGCCCCGCCCACGTCACGTCCTGGGCGTCGGTGAGGGCCATGGGTGTGGCGGGAACGGTGGCCCGAGCCCCCGGCGTGAGGTCGGCCGCCAGATCACCGGCCGAGGCCCGCAGATAGGCGGCCAGACCGCGGACGGCGACCGTACGCAGCCCGTAGTCGGCGACCTCGTCACCGGGTCCCGGCGCGGGTCTCTCGTCGCGGGGCGGGGGCGAGACCAGCGCCGGCGGGGCGTCCACGGCGAGGGCTCCGTCGCTGCCGGAGGCGACAGGTACGGCCAGGTATCGGAGGGGCGCCTGGCCGTCGAGGGCGACGGCGACGACGACGAGCTCTGCGCCCTCGGACGGGTCGGCCACGTGCGCGGCGACGGCTGTCCAGACGACACGCTGCGTTTGGCCGGAGGCCGGTTGGACGCTGCCGTCGAGCTCGGTTCCCGGCGCCAGGAATCCGTCCACGGCACGGTCGTGCGCGGGCACGTCTCTGTTGTCAAAGCTCAGATAGGCCCGGGCGAAGGCCTGGGCGAACGCATCACGCGCGGCTGGATCAGCGCCTGCGTCCGCGTGCGGGCGCACGAGGAGCACCCGGGGCCGGGGCGGGAGCGCGATCGCGCGCAGGCCCCCGAGGGACAGGAGCACGACAACCACGGCCCCGGCGGCGCGCGGGGCGGCGGCGCGGGCCCGGATGACGGTGGCCGAGGCGGTGGTCAAGACCGCCCGATCGGCCAGCTGCTCAGCCACGCTCGGCGCCTCGTCCGGAGGTGGTTGTCAAGCGCGGGGGGAGCATCGGATGCATGTCCCCGACTCGTCGCGCTCCGGCGGTCGTTGGACCCGGACGGGGGACGGGTCAACCGAACGCTCGCGCGCTTTGCTGGAGCTGGTCTCTGACTTGTGGGCCGGCCGGGAGTGACCTACTCCTCGCCGTCCGCCGGGCGGCGCGCACTGGCGGGGCGCTTACTCAACGTGCTTCGGGTCGGCGTCTTCATCGACTATCAGAGCGCGTACAGGTAAAGCCGGCCACCGAGGCTCCCCGCACGCACGGACCAACGCGCGGGTCTCACGGCTGCCGTTCGACGACGCGCCACGCGCCCGCGCGAAACGTCGTGATGGCGTCGTGTGCTTCCGCAGGGATCGGATACCCCCGGCGCAGAAAGTAGACAGCCGGCGTCTTCGGGTGGCCCGAGGCAGGAGGCCCGATACGACCGATGGGCACGCCAAGACGCCAGGCGAGCTCGTTGGTAGCGGTGACGGTGCGGATTTCTCCCCCGGCGCGAAGCGCGCTCGAAGCTGACGAGTGAGCGATCGCGACAACGAAATGGTGATCGAGCCGCGCCGCCCCGCGCGCCAACCTCAGTGATTGGGTCGTTCGGATCCCGACCTCTACGAGGCTGGCGCCGGCAACGAGTACCCCGATGACGACCACGGCACCGAGATGGTGGCGACGGTACCGCGACAGACCGGCCAACGAGTAGCCGGCGAGTACGGCCATAAGCCCAGCAAAGGGCCAGAAGAAGCGGTCGAGCACCGCGTAGCCCGGTACCAGGAGCGCGAGGGGCACGACCGCGCATGATGATCAGGGGCCAGAACTCGGCGCGCCCGAGCACCGCTGCGCAACTTGCTGCGTAGGAAGCCCCGGCCCGACCCGCCAGACCCCGCTCCACCGAGATCATGATCAGCAGCGCGCTGAGCGGTTCGGCTCGTCCGGCGGCGACTCTCGTGAGGGCGTTGGTGGCGCACAGCGCGCCGTCAATGCCTTCCACGAGGTCCGCATGACGTCGGTATCGAGCCGCCCCTGCACGAGCTCGTCAGCCCAGCCGAACCAGGCAAAGGCATCGGCATTCGGTGCCCCGGGGACCAGCGCGGCGAGCAGTCCACCGCCACCGCCCAGAAGGGCGAGCATGACGACCCAGCGCAGGCCGGCGGAAAGAGGCAACTGGGCGCCCGGGGACTTGGCGGAGATAGCGGCACGCACCGACTGATGACCGGGCATTCGTTGACCGAGCCGCGGGGTGAAAGACTAGTGGTCGTCGGTGGTGTATGGGGGCTGGTCACCGAGTCGACGCTCCTCGTAGGCCGCACTCCCCGGCCGACCCCCAGAACGACCGGCGGGCGTCCGAGGACGCCCGCCGGCTCGGTGCGGGGTCCGGGCGAGCCGGACCGGGTGAGGTCAGGCGCTGGCCTTCTCGCGCGGGCGGTCCTTCCCCGTTGCGTTGCCTTCGGGGGTCGGAGCGTTGCCGTCGGTCACGATGATCGAGGGCTCGGGCGCGGGGTCCAGTCCACGCAGAGCGTCGACGGCCGGCTGCGGCTTGGGATCAAGGAAGCCCACGTGCTGGCCGACCACCTCGTAGCCCGACCGGCGCGTTCCGTCGGACGCCTCCCACTCGCGGTGGTTGAGCCGCCCGTCGACGCTGATCCGGCTGCCCTTGGACAGGTAGCGAGCCAGCACCTCCGCCTGCTTGGCGAACGTGCTCACGTCGACATAGTCGACCCGATCCTCACCACGACCGTTCACGGCGATCCGAAGACGACAGACGGGGTTGCCCGAAGGCAGCTTGCGCAGGTCGGGATCGCGGGTGAGCCGACCAGTGAGGCAGATGCGATTGAGATCAGACACGTGTCGTCACTCCTTTCTCCGCCCGAGGCGGTGGTTGATTATCCGTCGCTCGTCACGCCGGGGCTCGACGTTGGACGCCAAGCACCATCTCGCGCGTCCCGGTGCGCCGCTCGTCACACCAGCCGGTAGCCAACACCCCAGACGTTCATGACGAAGCGGGCGCCGTCGACGGCGAGCTTGCGCCGCAGTCGGCAGGCGTGGCTGTCGAGGGTCCGCGTCCGGCCCGCGATCCGGAAGCCCCACACCTCGCGCAGGAGCTCCTCTTTGGTGAACACCCGAGCGGGATCGCGAGCCAGGTGCACGAGCAGGCCATACTCCTTTTGGGAGAGCTCGATGGCGGTCCCGCCCACGCTCACACCGCGACTGACCCGATCGATGAAGAGCGGCCCGACGCGAAGCGGTCCCTCTCCGCCCGCCGTGGCGGTGCGGCGTAGGAGCGCGCGCAGGCGAGCCACGAGCTCCGGGTAGGAGAACGGCTTGGCGACCACATCGTCAGCGCCTCGGTCGAGCGCACGGATCCGCGCGAGCTCGTCGGCGTTGGCGCTCAACAGCAGCAGGGGAACGGATGGATCGATCTGCGCAGGTGCCGTGGCGGCCCGCACCTCGTCGACGAGCCGTAGCGTGTTGCCGTTGAGGTCGCAGACGAGGGCGTCGGGCGCTCGCGAGAGCATGGTGCGCGCGGCGGGCAGGTCGGCCGCCTCGAGGACCTCGAAGCCGTCGGCACACAGGTTGTCGCAGACGAACTGGCGGGTGGCGTCGTCCTCCTCGGCGACGAGGATCCGGCTGGGGTCGGTGGGCATGACGACCTCCTTCTGTCGGGGTTTCGCCACACCGCTCGTCACGGTCGGGTGATTCGTTGGACGCCGAGCGCGACGCTCCCCGCGCCGGCCGGGGCGCCCGCGCCCCGATCGGCGGAGGCGCCTCGCGCTACCCCTGTCGGAAGCTCACAACGTCCACCTTGCCGCTGTCGTCAAGGATCCGCAGCGTGAAGGTCACCTTCTGGCCGGCCGAGGTCGCGGCGCAGTCGAACACCTTGTCCTTGTGGACCGCCACGCCCGACGGGCAGCTCACCGACGGATTGGGCACCCGATGCTTGACCAGATTGGCCTTGATGTAGTCCTGGGCCTTGGGTGCGTCGATGGTCTTGCCCCCGCCGCAGCCGGTCGCCAGCCAGGCGGCGAGGCCGCTGGCCAGCACCAGCGCGGTCGGCGAGCTGCGGCGCATTGGAGATCCTTTCGAGCGGGGACGTGCGAGCCGGTGGGGCGCGGGGACGATACCGTCGCCGAGGTCGCGCGTCGTCGGCGAATCGGTGCGTGTCGCGGCGGGGAGTTGGGGGCCACTCGGACTCCGGCCAACCCCGATCCGAGCCTTCCCGACTGCGTAACACCCCGCCCGCGGGACCTGCTACTTTCCCGCCGGTAAGGCCCGGAATACGCCGGGGTACTCAGTGTTCGCGGCCGCAGAAGGTCAGTACCCTCCGCGCTCGCAGCACGTCAACGTGCAGAGGAACGACGCATATGGCAACCGGAACGGTCAAGTGGTTCAGCGACGAGAAGGGGTTTGGCTTCATCACTCCCGATGAGGGCTCCAAGGATCTCTTCGTCCACCACACCGGCATCCTCGCGGACGGCTACCGCTCGCTCGCCGAGGGCTCGAAGGTCAGCTACGACGCTGAGAACGGCGACAAGGGGCCCAAGGCCGTCAACGTCCAACTCGTCTAGCGCCCCGCCGGCCGCCGGCTGTCGCGGGCGGCTCTCCCAGAAGTCCACCGCGACCCGACCGATGTCGGTGAGCGACGAGGCGTGCTGGTCACGCCTGGGCGTCGGCGACCGCGCTCATTCCCACGGTGAGCGCCCGCGAGCCCGCGCCCAGAGCACGCGCCAGACGAGCACGCCCCAGTCGGCGAGGCCGGCCGCCGCGAAGGCGACGGGCCCAGTGAGCAGTCGTCCGGCGATTCGTGAGGGCACGGCCTCGACGGTAGTGCGGATCGGCGCCTGACGTGTTCCTCGTGCTAGCCCGCTCGTCCGCTCGCCGCGTCCCCAGCGCGGGGGTCATGGACGAAACGACGAAATGGCGGACGCAACGTCCACCACCCCCCGGCCGGTAGCTATCGTCACCGCCCGCATGAGCCGGGTCACCGCCGAGGTCACCGAGCTGCCCGAGTCCCGCGTGCGCGTGCGCGCGGAGGTGGCCCCCGACGAGGTCGAGCGTCAGGTCCAGCAGACCGCCCGTCGCCTCGGTCGCGACATGCGCGTCCCCGGGTTTCGCAAGGGAAAGGTGCCCCCGCCGGTGATCATCACCCGCCTGGGCCGCGACGCCGTGCTCGACGAGGCGGTCCGCGGCGCCCTGCCCAACTGGTATGTCGACGCCATCGGCGCGGCGGGCCTGGTCACCGTGGGCGCGCCTGAGCTCGAGCTCTCCGAGATGCCGCGCGAGGGCGACGGCCTGGAGTTCGCCATCGAGATCGGCGTCCGCCCGGTGGCCACGCTGGGCGAGTACCAGGGGCTGGAGGTCGGGCGGCGCGAGCCCGAGGTCGACCAGGCCGCCGTCGACGCCGAGGTGGAGCACCTGCGCCAGCGGGCGGCGACCCTTGACTCAGTCGACCGGCCGGCCGCTCGCGGCGACTTCGTGGTCATGGACTACGCCGGCAGCATCGAGGGCGAGGCCTTCGCCGGGGGCGAGGGACGCGACCAGCTCGTCGAGCTGGGCTCCGGCCGGCTCGTGCCCGGCTTCGAGGACGGCCTCCAGGGTGCCAGCGCCGGCGAGGAGCGCACCGTCAGCATCGACTTTCCGGCCGACTACGGAGGCACCGACCTGGCCGGTCGCCACGCCGAGTTCGCGGTGACGGTCAAGGAGGTCAAGGCCAAGCACCTGCCTGACCTCGACGACGCCTTCGCCGAGGAGCACGGCGGCTTTGACACCTTGGCCGAGCTGCGCGACGACATCGGCCGCCGCCTGCGGGACGCGGACGAGGAGCGGGTGGCCGCCGAGTTTCGCGAGACGGCGCTGGACGCCGCCGTGTCCGCCGCCACCATCGACGTTCCCGAGGCGCTGGTCGCCGACCGCGCCGCGGAGCTGTGGGAGCAGATGGTCCACGGCATCAGTCGCCAGGGCATCCCCAAGGAGACCTATCTGAAGATCTCGGGCAAGACCGAGGAGGAGCTGGTCCAGGACGCCCGGCCCGAGGCCGAGCAGACCCTGCGCCGCGAGGCGGTGATCGCCGCGGTCGTCGAGGCCGAGTCAGTCGAGCCCTCCGACGAGGATCTCGAGCATGCGTTGGAGCACTCGGCCGAGCATGAGAACACCACACCGGCCAAGCTCCTGCGCAAGCTGCGCGAGCAGGGACGCCTGGACACGGTCCGCCGCGAGCTGCAGTCCCGTCGTGCTGTCGAGCTGATCGCCGAGAGCGCCGTGCCCATCTCCGTCGAGCAGGCCCGAGCGCGCGAGAAGCTGTGGACGCCGGAACGCGAGGGTGCCGCCGAGGCCGCCACCGCTCCGGCAAAGCTCTGGACGCCGGGCGCCTGAGCGCCCGCTGCGGTCCCGCGTCAAACCCCTCGCCGGAACCGCCGGAACCGCCGGACCGCCCTCGGCGGAACCCCCGAACCCCCCTCCGCGGCACCGCCGAACCGGCCGGCGCCCGTTGGTAGACTCGCCGCTCGGCCGGCGCGCATGGCTCGTTCGCGACCGCGCCCTCCGCTGGCGAGGGAGGAAACGAGCCGGGAACGGGAAAGAGAAGCCCTGCCATGAGCCCACTGGTACCGATGGTTGTCGAGCAGACCTCCCGAGGGGAGCGCGCGTTCGACATCTACTCCCGCCTGCTCAACGAGCGGATCATCTTCCTCGGCACGCCGGTGGACGACCAGATCGCCAACCTGATCGTCGCTCAGCTGCTGCACCTGGAGTCCGAGGATCCCGAGAAGGAGATCTCGATCTACATCAACTCCCCCGGGGGTTCGGTGTACGCCGGGCTGGCCATCTACGACACCATGCAGTTCATCAAGCCCGAGGTGCAGACGATCTGCGTGGGCATGGCCATGTCGATGGCGGCGCTGCTGCTCGCCGGAGGCGCCCACGGCAAGCGCATGGCCCTGCCCAACGCCAAGATCCTCATCCACCAGGTCTCCTCGAGCTTTCAGGGCCAGGCCACCGACATCGAGATTCACGCCCGCGAGATCATCGACATCCGCCACCGCCTCGACGAGATCATCGCCCACCACACGGGCAAGAAGGTGGAGGACGTCAAGGGCGATACCGATCGCGATTACTTCATGTCCGCCGAAGAGGCCCAGGCCTACGGCATCATCGATCGCGTGATCTCCGAGCACTGACGCTCGGAACGCGGCGCCGCCAGCACTGGAGGAGAGATGGCACGGCCGACAGACTCCAACGAACAGCTGCTCTGCTCGTTCTGTGGCAAGAGCCAGCGTCAGGTCAAGAAGCTCATCGCGGGACCGGGCGTCTACATCTGCGACGAGTGCATCGATCTGTGCAACGAGATCATCGACGAGGAGCTGACCGCTCCGGCCACCTTCGACATCGAGAACCTGCCCAAGCCCCGGGAGATCGATGCCGTCCTCAACGAGTACGTGGTGGGTCAGGAGCAGTCCAAGCGCACCCTCTCGGTAGCGGTTTACAACCACTACAAGCGCGTCCAGATGATGCAGTCCGAGGACGCCGACATCGAGCTGCAGAAGTCCAACATCCTCCTGCTCGGACCCACGGGCTGCGGCAAGACGCTGCTGGCCCAGACGCTGGCGCGCATCCTCAACGTCCCCTTCGCCATCGCCGATGCCACCGCGCTGACCGAGGCCGGCTACGTCGGTGAGGATGTCGAGAACATCCTGCTCAAGCTCATCCAGGCGGCCGACTACGACGTCAAGAAGGCCGAGACGGGAATCATCTACATCGACGAGGTCGACAAGATCGCCCGCAAGGCGGACAACCCGTCGATCACCCGCGACGTCTCGGGCGAGGGCGTCCAGCAGGCCCTGCTGAAGATCCTCGAGGGGACGTCGGCGTCGGTGCCCCCCCAGGGGGGGCGCAAGCACCCCCACCAGGAGTTCCTCACCATCGACACGACAAACGTCCTGTTCATCTGCGGCGGGGCCTTCGCCAACCTCGACAAGGTCATCGAGCGGCGCATCGGCCACAAGGGGATCGGCTTCGGCGCCCACATCGAGCCCCGCCACGAGCGCGACACGGGCAACCTGTTCGAGAAGTGCCTGCCCGAGGATCTCATCACCTACGGGCTGATCCCCGAGTTCGTCGGGCGCCTGCCCGTCGTCTCGGCCATCCACCAGCTCGCCCGCGAGGATCTGGTGACCATCCTCACCGAGCCCCGCAACGCGCTGGTCAAGCAGTTCCAGCGCTTCTTCTCCTTCGACGGGATCGAGCTGGTCTTCGCCGACGAGTCCCTCGGCGCGGTGGCCGACAAGGCGCTGGAGCGCCAGACCGGGGCGCGCGGGCTGCGCTCGATCATCGAGGAGACCTTGCTCGGCGTGCAGTTCGAGCTGCCCTCCCGCCGCGACGTGAAGAAGTGCGTGGTGACCAAGGACACCGTCGAACGCGGCCTCCAGCCCACCCTGGTCACCGAGGCCGCCCCCGACGAGGAGGGCGACGAGCTGCAGGAGGAGTCGGCCTAGCCGACCTCGCCGCAGGATTGCCGCGACGCCCTGAGCACCGCGTCGCCGCCTCCCCAGGGCCCGCTCGCCCTCACCGCGCGCAACGAGGCCCGCGCCGCCGAGACGCTGCCTCTGGCGGTCTATGACTACTTCGCCGGCGGCGTCGGCTCCGAACAGGGCCTGACAGATGCCACCGCTGCCTGGCAGGCACGCTGGCTGCGCCCCCGCGTGCTGCGCGGCCACGGCGTAGCCGACCCGGCCATCGAGCTGCGCGGTCGCCGGCTCGCGGCCCCGTGCTGCTCGCGCCCATCGCGGTCCCCGGCCTGGTCCACCACGAAGGGGAGCGCGCGGCGGCGCGGGCCGCCCAGCGCGCCGGCAGCGTCTTCTGCCTCTCCTCGCGCGCGACGACCGACGTCGCCGAGCCGTGCGACGTCGTGCCCGATGCCCGACCCTGGCTACAGCTCTACGTCTACCCCGATCGGGATTGGACCCGCCGGGTGCTCGAGCGCGCCGCCCGCGCCGGCGTCGAGCGCATCGTGCTGACCGTGGACCTGCCCGTCGGCGGCCGGCGCCCGCGGGAGGACCGCCACGACGACGTGCCCTTCCCGCCCGCCGTCACCCTCGCCGAGCACGGGGCCCGTGTCGACCCCGGCGCGCCCAAGCCGACTCCGGGAACCGGCTGGGACCCGCGCTGGACTGGGCCGCGCTCGAATGGGTGGCCGACGCCTCCGGCCTTCCGGTCAGCGTCAAGGGCATCCTCTCCGGCGCAGACGCCGCGCTGGCCGTGGAGCACGGCGCCGACGCGGTCATCGTCTCCGACCACGGCGCTCGCCAGCATCGGACGTCGGGCCCGAGCACGTGGTGCGCCGGGCCTGAGGCGGTCACGGTCCCCGTCCCGCGGCCCCGCCTCCGGCCGGTGTGTGGGTGGGGCTCGGTCGTGGTGGTGTCGGAAGGGGCCGCGGACCCGGGGCCCGCGCCCGCCTGCGGCAGGACGGTGCGAGCGGTCGCCCGCGACGACTTCCCGCCTCGACCATCCCCGCGCGGTGATACGCCGTGTTACGCTGCGTTACGTGAGTCAGCCGACGATCAGCCTTCGTCTCGCCGAGTCCACCGTTGAGCGGCTGGGCGCTCGCGCCCAGCGTGTTCGAATGCCGCCCCGCACCCTCGCTCAGCGCTACGTCGAGGAGGGACTGCGGATGGACGAACATCCCCTGGTGTGGTTTGCCGAGGGCCCGGCGGGCCGTCGGGCGCGGCTGGTGACGGGGCCTGACGTGTGGCAGGTCATCGCCACGGTGCGCGACAACGAAGGGGATGTGGCCGAGGCAGCCTCCTATCTGGAGCTGCCGCTGGCGATGGTGCAGTCGGCGGTCACCTACTACGGCGCCTACCCGGAAGAGATTGACGAGTGGATTGAGAGCAACGAGCGTGAAGCCGCTGAAGGGCACGCCGCGTGGCTTGCTGGGCAGGCCGCGCTGCGGCGGTGAGGCTGCTGCTCGATGAGATGTTCTCGCCTTTGATGGCAGCGCAGTTGCGCAGCCGCGGGCACGACGTGGAGTCCATCAAGGGCACGGGGCACGAGAGGCTGTCCGACTCCGATGTCCTGGATCTAGCCCGCTCACAGGGCCGCGCAATCGTTACGGAGGACCGCAAGGACTTCCGTTCGCTGCATCGCGCGGCTGTCGTCCCAGGTGGACCTGGGCACTTGGGGATGGTGTTCATGACGGGCAACTACCGGCGGTCCAAGGCAGACACCGGACGCATCATCAACGCACTCGAAGCCAAGCTCGCCCGGTTCCCGGGCGACCATGACCTCGCCAACGGCGAGACCTGGCTGTAGCTGAGCGCCGCGCCCGAGGGCTGCCGCTGGGCGGCCGCCACTCGCATCCTCTTGGTAATTGCCAGCGGGAGATTGCGCCCGACCCGCCCGGATTCTCCCGCCCTGGCCCAGGCTCGCGGCCGACGCAGGTGTGGCCTACGATTTGGAAGGCTATGGGGCGAGACAGCATGAGGATGCGTGCCGCGCTCGCCTACCTGCTGGAGTTGATCCACTACACGTTGCGGCTGCTCGCGGCCACCATCACCGTGGCCACCATCGTAGGGCTCGGCATCGTCCTCATCACCGGTCGGCAGCTGTCGTCCATCGAGGGGTATGACGTGGGCGATGTGCTCTTGATGTGGCTGCTGACAACGGCATCGCTGCTGGCCGGCGCCGCCGTCGCCTGGGCCGCCGCCGCCGGCCTGCGTGTTACCTCCGATTCGAAGTGACGTCCCGGCGCGAGCGACCCGTGTGCGTGGCGCCAGGCTGAGCCTCCGACGCGGTCATAGCCGCACGCCGCGTGCCGTCAGGCGGGACTGGCGCGGGACGCGGCCCCTTCCGACACCGCTCACGATCGCGCCCACCACCGCGCCTCGCGAGAAGGCGGGGGCCGCGAAATGGGCCGGACCCGCCTGAGGCCCCCGGCAGCTGGGTATTACCAAGTAGTGGGGTATCCATTTAGGCGGCCGGTTCGGCTCTCCACGGCCGGTTCGCTGGGGGTCGGTCGAGGCTGGCGGGCTTGCCGCGGGTGCCGGGCGGCGTCCGGGGGGTGCGGCCGGGTCGTGGGTTGGCGATGAGGTCCCGGTAGCGGACGGGGCCGTGGGCGGCGGCGAGCTCAAGCAGGCGGTAGAAGACGAGTCCGCGGCTGCGCGAGCGGCGGCGGTTGAAGCGGAACACGAACTCGTGCAGATAGCTGGCCAGGTGGGCTTCGTCGATAGAACCTTGG